>Ga0209755_10000232_pt1 | contig 108761 bp, 86 predicted proteins | sample TergutCo191P1_FD_187301 | JGI IMG/M metagenome (GOLD analysis project Ga0209755, IMG submission 187301) | Cornitermes sp. P1 segment gut microbial communities from Petit-Saut dam, French Guiana - Co191P1 (SPAdes) (version 2) | ecosystem: Host-associated > Arthropoda: Insects > Digestive system...
CAACCTGCGGGTCAATTTTTTTAGGCAATTCGGCAGACTTGGAATCAACAGCAAGTTTTTTGTCCGTAGAAGGCTTTGGAATCTTCTTAAACAGGCCAGGGGCCTTTTCCCGCATCGTTTTCAGCAAGCCCATCACATCCCTGCTCTCCGTGACGAAACTGCCCAGAAGATGCCCGCTCATGGACTCGTAAAGCTCAACCGTAAGCGTAAGCATACCGCCAAAGCTGCCTACGAAGCCCTGCGTAATATATTCAGCGCCAATGGCCCTGCCAATCTCAACAGCGCAGCTCTCAGCCAAGCACTGCGCCTCTTCCGATTCAGGGGGCAGAAGCGATATGATGTTGTCTCTGGTAAGAACGGCATAGCTTCCCTGCGGAAGCGTTTCCCTTGCTATGGTGCGAAGCTCATCAGTCAAATGGCGGTACTCTGAAAGCTTCAGATCCATCTCTCCGCTTGGAACTATTTCCAGAACGGCAACCGTGTTGACGGCGTGGACCAAAGCGGCAAGGAACAGGGGTAATTGTATATAGCGCATATGCATGGAAACTAGAAATTATACTGACAGGGAATTATACGTACGGAATTCGGGGCAAAACGGGTATGCAATGTTATCGGTACTCATTTTCACACCAAAATCGCCGTTTTTGGATTGGCACGATTTTTCGCTTATATATATTGCTAATTTAACAAGCGAGGAATGAATGGCTGAGGAAAACGTGCTCATTGCAAATCCCATTTACGACACCGTGTTCAAACATCTGCTCGAGAACGAGCGGGTGGCAAAATTCTTTATATCAACCCTTATAGGAAAAACCGTGCTTTCGATAGCGCTGCGCTCTCCGGAGCACACCTACATAGACCAAAAAGACAAAGAACTCAAGCTTATGCGCATGGACTTCACAGTGGAAGTGGAGGAGAAAAACGGCCAAAAAAGCAAGATAATAATAGAAATGCAGAAAGCAGACAAATACAGCGCAGACATAATGCGCTTCCGCAAATACCTGGGCCATGAATACATGTCCGACAGTTTGCCTATAATTTCCATATATGTTCTGGGCTTCAATCTCCCGGGCATAGAAACAGCCTGCCTTCGCATAGGCCGCAGCTACTATGATTTGATAGAGGAAAAAGAAATGGAAGCCGCAGCCAATTTTGTCGAAAGCCTGACCCACGACAGCTACATAGTCCAGACGCCTCGCATCACTGACCGGCTGAAAACCCCATTGGACAGACTGCTTTCCGTTTTTGAGCAGAAAAACTTCATGGACAAAACGGAGTCCAGCAAGTATTACGATCATCCAATAAGCGATGATGCGGTTAAGGAGATGGTTGACATTCTCCATTATCTGAGCGCAGCACCAGAAGCACGAAAGGAATTGGAGAACGAGCAATATTACCGCGAATATTTGAAAGATACTTTTGGCGGATTGTATGCAAAGATTGACGAGAAGGATCAAAAATTGTTCGCTGCAGAAGCTGAGATTGCAGAATTAAAAAAGGAACTAGCGAAATGCCAAAAATACAGCTAGTAAGCGATTTGCATATAGATTTTTACAACTATGGCGCAGAACCGCTGGAAACACTGGGAGATTATCTGAATCGCGATGCGGATTATCTGGCAATAGCCGGCGATATCAGCAATTCAAAAAAAACTACAATCAATACATTCAATGAATTGTCAAAGATATACAAGAAAGTATTTTGGGTACCAGGCAATCACGATTTGGTAATTCCATATTATTGCGTACCATCAATACTCAGCAGCTGGGCTTACATCGCAAGCATCTGCAAAGAATTGCCGGACAATGTATATAGATTAAACGGAAATGCATTGCCCATAACAGAGAAAACCACAATAGGCGGCTCCATGGGCTACTGCGACTTTGGCTATGCCAAACGAACGCTTAAAGTCAAAGACAAGGAGATGTGGGCAACGTGGAACAGTTGGTACGACAGCGTGTATATTGGCCTTGACCGAGCCGCCGGCATGCAATTGTGGGAAAACGAGCGAAAAAATATGCTATCTTCGCTAAAACTCAAACCAGATATTATGATTACGCATTTTATGCCCTCATATTCTTTGGTGGAAAAACGCTGGAGATCGGATGTGTGCACCACGTTTTTTGCTTTTGATGGAGACGAGTTGCTCAAAAACTTCGGAGAGCAAGGCGGCAAAATATGGGCTTATGGACATACCCACGGAAAAACTTTTGCCTCAAAACACGGCGTATCCCTGGCATGCAACCCCTTTGGCTACCCAAATGAAGCCAAAACAGACTCAGCAAAGGAATCCACTTTTGAGATAGAATGAACGTACCCTTGACACAGGCTCATTTTTTTTCTATATTACCATACATTATACCATACGGCTATCCTGTCGTTGTTCACAAAACCCAAAAAAGGAGCTTTACCTTTGGCACCACGTTCTAAACAATTATTGTCAGACGAAGTTCAGCAAGATGCCGAGCTTCCCCCGGAAACCAAGGAAATGTTGGAAAACCTCGGTATCAAAAAAGAAAAGCCAGAGCCTGCAGCCCAAGCTGAACCTATTATGGAAGCCGCTATGCTGCCACCTGGCGTTATAGTCCCAGACATACCGGAAGTTGCTACCCTGCCACCCCCGCAAGCTCCAGAACAGGCAATGGACCCGCAAAATCAAAACAATGGCACTTTCTCAAACAACCGCCAGCAACAGCAAAGAAACTACCCAAACGGAAACGGAAACGGGAACGGAAACAACAAAAGACAGCAATACCAAAACAACAACAACGGCAGATATAACAACAACAATAATAACAATAACCAAAATCGCAGAAATAACAGGGGCTTCCGCCCATACGCAGAAGAAATCTCATTGGAAGACATTCCAAAAATAGACAAAGAAGCCATAGACAAAGCCCGAGACGAATGGGCCTCTCTGCGCACAAAAAGCATGCCAGAGCTACAAGCCCTGGCTATAGAACTCAATCTGCCCGATATAAAGATCATGCGCAAACAAGCCATAATCTACCGCATTTTAGAGGCTAAGGCTGCTGCTATTGAAGGAACTCCCATATATGCACAAGGCGTTTTGGAAATAATAAACGAAGGCTATGGTTTTTTGCGCAATCCAGACCACAACTATCTGCCAGGTCAAGATGATATTTACGTCAGTCCAAATTTAATACGATTCTACGAACTCAAAACCGGAGATACCATAACCGGGCAAGTTCGCGCTCCAAAAGAAAAGGAAAAATATTTCGCGTTAACCTGCGTAGAAACAATAAACTACAAAGACCCGGACTGCGCCAAAAAACGGGTTTCATTTGAGCATCTAACTCCACTGCATCCGTTTGAACGCATAAATCTGGAATACGAGCCTTCTGAACTCTCTACCAGAATAATGAACCTGTTCACGCCAATAGGCAAAGGACAGCGCGGAGTTATTTTGGCACCGCCTCGCACAGGCAAAACAGTTCTCTTGCAGCACATAGCCAACGCCATAAGCAAAAATCACCCAGAAATAAAACTGCTGGTCTTGCTCATAGACGAACGCCCAGAAGAAGTTACAGATATGCGCAGGAATGTTAAAGGCGAAGTTTTGGCTTCGACATTTGACGAACCTCCAGAACGCCATACGCAAGTTGCAGACATGGTTCTGGAAAAAGCCAAGAGACTTGTTGAGCAAGGCGATGACGTGGTTATACTATTGGATTCCATAACTCGCTTCGCAAGAGCCAACAACGTTGTTATTCCTCACTCCGGAAAAATTCTCTCTGGCGGCGTGGACGCAATGGCAATGCAAAGACCCAAGCGCTTCTTTGGAGCAGCTCGCAAAATTGAATTCGGTGGTTCGCTCACCATTATAGGCACGGCTCTGATAGAAACCGGAAGCCGCATGGACGAAGTAATTTTCGAGGAATTCAAAGGCACCGGCAACATGGAACTCGTACTGGATCGCCGTATTGCAGAAAAACGTATTTGGCCGGCAATAGACATATTCAAATCCGGTACCCGCAAAGAAGAACTTTTGATTTCCGAAGGCGAACTTCGCCAAGTTTGGATTTTGCGCAGGTTCTTGCAAGACAGCACTCCTGTTGAAATTATGGAACAAATGCAAGGGCAAATGAAAAATCATAAAACAAATGGGCATTTCTTGGCCGCAATGAAAGGTTAAATATGGGAAGAAACATATTCTTCATAGGCGCAGGCAATATGGGCAACGCTATTCTGCGTAGCTTAACTGAAGAATCTGTATTCTTTTATGATCCAAGCGAGGAACTTGCAAGTAAAATTGATGCAAAAAGAACTTCTTCCCTGGATAGCGGATTTTTAGAAGCCGACATAGTATTCCTGTGCGTAAAACCGCAAGTTTTCTCAAAAATTTCGTTGCCGCAATCTTCAAAAAATCCCATTATAATTTCTGTTATGGCCGGAGTTGCAATTTCAAGTTTGCAGAAAGCACTAAAAAACGCGCGCATTGTGCGTACCATGCCAAATATTTCAGTCGTTACAAAAAAAGGAACCGTTGCCATAGCAACGGATGGCGTTGAAGAGAGCGTTTTGCAAACGGTTGAATCTCTGTTTTCAAAATGCGCAAGCACGGTCAGAGTTTCCGAAAATCAAATGGATGCGGTAACGGGGCTTTCCGGCAGCGGACCGGCTTTTGTTTTCCAATTTATAGAAGCGCTTGCCATGGGCGGAGTTAAAATGGGTTTGCCACGCGATACGGCAATGAAACTGGCATTATCCACAGTGAGCGGCGCGGCAGAAATGCTGGAAAAATCAAAATTAAATCCAGGCGAATTAACGGCAAATGTTTGCAGTCCAGGAGGTACCACAATAGCCGGAATGCAGGAGCTTGAAAACAAAGCATTTAGAGGTACGGTTATGGCAGCGGTTGAAGCTGCAGCAAAACGTTCCGCGGAGTTAGGAAAATGATTATTATACTAGTATTCTTGTTTTTCAGCGCTCTCTACGCGCAAGAGGTTGACATAGGGCATCTCGCCATGTGCTCAGGAGTTAAGCAATGCTTGAATCATGATTTGGCCAATTGCAAAACAGAAGACAAAAATCCTAATCCCAACATTAAATACAACGCCGAGTTTTGCGCTCCGTATAAAGAGCTGAAACAACGCGGCCTTAGCACAGACGATCCCAGAGCGCAAGGCTTATTTCGCTATATGGGGCGGCAATACAGGGTCACATATAAACTCAACGGAAAACTTCCGGTTTCCAAAGAAACCATGATGTATCTATTCGACAATATGGAATTCACAGCGCAATTGGTAAATGCATACAGAAAAACCAAATATACCATTAAATACGATTCTCCGGATAGAAAATATTTCAGCGGCGACAACGGCGACAATATGGAAGGAAACTTTATATGGTTGCTATCCGATAGCGCTGGCGTAAACTCAGGAATGCATCATGTATTTTTCGGCAGAGGCAGAACAAAAATCCTAAGCTGGCGATTGCACGGCACGGCAACCGCCATTCTGGATATGAAAGAAGTTAATAAAAATTCCGTGTCTTATGAATTTCGCGCTATTGTTTCGCCAAGCGGCGCCGTGTTGAATTCCATTATGAACCTTGGCGTTTTCAACAATTTTGTTAAGAAAAAAATAAAAGAAATCATAGATAACATTGAAAAAGCCGCAAACGAATTTGCCAAAGGCAACCGCAAACCTATTTCAAATCATGCTCCATTCAGAACGGAGAAATGGCAGAAAAATTTGCAGGAATTTGAAGCTATTGCAAACAAACGTTGATTATTGAAATATCTTATATTCCGCAGGTGCTATTTTCTGTTCTGCATAAATTTTCGCATCGTTATGCGTTGCAAAGAAACCTGTGCGAACAACAAAGAGTTTTCTTTCCGTTAATTCGGATATATGGAGTTCCACGCCTTTTTTCTTAAACTCTGCAACCAATCTCTCCGCATTCTCTTTTGACCCAAAAGCTCCAAGCTGTATATACCATTTAGCATGAGTCTGTTGAGTCTGTTGAGTCTGTTGAATTTGCTGAGTTTGCTGAATTTGAACTTGAGGAGTTTTTATATCTTGCAAAGGAACCGTTTTTTTCCTCTGAAGGGAAATCATCATTGTGTCTGCGGGTTTTACCTTATTGCAATTATCAGCGGATAGCCCATTGTCTGGAAATGCAGAAGATATGTCTTGGCAGAGAACAAAAAGCTCAGGGAAATAAACAGGGTTTGCGCTTTCCTGAGCCATGTTCCAGGAACGAATCGCTCGCGCAGGCTGGTTCAGCATGATTTGCAGCTTGGCATCTTCCGCGCTTAGTTCAGCAAACAGAGAATCTGACGGCTCAAAATGGCTTATCAGCGAAAGCAGCTTTGATTCGGCTTCCTGAACTAAAGCTATTTTATTGCTACCCACCAAAGCCTTCACCTCTTTAAAATGGCAAATCGTCTTTTCTTTTGCCTCTAGCTGAGGACAAGCATCCCCGTAGCTTTTGGCAGCAGCTTCAAAATTCCCTTGACTGTATAACTTTTGAGCTTGAGAATACAGGTCATTTGCAAAAGCAAAAGCGGCGAGCAAGAAAACAATTCTCATATTAGAAATTCCCGGTTTGCAAATTCAAAAGCGATTTTCCAAGCAAATAGCTGTACTTTGCCTGGTTATGCCTTATTTGCGAGTTGTTAAAAATAGTTTGTTGCTGGATTAGCGAAGAAACATCCAGCATTCCAAGTTCGTGTTGCTGAACGGATTTGTCCAAAGCGAGTTGCTGAGCTGCCATTTGAATGACTGAAACTTCCCATTGCAAGCGATATGTTTCAACTTGCAAAGCGAGCTGCTCAATTGCGTTTTCCAACTGCTTTTGCGTGTTGAGCGCAGAAATCTGCTGCTGTTCCTTAGCCACTTGCGCAGACAAAATGCTGTGGCTGGTTGCTCCCCAATCTATAATGGAAATGCTAAGCCCCAGAGATGCGCTGTAATTAAAGCGATTTTTCAACTGCAAGCCATAATTCGGGTCGCTAGTCCCCCAGCGAAGATTTGAGCCCGCTCCGGCGCTTAAATTTATATTCGGCTTGCGGCCAGATTTCGCAATTTCAATAGCTTCGTCTGCAGCCAATATGGAAAGCGAATCGATTTGCTTGCTTATTGAATTTCGCTCTGCCTTTCGCAATAAAGCAACGTAGCTTTCATTTGATTTAGAAACTGCAGAATCCGGTGGAGAAAGCGAAAATATCCTGTCTTGAGGGATTTCCAAAAGCTGGCGGAGAGCGGTATAATTCTGAGTTAGATTGCTCTCCGCTTGCAACAGGCTCAAGCTATCGCCTGCAACCTGAGCAAAAGCCAGAGCCAAGTCGGTAGCCGTAAAACTCCCGGAACTGTAAAGAATGGAGTCTCTTGCCAGCAATCTTTTGGAAAGAGCAAGCGCGGCTTTTGCAGAATTTTCCGATTCAATCAAAGACCAAACCTGCATATATGCTCTTATAATCTGTTCAGACAGAGTTCTTTCTACAGCATCGGAATTCAGCTTTGAAATTTCGTTCCGATATTCTGCCTGGTTTATACTGTGCCTTATTCTGCCTCCAGTGAAAATAGGCATCGATGAGCTCACTCTAATTCCCAAAGTTGTTAAGTAGTCAAAGTTTGAAGGATCGTTGAATGGAACGCCGTCAACAACATCTTGGCTTATGCTGCCGCTAAGTCCCGGCAGTCTTGCGTTTTTTGCCTGTATAAGAGATGAAGCTGCCGTTTGTTCCGAGAGTTTTGCTGATGCAAGCGATAAAGAGTTTTTCTTGGCTAATTCAATGCATTCTTTCAATGTTAAGTTCTGAAAATTTTGCCCTGCAGCCTGAAAAGCCAGTAAAAGCAGAAATGTCAAAAGCAGCTTTGAATGCATGGATGGAAACATAATAAAATTCAGGCTGCAAGCAATGTATTGGCCATATGCAAAATCAAGGTTTTCGCCTTTGCTGCCGCTTGCCGCTGAGTAGCCCCACATGCTGACACCCCGGGAAATTCCGGAGCCTCAGCTATCCAGCATCCATCTACTTCTTCAAATTCAATTTTAATATTCATAATACACCTCACGCTTTTCCAATACTCATAAACTCAAACCCTATCTCCGCCAATTTATTTCCGTCAAGAATATTGCGGCCGTCAAAAATCAGAGCCGGCTTATTCATTAATATATAAATTTTTTCCCAATCCAATTCCGCAAATTGCCGCCATTCGGTGCAGAGCAATACCGCATGAGCATCTTTTGCCGCCTCGTAAGGGTCTTCGGTGAACAGAACTTTGTCCAAAACATCGTTTAAATCGCGTTTTGCGTCTGGAATGGCTTTGTAATCCATTATCACGGGGATAGCATGCTCGTCTAAAAGCTCGCGTACAACCAAATGAGCAGGGCTTTCGCGCGTATCATTGGTATTAGCCTTAAAAGCGAAGCCAAAAACAGCGATTCTTTTGCCAGCTATTGTGTTGAACAGCGAGCGCAAAACGCGTTTGACGGAACGGGTTGTTTGCCACTCGTTTATTTTGACAATGCTTTCCCAATAAGTCGCAACCTCCGGCAAGCCGTAATGTTCGCACAAATACACCAAATTGAGAATGTCTTTTTTAAAGCAAGAGCCTCCAAAACCTATGGAAGCCTTTAAGAATTTCGGACCAATGCGAGAGTCTAGCCCTATGGCATAGGCTATTTCGTCTATGTTGGCCCCGGTTTTTTCGCAAAGCGCGCTCAAGCTGTTTATGCTGGATATACGCTGGGCAAGGAATGCGTTAGCTGTCAATTTTGAAAGCTCGGAACTCCACAAATTAGTGGTGATAATGCGTTCTCTCGGCACCCAATTGACGTAGATATTAGCTATTTCTTCCACAGCGGCTCTGCCGCTTTCATCCGTATGCCCGCCAATCAAAACTCTATCCGGGTTTTCCAAATCTGCTACAGCAGTTCCTTCTGCCAAAAATTCTGGATTGCTCACAACATCAAAGTGGATGCCTTTCTGGTTTGAGTTCAGAATTCTCTCCATGCTCTCTGCGGTTCGAACTGGCAGGGTGCTTTTTTCAACAACAATTTTATGGCCATCGCTTGCCGCTAAAATACTCCTTGCGGTTTTTTCAATATACTGCAAATCAGAAGCCTTGCCGCTGCCAAAACCAAAGGTTTTTGTTGGAGTATTTACGCTCACAAATATTATATCAGCTTCTTTTATGCTAGCGTCTATGTCTGTCCCAAAAAACAGGTTTTTGCCCCTTACGCTTTCCACGATTTCTTGCAAGCCTGGTTCATAAACAGGCAAATTATCGCTGTTCCAGGCATCTATGCGCACAGAATTTATATCCACTATTTTAACTTGATACTGCGGACATTTCTTGGCAATCATAGCCATAGTGGGACCACCAACGTATCCAGCTCCTATGCACAAAATTTTCTTCATTCCACCACTCTAAAAAAAGTTTCCAAAGATTCTCTTTGCGTGACAAAAGCATTCACAATATGATCTGCTTGCGGATAACCAAAAGGCAACGCGAGCAGGAACATTTGATTTTCCGTATTCGGAATATGCTTGCGCAGCAAGTCCGGGTAAGCCATTACGCTATATTGCGGACAGCAGCCGAGCCCTCTGTTGTGCAGTTCTGTTATAAGCGCTTGCAAAAACAACCCGCAATCCAGAAATGTGCCGGAGTTGTATTCGCCTTTGTTTAAAGCCAGAAAGAAGACTTGCTTTGCGCCAAAGAACTTGTAGTTTTCGCTATCGTGTTCGCGGCGTTTTTCCTTGTCTTCTCTGCCTATTCCTTTGTGGATTAAAAAGGCTTTGCCCAAATCAACGGCTCTTTTTTTATAAGCTTCGGGCAGAGGATCCGGGCTGTAAACATATTCAAAGCTCATCCCTTTGCCGCTATTGAAAGCCGCCAGATAATCTGCACGCAAATTTTCCAGAGCCGCGCCTTGCACAAGCAAAAGCTTCCACGGCTGGGTATTTTTGCTGCTGGGCGCACGGCTTGCGCCGAGCACCACGCCCTGCACAACATCTGCAGGGACTATTTCGCTAGTGAATGCACGAATGGATTTACGCATATGAATAATTATTAATAGCAACTATCAGGTGCGTCATATCCGTAGTAGTAAATCGTAATTGTTTTCCCTAAGTCTCTGTCATATTCTGTACACGAAATATTGTAACCGCTAGGGCAAGAACTTCTACTTCCAACACTTGCTCTATAACCTATATCATCGGCAATGCTGTTACACTCACTAACAGTTACTGGAGTTGCGCACATTTCTATGTCTCCTATATCTATATAACATGCGCTTGAACCGCCGCCAGAGCCAGCACCGCCAGACTTACCAGGCGAAGAAGATAATCCGCTATCCCATTCCGGAGGAGCAGAGCTTGACTGCAGCAATCCATCTGCAGAGCAACCAAAAAGGAATGTCGCAGATACAAGAGCAAAAGAAAGAATTTTTCTATTCATAAACACCTCCTAAAAGTAGATAAATCCACCGACTTCAGCGAACACATTGCTTCCGTTAAAGCCACCGAATGGATTGTTAAACATATCTGTAGAAATCAAAGCTTCCAAAGCCCAGTTTGTTTTCTGATAGCGAATGCCAGCAAAAGCCTCGGTTCCGTCCGAGTGCATTATATCAATTATTTTTGGCCCAGAATTAGGCATTTTTGTAGAGAAAAGCAACGAATGAGCAGCACCTCCAAAGGCTAACCAATTCTCAAACAAAGAAACTTCCGCTAAAATATTCGGAGAAACAACGAACCCTCCTATAATATCACCATTCTCTTTATCAATTTCGTCATAAAATATCGCAACTAAACGATTATTAAAGCCAACTATCACCCTTGCGGTAGAATTTTGCAAAACGCCATAGCCCAAATTGAAAGCTGCTGCCAAACCAAGAAAAGAATTTGCATCAACACTTTTGTTGCCATCATTATCTACAGACGAACCGCCAACACGAATAACATTTATATATCCATCGTAAGCCAAAGCGCTTGATTTGCCTAGTATACCTATATTAGCCTCTATTCTAGAATAATCCGTCTTCGTTACATAGCCATCATTATCTATAGAAGAACTTATTCCATAGGTTAACCAGTTTAAATTTGCATAAAACCAGGAACTGGAGTAATACAACCCTATGTTATCGCCTCGATTAGTAGTTCTTTCGTTATATTTTTCATCTAATCGAAAATTTTTTGATAGCGACAAATTCAAAGCTAGACCAAAATTAGGAGTTGCGTAACCCAAAATAAATGCTGCAGGGCTTCCGAGCACGGAGTTATCCAATCCGAACAACGCAGAGCCGCTGCCCAAACCGAAAGCCGTGTAACCTAAACGGTCCGTAGGAGAAACATAAAAGAACTGCTGCTCGCTAATCTCATTTGGGTATAAAACCAAGTCTTCCACATTTGTTGCCGCACCTACCGTTGAGTAAGGATTATAAGCATGTCCGCGCAATTTGTCAAAAATCGTCTTTCCTTCTACAGGAGCAGTTTTTTCCAGTTTTTTAGGAGGATAAGAAGGTGGTGGTGGTGGTGGCGGCGGAGTCTCTGGTTCTGGATTGGCTGGAGAACTTGCATCCAAAACAGCTTCTGTTTCCAGATTCAAATAATCCAATAAATTTTGAGAAAAAGCCAATCCGGCAATGAAAAGGCTCGAAGCGAAAATTTTTGAGTAATTCATGCAAGGGAATATAGAAAAATTTATTTTCCCTGTTATGGCCTTATTATTATATATGCTTATCCTGCCCCTGCTAGCTTCTTGCGCAAAAGAATCTGCTCAGGATTCGGCACGTTTTAACCTAGAATCCTATGACGGATACCGAATTTTGAACATAAAAGAGGCCTGGAACGGAGACAAGGAAGAACACAAATGGGTGCTTTTAGACTCCGCTTTCAACGAAAAACTGCCAGATAGCTTGAAAAACTTGCCGCAAATCAGAATTCCAGTTCAAAAAGCAGTGGTACTCTCCACAACCGCCATAGCCTTTATGGAAAGACTGGATTTATTGGAGCGAATAGTTGCAGTTGAAAACAAAAATCTGATTTACAGCGAAAAAATACACGAACTGCCAGCAAAAGAAGTCGGAAGCGGAAACTCGCTGGACTTGGAAACCATCTTGATTCTGCACCCGGATATAGTTGTTACCTTTGGCACAGGCTCATCCACATACGATGACTACCCTCGCCTGAAAACCGCAGGAATCCCGGCAATCCTAACCGCAGAATGGATGGAAAGCCACCCGATAACGCGTTTTGAATGGATAAAAGTCTTTGGAATTTTGTTCGGAAAAGAAAAAGAAGCTGATTCCATTTTCGCAGAAACTCTGGAAAAATATAACGCTCTTGCAGAATTGGCCCGCAACGCCGCCAAAAAACCGCTTGTGCTAACAGGCTATCCTCAAGGCTCAGAATGGCTGGCAGGAGGGGGCAACAGCTACTTCGCAAAATTCCTGCGAGACGCAGGCGCAAAATATATATGGGAAAGCACGGACAAAACCGGAATCTTGACTTTGAACATAGAAAACGCTTTGCAAAGCGGAGCAAAAGCGGAGTTCTGGCTGCACCCAAGTCTTTGGACAAGCAAAGCTGAAATTCTGCAGAATGACTCTCGCATGACAATGTTGAACGGAAAAATTTACCAAAGCTCAAAACGCATCGGCAAAAATGGAAGCAGAGACTTCTACGAATCCGCAGTGGCATATCCCGATTTGGTTCTGGCTGATCTCATTTTTATATTTCATCCCGAAATTTTGCCGCAGCATAAATTTGTATATTACGAATCGTTGAAATGATAAGATTCTTCGCAATATTTTTCTTTGCAGCACTATCGCTAGCAAACGCGCAAGACCCCTTGACTGCAAGGTCTAGCTCTAACTTGCTTTCAATACCTACTTTTATCGATGAACAATCAGTAATGCAAAGAGAGTGGGTACTGCAGAATCCCATAAGTTTGGAAGGTCCAATTGATTCAGGTTACATAATTGGCCCAGGCGACTTTTTTGAAATTTTATTGCCAAACGGAAGCGAATTTTTGCAAGTTTCGCCAGAGGGCACTCTTGCTATTCAAGGCTGCGGCATGGTAAATGTAAGCGGCTTGAAATTAAACGAGGCAAAACAGAAAATTCTGGAAAAATTGAAAATTCGCTACGACCAAAGATTTACAGGAGTGCATTTGGTTCAGCTTCGTCGCTTTCCCGTGAGCGTGCAAGGCGCAGTATTTAGCCCAGGGCAAATTATTGTTAGCGGCCAAGCTCGCGCAAAAGAAGCGGTTTATCTAGCTGGGAATTATAAACACACGGCAAACAAAGACAGCGTTTACATATATCGCAAAGGAGATACCATTGCCACTGCAGAAAACATTATTCTGCAAGCAGGCGACATTATAGAAGTCCCGCATAAAGACTTGCAAAAAACCGTGCATTTTCACTATGCAGGGAAAACCTCAACCCTTCATTACTCCCCTAAACGCACAATAAAAGAATATCTAAAAGAGGCTGGCATAAACATAGATCAGAGTTTTACCGAAGTTAGCATAAAATATCAAGAAGAGAATTTTACCAGATGGATAAGCACTGACCAGATAAATAATTTCGTGCTGGATCCAATGTGCGAAGTAGAGTTTCATATACAGGCTCCTTTTGTATATGTAGGCGGAGCGGTTGCCGCAGTCGGCAGAGTGCCATACACCGCTTCAATGGGTCCCGCTGATTACGTGGCTGCAAGCGGAGTTACCTTAATAACAGGCGATATGCACAGAATTACGGTTGTGAGAAACGGAAAAAGAATTTCCATAGATTGGGCAACAGGTGAAATTTTGCCTGGAGATTTTATTGAAATACCGAGAACTGTCTATGAACAGGCAAAAGATATTACGTATTTTATAGCCTCTCTTGTAGGCATAGTGGCAACAACTTTAACCATTTACTTAGCAACGAGGTAAGTATGTTCAAAATAACCGCAGCTTTATTGGCTTTGCTCTTAGTAGCGATTGGCGCAATAGGCTATTTGCTCGGACGCCCATCTGGCAGCAGCTCCAACGGCATCACATCCACAAAGCAGGAGATAAACATTCACACCACAGTGCTGGAAGTTTTGCCTGTGGCAGAGTTTGTTTCCATGCATTACAGGTATAATTCCGTAATCAAAGATGCCAACAGCAAGGAGCTTTTTGGCATTTCGATACCAGGAACGGAAAAAAGAATGCTAGCGATGATAGGCGGTTCTATTAAGTTGGGCATCCACTGCCAAAACATAGTTATAGACACAACCCGCTCCGACACATTATTTATAAAACTTCCTCCGATAAAAGTTATTTCCAATGAATTACACCCAGAATCCGCAGAGGTATACGACGAAAAAGACGGAATTTTCAACAAGTACAGAGCGAAAGATCATTTTGCGCTTGAGGCAAAGCTGAAAGCAGAAACAGAACTCGAGGTCAGAGCGAGCCGAGAAATAATTGGGCAGGCAAGAGAGGCAACCGAATACGCATTCAAGTCCTTTTTGAAGGCTATTCCAGCTTTAGACACAATCCCAATTGCTTTCAGGTGGAATTAGAGGAATTATGTCTATTGTCGATATTTTGATTTTTTTGTTAAAGAGAAAAATGCTTTCCATTGGAATTCCTCTCCTGGCCGGGGTTACAGGATTTGCTATAGCATGGATAGTGCCGCCATATTACAAAAGCGAAATCAGAATAATTTTAGACACAGGTTCAAAAACAACAAGTATAAGCTCTTTGATGAAAAACGCAGCACCTACGGATTTATTAAGTTCTCTTGGACCTAAGCCAGGCAATGAAAACGAAGATTTGTACATTGACATCATAGATGGACGAGATGTTCATTGGGCCACAATAGAAAAATTCAGGCTGGACACCGTTTACAAAGGCGTAAAATATAAAGAAGCATTGCTAAAGCGATTTTACAACGATATCAAGATAAATCCCGATGAATTAACTGGAATTATTTCCTGCTCATACGAAGCCCAAAATAGGGTTTTGGCACGAGATTTGGTTCGTTTTGTAGTTGAAGAAGCAAATGCAAAATACATAAAATTGAAAAGAGAACGCGCTTTGCAAACAATAGAACAGCTGAATTTTTTTAAGCAGAGAATGATAACATCGGCAGATTCCGTAAGCGAAATTTTGATTGACTTTTACAGAAGCAACAACTTGCTTGAGTTGGGAACTCAGTTAAAACTGACAATGACCGCTCTAGCTGGCTACGAAGAACAGATTAAAAATATAAAAATCAATGAAAGCATGGCTGTAGCTGATAATTCCACTGCAACAGAACTTCGCAAAAGAAGACAAATATTGGAAAGAGAAGTGCAAAAGCTTCGTGGAGATTTTTCAAAAGATTACATACCGAGCAAAACTTCCATTTACATAAATTACGACTGGGCGGTTGAAAAGGTAATAGAATTGCAAAAATTGGAAACTAACTTTGGAAGATTTTTCACAACGCTTGAAATGATAGAGAGAGAGATTGTTCTGGAAGAAAGCAATGCAGCAAGAAATCTGCCCGTAATTCAGATTGTGCAGGACGCTTATTTAGCAGATTATAAGAGCAGGCCAAAAAGAGTGACTTGGGCTTTAATAGGTTCTCTGATTTCGGCTATTTTCGTATATTCAATTTCCATTTTACGAGGCATTTTGAACAAAGAAATTCCTTGCGAAGAAAAAACAAGAGATAATTTCATAAAATTGCTAAAAGCTTGCTTGCCCTGATGATAGTTATTCTCATTGTTTCCGCCTTAATTTTGTCTCTTTTTTGCGCAACCGCATTAAACAAACAATATGCAGCCGTTCTACTGGTTATTTTAGCCTCCAGTCAAATGGCCCCCCAATCGCATAATGTTATTCTTGCAATTTTATTCACTGCTGCAATTCATTTTTTTCATACATTTCTCTCTGCAAAGCAAAAGAATTACTTTTGGCTAATTTCGCTTTTACCAATTATTTATATCTTTACTATTTTTTTAATTCAACCATATAAGCTAGACATTTATTATTATTTAGGGTATGTAGCTGCCATTTTCATTTTTGCGTGGGCGGCTTTAATTAAATGGGACATTGAAAAAATAGTACGTTTTTTAACCGCTTATGGTCTTTATTTGATTTTAACAGGATTTTTAGAAAAAGCCCTTACTGATAATTTAAGAGTTGGAAGCTCATTAACAGTTGCAACTGCCTATGCCGTTGTACTTGTTACGGGCTGGTCTATCTGGATGATAAATGCTTTTACTCATAAAATATACTCCATAAAAATAATTTTATTCGGAACTTTTTTGGTATTCTTAGCAATTATATTCAGCGGAACTCGCATGGGACTTATAGGGCTTTTTATGGGTCTTGGATTATTTGGGCTCTCCGCAGTACTTATGAGAAAGAAAAATATGAACATTATTCGAATTGCAGCTTATTCCGTTAGCATTATCGCTTTGCTGGCATTTCTAAGCGTTATGATTTGGAAATTGATGCCAAATGATTTGTATATCAAAAGAACTTTTTCCACATTAATTGAGGGAAAATTGGATAGAAGCAATATGGGGAGAGTTCAAATTTGGATTGTTGCTTTAGATGTAATTGAAAAGAATAAACAGTTCGGCATAGGCGCCGGCAATTTTCCAAACAAATGCAGACAGTTTTTTTCATCTATGGGTATTGATGAAAAATTTGGAATAAATACTCATGCGCATAATATCTACTTAATTATGCTTTCAGAACACGGTATTGCAGGTTTTGCGATTTTAATGGCATTCGCTCTTTTTTGCATACTTAATCTTTTTCTATATTTCCTAAAAAATAGGAGCAGCCCAGTGTTTTATGCTTTTTTAACGGGTTTTATAATTATGGCAACCTTGGGTTTGGTGGACGCTACTCCTATGTATTTGCCTACGGCTGGCTTTGCCGCTTGGTTTTTTGGAGTGTGCGCAAGCTTTAGAAGCGAGAAAGAAACATGTTGATTCCCATAGTTTTGGCATCCGATGAAAATTACGCGCCTTACATGGCTACCGCCATGCAATCCGTGATGGAAAATGCTGATAAGGAGCATAAATATGTTTTTATTATTTTATATAAAAACTTAAACAAAGAAACTTTGGAAAAATTGAAACAGCAGATTTGCGCATATCCGTATTTTTCAATTGAATTGGTAAATATATCAAAGGAACTTGAAAAATTCACTCTAAAATTGGCCAATATAGGTTCTTGGACTATAGAGACATATTTTCGCTTAATTGCCCCATGGCTATTCAAAGAATATGATAAAATTATTTACATGGATTGCGATATTATTTGCAATTCGGATATTTCTTGCGTATATAATATAGATATTGGAAATAATTTAATGGCAGGTGCACAGGACATTCCGCAAATAAGCATTTATAGCAATCCAAAATACAAAGGGAATTTCAAATCCAGTGTTATAGAAAAAATGGATAAACCGGAAAATTACATAAATGCAGGTTTTTTAGTAATGAATGCAAAGGAGTTTCGCAGTAAATACACTTTAGATTCTTTGCTAAACCTGGCTCAAAATACAAAATATAAATTTAATGATCAAGATTTGTTAAATTCCATAGCAAAAGATTCTGTTTTTATTCTCTCGCAGGAATTTAACTTCTTAAACACCAGCTGGGATATATCTCATGCTCCAAAGAAATTAATTGAAGAATATTGCAAGGCAAGGGAAACGCCTAAAATCATACATTACACGACAACTAAGCCCTGGAAACAGGAATTAAATCCTCTGTTTTTTCATTTGTTTTGGAAATACAGCACCAGAACCCCATTCATAGATGACATAATAAACAATATGATGAAAAATAAAACTATCGGAATAAGCGCAAAAGATCTTTTTATCAAAATAGTCAAAAGAAAATTGGTAAAAAAATGAACATTATCTTTTTATTGCGTAGCGTATCTTCACGTAGCGGAGTAGATATTGTAACGAAAATTCTGGCAAATGAATTTGTTGATTTTGGATATAATGTAAATTTATGTTGTTTGTATTTTTCCGATAATCAGGTTAATTCAAAAGTCAAAAATTTTAGCATTTTTGGCGATTGGCAAAAAATAGATACATTGCAGAACATAAACATATTGAAAGATGCAATACGGAATGAAAATATAAATATAATTATAAATCAGGAATGTCAAAATATTCCGTGGGCAAATTTAGCAAAAAAGGCCTCAGAAAATTCAAATGCAAAAATAATATCCTGTTTGCATTTTCCCATTTTAATGTCAATGGATTACTTAGGCAAGAGGGCTAAATATTTCCCTGCTTTTCTTGTAAATTCTTTTAAAAAATACAGAGATTTGAAAAACTTTAATTATGCATGCGATAATTCTGATTATGTTGTACTTTTAAGCGAAAAATATCTAGAGCATTGCAAAGAATTGCAACCGGAAAAAAATCTTAATAAATTGAGAGTAATTGCAAATCCGCTTAATTTGAAGTTTAAAGAAATAAATTTTGGACAAAAGCAAAAAACTATTTTATTCGTCGGGCGAATTTCCGAATATCAAAAAAAACTGTCTTTCATAATTGAAGCATGGAAGATAATTCTAAGCACAAAAAAATATAACGACTGGAATTTGAAAATTGTCGGCGAAGGCGAAGATTTGGCTGATATGAAAGAAAATGCTCCAGAGAAAATTTATTTTGAAGGGAAACAATATTCTGAACCTTATTTTGAAAGCGCAAGCATATTTTTTATGACAAGCGCTTTTGAAGGTTTTCCAATGACACTGGTAGAAAGCCTGCAAAGAGCCTGCGTTCCAATTGTGATGGATTCGTTCTTGTCGTTAAGCGATATAATAAAAAATGGCGAGAATGGAATTATTTCTCCGAAGAACGATATTGAGGCTTTTGCAAAAAATGCAATGCATCTTATGGACGATGAACAAATGCGCAGAAATATAGGAGAAAATGGAGTAAAATCTGTTGAAAAATTTTCCGTGAACAATATTATAAAGCAATGGGAAATCTTATTTGAATCGCTTGAGAAACATTCTAAGCGATAATATGAACGAATGTGAAAAACCAAGTGAAAGCAGATTGGCTAATATAAAATTTACAAATCCTTTTATGGGAATGAAAAATGACTTCTTATCCTTCCTCAAAATATTAATCAACAACTCTGTATATGGCCGGTTTTCATCCTTATCATATTCATTTTCCATAAACAATAGCAAATTCCAGGTAACACGCAACTTCACGATATGAATTAATTTTTCTTCGCTTTGCCAAACGCTCAAACTTTCCAGAAAGTCCATATACTGCGGGCGAAATTTAGCAGAAGTAATCGATTCTTTTCTTTGAATGTAGTGATACAGCGCTTTATTCAGCACTAAAATTCTATTTTCTGCAATTTTTGGAAAAACCCACATATCTTCAAATAATTTTTCTTCAGGAAATCTCAGTTTCTCAAAAACTTGTTTTTTATAAACCTTCCCCCAGGCAGAAACATTCAACTCGCCTGCTATATATAAATTCAAAGCCTCTCTAAAATTTTTAGACATTCTATTTCTCTTTGCAATTTTCTTTTTTGAATTTATGCAAAAACCAAAAGCTACTATATCAGTATCTTTGTTAAAATTTTCCATGGCAGTCTGCAACATTTCTTTTTTGCAGAAATCATCTCCATCAACAAAACATAAAAATTCACCTTTGGCTAGCTCAATGCCTGTATTTCTAGCCCTTGAAAGCCCTCCGTTATTTTGATGAACAGCCTCCACTCTTGAGTCTAGCCTTTCATATTCATCGCATATTTTTCCAGAACCATCAGTAGAGCCATCGTCCACCAAAATTAATTGAAAATCTTCGTATGTTTGTTTTAAAAGCGAGTCTATGCATTTAGGCAGCCATTTTTCTACATTATAGGCCGGCACTATGATTGATACGCATGGATTTCTCATGGAGAGTAATCTAGAAAATGAGGACTAAAAAATCAATTCGCAACGTAAGCGTAATGTTCTTAACGCAGTTCATTACGCTAGCACTTGCTTTTGCAAGTCGCACAGTATTTATAAAAACTCTTGGCGCGGAATATTTGGGACTTAACGGATTATTTTTAAATGTTTTGGGAGCCTTCTCTCTTGCCGAAATGGGCATTGGCACGGCAATAGCTTATGCATTGTATAAACCAATAGCCCAAAACGATACCGAGCAAATCAAATCCATTCTCGCTTTTTACCGTAAATGCTACTTGTTTATAGGAATTTTCATAATTGCCATAGGCTGCGCAACGATTCCTTTTTTGCCATACCTAATAAAAGGCGAAGTTACCATTCCCGTAAATATTTACCATGTTTATCTATGTTTTTTAACAAATTCAGTTATAGCGTATTTTTTTGCGCACAAAAGAACTATTATAGACGAAACGCAAAATAAATATTTAACAACTTCAATAGACTTCTTCGTTAACACCGTTATTTCTATAATTCAGATTATCATTCTTTGGCAATTTAAAGACTATATGGCATTTTTATTCGCAAAAATTTTTGGAACAATTGTCGGTTCAATGATTATTTTTATGGCTGCAAACAGAAAATTCGCATACATCAAAGAAAAAGCTGCAGAATTGTCTTCCGAAGCTAGAAAAAAAATCTGGAGCAATGTTTCCATTTTATTTTTCCATAAATTAGGCGCAGTTGTAATAACGGGTACGGATTTTTTGATTATTTCCGCATTTGTAGGCATTGAGGCGGTTGGCATTTATTCAAACTATGTATTAATAATTGTCACTGTAACTACATTTTGCAACTTATTCATATTGGGTACAGATGCCAGCATTGGCAATGCCATTGCAACTTTAACAAAAGACGAACTTTATGTTGTATTCCGCAGAATTGCGTTCCTAATTTTTTGCGTTGGCGGCATAAGCACTGTTTGCCTTGTTAATTTGATAAATCCGTTTATTGAACTCTGGCTAGGCAAAGACTACCTTTTGTCTAATATTGTTGTTTACGTAATTGTGGCGAATTTCTTTTTTGTACAAAACCGCTGGCTTATAATAACATTTAGAAACGATGCTGGAATTTTTCGCCCGGATATGTACAAACCTCTTATTGAAATAGTGTTCAATTTGAGTATATCCATATTTTTAGTACGCATATATGGCGTTTTGGGAGTGCTCATAGGCACTTTGGCGAATACATTTCTTATCAATATTTGGGTAGAAGTATTTATTGCCCATAAGCATATTTTTGAAACAAGCATGGTAAGATATTTGAAAATGTATGCGATTCAAGGTTTTGTATTGTTGCTATCCTGCGGTTTGAGTTTGTATATAAACAGTTTTATTGAATTTTTCGCAGGCAAGGTTACAGTGTCCGTTTTGGTTGCTGCAATTATTTATTTCTTATTCTTCTTTCGCACTGATGAATTTAAATATTTTATAGGAATTGTTAAAAAAGGAGTTCAAAATGTTAAATAGAATTGCCCTGGGAATTTCAATCGCTTGGATTATTGCGCAAATTGTGCTTATCATTTGTTTTTGGGGCTATCCTCAAAAAGACGATGCGGGCACTCATATTTCCCTGGCACTCCGTTGCTTCAACAACGGACAATGGTACCCTATGATGGAAGATGTTTACTCAAAATATATTGTAACTCCAGGTCTCATCAATCTTCTTATTCTGCAACTTCGTATTTTTGGCACGATAGACTTTAACGCTGTATTGAATTTACTTCTAAACATTGCGATGTTGCTTGAAGTATATTATCTAGGCAAAAAGTTCTTCTCTAAACGCATAGGGCTTATTTCCGTAATTATTTTTTGCCTTCTCTATTCCAACTTATTCGTAGTTTTAGGAGCAAACACGGAAAATCCCTTTGTATTTCTATGTTTAAGCGCCTTGTGCCTTATTTTTTCCGGAAAATGGAAATACGTTATTATTGCAGCCTTGTTATTTGCCCTTGCTAACTGGTTTCGCCCGCTGGCAATCATATATCTTTTTGCTTCGGCAGTATATTTCTTTATTGCAAAAGCCAAATTTTACAATTATATCGCATTGATTATCCCCTATATGTTAGCTATTTTTATAATAGGGGCCGCAACCGAAAAGAAAATAGGTCATTTCGTTTATCAATCCACAACTGCGGGATATAATCTTTTGATGACTTCATACGATAATGCTAATGGATATGTTAACCATTACATATTTGAGGAGGGAAATGTTGGTTTTATTGAAAATAGCAATTTGGCAACCGTCACCGAAAAAGATTCCATTTGGAGAGCCCGTTCATATCAATGGATAAAAGAACATCCTGTAAAATACATAACTTTGTATTTAAAGAGAATTCTTATAGTATATTATAATGATAAATGGAGTACCAGCTCGCATTATGATGTTAGCGTTGGATTGCATGACGGTACATTTAAATTATCAAAGGAATCACTCATAAATATAGTAAAACAAGCATCGCTTTCTACCACATATTATCTAGCGTTTTTATTTTTCTTTTACGCATTGTGGACAAACCGAAAGAAAATCGTCGCTGTCAAATTAGTCTTTCTCGTAATATTAACAACAGGCACAGTTATTACTTGCATTTTTCCCGCAATTACACGCTATCATTATCCATTTATGTTCATAGTGATAATTTATGCTGCTTGGGGGATAGACACATTAATTGAAAGAAAATTTGCACGCCAGCATTAGCATTGTCTTGCGAAACCGGCCATATTTTTTGGATTTTTTTAATCCGCTCAAAAAAGCCGGAATAAAATTGTGAACATACTCTATTTTGTGACGCGCTATTGTTTTTTTGCTGAGACGAAAATAATTTATGAATGCAGTTTCTGAAAAAATTATTTCCGCGCATTCTTTTCCTAAAAGCTGTTTCATCAACATATAAATCGCTACTCCGCTTAAAATATACTGAATCCTTTTATTTTCTTTTGATATAACATTGCAAGTTCTGGATATGGAAATAACACTGCTCATTCTGTGCAAGTATAATACGGCAGGAACGCGCTGCGCTTTATTGCTATGATATGTTATTTGCAATATTTGAACAGGGTCTTCATCAAGCGCTATGTTAATTCTTGGAAATAAAACTTTTGCATAGACGCTTCTCTTAACGAGCCTTATCCACAAAGCCGCCCCAAACTCTCTGAATTTATAGCAATTTTCAAATTTATTTTCATCAAATTCGGCTGAACTAGACCATATTCCTTCTTTTCCGTCCAAATCATCGGCATCGCACCAAACAAAATCGTTATCCCCTTCTTTTAATTTAGCAAGCATTTTTTCCAGAAACTGCGGGCAATAAGCATCATCGCTATCAAGATTGGCAATAAACTCGCCTTTGGAATTTTCCAAACCCGTTTTTCTGGAAAAAAGCGTTCCTTCATTGTCTTTACGAAGATATTTGAATCTGGAATCTTTTTCCAAATATTGAGCGCATATCTCCGAGCTTCTATCCGTAGAACCATCATCCACTAAAATAGCTTCCCAATTTTGAAATGTTTGAGCAATAACGCTGTCTAAAGCTTCTCTTAGATATAATTCCGCATTGTATATGGGGACTATAACGGATATTAAACCTTTAATCTCTTCCCGATATTTTAAGACAACTGGCTCAAATGCATAAGGAACGCTTTCCATAATAGTGAATATAGATTATTTTTTCTATTTTTACCCAAATGATTTCGGTTTGCATGGCCACTTATAATGGCGAAAAGTTTATAGAAGAACAGGTTAAATCCATTCTGTCGCAGTTAGGCGAAAACGATGAGCTTATTGTCTCCGATGATGGCTCTACGGATAATACTATAAAAATTCTAGAATCCTTCAACGACAAAAGAATTAAAATTTTTCATCACGATAAAAAAAATGTTAAAATTCCGTTCTCATTAAGCTCGGAAATCGCCGATAATTTTTATTTAGTCGCAAGAAATTTTGAAAATGCATTAATAAATGCACAAGGCGACTATATTTTTTTGAGCGATCAAGACGATATATGGATGCCAAATAAAGTAGAGAAAATTATTCCTCATTTAAAAAAAGATACACTTGTGATAAGCGATGCTTGGATTGTAAATTCAAAATTGGAAAAAACCGGTAAACTCAGCGAATTCAGAGTTTATAAAAAGGGCTTTTTAAAAAATATTTACATAAAAGGCGGAACTGCTCATGGATGCGTATGCGCTTTTACAAAAAAAATAAAAAACTTTATTTTGCCTATCCCAAAAAATGTACTAACCCATGACTTTTGGATAGGTTTGCTATCGGAATTAAAATTCTGCTCAGTATATATTCCCGAACAATTAATTTTATACAGAAGACATTATTCAACTATCAGCCATACGGAAAAGAGTTATCACTCGCTTTTATATATACTTAAATATAGAGCTTTTATGTTCTACGAATGTTTAAAAAGATATTATTCCAGAAAATGACTATGCCAAAAGTTTCCATTATAGTACCTATATACAACAAGGAACTTTTCTTGAAAAAAAGCGTATATTCCATTTTAGAACAGACTGAAAAAAATATTGAAATAATCCTTGTGGACGATGGTTCCACAGACAATAGCTCTGAAATTTGCGAAAATCTGGCGAAAACAGATTCCCGCGTGATATATAAAAGAAAAGAGAACGGAGGGGCTGCATCAGCGAGGAATTACGGACGCCTTTATGCAAATGGAGAGTACATAGCCTTTGTAGATCCAGACGATTGCATTGAAAAAAATGCTTATGAAAAAATGCTCGAAAATTCAAACAATGCAGATATTGTGGTAGGCGGCCTGGTGAATGAAGTTGGCAAGAAAAAGATATTCAGAGCGATGCCAAAAAACATGGAAGGATTTTATAAAGACGAAGAAATTCGCAAAAAAGTTTTGCCAATGTTTCTAGTATATGGAAAGAATGCTGAAAAAGAACTTTTGCTGGCTTCAATGGATATTTTTCTGTTTAGAAAAAAATATCTTGATGAACAGAATATTTTCAACGATGAGAACATAACTTATTCCGAAGACTGGCTGTTTTCCTTGGAAGCTATTTTCAAAGCTAAAACTTTGTCCGTTCTGCATAAAGCCCATTATCATTACATAAGCAACTCTACAGGATTAACGGAAAACTACAATCCTAAAGTAATTGTCGATTATATTGAAGTCTTGAAAAAAATAGATGATATGGGAATTTTATCCTGTATTCCGGAATCTCACAGTTCTAATCCAAATTTGCAGTTGAATTTCTTCCAGCAAGCCGTAAAAAACCTGTCTTTTAAAAAAGATTCCATTTTTAACTTGAGCAAAGAAGTAAAAACTTTTTTTGAAATGGATTATTTTAAATATTTGGGAAAAACAATAAATCCTGCAAATATCCATTTCAAAAAAAGAATGATATTTTATCTGATAAAGTTCAAATGCCCGTTAATACTGGTATTTTTATATAAATATGTTTTCAATATTTTAAAAAGAATTTAGGAATAAACAGCTTGGGCAGTCTGTAAATAAACCTCCACGAAAAAGAAAATAACTTGGGAAGTTTCAAAAAAGCTTCTTTCTTGTTGCTATGTGCTAAAAACGAAAACCAACAGGCATTCCAATTATCAACAGCTTCTTTATATAATTTATTTTCTTTATATTCCTTTACAACTTCCAAAGCCTGCGTAAAAATAAACGTAAGATTTCTGTGCATATTCTTATCATCAGGCAAAATACGATAATAGCAGAAAACATCAGGCAATACTGGCAAATTTCCGAATTTATAAGAAAACGCAAGCCACAGCGGATAATCTTCTATTTTAAATTTTTGATTATACCCACCAACAGCATCAAATGCTGTTCTGCGAATAAGCTCCGTGCAACCGTGAACTTCTTTTTTAGTCAAGAATAAATCTTCAAATGAAACCGAAGGAACTCCTCGCAAAAAGCGATGATCGGGCATTTTTTCCAATTCTCCATTCGGAAGAATTTTTTTAACCTGTCCAAAACACACTGGAACATCTGGATGTTCATCCATATAACGCGCCTGTATTTCTAACCTGCTCGGCGGCATTGCATCATCGCTTGCAAGAGAGCAAATATATTTTCCTTTGGCCAATCTCGCCAATTCATTCAAAGTCGTAACCAATCCCCTATTTTCCCTTGCCAAGAAATAAAAACCAAATTCTTCGGAAAGACCTTTCAAAATCGCAGGACTTTCATCAGTGGAACCATCATCTATAACCAATAGTTCAAAATCTACTCCTTTTTGCCCCATTGCAGAACGCACTGCCGCCTCTACAAAAGACGCATGATTATAGCAGGGCATTAAAACAGAAATCATAATCACTTAGAATTTACTAAATTTACAACCCATGGCAACTCCATTAGTCTCAATTGCTATTCCAGCGTATAATGCAGAAAAATATATAGAGGAATGCTTAAACAGCATTCTAAACCAGACATTTCAAGACTGGGAATGCATAATTGTAAATGACGGCTCTACGGATAATACGCTGGGAATAATTGAAAGATTCGCTGCAAAAGACAAGCGTTTTTCATATTACTGCATTCCCAATAGCGGCTCTGCAAAAATACCAAGAGATATAGCCATATCTCACGCCAAAGCGGACTGGATAATGGAAATAGATGCCGATGACTTTATAAACGATGATGTATTGGAAAAACTTTACGCAAGAGCTATGAAAACAAGAGCTGATATCGTATATCTTAGGATGAGAATCCTAAGCGAACAAAAATCCCCATATTTTCTTCCGGACAAGAATTTTGATATGCAGCAAATATTAACAGGAAAAGAAGCTGTCATGCTCACAATGCCAAAATGGCTAATAGGAGCAAACGGAGAATTTGCCAGAAAAGAATTATGGAATGCACGCTCAACATTGAATATCGGCATTAAACATATGAATATAGACGAATACGATGCCAGAGAAATGTTAATAAAGGCAAATACCGTTGCATTTGAAGATGTCATTTATAATTACAGACTGCATTCATCTTCTATCACAAATAAAGCTTCCATAAAACTTTTTGAAACCATGATAACAGATAAAATGCTGGAAAATCTATTTTCAGAATACTTTGGAAAAAATAGCAGGCAAAAATTAATCGTATATAAATACAGAATGAGAGAGATTTTCGCAAAACGTACAGTATTGTTTCGCATAAGTTCAAAACTACAGCCAGAAGAGCGAAAAAAAGCGAGGGACATGATAAAAGAGCATTATCCGCACAATTACGCGTTGCTTGAAGTCGCTTCATTTTTTCGCTTTATCCTTGGTTCTATATTCAGGTTTTTTCGCCGCTAATTTTCTATGTTACCCTCGGTGAAAGCGGCATTCATAAATCCTCCTTATTTCCCTAAATTCAGCAGGGAGTCTCGCAGTCCAGGCGTTGCGAAGTCCGGCACTCTTTACTGGCCCATGTTTCTCTCCTATGCCGCCGGAACAGCGGAAGCCGATGGAAATGAGGTTTTGCTGCTAGACGCTCCGGCAATGAAATTGGATAAAGAAGCCGTTCTCCAAAAACTGAAAGATTTTGCTCCAGACTTAACTGTTTGCCAAACCTCCACCCCAAGCATAATAAACGATTTGGAATTTGCGCAAGCTGTTAAAAATGAAACTCAAAAACCTGTCGCTATGATGGGAACCCATGCAAGCGCAGAACCATTGGAAACTTTGAATATGGAACCCGCTCTGGATTTTTGCATAACTGGAGAAGCGGATTACACAATAAGAAATTTAATAAGACACCTGCGCGGAGACGGAGTAAAAAAATTATCTGAGATAGCCGGTCTTGCCTGGAGAAATTCAACTGGAGAAATAGATTTTCAACCAGAGGGACAAAAGATTCAAAACCTGACCGAGCTTCCATGGGTTAGCAAAACTTACCATAAACATTTATACTCCTGCTATAAAAAATATTTTTACGGAGCAAACTTAAACCCTATCGTGGTAATTCTCGCAGGGCGAGGATGCCCTTATCGCTGCACATATTGCGTTTTGCCGCAAACTATGAACGGGCATGTTTATCGCAAAAGAGAGCCAAAAGATGTGGTGAACGAACTTGAATACATAAAGGAAAATTTCAAAGAATTGGGAGAAGTATTTTTTGAAGACGATACTTTTACAGCAGATAAAGAAAATGCAAAAGCTATTTGCGAAGAAATTTTATCCAGAAACTTGAAAATCACTTGGAGTTGCAATGCCAGAGCCGATGTTCCCGAAGATTTGCTTTTGCTAATGAAACGAGCTGGATGCCGCGAAATGTGCGTTGGTTTTGAGTCTGCAAACGCAAATGTTTTGAATAGTGTTCGCAAAGGCCTAAAGATTGACGGAGCGATTCCATTTATGAAGGCCGCTAAAAAAGCCAAAATTTTTGTTCATGGCTGCTTTATGGTGGGCAATCCAGGAGATACGAAAGAAACCTTGGAAGAGACTTTGAAATACGCAAAAAAGCTCTCTCCCGGAACTGCGCAATTCTACCCCATAATGGCTTATCCAGGAACTACTGCATACAAAGAAGCTTTGGAGAGCGGTGCGCTGAGCAGCAAAGACTACAACCAATGGCTGGACAAAGACGGCTATCATCGCACAACAATTCAACGTCCAGGACTCTCATCGCAAGACCTCGTGGACTTTTGCGACAGAGCACGCAGAAAATTTTACTTGCGTCCAAAATATTTAGTTCAGCAAGGAATAATGGCTGTTTTCAACAAAGCTGAAAGAAAGCGTCTCTTTAGAGGTTTTAAGACCTTCTACAAACATTTATTCAGAAAGCACGGAGAGGTTAACTGATATGTCCAGCGAACCGCGAATAATAGATATCCCCGCTGTACATGACAAGCGAGGAAATTTAAGCGTTGTGGAAAGCGGAAAAAATATTCCATTTGCAATAAAAAGAGTCTATTATCTTTACGATGTGCCTGGTGGCGCAAAACGAGGCGGGCACGCTCACAAAAAACTGCAACAACTCATAATAGCTGCAAGCGGCAGTTTTGATGTTATTTTGCACAACGGAAAATCCAGAGAAAAATTTACGCTTAATCGTTCAAACTACGGGCTTTATATTCCAAAAATGACTTGGCGAGAAATTGAAAACTTCTCCAGCGGCGCAGTATGCTTGGTTCTGGCAAGCGAACATTACGATGAAAGCGATTATATCAGAAGTTTTAAGGAGTTCAAGAATGGTTTTTCTTAAAAAAGAATTTGCCGAATTGAACAAGCACAAATGTTCTGAGTTGCATTATTTGGACTTCAACGGCATTAGCATTATTTTAGGAGAAAAGAGCGGCGAGTTTTATTCTCCATTTTCTGCCCCCTTCGGCGGATTCTCAAGTTTGCAAAAAAAGCCGAGCTTGGAAGATATGGAAAATGTCAGCGAAAAATTATATGAATGGGTAAGAGAAAAAAACAAAAAATGTCATATAACGCTTCCGCCGCCGCTATACAACGAAACTCTTGTTTCCTTAAGCATTTACACCCTGCAAAACAGAGGTTTTTCCATTGAGTGCACAGACCTGAATTATTCTCTTAATTTATCCAACTCCCTGCAACCAAAACCCAATTTTTGCAGAAACTTGAGAAAAGCATTGAAAGAATCTTACTCGTTCAAAAAATGCGATAACGATATTGAACGAAAAGCAGCTTATGACATAATCGACAAAAACAGAAAAGAACGAGGCTATCCGCCGCATTTGTCTTTTGAAGAATTGCAGAAAACCGGAAATGTTTGCGAAATAGACTGTTTTCTAATGTATCTGAAAGAAATTCCCGTAGCGGGAGCTTTTATATATTTAACCGCTCCGCAGATTGCACAGCTTATTTTATGGGGAGACAACAGGGAATATTCAGAAATTCGTCCTATGAATTTGCTAGCCATGCGCATAGCCGAGCATTACAAAGAAAGAGACTTTTCTCATTTCGATTTAGGGCCTGCTTCAAAAAACGGCATTCCGAACTTCGGGCTCAGCCGTTTTAAAGCTGAAATGGGCTGCGAAATAACACTCAAACATACTTTAACGCTATGATTCCATTCCTTCCTTTGAACCGCATAAATGAACGCTTTGAACCTGAGCTTTCAGAAGCGATTTCCAGAGTTGTAAAGTCTGGATGGTATTTGAGAGGGCAAGAAACCGAGAAATTTGAAAGCGAGTTCGCTGCTTTTTGCGAAGCGAAAAATTGCGTTGGCGTTGCAAACGGCCTGGATGCCTTGACTTTGATTTTCGCCGCATATAAAATTCTTGGCAAACTCAGCGATGGCGATAGAGTTATAGTGCCGGCAAATACTTATATCGCTTCTATTATGGCAATTACAAAAAATAATTTAACCCCAGTTTTTGTGGAACCAAACGAAGATACTTTTAATCTTGATGCCATTTCCAAAGACGCAAAAGCGATATTAAGCGTAAATCTATACGGAAGGCAAGCCAATTTGCCAAAAAATGATTTGTTGCTCATCGAAGACTGTGCGCAAAGCGCAGGCATAAAACCCAAAGGAGACGCTGCTGCATTCAGCTTTTATCCGAGCAAGAATCTGGGTGCGCTTGGAGACGGCGGAGCGGTTGTTTCCAACAACGATGAGCTATGCGAAATAATCAGAGCGCTTGGCAATTACGGTTCTAAGAAAAAATATATAAACGATTATTTGGGTTTCAATTCTCGTCTGGATGAAATTCAAGCCGCTGTGCTTAGAGTGAAATTAAAGCGATTGAATGAAGATAACAAAAAAAGAAACGAAATTGCTTTACGCTATATTGCAGAAATAAAAAATCCAAATATAATTTTGCCTAAGCCAAGCTCTGAGCATGTTTGGCATTTATTCGTAATTCGCTGCAAACAGAGAGACGCTTTGCAAAAACGCTTAACGGAAAGCGGTGTGGAAACGATGATTCACTACCCAATACCTCCGCACTTGCAAAAACCATACAAACATCTTAATTGCGAGCTGCCCATAACAGAAATGCTAGCGAATGAAGTGCTAAGCCTTCCGCTTCATCAAGCGATGAGCGAAGAAGAAATAGAGCGAATTTTAATTAACCCATGCCTCGCCTGAACCGGATATCGTAGCCAATATATTCTTGCCCGTATCCATATTCTTCACGGAAATCGTTTGCCCTTTGAAAGCATTTTTCTGAGCGACTGCGCTTATTTGAACAACAGATTCGCCGAATTGGGCAAAAAGCCTGACCACATCGCCTTCCTTAACCGCATAAGGAGTTTCCAAAGCATTGTCCACCAAAAGCTCCCCGGCTCTTAGCGTGCGAAGCGCAGTTCTGCCCTCAGCTTCTTCTGCTTTTTTTATAACTTTTCTTTTCTGAAACGTTGTCTCCTGCCACACCATTTCAAAATCCTTTGCCCAAATCATCTCTCCCTTGCGAATACCGTTTTTCAATTCAACAATGTGCTCAAAGCGTCGCACAATAAAAGGGACATTGTGTTTTGAAATCATTTTATTGCCGTCAAAAATCTGAATCACTGACATCTCCTGCCCTATTCCAGAAAACTGCGGAGAAAGACTAACCACAATTCTGCCGCCCGCCTCCGGCGTAGCCAAACTGCTCGGCATTTTCGCAGCTTCAAATTTCCAATCCTTGCCTTCCTGCAAATTCTCGCCCATTCGCAAGCGAACTTCCTTCAGCAAAAGACTTCTCAGCGAATCCGCAGATACAGACCCGGCACGAGCAGTTACATCGCTGAACTTTGCCCCGTTAAAAACTACGTCTTTGCTATTGGCAACTGATTTTATAAAAAAAGCTTTTATCGCATTTTCCGTGACTCTGGTCTTTCTGCCAGGCTCAGAAACCCTGCCCACTTCCAAATTTGAAATCCTGTTTGCAAGAGCCTTGTCCCCATTAATTTCCGCAATCTGCCCCAAGCGAATAATGCCAGGCTCAACAGTAGCCTGAGCTTTAAGCGCAACCGTAGCTTGGCTAAAAACTATCTGAGCCAGAATTAAGAGAATTAACAGAATTTGTTTCATAACCTACCGCTTTAGGTTATTAGCTGTTTGAAGCATTTCATCGCTTGTGGTTATGGCTTTGGAGCTTATTTCGTAGGCTCTTTGAGCTACTATCATGCCTACCATTTCTTCTACCATTTGCACATTTGAGCTTTCCACAAACTGGTTTCTCAATTTTCCCAAGTTTTCTTCGCCCGGGAGACCTATTATTGGAGCTCCGCTAGCATCGCTTTGAGTGTAAATTGTTCCGCCTTCCGCATTTAAACCAGCGGGGTTTATAAATCTTGCAAGTTCAATCTGCCCTAAAGTTTCCGAGCCATTGCGCCCAGGTCTTTCGCACGTCACTTCTCCATGCTGAGTTATTACAACATAAGTGGCATCGTCGGGAATATTTATGGGAGGGTCCAAGAGATAGCCTTGACTTGTGGTCATGTAGCCTTCATCATTTCTTTTAAATGCGCCGTTGCGCGTATAGCCTATTTCTCCATCTGACAGGCGAACTTGGAAAAATCCGGTTCCTTCTATGGCTGCATCTGTTTCATTACCGGTTTGCTCTAAATTGCCCTGCAAAAACGCACGGCTTATTGCCACCACGCGCGCGCCAAGACCAACTTCTATGCCAACCGGAGCACGGTTTCCGTCTTCCATCTCGCCACCGGGCCGTTGCAAATTCTGGTAAATCAGGTCTTCAAATTCAACCTGTTGCTTTTTGTAGCCCAGAGTGTTCACGTTGGAAAGGTTATGGGCAATGGTGTCCACGTAGGTTTGGTTGGCCTTCATGCCAGTAGCTGCGGTGTAAAGAGAGCGAATCATACAGATTGGAATGCAAAAAGCATGCCAATCTAGCGTACGGCTATAAGTTTTCTCTCTGAATTTGCGCTAACTATCACTGTTCCTTTGAAATTTCCCGTATTCCAGGAGGTTTCCCTTGAATTTGAGCTAAAAAGTAGTTTTCCTTGCAAATTGTGGATTTTCCATGAAACTTCGCTTTTGGAAGACATACGAATAATGCCCGAGCCTTGGTTTATTTGAATGCCGAGCAGTTTGTTATTTTTTGCGATAATGGAGTTTGGCGGTTCGGGTTCTGGCCACGGCAGGGTTGTTATTCCCTCTACGTTTGGCTTGGGGTTATCCAAGACATCTATTACATTCATCCATGTCCCACTCATCAAGCTAACGCCAAACCATGCCAAAAACTGGTCAAAATACATTTCATTGTGCAGAGTGTCTTCTTGACCGCCTTTTGGGTCAACCGCATTGCCAAAGAAACCCACCTTGTTTTCCCAATCGTAAAACTCAGCCATTTTGCTGCTCCAAGCGATTTTATCTTCGTCTGTGCCAACTGCCATAGCCGCCGTTAGCCACTGCCCCACTGTCAAATGGCTGTGTTCCCTGCGCCAACGCCAGGTATTTGAGTTAGTTTGTTCGTTAAATTCGGTCCATTTATCTTCTGCAGGCACCAATTTACCCTTGTTGGCCCCCTGCAACTGATAGAAATTAGCAGCGTCAGGGCCACCCTCTTTAGTTATAAAAGCCAAAGATTTTTCCAAAAATGCCTTGGCCCTTGCTTCTTTAAACCAAATATAATCGTTCGCTATACGCCATAAAACCCTAATTGCATCTTTGAAAAAAGCATTTCCGCTCAAATAGGGATTGTAGCCTAAGCCGCCACCGCCATGAAAACCGCCATCGTGGTTAGCCCAGTCCGGGACCATTCCTATGTCATAAGCTGGGCTGGCTTCAATTATTCTATAACTCGTGTTTACGGCTTTCATCCAGTCTCTCTTTTTTGAATCGAAATTATTAAAAATACGGTAAAATGCAGGGGCAAAATAACCTATGTTATACCCTGGATCCCACTGGCTTCCAGGAGGCAAACCGCCATCGGAACGTAAATAATCCCATATGCAATCTACAACTCCTTGAGCCTCATTTGCATAATTTATATTGCTGTTTCCCCAAATTCCTATTTCTTTCAATTTAGCCGCAAAAATCAAGCTTAGGCCAATATCTTCATCCGCATCGCTAGCGGAACCTTCGCAATGTTCGCAAAATCCGTTATCGAATCTCACTCTCCAGTTATTGCAAGCATTTAAACCATGCTGCTTTGAAGCGTTATACATTTTATCAAAATATACCTGGTCATCCGCATAAAGAGCAAGCAACATGCCGTAGCCAATACCCTCGCTAACAGCGTCGCCTGGAGCTTCGCTTTTGGGACGATGCAGCAAACCAGTGTTATAAGCGTCAACATTCCGCTTTTTCATTCCTTTCCAAGTATTGTCCAAAACCAGTTTCCATTGTTTTGCCCCAACTTTTGGCTGCGTATTCGGAATTTCCAGCACGGCAAAGGCCGGAGAAAAAAGAATCAATAGAGAAATAGCTATAAAAATAAAAGTGCGCATATAGCAAATATATAATTTATTTTGCCTTTGCGCACAAAAACTTTCAAATTTTCTCTATTCCACCCATATACTTTCTCAAAACCTCAGGAACTGCAAGAGAACCGTCTGCCTGTTGATATTGGTCGCAAATGGCAACCATAACGCGCGGCGTTGCAAGGCCAGAACCGTTAAGAGTATGCACGTAAGTGTTTTTTCCGTTGATTTTCGTGCGAATATTGGCCCTGCGAGCCTGATAATCCTCAAAATTCGAGACCGAGCTGACCTCAAGCCACTTCTTTTCAACAGGGGCAAATACCTCCAAATCATAGCATTTTGCAGCGGAAAAACCCAAATCCCCTTTGCAAAGCGCAACAACCCTGTATTGCAAGCCTAGCTCCTGCAAAAGTTTCTCGGCAAAACCCACCAACTCCTCGTGATTCTCATAGCTTTTTTCGGGGTGCGCAAAATAAACCATTTCCACTTTGTTGAATTGGTGCAAACGCAATAAACCTCTGGTGTCTTTGCCATAGCTTCCCGCTTCTCTGCGAAAACACGCCGAATAAGCGCATAGCTTCAAAGGCAAACTGCTTTCAGGAATAATCTCATCTGCATAAAGGTTTGTCACCGGAACTTCCGCTGTGGGAATCAAAAATAAATCGTCGTTCTTGTCGCAAGCATACATATCTTCTTCAAACTTAGGGAGCTGCCCTGTGCCAATCATGGTTTTGCGAGAAACCAGATAAGGAGGAATAATCTCTTCAAAGCCAAAACGCTCGCGATGGCAGTCCAAAAACCATTGAATCAAAGCCCGCTCAAGCCTCGCTCCCAAGCCTCTGTAAACAGGAAATCCGCTGCCGCTTATCTTTGCGCCACGCTCAAAATCAAATATGCCCAATTTTTCACCCAAAGCTTTATGATCAAGGGCTGCAAAATCCATATTGCGTTCCTCGCCCCAACTGCGAACAACCTTATTGTCTTCGCTGCTGCTGCCTTCCGGCGTTGTGGAATGCGCCACATTCGGAATGCGAAGCAGTTTATCTGTTTGCTCATCGTCAACCAAGCGAATTTTTGCATCAAGCTCGGAAATTTTGTCGCCAACTAAGCGCATCTCTTCAACGGCGCTGTCTGCGTTTTGACCCGTTTTTTTGAGTTCGCCTATTTTTTTTGAAGCGGCATTGCGCTCTGCTTTAAGTTTTTCGGTTTCGGCAATAAGCTCGCGTCTTTTAACGTCAAGCTCCAAAACCTCGTCTATGCTCATGCCGGAATTCTTTTTCTTGGTTTCCGCACGATAAAACTCAGGATTCTCGCGAATTTTTTTAATGTCTAGCATGGATTGGAAAATAGAAAATTGTTCTTCCCTGCTTTTTTATATCAATAAAATACACTCCAGCGGCTAAATCTCCGCTTGAAATATTTAACAGGCCGCTCTGCGAAACCTTCATGTGCATTATCACCTTGCCCTTGGTATCAAATAACCTAGCATTAGCGCCTGCCATATCGCCAGACAAAACTATTTGCAAATTCTGCCCAATTCTTTGTATGGAATACTCATGCGCATTGCCATTGCGAGGACCAGGCTTAATCGAAACAGGAATGCCATTTTTCAAATCTTCCCATACATTCGTAAAAGCTCCACCGAGCATGGATGCGCCAAACCAAGCGAGGAACTGGTCAAAATAAGTCTCGTTTCTCAAGGTATCCTCCGGTACATTAGCATTAACCCCAAATGCGCCATCTACTGTATTTCCGTTACCTATAAACCTTCCGCCCGTAGGGTCAGTCGCCTTGCCCCAGTAGTATGACCCCTCATAGAATTCAAGCAGCTTGGCGCTGTACTTCTCCGCCAACTCAACGTTGCCGGTTCCAATCGCAGCAGCGGCCCACATACCTGCAGTTAGATGGCTATGCTCGCGCCTAGAACGCGTGATAGTTTTGTTGTTCAAACGTTCTACGTCATTCTCCGGCAGCAAATTGCCGTTCATTTCATAAAAGTTCACTGCGTCTGGCCCACCTTTTGATTCGATAAAAGCCATGGCATTGTCGAGAAATTCCTTAGCTCGAGGCTCTTTGTACCATAGATAGTCGGCACCCAAACGCCAGTAAACTCGAATGGCATCTCTGTAAAGAGCATCGCCGGCACGGTAGGCATTGTAACCCGCCCCATTGGTTGAACTACCATCAGACTTGCACCAGTCAGGCAACAAACCTCTGGCATAGCCAGGCGACTTCTTAATCAACTCGTATGACTTGTCAATAACCGTGTTCCAGGTTGATGCATATTGCGGTTCATACTCTGCGAAAATACGGTAGAATGCAGGCGCAAAGTAACCTGGGTTTATCTCACCCCCAAGACTTGAAGGTCCACCCCAACCATTCCCAGGTTTTAGATAGCCCTGATCCAACATAGAGCCACGGACAGTCGCCAGAATTGATGTAGCACGTTGTTTATAGGTTGCGTTACGCATACTTGTGAACCCGTTCTTCCAAATTCCAACCCTGACGAGTTGATCTGCGAAAATCAGCAACAGCGCAATATCCTGATCCGCATCGGAAGCTGCTCCTGTACCTAATTTTTGAGAACCTGTGGAGTTTACGCGCCAGTCGTAATAATTTCCAGCACTCGGCATCCAGCCGCCGCTGCTTCCAGTATTCCACATATACCTCTCGCCAGCATCCCACACTTTGTTGAAATACTCCTGATCGTTTGCGTACAAAGCGAGGAGCATGCCATAACTCACGCCTTCGCTCACAGCATCGCCTGGAGTTTCCGACTTCGGACGATGAACAAGACCAGTAGAGTAAGCATCTATATTGCGCTTTTTTACCCCTTCCCATGTCTTCACCAATATGCTATCGTAAGTCTCCGATACTCTCGGAAGGCTGCTTGGGTAAAGCAAGTTTTGAGCAAATGATGATGCAGTGAACATCAGGACCAATGTGGCAAATATTTTCAAAGATTTAATCATAAAGGAAAAAATAGAAAATTGTTTTCTAATTTAACTCAAAATGATTCACCCATCAGCATTGGTTTCGCCAAAAGCAGAGGTCCACGAAAATGCAAGCGTTGGACCATGGTGCATAGTTGAAGATGGGGCAAAAATTGCAGAAAATGCCGTTTTGGATGCGAGGGTTCATGTTTTTGGGAATGCAAGCGTTGGAGCTGGCACCCGCATTTTTGACGGAGCTGTTGTTGGAGGAGACCCACAGGCGCTTAAATATGAAGGCGAGCAGACTTTTTTGGAAATAGGCGAAAACTGCATTATAAGGGAATTCACCACATTGAACAGAGGCTGCGGAGAAAACGGGGTTACCAGAATCGCAAACAATGTTTTGATTATGGCCTACGCTCATATTGGCCACGATTGCCTTTTGGAACAGGGAGCGGTTATTTCAAACGGCGTGCAGCTCGGCGGGCACGTTAAAATCGGGGAATTTGCCACCATAGGCGGCGGAACTTATGTTCAGCAGTTTGCAAAAATCGGAGCCTATTCCTTTGCCGGCGGAACATTGAAAATAGACAGAGACGTGCCGCCAGCATGCAGAGCGCTTGGGAACCCAGCGCGCTTTGCCGGCTTAAACTTGCACGCATTGCGCAAACATGAATTCTCCGAAGAAAGAATTGCCCTTTTGGAAAAAAATTACCGAGAGCTTTACAGAAGCGGCAAGCCTGTTGCAGAAGTTATCTCAAATTTTGCAGAATGCGATGCGCTTTTGAGCGAGTTTTTCAAAGATTTCAGCGGAAACCTGTTAACTCCTAAAAATTCTTATTATACAGCAAATACGCATTAATATTGCCTCGCCTGTTAGGCAGAACAGCTACATTGAAATCTCCAAAACTGTTATATGCTGTTTTGCGAGGCTTATCATAACTTGCGGAACGAGCAATGTTAAATACGAAGTTTGACAGAATAGATACAACTCCAATACCCAAATATGTCCCATTAAAATCCGTATAGCAGTCTTCATAACCCCAAGAGTTCTGATCATCACATTTCTCTTCTACGCTATTTAAAATAAAAATTACTCCGCCGCCAAACAATACCCATTGAACAATTGCGCCTGTCCAGTCACTCATAAGAGCTATAGAACCTACGCCCGGAGCGAAGTAGTTTAGCAGTCCAGTTCCAATTCTGCGCCCTACGCCAAAGTTCTCATATCCGTCATTTTCCGTTTTTACAACATAGCCATGAGGATTTGGTTTGTCATAACTTGCGCTGCGATAAATATTATACACAAACCACCCTGCAATAAAAATAGGAGAAATATCGTTATCATCTATTAAAAATGCACCGCCAAATAACCCCCATTGCATAGCTGCGCCTGTCCAATCGCTCATAAGAATAATGGAACCTAATCCTGGAATTCCGTTTAAGAGCCATGTTCCCCATCTTGTTCCCGTGCTAAAATTTTCATATTCCCTATATGTTTTGGTTTCAGTTTTAGCTTCAGTTTTGGGTTCGCTTTTAGCTGCAAAAGTTTTTAGCGGTTCGCTAGGTTTTGCATCTGCTATGTGCGCAAAGAGACCAGGAGCTTTTTCTCTTACTGCGCCAAGCAATCCCCTCAAATTATCGCTTTCCGTTACAAAACTTCCAACAAGATTGCCGCTTATAGATTCATAAAGCTCAACTGTCAAGGTTAGCATGCCGTCAAATTCTCCAACAAAACCATGCGCTACATATTCTGCGCCAATGGCTCGGCCTATGTCAACCGCACAGCTTTCTGCCAGGCACTGAGCTTCTTCTGTATCTGGGGGCATCAGCGACAGTATGTTGTCGCGAGTCATGACTGTATAGCTGTTTCTAGGCAAAGCTTCGCGGGCACGGGTTCGGAGTTCATCGGTTAAATGACGGTATTCGGAAACTTTTAATTCAATATCTCCAGTAGGAACTATTTCCAAAACGGCAATAGTTTTAACTGCATGAGCTGCAGTGGTCAATAAAATCGCAAGAAAAATAACTCTAAGCATGGAACCTAAATATAGAAATAATGCATCTCTTCCTTTCAAAACGCACCTTTCCAAGCCCGAACCTGAAAGAATCCCTTTTTTGCAGTTTTTCGTAGAGTTTTGCGTCTTCATTGGTTTCTTCCCAAGTGATTCCCTTGCTTCCAAGCCATAATCTAAAAAGATCTCCATAACCTTGTACCGGAGGCAAATAAAAATGCCTCAAAACTATAGCTCCCTCTTCAGGAACAAGAAAAGAGCCAAAATAAGAATCCAGAATTTTCAGCACTTTTGGATAAACTCTTTGCGAAAGCTCGGCTATATGCGCCAAGCTGTTTACCGTACCGCTTTCCATTTGCGGCAGAATTTGCAAACGAACCTTGTTTCTAAAATGGTCTATGTTTTTGTTTGTGGAATCTTCTCTCCATTCTATATTATTTTCTTTTGCATATTCCAGCAAATCCTGTTTTGCGAACTCCAGCATCGGGCGAATAACACCGTCTTGCCGCTGCGGCAAAATTCCTCTAAGCCCTTTTAAACCTGCGCCTCTGGCTATACGCAAAAATACGGTTTCTGCCTGATCGTCTTTGTGATGCGCAGTAGCCAAAAATTCTGCGCCCAGTTTATTTTTCAGTTCAAAGAGCAATTTATATCTGGCCTCTCTCGCAATAGCCTCAAAGTTGCTTTCAAAAATTTTAGGATCTATAAAAAGCTCGTAAAACTGCACTCCATATTCTTCGCATTTTCTTTTGATTAGTTCAGAATCTTCGCTGGCATCGCTCCTAATTCCGTGATTTACGTATGCTGCAAATACGCCGCTGCGAGCAAAGCGATGCAGCATGCACATGCTGTCCAAGCCGCCGGAAATTGCGAGCAACACAGGTTTATTCCAGGGCTGCATCCCAATCTTTCCACACAGGGTCATAACCGTTTTGCCTAATTTTCTGCTCTATTTCCGCAGGGCTTCTGGAATCGTTTACCTCCCATTGCGGAAGTTCGTTTTTGGAAATTGCATAACCGCCTGGGTCAGTGCGGCTGCCAGCGCTCATGGTAGTGAGGCCGAGCATCATGGCACGGTCTCTGAAATTTGCAGACTCTCTTGTGCTTAGGGAAATTTCTGCATCCGGAAAGCATATTCTGTAAGCGCACATCAGTTGAACAAGTTCTCTGTCAGTTGGAGTGCACAGTTCAAAAGTCTGTCCTTCAAAGGGCCTAAGCCTTGGAAAAGACACCGAGAATTTGCTCTGCCAATATGTGTTTTGCAAATAGCTCAAATGCAGCGCTGCAAAAAAGCTGTCCACCCTCCAATTCTCTAATCCCAGCAAAGCTCCAATTCCTATTTTTCTCACCTCAGCCATTCCAACCCTGTCTGGGCAGCGAAGGCGTTCTTCAAAAACGCTTTTCTTGCCGCTTGGATGATGCTGTTTGTAAGCTTCTTCTTTGTAAGTCTCTTGATAGACATAAACGGCAGTCACTCCGTTTTGAGCTAGCTCTGCATATTCTTCCGTGCCAAGAGGCTGAACTTCAATTGAAATGGCGGAAAAATGTTCTCGGCAAAGTTTTACCGCTTCCAATATATATTCAAAACCGGCATTTTTAGGGCTTTCCCCAGTCACCAAAAGTACATGCTCAAATGGGCCCGCTTCTTTGATAGCGGCAATTTCTGCGCAAATTTCGCTTGCAGTTAAAATTTTCCTGTCTATATGATTTTTTGAGTTGAATCCGCAATACACGCAAGAATTTGTGCATTCGTTTGAGAGATACAGCGGTATGTATAATTGGATTATTTTGCCAAAGCGGCGCAGGGTTAGCTCTCTGCTTTTTTTGGCCATCGCTTCCAAATATGGCGCAGCGGCGGTGGAAATTAAAGCGGCAAAGTCTTCCATGTTTAGATTTTCTTTTTTCATCAGCGCACGTTCTACGGATTGCAGCGTGGTGGTACCGATTATTTTTTCCACCTCGGCCCATTTGAATTTCGAGAAAGTTTCAGAGAACATTGTTTTACGCCCTTAGGCTCCTATTTCGCATATAATATAGTAAATAATTTCTACATTACCAATATGCTAAAAAAACACCCTTCTTTCAACGGTATCAAAGGCCCGATTCTCACAATAGTGATGGACGGCGTTGGAATTTCCAAAAATGAACTGGGCAATGCTGTGGCATTTGCTCGCAAGCCCACCCTGGATATGCTTTTTGCAAAATATCCAAACACTTTGCTCAGAGCGCACGGCACAGCAGTCGGAATGCCTAGCGATGAGGATATGGGCAATTCCGAGGTAGGGCACAATGCCATTGGCGCAGGCCAGGTTTACAATCAAGGCGCAGCTTTGGTTGCAGACTCTATAAAAGCCGGCGAAATCTGGGGCAGAGATGCGTGGAAAGAGATTGTAAAAGGCGCTGCAAATGGCACTTTGCATTTTATAGGTCTGTTTTCAGACGGCAATGTTCACAGCCATATAGATCACCTTAAAGCCATGATAGCCCAAGCCAAGAAAGAAGGCTTAAAACGGGTTAGAGTCCACACGCTTTTGGACGGGCGCGATGTGCCGGAAACCAGCGCTCTGGAATATGTAGAGCCTTTTGAGAAATTCTGCGCAGAATTAAGCGATTCTTCTTTTGATGTTTGCATAGCTAGCGGCGGCGGCAGAATGAAAATCACCATGGACAGATACGAAGCGAACTGGAAAATGGTTGAGCTTGGCTGGAAAATCCATATCCTCGGCGAAGGAGACAAATTTGAAAGCGCATCCGTTGCAATAAAAGCTCTGAGAGAAAAATTCAAAGGAACAATAGACCAAGACTTGCCGCCATTCGTGATTGCAAAAAACGGCGAGCCTGTTGGCACAATTCAAGACGGAGACTCTGTTGTATTCTTCAACTTCCGTGGAGACAGAGCCATTGAAATTACACGCGCATTTGAAGATGCATCTTTTGACAAATTCGACCGCAAGCGCCACCCAAAGGTAACTTACGCTGGAATGCTGCAATACGATGGCGACTTAAAACTTCCCGCACGCTTTTTGGTACCGCCTCCAGCAATAAAAAATACAAGCGGAGAATGGTTCTCAAAATGCGGCATAACGCAATACGCTTGCTCGGAAACTCAGAAATTCGGACACGTAACATATTTCTGGAACGGCAACCGCTCTGGAAAATTTGACGGCGAAACATATCTTGAAGTTCCAAGCGACGTTATTCCATTTGAGCAACGCCCATGGATGAAATGCGCAGAAATCACAGACGCTATGATTGAAGCTCTTAAAAGCGGCAAGTACAATACGCTTCGCTGCAACTTTGCAAACGGCGATATGGTTGGGCACACAGGCTCCTTTAGAGCCGCTACAATGGCAGTTGAAGCTGTGGACTTGGCTCTGGCTCGCATTCTGCCGATTGTTGACGCTATGGGCGGCGTTGCGCTAATCACCGCAGATCACGGCAATGCAGATGAGATGTATGAGATTGACAAGAAAACAAAAGCACCGGCAAAAAATGCGGATGGAAGCATCAAGGCTAAAACCGCTCACACTTTAAACCCCGTGCCTTTTATTCTTTATGATAATGTAAGCGGCGGCAAACTTGCGCTGAAAAACCTGCCAAACGCAGGGCTTTCAAACATAGCAGCAACAATCGCAAATCTTTTGGGCTTTGAAAAGCACGAAAGCTGGGATGAATCGCTGTTATAGCACAACTCGTTCAATGCGCCTGGCACACCTAGCGCAATGGCCTGTCCATTCTCCGTACACGCTCAAATAAACCCTTGAATAAACCCCGCAGCAATGGCTGATAACGCCCAGCCATTTTCTCGGTTTTGGTGCATTGGAATCTTCAACTGTTCTCATCTTTTCTTTGAAGTTTTTGCTTGCGATCTTTTTCCAATCTTTTTTCAAAAGATTTTTCTGCGCTTGCTATTTGTTCTTCCAGTTTTCTTGCGGAAGCGAGCATTTTTTCATCTGCATTGTAAGCTTCGCGCAAACGCTCCAAATAAAATTTCGCAGAGGCAAATTCTTTCATTTCAATATAGCTGTTTATAAGCAAAACAACAGCTTCTTTTTGCCTTGGGCTTCTCGGAAAATCCTCTAAAAATCCCTTTAAATAAATTGCGGCAGCGCCAGGCTCTCCCATTCTGGAATACAGCCTTGCAATTTGAAATTCATTTTCTGCCACTCTGTTGCTCAAACTGTCCAAATACATATATGCGCTATCCAGCAGAACGGAATTTGGAAACTCCGCATCAAAGCGGCTGAAATCTCTTATTGCAAAAGTTGTATTGGACTGGTCGCGAGAATCTTTGTAAGATAAATTATATGCAGATACAGCTTTGCGGTAAACGGCAGTTTCTGCATAAGGCGAGCCAGGGAAAAAGCTTGCAAAGCTTCCATATTCTGCTCGAGCCTCAATCCATTCTTCCAACCGGAAATGCGATTCTGCAAGCAAGAAGTGCGATTCTTCAATAACACCCGTTCCCGTGCAATTCTGCATTACTTCGGTTAAATCTTCCTTTGCGCTCCAATATTTGCCTTTCTTGAATTTTTCTTCTGCAGACTTATATTCTCTAACACAAGCTTCCGTTAAAGAGCCTGTGAACTTATTGGAAGAACAGGAAAATGTCTGAACAATTGTCAGAACCATGATTAACATGATTAAAGGATTAACATGATTTTTTTGCATCCTAAATTAACTCCTCGAAGAAGTCGTTGCCTTTGTCGTCAACTATTATGAAGGCAGGGAAATCTTTTACGGTTATTTTTCTGATTGCTTCCATGCCCAGTTCTGGGAAGGCTAGAATTTCGTTGCTTAAAATGTTCTGGTTGGCCAAGAGTGCGGCTGGACCGCCTATTGAACCTAAGTAGAAACCTCCATTCTTTTTGCAGGAGTCTGTAACATCTTTGGTTCTATTGCCTTTTGCCACCATAATTAAGCTGGCTCCCTTTGCCTGGAAAGCCGCTACATAAGAATCCATTCTGCCAGCCGTTGTTGGGCCAAAGCTGCCAGTTGGTTTGCCGGGAGGAGTTTTTGCAGGACCGGCGTAATATACGGGATGCTTTTTGAAGTATTCCGGCAAATCGCCTTCTTTCTCCAAAACTTCCGCCAATTTTGCATGAGCGATGTCGCGAGCTACAATCATGGTTCCGGTTAAATAAACCGCTGTTTTCACAGGAAGTTTGCTTAAATCTGCCAAAACCTCTTTAACCGGGCGGTCTATGTTTATGCCAACAGGCTGCGAGAGACCAAGCGATTCATAACCGCCTTTTGGCAAATATTGCTGAGGATTGTGTTCCATTTTTTCAAGGAATAAACCCTCTGCGGTTATTTTCGCTTTTATGTTGCGATCTGCTGAACAACTGACTCCCATTCCAACAGGACAGCTTGCCGCATGGCGGCTCGCTCTAATTATACGCACATCGTGCACAAGGTATTTTCCGCCGAACTGCGCGCCTATTCCGCTTTTTTGCGCCAAATCTTTAACCTTTTTTTCCATTTCCAAATCACGGAAAATTCTGCCGTTTTTGGAGCCAGTGGTTGGAATATTGTCAAGGTATCCTGTGCTTGCAAGCTTAACGAGTTTTAAGTTTGCATCTGCGCTTGTGCCGCCAATTACAATTGCCAAATGATATGGCGGGCATGCAGCCGTGCCCAGGCTTTTGATTTTTTCTTTCAAGAATTTTTCCAAGCCTGCAGGTGTGAGCAGCGCTTTGGTCATGGGCCAATAGTAGGTTTTATTTGCCGAGCCACCGCCTTTGGCAACAAAGAGAAAATCAAAGTGGTCGCCTTCTGCAGCGTAGAGATCTATTTGCGCTGGCAGGTTGTTCCCGGTGTTCGTTTCATCGTACATATCCAGCGGAGCAATTTGGCTGTAGCGCAGGTTCAGTTTGTTGTAAGCGTTGTAAACGCCTTCGGAGATAGCTTCTGCATCGTTGCAATCGGTCCAAATGTGCTGGCCTTTTTTCACAAAAATGGCTGCAGTGCCGGTATCTTGGCAAAAAGGCAAGATTTTTTCATTTGCAACGCAGGAGTTTTGGAGCATTGTGAATGCGACCAGTTTATCATTTTGGCTGGCTTCGGGGTCATCTAAAATAGCCGCAACCTGTTTTGTGTGAGCAGGGCGCAGGCGAAAGCTAACTTCTGAATATGCCGCTTCCGTTAGCTTGACCAAAGCGTCTCTGCTAACCTTCAAAATCTTTTTGCCGTCAAACTCGGCAGTGGAAATTCCAACCTCGCCAGCCTTAGCTATAAGGTCATACTCTGTGCTGTCCTTGCCGTATTGCAGGTTTTCTTCGTATTCAAAAGCCATAAAAATCTCCAGTTTATGAGGGTAATCTAGAAAAAATGACTCTCACATCCGCAGCATCACGTAAATCTTAAACTCGCTGCCTTCAAATTCCGTGAGCGTATGGCCTTCGTAGCGCATGGCTATGGCTCTAACGCTTTGCAAACCGAAGCCTCCATTTTTTTTGGAGCTGGTTAGCGTGCATTCCCCGGTAAAATTGTTTTTTGCCATAATAGCGAGATAAGAGCCTTGTGTTTTAATATCAAGTTCTATTTCGCCGCCATGCTTTAATTTTTCGCAGGCTTCCACGGCGTTTTCAAGGAGATTGCCTAAAATTATGCATATCTCGTAATTGGGAATGGAAATAGACTCCGGCAAATCCAACTCTGTTTTGAATTTTATATTCAATTTTTCACAGCGTTCTGCGTAGCTTGAAAGCAAGGCATTGAATACTGCATTTGAGCAGTAATGCCGCAATTTGCTTTCCGGAACTTCTTTTTGAATATCGTCCAAATATCGCTTTGCTTCTTCCAGTTTGCCGGAGCTGAACAGATTGTAGATTGTTTTAAGGTGATATTTGTAATCGTGCCGCAAAATGCTGAGCTTTCTATACATATCTTCCATGCTTTGATGGTATTTTTGCCCGGTAGATATAATGCTGTCGGCAAACTCCGCTTCATATTTGAATTTGGCTTTTGCATGGGTGTTTATGATAGCGAAACAAAGAATGATAAAACTCCAAAAAACAAAAAACACTACTGAAAGCGACAGTACAAAATTAGATGTAAATGACGGTAGCAATAATTCCAAGAGAAGCCATGAAGCTGCTGCGCTGAACGAGTATAATATCCATTCTTTTGTATGTCCGTGCGCAAATAATTCATAGAGCAAATTTCTCCCGAATTTACTTATTAAAATTATATAAATGCCATATAGCATAGATGTGGAAATAAATAATGCCAAGTAATATGCATTCTCTCCATGCGCAATAAAAAGCTCTGCGATTGCTATTCCGCTCAAGCGCAAAACACAAATTAAAATCATCACCATAAAAAATGAAAATATCTTCTTAATTAATAGTTCTTTGAAAAGCACAATTATCAAGGGAAGATAAAAAAGAGAGTACAGCATCCTCGTTTGCTTCAAAAATTCCGGCAAGATCGATTCAAGAAAAAAAGCATCTATTGCTCCGATAACAAAAGCAAGAAGCAAAAGCATTGCAACTGTAAAAAGAACGCTTTTTTTGCATGGTAAACTCAGTATCAATACTACGATACAGGTACATACCGATAAAAACGGAACTATGAGCAATACTATTTCTTTCATTTTTTCTTGAACATCCATTTTAGCATTTCGTCTTTTACCTGCGAATAGCCTCTTGAAATTGGAATTTTTGCGCTGTTTTTCATAACAATTTCCCTGTTTGAAACAACCGCAATTTCATTTAAGTTTACAATATAGGAGCGATGGCATCTTGCAAATCTGCTGTCTTGCAAAAGTCTCTCAGCCATTTCGCCGAATGTGGTGCTTTCCTTTATTATAGAGCGATCCGAGAGCTTAATATATACAACATGGTCTATAACTTCAACATGTGAAATGTCCCGAAACAGAATAACTCTGGCGCTTCCTTGCGTTTTAACGGCCAAGCCGTCTGTGTCATTGTCTTTTGATGCTTCTTCCAGCGATTTCAAAACTCCGGTTATATTTTCCAAAGTTGGCGGTTTAATCAGGTAGTCAAAGGCTTTTACCTTGTAAGACTCGTGCGCAAAATCGTTGGATGCTGTTAGGAATACAATTTTTCCGTCAAAGTTATTTTGCCTAAGTTTTTCTGCCAGTTCAATGCCATTAATTTCCGGCATAACAATATCTAAAAAACAAGCATCTATTTTTGCTCCCGAACATATATAATCAAAAGCATGAACTGTATCTGTGAATACAACATTCTCTACATTCAAAGAAGAAAACAAAACTGCAAGCGCATTGGCCTCTTCTTCTTTATCATCGCATATTAAGACTTTCATAATTTCGGGGTTATGGGAATATAAAAAATAAATTTGGAAAAAATGGGCTAAAAAAGTGCATTTCACGGCGTAAAATGTGCATTCCACGAAGTCACCATTGCTTTTTTCTAAATATAATATATATTTATATTGCATTATGAAACATCAGGACCCCGATTTACAGGATTTTAAGATTTTCAGGATTAGGTTAAGCTTAATCCTGTCAATTTTGCTATTCTTTGGAATTGGGACAGACTTTGCCTTCGGCGCAACGCGACAGAGGAGGGTCACATGAAAAATACCGGAACCGGACATTACGCCCGGAAATCACTTGCACGGGCCGCTGTGGCGGCGATATTCGTAATCATGGCTGCTACTGCAGGATGGGCGCAGGGCGTCACCGTCACGCACAACGGCACAACCACCGGATACGCCACCCTCACCGCCGCGTTTACGGCAATTGGAACACAGGAGGGGAATTTTACCGTAACGCTGAGAGAAAACCAAACGATGACGGCACGCCGCGAGATTAACGCCGGTCAGCATATAATGCTTGTCGGCGAGGGACAGGTGCGCACGATTCAACATAACGCAGGTAACTCTGACTTGTTCCGTATAAACGCCGACGCAAGCCTTACACTTGGGAACTACATAACCATACAGGGAAGAAGCACAACTGGATCGGGCGTCGTCGTATATATATCCAGTGGCAAGTTCAAAATGTTGGAAGGTTCAAGAATCACAGGACATACAGCCTTTTCGTCGGGTACGGCAGTCTATATGGGCGGTAGCAATGCAGCAAGTTTTGAAATGGAAGGCGGAAGTATTGATGGAAATAATAATACTGCTGCGGCGACAAGCACAACCGTTTCGGGCGGCGTGTATTTCATATACGGCACATTCACCATGACAGGTGGCAGCATCACCAATAATACGCAAGGCGGCGCAAATCCGTCCGACGTGTTTATATATGGCAGCATAGACAGCTTTACTATTTCAGGCAATGCTACTAATATAGGTGCACTCAAACTGGGTGCATTAAGCGCAAACTGCCTAAACGTTACAAGCTGCCCAAACGTTACTATCGGTGCAGATGGCTGGAGCGGCAGTATTGCCACGCTGAACCTGTGGGGCAACGATAACAATATTGCAACGGCTTCGGGTTACTGGACAGGCAGTACCCGCACAATCTTTAACAACATAACCTCCGCACAAGTCGCCAAAATCGGGCTTGGGGAGTTTATAAGCAGTAACAACGAGCGGCAAGCGATTAGTCCCGATTACTTCATCGGCACGGGGGAAATCCATTTGGGCAGATTGTTGATAAACCCGGCGGCGGTGGCGCCCGTTACCGTTACCGTAAACGGCGTAGCCGGCGGTTACGCCAACATCACTACCGCATTTTCGGCAATTGGAACGCATGAGGGGAATTTTACCGTAACGCTGAGAGAAAACCAAACGATGACGGCAAACCGCACGATTAACACTGCAAATCAACATATAACGATAGTCGGCGATGATGTAGAACGCAAGATTACGCACGGAATTACTAGCGTTACTACCCAGATGTTCACCCTAAGCAATGCCGACGCGAGCCTGACGCTTGGAAACAACATAACCATACAGGGAAGAAATACGGAAGGTTCGGGAGCGGTAATCGGTAATGCGAACGGCACGTTCAAAATGTTGGAAAACTCAAAAATTACAGGACACCAAACCAACAGCGGAACTTCAGCGGCGGTCAATATTAGTGGCGCAAACGCTATTTTTGAAATGTCGGGCGGCAGTATCACCGGTAACAATAATACCACTGCGCTAAGCACAACAACCGCTTCGGGCGGCGTGTATTTTGCAAACGGCACATTCACCATGACGGGCGGCAGCATTACCGGCAATACGCAAGGCGGCGCAGATCCGTCCGACGTGTACCATTCGCTTACAAACAGCGCCGACCGTTTTAAAATATCGGGCAATGCCCAAATCGGCGCGTTAAAACTGAGCGCGACAAGCACGGCGGCAGGCGCAACCGTAAACGCAGATGGCTGGAACGGCAATATTACAACACTGAACCTGAGGGGAAACAATATCTCTATCGCGACGGCTATGGGTCATTGGACGGGCATCAGCCGCACAATCTTTAACAACATAACCGCCGCACAAGTCGCCAAAATCGGGCTTGGGGAGTTTATCAGTTCCACCAATGAACGGCAAGCGATTAGTCCCTATTTCCTCGAAACTTCGGGCGCAAACATCGGCCGTTTGGTGAGGGCTGTCCCCGCCGCCGACATATCGGTTACCGCTCCTTTAACGGCATACGCTCCGAACACTGTGGCTAGCGGCGGCGCGAATTTAACGAGAAGCGCGATTTCGTGGTCTCCCGTTCGCGCTACTTTTCAAGGGGAAACGCAATACACCGCTCAAATAACATTGACGGCGAACACGGGATACTCGTTTACGGGAATTGCCGCTGAAACCGTCTCAATCAACGGCGTTACGGCGACAATAGTAAGTAACACCGGAAATACATTGACAATATCACGCGAGTTCCCAGCTACCGCTCCGGCGCAAGTAACGGGTATCGCATCGGTCGTAACACAGCCAAGCAAATTGACATATACTCACGGCGAAACGCTTGACTTGACGGGAATTGTAGTTAAACTTAATTACAACGACGGGACGACAGCCGATGTCGCATTTGAGAATTTCGCTACTTACGGCATTACCGCGTCTTTGGCGCATGGTGCGCAACTGTCGCATTCGGCGCATAACAATACAAGCATAACGGTAACGCGCACAAACAGCGTAACTACGTCGGCGCTTACGGTAAATAAAAAGCCCGTTACGATAACGGGCGTAACTGCGAACGACAAGGTTTACGACGGGAACACGGCGGCGGTAATAGACATTGCGAACGCGAATATCATCGGTAGCATAGACAGCGACAATTTGATTATCGTTCTGGGTGCGGCGAATTTTGCCGACAAGAACGCCGGAGACGGCAAGACGGTAACGTTTACCGACTTTACGCTAGGCGGCCCTGCGGCGGGCAACTACACATTGTCGGCACAGCCTGCGGCGGTTACTGCCAATATTACGCCCAAACCGCTCAGCGACGCTATGATTGCGACAATCGCAAGCCAAACTTACACGGGCGCACCATTCACGCCTGTGCCAAATGTAAGCGATGTTGCCGGAATTGTCGCAAGCGATTACACAGTTTCTTACGCAAACAACATCAACGCTGGCACGGCTACCGTTACAATCACCGCAACAGCAGGCGGCAACTACAGCGGTCTAGCTTCTGCCACATTCACAATAGACCCCTACAACGTCGCAAATGCAGAAATTGAAGCGATACCAAGCAAAACCTACACAGGCTCCGAACTTTGCCACGACCCAACAGTCACAGACGAACACAGCAACACACCGACTTTCACCACAGCTTGCACAAACAATGTAAACCAAGGCTCCGCAACGCTAACCATAACAGGCACAGGAAACTACACTGGCACAAAAGCAATAACTTTCACAATAGGCAAAAAGGCTCTCACAGATGCGATGATAGCCGCAATCGAAAACCAAGTTTACAACGGCTCTCCAATCATGCCAACGCCGAGCGTAAACGATATTGCAGGAATTACCGCAAGCGATTACACGGTTTCTTACGAAAACAACACCAACGCTGGCACGGCTACCGTTACAATCACCGCAACAGCAAGCGGCAACTACAGCGGCACAGCTTCAGCTAATTTCACAATTGACCGCTACAATATTGAAAACGCAAGCATTGAAGCGATACTTGACAAAACCTACACTGGCTCCGAGCTTTGCCATGAACCAACAGTCAAGGACGAACACAATAACACCCCGACTTTCACCACAGCTTGCACAAACAACATAGCGCAAGGCACAGCGACACTAACCATCACAGGCACTGATAACTACACTGGCTCAAAATCAACAACTTTCACAATAGGCAAAAAAACTCTCGCAGATGCAATTATTGCGGCAATCGAAAACCACACTTACACGGGCACACCATTCACGCCTGTGCCAACCGTAAGCGATGTTGCCGGAATTACCGAAAGCGATTACACAGTTTCTTACGCAAACAACATTAACGCTGGCACGGCAACGCTTACAATCACTGCAACGGCAAGTGGCAACTACAGCGGCACAGCTTCTGCTAATTTCGCAATAGACAAGGCGACTCTCACGCCTTCAATAAGCCTAACAGATATTGCAGGCAAGGTATATGACGGAAACACGAGCATAACCGGAACGCAACCTGCAATTACGCTTAACGGAGCGGTAAACGGCGAAGCTCCTAGCGCAACCGCAACTTTTGCTTTTGCAAATGCGAACGCAGGCAGCAGCAAGCAAGTGACCACAAGCAACATTGCGCTTGCAGGCACTTGGGGCAATAATTACGCTCTCTCCACAACTGCGCTAACAGCGGCAAGCGATGTGGAAATTGAAAAAGCAACTATCACAGTTACTGCAGACAATAAAACCATAAGCGCAAACTCGCCCGAACCCTTATACACCGTAAGCATCACCGGCTTTGTAAACAACGAAACCGCAACAAATTTAACCACACAGCCCACAGCGAGCAGCCCGGATTATAAAAACGAGCATGGCACTTACCAGATTGTTCCGGTAGGCGGAAGCGCGGCAAACTACAACTTTACCTATGCAAACGGCACTTTGACTGTTGAGGCGATTAATATGCCCATCCGCACCATAGAAATCGCTCATCCGGCATTTGAAAAGCTCAAAGAACATCCCAACAAAGTCTATTACGTCGCCTCAAACCAGCACTGCGGCGAAGACAGAATGGAGCAAATCCAAGCTCAAATCAAGCTCTTCAACCCCGAAAAAGAACTCAAGACAAAAGGCGACCTTAACATAAGCATAGGCGAAAACCTCCAGCACTATGTTGACCTCCACCTTGGCAAAACCGGCGGCCTTGACACTATGTTCACGCACATACTCCTCAAAGGCGACACCGTTCATACCGATACAATAATCATAGTGACCACCATTGACTTTGACCAGGTGATAGTCACAAAGTGGAACACGCTGATGATAAACAACAACCCCGAAACAAATGGCGGCCACAACTTCACAAAATTCGAATGGTTCAAGAACGGAGAAAAAACCTACAACACCCGTCCATATTTCGCCTTGCCCGCAGGCGGCACGGCAAATCCAAACGACACATTCAGCGCAACCATGCGCATAAACGATGACATAGAATTAAAAACCTGCGAAGGCACAGCCCCAGCAGGCATGCAGCAAACAGAGTCCAGCTACCAAAAACGTGTGCTGGGCGTTTACGGCAAAAATTCCACATCCAAAATTTACACACCCAAAGGCGAACACACGGATGGCAAAGCTCCGGGCGTGTATATAACTAAATGAAAAAAATTATTTATATGCTATTAATCCCCGTTGCGGCATTTGCCGCATACTATGAATTTGACATATATTACGGCATTGGCGCACCAGATTTTTCATTTAACAATGCGCCGCTGTCAATTTCCATATATCCCTGGGAACATTTCGGATTTTCCAGCGGAATTGAATATTCCAAAAGAAAAAAATCCGACAACAATGAAAATATGATTGGCAGCATGACGATAATAGATAACGATAACCACGAAATTACTTTTGATTACACTATGGATAAATACAAAGACGAATTATCAACTCAAATTTTATCCATACCTGTTTTGCTTAAATTTCGCTCAAAATGGTTTTATTCTTCTGCCGGCGTTAAAATAGGCATTCCGCAAAATGTAAATGTGAACGTGAGTTATGAGAATTTTAAAACAGAAGCCTATTTGCCGCATTTAAATATACGCATTGACAGCCTCCCGCACATGGGCATCGGAAAATTCGGAGACGATTCTTTTACAACGCATATTTCCGCCAAGTTCCTGTTTCTGCTTGCATTTGAAAGCGGAATAAGAATAAAATTGAACGAAAACTTTGCGCTGCTCTTCGGCGCATTTATTGATTACTCCATAAACAAGGGATTTGACAGGGGCTTGCCAAATATTATTGAATGGGTGGAATACACGGATGGAGCGATGGTAAATGTGAATGATGGTTGGAGAAAGTGGAAGCCATGGAGCGCAGGCGGCGTGGCAAAATTGCAATTTGGATTTAAAAGATGAATGAAAATATAATAGACGATATGATAGAAGAGACCAAGAGCAACATTCGCTCAATACAGCGTGAAGAGCGCATTGTCAACGGCATAGCCAAAACCGGAACAATTTGCGGAATTCTTTCTTTAATAATAATTGCCATAGCCGTTTCTTGCTATTTTCTTAGAATTTTTCCGCTTATTGTGCAATACGGTCCAGAAGTTACAATGGCTTTGGGGACCGTATCCACTTATGCAACATTCTACGGCTGGTACAGAATATTGCGCAGAAAAAACAAGGAAGGCGAAGCTCAAAACCGTATAATAGCATTTATAAAATCCTTGCCAGATATGTTTCGCAAAATGCCCGGAAGCTTGGTGTCAACAGCCGCACTTGCTGCATCAGTGGTTGTCGGCTCTATAGCTTACACTCCTTTAGGGGAAAAGTTTTTTAAAGAAGAACCAAAAAGAGAAATAGCAGTGGAAACTGAAAATGGATTTGCAGAAGAAATGATACAGGAAATTGCGCAAATCCAGGAGCTAATAATGCCGGAAGAGTTCCCCAAGCCAAAGCCGATAATCGCAACCAAGCCCAAACTCAAGCCAAAGTCCGTTGCAATAGCACCGTTGCCGCCTCCACCTCAACCACCGCTATCACCCGTTGCAATGCCGACAACTGCAACTGCAAGCGTTCTTGTTGCTCCAGTAAACACGCCTGTGAACATGCCGATAAACACACCAGTTCACACGCCTATGCACACTTCCAAAAAAACTACGTCTGGCGGCAATTCCGGATTCTTTATCGGGCTAGGTTCGGAGGTCAATAACAACGCAAAAAAAGGAAATGCAATAGGCGGCAATATGGCACTCGGATATGATATGAACAAACATTTCGCTTTGGGAGTAAACGCTGTATATAGCAACGATTTAGAAGAGGAAATAACGCTGGAGTCAAAGCTTATGCTGAGATATTACCTGCCTGTAGGCGGCCCATTTATGCAGGCAGAAGCCGGCGGAGCATTAAACAAAAGCGATAAAAACAGCATAGTCCCTCAAGGCGGTATGGCAGCAGGTTGGAGATTCTCAGTGGACAAAGAATGGTTTGTTGAACCGGCAGTAAGAGGCGGTTATCCGTATGTATGGGGAACTGGAATAACATTGGGAAAGAAATTCGGACACTGATGAACACCATTTTTGTTCTATCGATAGAACAAAATTACTATATTTTTGTTCTATGCACAGAACAAAATGAGGTTTTTTTATGGAAAAAAGCGTTCTGAAGGCAATAATCGCCGATAATATGGCGGAAATTTACAATTACAGGGTAAATTTCCGGGATTTCCAGTTTGAAAGAGCCGGAAATTATGTTTTTGTTGGCATGCGGAGAGCCGGAAAGTCTTATTTGCTTTACCAACGTATGCAAGAATTGCTTGCTGAGGGCATAAACGCTCAGGAAATGCTGTACATAAATTTTGAGGATGAACGGCTATCCAGCATGACCGCTGGCGATTTAAACCTGCTATTGGAGGCTCACTGGGAGGTATATGGGATAAAACCCATTTTGTTTCTCGATGAAATTCAGAACATAAAAGGCTGGGAAAAATTTGCACGCAGATTGGCAGATACAAAACACGGCGTTTTCATAACCGGAAGCAATGCGAAAATGCTGAGCAAGGATATTCAAACTACGCTCGGAGGCAGATATATTGTTGTTGAAGTTTATCCATACAATTTCAAAGAATACTTGAATGCAAGCTATACGGATTTTTCCGGCAAATCCATTTTATCAACACAAGGAAAAGCTAAGGTTCTTAGAAAATTCAACGATTATTTTCATTTTGGCGGATTGCCGGAAAATTTGATGTTTTCTTCAAAAAGAGATTATTTAACCGGCATTTATCAAAAAATATATTTGGGAGACATAGCCGCAAGGCATTCGATAGACAATTTGTTTGCGCTTCGCATTCTATTCAAAAAACTGGCAGAAAGCATTAAGCAACCCGTTTCTTACAATAGAATTGCCAACATAGTATCTTCTGCTGGCGCAAGGGTAAGCACAAATACCATAATAAATTACATTGAATACGCCAAAGATGCCTGGCTGCTCACTCCTTTGCAAAACATCGCTGGAAAACTCGTGGAAAAAGAGACTAATCCCAAATATTATTATACCGACAACGGCATATTAAATCTTTTTTTGCTAGACGCAAACACATCTTTGCTTGAGAACTTGGTAGCGGTAAATCTGCTCAGAAAATATGGCCGTAGCGATTCAGTATTCTTTTACAACAGGGATATAGAAGTTGACTTTTATGTACCGGAAGCAGCAACAGCCATTCAAGTTTGCTATGATTTGACCAAAGCTGATACATTTGACAGAGAGGTTAATGCCTTGTTAAAACTATCAAAGATATTGGACTGCAAGAAAATGCTGGTCATTACCGGGGGAACGGAGAAAACCTTGAAGATAAACAAGCAAAAGATAGAGGTTGTACCTGTCTGGAAATGGCTTTTGGAAAGTTAATTTTGTTCTATCGATAGAACAAAAAACATATGTTTTTATTCTATCGACAGAACACATAATGCAGAGAATTCAACTAATCCAAGAATTTTCTACTTTCTTCCCATGCTTTCCTTTGAATCACAAATCGCAGAACTCGCCGCAAAAACCGGGCACTGGACCCAAGCAGAAGCTCTAGCTCTGCTCACAATTCCTCCCGAGCCAGCGCATGGAGACTGGAGCTTGCCATGCTTTACGCTTGCAAAGAAATTGCGCAAAGCGCCTAAAGCCATTGCAGAAGAATTGGCCGCAAACTTTGCCGCTCCGCAAGGCTTTGAAAAAACTCAGGCTCTGAACGGATACTGGAATTTCTACGCAGATAAAAAAACAATAATGGAAAAAGTTTTGGGAGGCATAAAAGAAAAAGGCCTGGAATTCGGGTTCGCAGAACCAAAAAACAAAACTGTTGTCATAGACTACAGCTCCCCAAACATAGGGAAAGAACTCGCATTTCACCACTTGCGCAGCACCATGATAGGCAACAGCCTCGCAAAAATTCACAAAGCAAACGGCTATAAAGTTGAGCGAATAAATCACCTCGGAGATTGGGGAACGCAGTTCGGAAAACTGATTGTGATGTATTTAAGGGAAAACTTGCCCACAGACGAACAAACGCTTTCAAGCTTAACCGTTAAGGAACTCAACAAACTCTACGCATCGTTTTCAAAAACAAGCAAAGAAGAACCTGATCTGGAAAACCAGGCACGAGAAGCTTTTGCAAAACTGGAAAAAGGCGATGAATTTTACCGCAAACTCTGGACAGCATTCAAAGAAGCCACGCTTAAAGAACTCGTGCGCATTTATACAATAATGGGCGTTGACTTTGACCATTACACCGGAGAATCTTTTTTTGAAGACAAAATACCTGCAGTGGTTGAAGAACTGGAAAAAAAGAATTTGCTCGTGAACAGCCAGGAGCGAGATGTTGTGCTTTTGGACGAACTGGATTTGCCGCCTTGCCTAATTAAAAAAAGCGATGGAAGCACGCTCTATGCAACGCGAGATTTAGCCGCCGCCCTTTACCGCAAAAAAGAATTCAATTTTGACAAATGCTTTTACGTTGTGGACAACGGGCAAGCCCTGCACTTTAAACAGGTGTTCGCCGTGCTTGGCAAAATGGGCTATGAATGGAACAAGGATTGCGAGCACATTCCATTTGGATTGATACTCCATAAAAACGAAGAAGGAAAATGGGAAAAAGGCAAAACCAGAACCGGTACCGCAAGCCTTTTGCGAGACGTGATAGAAGCGGCTTCCGCAAAAATTTTGAACGTGATTGATGAAAAAAATCCTGAACTTGCAAACAAAGAAGATATAGCGACAAAAATAGGCATTGGGGCCATAGCCTTCAATGACCTGAAGAACCGCCGCTTGATGGACGTTAAATTCGATTGGGACGCAGCCCTAAGCTTTGAGGGAGCCACAGGTCCTTATGTTCAGAATGCGCACGTGCGCCTTTGCAGCATTTTGAGAAAAAGCGGAAAAGACGCCGTTAAACTGACATTTAAAAGCGAAGAGCTCTTAGACCAAAACTCTTGCGATTTGATAAAAATGCTGTCTCGCAAAGGGGAAAAGATAAATGCAGCGTGCGAAAACAATGAGCCTTACATGCTCGCCCAGTATTCACTGGAACTAGCAGAAGCCGCTCACAGATTCATCCACAACAACAGAGTTTTGGGGAGCTCTGAAGAAGATTCTCGTTTACATCTTGTTTACTGTACCCAGCAAGTTTTAGAAAGCATTCTTGAGTTGCTGGGCATAGCCCCGATAAGAGAGATGTAATATTTTATCTATGACCGCCTTGACGCTGAGGACGCTGTTCACGAGGTTGCGACTCGTTAACGCGAAGCGGCCTGCCGCCAACGTTCTTTCCGTTTAAAGCCTGGATGGCTTTTTCCGTTGCCTCATCTTCCATTTCCACAAAACCGAACCCTTTGCTACGGTTGGAATCGCGGTCAATGATAACTTTGGCGTTCTTAACCTCGCCAAATTCGGCGAATAGCTCGCTCAGTTGCTCGTTGCCGAATGCGAATGGGAGGTTACCCACATAAATGCTTTTGCTCATACAAATCCTATATTATTGAACTGAGAGGAATATAGAAAATTAATTATTCCCTTGCAACGCTGGTAAGCGTAGCTGCAAAAGAGCCAATAGCCACAGCGCTTTTCATAAGAACAGGAATACGCTCCTCGTCATCCGTTAGCCAGATGGTTAGCTTGCCTTTTGCTTTGAACAAGCCATCACCCTGTATCACTGGCTCTATAACCAAACATGTTTTTTTGCCCAAAACGGTGTTTATAGTCTCCCGTTTGTGAACTATGACTTTGAGTTTATACAGTTTTTTGCCGCCTATGGCATCAAAGTAAGCCGTATCCCCAGGCTCCAGCTTGAAGGTCCTGGCCAAGTAAAATGCGGAGAGTATGCACCGCTCGCCTCCGTTTAGCGTGATTACCGTATCTATTTGATGCTTTAGCTCCGAGCCTTTACCTGCGGTATCTTTTATAGAAGCTTTCCTGGCGCTGAAGTCATAAACCGTTAGAGCGTTCCTTTTATATGAACCCTCGTGAATTCTCTGGTGAAAGACTTTGGGGAGCAAGCTATCTGCCGAGACTACGGAGCTTATGGTATCGTCAACTGTTAGCACTTTGAACCAGCTATGGTTCCAAGCTCTCGAAACTATTTCCAGCTCATTTTCATTTTTCGTTTCTTTTACATGCAATCTGGCTTTGCCTGGGGTGATAAAATTCCAGCCTATTGAATAGTCCAAGACCTCGCCTGCAAACGGAGACTTCGCATGGGAAAAGGAAATAAACAACAGACAAAAAACAAGGGCGAACAAACTGCTTGCCAGTCTTTCCAAAGCGTCTGCGCAAGCGCTTGCATAGCGGCTCGGCTTTCCGCTTGCTTGCCATGCATAGCTTAGACCGCTGGAGCTGTTGAGCACATGTATGTTCTTTTTAAAACCGCCTTCTCGCAGAGCGCTTATAACTTCTCTCGCATCTCCGCCTTGGCCGCCTGGCACGCCTGGAATGGAGACTCCCGGAATTAAAAATGGAATTTCTTTTTTTTGGCTTGAAATATAATTTGCGATTTCTCTCAACTCATGCACATTGGTTGCGCCAACAACCGCTCCGACTCCCCCATTATCCCATTCCAGAATTTTTTGCGCAACGTCTTTGTAAACATTGTCTTGAAAGTCTGCTGCGCCTTTGTTTGAAGTGCGCAGCAAAACATAAATTCCATTCTCTTCTCTCAAAAAAGGCTTAACGCTATCGCTGCCCATCCAAGGGCTTACGGTCACAGCATCTGCTCCGTAAACATCGAATGCCGCTCTTGAATATGCCTCGCTGGACTTCCCTATATCTCCGCGTTTTGCATCCAGAATTACAGGTATTCCCTCTTTGCGATAAGTGGCAATTATTTCTGCCAAAACCCACATAGCATCTATGCTAATGCACTCATAATATGCGCTGTTGGGTTTAACCACTGCTGGAGCGATATTTCGTTTTAAAAACTCTTCCAAAATATCAAAATAAAATTTGCGAATCTTATCTTCTGAAGTTCCTGATTCTACGGGAATCAATGAAAGAACCGGGTCTAATCCAAAGCACACCGGATTTTTGCAAGCTTCTATGCGAGACTCTAACATTGAAGTATATGACATCGGATTTAATTTAGAAATTTCTATATTAATATTTCCCCATGCAAGTTATAATATTTTTTTTAGCTTTTGCTATAAGCATTTCTTTCGCAGACCTTGCTGCGGAGGTTGAAGCTTTAAAAAGGGTTAAATTGGAAAAAGCAAATCAATTGGAAAAAGCAGAAGCTCTTCGCTGGCAAAATCGTTATATTCAAAATCAGGCCAATGCGGAATATCAAAACGAAACTCGGGTTTTGGAAGGATTGTATTCAAAAACTTCCGATAATATTTCTCGCACAGCAACGGAGCTCGGCTCGCTTCGCAACCTTGCTACGGAGCAAAAGGGCAAAGCGGAAGATGCAAAGAGCAGTTTGGAAAATTTCTACTTGCTGATAAAACAAGCTGCGGATAAAAGCGTTGAAGAAATTCCACTGGACTTCCCGGCAAAAAAAGAAGAGCGCTTATTGAATTTCGCAAACAATTCTCCGACGATTGGAACTTTTTTCAGCGATAGATTTACTCGTCTTGCGTTAACGCAAAGCCAAGAACTCACAGCAAAAAACTCTTACCGCTTGCGGCTTGGCACGGTATTTTTCGCAGATGCAGCTTGGGGGCACAGCACTGATGTTCAAGCCGTTGTGCGAACGGAATGGCGCTCCTCATTTTCAAAAGAGCTTTCCGCAAACATAAGGCGAACAGTTTTCAACGCTCAGCAAGGAATAGATTCCGCTTGGATTCCCTTAGATGTTTTGCAGACAAAATCCATTCTTGGAGCGAGCAGCACTGTGGAACAAACCAAGCTGGAACAATTTAAAAACTGGTTTAAGCTTGGCGGCATTGTGATGTATCCTTTAACGCTAATCGCTATTGCAGCGTTTTTCATAGCTTTGGAGCGTGCTTTTGTATTGTGGCGGCACGGGCATATATCAAAGACATTTGCAAACAAGCTAAAAGCGTTGCTGGAAGGCAACGACATTTCAGAGGCTATAGCTTTATGCAGAAAGCAAAAAAACTGCTTGGGAAAAATATTGGGAACGATTGTGGAGAATAAAGAAAAAGGAAAAGAAAAGGCGCAAAAGGCTTTGCAGGAGGCCTTGCTTTCCGAACAAGCAGGGCTTGAGAAGCGAATGGGCTTTTTGGCGGCTCTTGGTTCTATTGCTCCTTTAACCGGTCTTTTGGGAACTGTTACCGGCATGATAACTTTGTTCAAGGTTATAACGCAAGCCGGCACAAACGATGCGAGGATTTTGGCCGGCGGCATTTCTGAGGCTTTAATCACAACGGAGATGGGTTTGATTATAGCGATTCCTGTTTTGCTTTTTCACGGCAAATTGAGCGAGACTTTGGATTTTATAACAACTGAAATCAGAGTTCACTGTTTGGTTGTTTTGAATACGCTTTGGGGCGAGACTTCGTAATGCGTTTTGCAAAAGTCGCATACAACATCTAATATTTCATCTTTTTCCAGCATTTCTTTTTTTTCGCTTTTGTGCAATGAATTTAAACTTGCAACAACTCGCTCCAAACTGCATGGGCAGTAGGCTTGCGGAATTATTTCTTTGACAATTTCTACTTCGTATGGTCCACGCAGTTGATCTAATAAATCGTGGACGTTGCTGAAATTTTTCAGGGGCGGCAGATTGCGAATTACCGCATCCATTATTTCTAAATCTTTGCTTGTTGCATCCGGGTATGCTTCTAATAGGAATCCAATATCAAAATATATGCCCGTTGCGCTTTTTGTTTGCTCGGACTGCATTAAATATGCGGTTAAATTTACGCCCATTTGCGTGGATGGCGCTTCTACAATGCTTTCTTTTACTCTTTGGGATTTTTCGTTGAGCGTTATGACTGTCATTTTTTGCGGTGCTTTTCCAGTTCCGGGTTTTGCTCTGACCAGCCCTTGCGGTGTGGAGTCTGCTTGTGCATCTGCTTGCAAGCAGACTGTGCCTGGGAATTTCAGTCCGCTTGAGAGAAGAAGAGAAGCTACTGCGGTTTCTGCCATGAATTTCATGGCATTGCCTGTAGCTTCGTGTTTTTTGCCTATTTCGTTTAGCGTGTTTTTTGCGGAGACCAGCACGAATCTAAATGGCGCGCTGGTTCCCGTAGCTCTTATTATTACATCGCTCATTATTTTACGGTTGTTTTAACCGTTTTATTCCACGATGCGGTGCTTGCTTTTACGATATACATGCCACGTGGCAAGTCTGAGAGAGATACTGTGTGGCTGCCTTTGGCAACTTTCAATGTGCGAACTGTATTGCCTCTCAAATCGAAGATTTGAACTGTTGCGCTGCCGGCTACCTGCAAATTCACAGAGTTCTGCATTGCAACTAATGCATTGCTGCTTGCAAACGGAGACATGCCAATCTTTGTAGGTGGCTCCCAGTTGTCGTCCCAGTCGCTGCACGTCAGGTTGGGCTTTGGTTGCAGAGCCAAATTATTTCCCAAGCAACGGAAATTTTTTATAGCCAATTCGCCACTAAGATCAGACACGCCAGCCTTGCCATCATCGGCAGCTTTAATTTCCCAAGCAAATCCATAAATTCCATCAAGCTTTAAGTCAACTTTTGTACCCCAGCTAGTAGGCTGCTTTAAAAGATTAAGCGGTACTTCCGCAAGTTGCCATTCTGCGCTTTTCAAAGCTGTTTTGAAATGGTCGGAACCTTCTTCGACAATAGCCTCTGTCATCACTTTGAAATTATGGCCCTGACCTTTGTACTCATAGCTAAAACCATCTGTGCATGCTGAGAAATTATATGTATCTCCATTCTTTTTGGCATCCAAACCTATAGCCACAAAAGGTGCATAAGCGTTGCAGTTGTCTGGACAGGCTGTATTGCCAGTAGTACCAGAACAAGCCGTACCACCGCAGCCTTTATCGAGGCTATAGCCTGGAATTTTAGCAACCCAATCACTGCCGTCTTTCATGACCGTGGTGTAGCCATCTATTTCTTCGCAATTTTTAGTTTCATCCTTTCCTTTAATTGGTTGGTTGGTTACCGTAGACTTGCCTTTAGCGCCATCATCAGTGTAAACGTACCATGCTTCCCAAGTTGCTGCATAGCCTCTCGATTCTTCAGGATCGCTTTCTCTAATCAATTTAAACCTGTCTATAGCGGTGCCTTTATCACTATCTCCACCGCCAGATCCCATATCGGTACCGCAACTGCCTTCCCTGCAGGCTTTCAAGTTTGGCATATTGCCTGTGATAAGCAAGCCTGTCAAAATTCGCAGGGCCGCATTAAAATAAGGCTCATTCTCAATGCCATTCAAAACACTCCAGTATTCATTCAATTGGCTCTGATAAGAGGAATTATGCGTAAGGGCGCAGGCCAAAGAGCCTACATAGCTCGAATTGCCGTTTGCACCCATATTTCCGCTCAATGTAATAGGGCCTTTGACTGCGCTGGGATCCTTTGACTGCACCCACTGGCCCAATTTGGTCAGAAGAGTTTTTGCGTCTGCATGGCCAAACCAGGCATTGGCGGTTGCCCAGCGCCAAGGCGCGCGAACGGCATCCTGGTCGTAAGCTATAGTGGTGATGCCGCAATTGTTGGAGCAGGTTTTGGGCTTGCCGTCGGCACTTGCCCAGCCGGAGGGCAAGCCGGTGCTGTACTCGTTTTGGTTGGCTTTGAGGAATGTGTAATTTGCAGAAAGCGCTTTGGTCCAGTCGGCGGAAGTGCCGTAAGATTTGAAAATCTCATAGGCGGCTGGGGCTACATAGCTGGGGTTGAAATCGTTTTGCCATTGGTCGCCGGGGTAATGCAAGCCGGTGCTGGTGTTGTGCTCCTTGCTCCAGATATTGCCTATAAGGGTTCTAGCTTCGGTAAGGTAGCTGTCGCCGCCCCATTGATAGTAAGCCATTATGAGGGCCAGTGCGGCATCGTATTCTGCATCGGTAGCGCCGCCTGAGCCGGTGACGTTTCCATCGCTGAAGCCACTGTTCGCATTGCCATGCTTTACTTTCCAATTCATAATGCCGTTGCTGTTGGAAAATTGCTTGTAGTATCTCCAGAGCCTGTCGAAATGGTCTTTGTAGCTTTTGCTGTCGCTCTCGCTGAAATAAACCATCATCAGCATGCCGTAGCCTATGCCTTCAGAAACCGTTTCGGTGGGATCGCCGGGAGCGCCAAATTTAATGCGGGCGCAATTGTTGCCGCCGCAAGTGCCGGTTACATAAAAATCGCTCAAAAACTTTTCAAAATGCACTCTTAAACTATTGCTTGCAGCAGGATCAGTGGTATTTATGGTACTATTTCCGTAGTTCTTCCTCTGCGGATACGGAAAATTGACCGCGCTGTGCGAGACAACGATTAGTAGCAGCAAACTGCAGCAAATAATTGAAAAATATCTGTTTTTCATAAAAAACCTCCCAGAATAACTTAAATATAGTTAATTCACAGCCAGCTTAACCGTCCTCTGCCATGAAACGCTATTTGCTTTAATTATATACAAACCGCGAGGCAAATCCGCAAGCGAAACTATATAACTGCCCTGCGAAAACCTATAAAAACGAACAGAATTGCCCTTCAAATCGTAAATTTGAGCAAAAGCATCACCCATAACCTGCACATTCACCGCATTTTGCATAGCAACTAAATTATTGCTCTGCACAATAGGAGCAAGCAATGTTGGCGTGTTTCCAGCGCTTGAGCTGCTGTTGCCAGAACTAGAGCTATTACCTGAAGCTGCAGAACTACTGCTCCTATTTGAACTTGAGCTAGAACTGGAGCTCAAACTGGAACTAGAGCTTGTTCCCGAAGCTACAGAACTACTGCTCCTATTTGAACTTGAGCTCTGCGTACCACCGCCCTCTTCGCATCTCAATCTCTTTTCAGCAGGGAAAGTCATGGTACCAATGCATTTGAAGTCTTTTATAGCCAAAGAACCTGTTCTTGGAGAAATTCCTGTAATGGGCGACCCATCATTTGTTCCATCGCCTTTAAGTTCCCAGGCAAATTCCACTATCTTGCTCAGGTCAAATGTAACTTTGACCGGCCAAGCCTCTTGCTGCAAATCGCTTGTTGTCGCAACTACAGTTGTCCATGAGTTAGTAGTTCCGCTTCCAACCGGCATAAAATGGTAGCCGTAGTCTTTAACTGTGCTTAACTGAGCTTTGAAGTTGTGGGCTGAGCCTTTATATTGATAGCTGAAACCGCCAGTACAACCTGAAAAATTATAATAACCGGCTTGACCGTTGTTTTGCGCATCTAAACCCAAAGCTACATAAGGATGCCATTCATTGCTTCCCTGATTAAGGGTATAACTGTTTATTCTGGCTACCCAATCGCTGCCATCTTGCGCAATAACGTTATAGTTATCGCTTCTTTCAACGCATTTCTCGGTTTTTTTATCCCAAACTACTTTTTTTGTCGTTGAGTTCGTTATTGTAGAGGCGCCGTTATCCTCTGCATCTGTGAATGCATACCAAGGTTCCCATGTGCTCGCATAGCTTTTGTCGTCTTCGCTTAAACCAGCTTTTGCAAACTGATCTATTTGAGAACCAGAAACTGTAGAGTTGCAATAGTCCGCTGGGAGACCGCCTGCCTGTGCTTGCAAGTTTGGCATATTTCCCGTTGCCAAAAGACCGGTTAAAATCTGCAAAGCCCTGTTGTAATATGATTCGCCGCTAAAGCCTATTAATGTTGTCCAGTAATTATTCATAGTTGTTTGATTCGAAGATGCATAAGAGAATGCATTCATAAATGGACCGACAAATGTTGAATTTTTTTGACCTCCCGTGCTTCCTGTTAACGATATTGGCCCACCTATATCTCCTGCGCTTTTTCCGCTTAAATATTTTGATGTTACATTTGTAAGCAAAGTTCTTGCATCTGAATGACCATACCAGGCATTGGCCCAAGCCAAACGCCATGGCACGCGAGCAGCATCGTAGCCGTATTCAATGGCATTTGCCTTGCCCTGAACAGCAGTACCCGTACTTGTACACCAATCGGAGAACAATCCGCTTGTTGAATTTTGATTGGCTTTTAGCAGATTGTAATTTGCGGTAACAACATTGCCCCATTTAGTTTTATTTGTATGGCATTCCACTTCTTGAAACATTGCAAAGGCGGCTGGCGCAATATAACTCGGATTTTTCGCATCGTCCCAAACATCTCCAGGCTTGTGCAAATTTTGCGGGTCAATTTCAAGAGTCCTTATTTTGCTGATCAAAGCTTTGGCAGTGTCAAGGTAGTTTTTGCTTGATGTGCTTCCGAATTGATAATGAGCCATTATAAGAGCAACAGCGGCGTCAAATTCCGCATCGCTGGCTGCGCCATTGTTTTCGCTGGTTGGGTCGGAGACTTTGCTAAAGCCGTCAATTTTCCAACTCATTAAACCGTTCTCGTTTCTCCAGTGTTGGTAATATTTCCATAAATTATCAAATTGAGTTTGATAACTCGTGGTGTTATCGCTAAAATAAACCATCATGAGCATGCCGTAAGCAATGCCTTCCGAAACCGTTTTTGAACCATCGTCAAACTTTATGCGAGCGCAAGTAGCGCCGCCGCAAGAGCCCGTCTCATAAAAGTTAGTCACAAAGTCTGTGAACTTGCTTTTCAAATTTGTGGAAGCATTGGCTGATGTAACGTTAATCGTGTTGTTGCCATAAGCTTTTGCTTGCGGATACGGATAATTAACGGCAGAGAAGCCTAATGAAAGGCTTAAGGCTAGGCAGAGGGAAAGTTTTTTTAGCATATGCGCTCCTTATTTTACCGGGACTGTGATTGTTTGTTTCCAAGAGCCGCTATTTGCCTTTACAAGGTACAAACCTTTTGGCAAATCCGCCATTTGCACAATATAGCTGCCTCGCGCAAATCTCAATGCGCGAACCGAATTGCCTTTTAAATCAAAGATTTTAACAGCAACATCATCCGTAACTTGTATATTTACAGCGTTCTGCATTGTTATCAATGCATTGCTATGCACAATTTGAGACAATAAAATCGGCGTGTTTCCTATGCTTGAGCTGCTGTTCGCAGAACTGGAGCTTCTGTTGCTGGAACTAGAGCTTGTACCGGAGGCTACCGAGCTGCTGCTGCCAGCTGAACTAGAGCTTGCACCGGAAGCTACCGAGCTAGATGAAGCTTGGCTTGTACTGCTGGGCATAGCTCCTCCGCATTTCAGATTAGGCGATGATGGCAGAGCCAAATTATTTCCCAAGCAACGGAAATTTTTTATAGCCAATTCGCCGGTTAACGCAGACACTCCAGCCGTGCCATCGTCTGAACCTTTAACTTCCCAAGCAAAACCATAAATTCCAGATAAATTCAAAGCGACTGTTGTACCCCAGGCAGGCTGTTTTAACTGTGAAATCGGTACTTCTGCAAATTGCCATTCTGTGCTTTTCAAAGCTGTTTTGAAATGGTCGGAACCTTCTTCGACAATAGCCTTTGTCATCACTTTGAAATTATGGCCCTGACCTTTGTACTCATAGCTAAAACCATCTGTGCATGCTGAGAAATTATATGTATCTCCATTCTTTTTGGCATCCAAACCTATAGCCACAAAAGGCGCGTACTCATTGCTCCCTTTAACAAGCGTATAACTTGGAATTTTAGCAACCCAATCACTGCCGTCTTTCATGACTACGCGGTAGCTATCTATTTCTTTGCAATTATCATTCTCGTCTTTGGCTTTGAATTTTGTGTTGGTTATTGTAGAAGAACCATTGGAGCCATTGTCTGTATAAGCATACCATGGTTCCCAAGTTGCTGCATAGCCTCTCGATTCTTCAGAATCGCTTTCGCTAATCAATTTAAACCTGTCTATAGCGGTGCCTTTATTGCTGTCCCCGCCGCCAGCAGGCATATCGGTACCGCAACTGCCTTCCTTGCAGGCTTTCAAGTTTGGCATATTGCCTGTGATAAGCAAGCCGGTCAAAATTCGCAGGGCCGCATTAAAATAAGGCTCATTCTCAATGCCATTCAAAAAGCTCCAGTAATCGTTCAATTGGCTCTGATAAGAGGAATTATGCGTAAGGGCGCAGGCCAAAGAGCCTACATAGCTCGAATTGCCGTTTGCACCCATATTTCCGCTCAATGTAATAGGGCCTTTGACTGCGCTGGGATCCTTTGACTGCACCCACTGGCCCAATTTGGTCAGAAGAGTTTTTGCGTCTGCATGGCCAAACCAGGCATTGGCGGTTGCCCAGCGCCAAGGCGCGCGAACGGCATCCTGGTCGTAAGCTATAGTGGTGATGCCGCAATTGTTGGAGCAGGTTTTGGGCTTGCCGTCGGCACTTGCCCAGCCGGAGGGCAAGCCGGTGCTGTACTCGTTTTGGTTGGCTTTGAGGAATGTGTAATTTGCAGAAAGCGCTTTGGTCCAGTCGGCGGAAGTGCCGTAAGATTTGAAAATCTCATAGGCGGCTGGGGCTACATAGCTGGGGTTGAAATCGTTTTGCCATTGGTCGCCGGGGTAATGCAAGCCGGTGCTGGTGTTGTGCTCCTTGCTCCAGATATTGCCTATAAGGGTTCTAGCTTCGGTAAGGTAGCTGTCGCCGCCCCATTGATAGTAAGCCATTATGAGGGCCAGTGCGGCATCGTATTCTGCATCGGTAGCGCCGCCTGAGCCGGTGACGTTTCCATCGCTGAAGCCACTGTTCGCATTGCCATGCTTTACTTTCCAATTCATAATGCCGTTGCTGTTGGAAAATTGCTTGTAGTATCTCCAGAGCCTGTCGAAATGGTCTTTGTAGCTTTTGCTGTCGCTCTCGCTGAAATAAACCATCATCAGCATGCCGTAGCCTATGCCTTCAGAAACCGTTTCGGTGGGATCGCCGGGAGCGCCAAATTTAATGCGGGCGCAATTGTTGCCGCCGCAAGTGCCGGTTACATAAAAATCGCTCAAAAACTTTTCAAAATGCACTCTTAAACTATTGCTTGCAGCAGGATCAGTGGTATTTATGGTACTATTTCCGTAGTTCTTCCTCTGCGGATATGGATAATTGACCGCGCTGTGCGAGACAACGATTAGTAGCAGCACGCTGCAGCAAAAAAGGGGAAAAAACGTGTTTTTCATAAAAGCCTCCGGATAACAAAATAAATATAGAAAACTCATTTTCTACATTTTCGCCATGGAAAGATTATCCGCTATTAACGATGTTTTCGGCAATTCCATATTGCAATGGGCACACGCTTTGCTCATAACAATAGCTGTTTATATAGCGTTCAGGTTTATCTTCGGTCTCATTGTAAAACGAAAACTCAACAAAATACTCGCAGATACGCTAAAAAACAGCAAATTCTGGTTCTTTGCAGCCATAGCGTTCTTTTTTGGCGTAAAAAATCTGAATCTGGGCCAATTCCACTTTTTGCCGCTGCAAATTTTAATTTTAACCACATTCCTGCAAGCGGGAATTTGGCTAAGCGTTATATTCAAAGACTTGCTAATTAACTGGAGCGAAAAAAACAACCCCAATGCATCCAAAAACGCCGGATTTATAATTATCAGCGGATTCGGGCACTTCCTCATCTGGTCTGCTATTCTTCTCCTTATTCTGGATAATCTCGGAGTCAAAGTCGTTTCGCTTATGGCGGGGCTGGGAGTTGGCGGCATTGCAATTGCACTCGCTGTGCAAAAAATACTCGGAGATTTGTTCGCATCCATTTCCATAATGATAGATAAACCATTTGAAATCGGAGATTTTATAGCAGTAGGCGAATTCAGAGGCACAGTGGAATCCATAGGAATAAAAACCACTCGCCTCCGCTCATTAACCGGAGAACAAATTATAATCTCAAACACAGACATTCTAGACAGCCGCATAAACAACTTAAAGCGAATGGAAGAACGCCGCATAGTCTTCAACTTCGGCGTTTCATATAAAACACCAAGAGAAAATCTGGAAACCATAATAGAACTGGTAAAAAACATAATAAACAACCAAAGCGATGCACGCTTGGAACGAGGAAATATAAAAAGCTTCGATGCAAGTTCAATAGACTACGAATTTGTTTACTGGGTTACTAAACCGGACTTCCCTACTTATATGAATGTCCAGGAAAAAATAAATTTAGCGATGATAGATGCATTTGCAAAGATAAATGTAGAGATGGCCAGGCCAACGCAAGCGGTATTTGTGCATGGATCTAATAATTGACTGTTCTCGCAAAGGCGTGAAAATTTGGCACGCAGGCTTTGAACTCTCCGAGCCAAACGCAAAAGGCGACGAATTGAGTGCGCTCATCGATAAAATGAATATAGACTTGGAGCAAGTGAAACGAATTCTGACAACCCTTGGCCCGGGAAGCTTCACCGGAATCAGAGCGGGCATTGCTTTTTGCGAAGGCTTGTGCTTTAGCGGAAAAAGAACCCTGCACGGAATTTCAACGCTCAAAGCCTTGGCTCTTTCTTACGATGAAAAAATAATTCTGCACGCAAGAGCCAACCTTTACTACGTGGGTACTCCCGAAAGCGAAACTCTGGAAAAATTTGAAACTCCACCGCAAACCCACGAAAATCTATCCATAGCCCCCTTTGCCAAGCTAATAGACAGCATTGCCCCCTCCAAAGTACAAAAAGCCAATTACATGATTAATCCTTTTGCCTGATTTTTCTATCTTCCAGCTATGTCTTGGAGCACTATTCCGCAACACTTAGATCCCACTGCAATTACCATTTTCAATTTTCCAGTGAGATGGTATGGGCTTATGTACCTGATAGCTTTCTTTTTGGGCTATCATCTGATTTGGTATTTTACAAATAAATATAAAATCCAGCCTATGAAACGCGAGCAGCTCGATAGCGTTATGACTTGGTTGATTGCAGGGGTTCTGCTTGGAGCAAGGCTTGGCTATGTGTTTCTTTATGATTTCGGCTATTATATAAGCAATCCCTTGAAAATAATTTTGCCGTTCAGCTTTGATGGCGGTTTCCACTTTACGGGAATTTCTGGCATGAGCTACCACGGCGGGCTTCTGTGTTCTTTTTTGATGGCTTCTTATGCGATAAAAAAACAGAAGCTGGACTATTGGAAAACCGTTAATACCATTTTCATGGTTGTACCTCTGGTCTATACCTTTGGCAGGCTCGGAAACTTTATAAACGGCGAGCTATACGGCAGGATTACAGACTCCGCCATTGGAATGTATTTTGGCAACCAATCCGTTCTGAGGCATCCGAGCCAGCTTTATGAAATGTGCTTTGAAGGATTCGTTCTGTTCGGGATTATTTACTTATTCTGGAATTTTGTTCCAAAAACCAGAAACCATGTTATGGCTCTTTACTTGATTGGCTATGGCATTGCAAGATATTTTATAGAGTTTTTCAGAGAAGAAACCCATGACCCCCTGATTTCAATTATGACCAGAGGTCAGGCATTTTGCGCAATTATGATTTTATGCGGAATTGCGCTGTGGATAACCAGAACTATTCTCTGTAATACAAATCCAAATTGTTCACGACCTTAGCCCCAGCCTCAAGGTTGCGCATATAATCGCCGAATGCGCTGAACGAACCGTATTGCCAAAGCATTGAGAGTTCGTTGTTTATGGCTGCGTTCATAGCTTCTTCGCTAGGAACGGTTTTGCTGAGAACGTTTATCATAACCGCATTCTGCGCGCTAACATAAGGCCCGCTCCATTGGCCTTCTTGGGCAGAAGACAACGCTCTGTAAAGTGCAGGATTTGCATAGCCTAGCCCAGGCAAAAAGTTTTCAAAAGAGATCGTTGCGGAATCTATCTTAACCTTGTCCGCTTCTTCAAGCCTGTCGCGGTTTGTTTTTAAATAATCTGCGATTGCGCCAGACTTCGCTTTCGCTTTCAAATTCTGCTCAATTCTTGGCTTTGCAAAATCCATGCTTCTTGAACCGGCTGGCAAACTTGCCGCTTTCTCAAATATAGCAACCCATTTCTGATTCTGCATAACATCGGATGTTTTGGAATCATCTTTGGGGCGCAATGGATTGAAGAATGCATAAGATGAAAGGCCAGGCATATGGCCAAGCTCCGGGATTTCTCCGCCTTTTTTAAACCAAGTGGAAAGCTTCGCTTCCAAGCCTTTTGCTTTTGCAGCATCTTCAAAACTCTTTTTCTTGTCCACTTCGGTTTTTATCTCGGTTAAAATCGCTTCCAGGCTGTCGATGGTTTCCGCTGTTGCAACAACCGAAAGAAGTATATGCCTTGCCTTAACCTGTTCTACCTCATCTTCAATTCTTTTTCCAAGACTTTGTATTATGTGATAACCGAATTGAGTGCGAATAGGATCGCTGAGCGCACCGGAATCCAATGCGAAAGCCGCACTGTCAAACTCCATAACCCATCTTCCGCGCGGACCATAGTCTCCAAGCTCTCCGCCCTGAGTCGCCGAGCCTGGATCGTCTGAACTGTTGCGAGCTATATCTGCAAAGTCTGCACCGTCTTTTATTTGAGCGGTCAACAGCTTGGCATATTCATAAATATCTTCCACATCTTTTGGGCTGGCTTCAACAGGAATTGCTACATAATTGACTTTTGCCAAATCGTCAGCCACAAAAAAGCTATCCAGCTCAGCCTTGAAAACGGAGTCTATTGTGCTTTGAGATATTGCAATATCGTCAAATTCGTTGGCTTCGCCCTGAGCGCTCAAGAGTTCAAATTTTGTTTCCCTTTTCAATGCTCTGTATTTTGCCTCCAAGCTTGATGGCTGAAGACCAGCGCCTATGAACACGCGAAGCTGCTTTTCCGGGATTTTCCCTGTTTTCAGCATCTTCTCGTATTCAACCATAAACGGAATATCATAGGTGGAGGGGTCAGAGAGCCAAGCTTCGTATTTTGAAACATCGAAAATTCCATCCGTTTGAAAGAGAGGTTCGCGATCTATGCCCTGAGGAGGATCTGTACGCAAGTCTCTGGACATTTCATAAACAGATGCAATTATCTTGGCATCTGCAATCACTTTTTGCATAAGATGCTGCTGAACAAAAGAGCGGAACAATTCTTCCCTCATTTGCGCTGCTTGCTCATTTGAAAGCCCCTGTTGCTGGCTCTGTATTTGGCGCAGACGAACATCAAACAAATCGTTTGAAAGCTTTTCGCCGTTCACAACTCCAACCGGGGGTCTGTTATCCGTTTGCAGCGCAGACATATCCATAAACAGCAAACCAGCGACAATTCCTATTATGAAAATGTAGATTACCCATTTTGCGTTTTCGCTTATCCAAGTTAGCATTTTTATTTCTCCAGTGTTGCAAGCAGTTTTGATGCATCTGCGGCTTTTTGTGAATCTCCATAAATTTTCAAAATCTTTTCAGCAGTTTGTTCTGCGCTTTCCTTATCGCCAACCTCAAGATGGCAAAGGGTTAGTTTCCAAAGCGCGTCCGGCACGGTTGGAATTTTGTCCACCGGTTCGTTTTTTGCGTATCTCTTGGCCAAATCGCCTGTGCGTTTTCCGTATCTGCTTACAAATGCGTTTAAAAGAGAGATTGCTTCTGCATAGTTTTGCTTTTCCATAGCTACCACTGCAAGCCCATGTTCGGCAGCGGAAGCTATTATGTCAACGCCAGAGGCATTTGAGATAGCTTGCTGGTAAAGGGCTTCTGCATTATCGTAGCTGTTGTTTTGCAGGTGTATGTTGCCAGCCAAAAGCGCAGCTTTGGCAAGCGACAATCCATTGAGACTGCCGCTTTGGATAGAGTTTTCAAAAGCCGCTAGCGCTGAATCCGTTTTGCCGGCATATACATGGCTCAGCCCTTTGCCAAGTTCTTCTGCCATAACCACTTCTTTTTCTGAAGAAGAGCGAAGGTTTTGGACTACGGAAAAAATGCCTACTGCAACTATGCACAAGGCAATTATGACTTTTGTTCCATGTTTAGGAAAAAAATCTTCTTTCAAAAATTCCATCAGCGCATCTCCTGAATTTTGGGGAGCTTTGCTGTTTGAGTTTGGTTTTGTTTCGTTCATGGGGGAATAATATAGAAAATTTTTTCTAATTTTCATATTATATGGAAACCGAAGACCCATTTGGACAGACAGAAACTCTGCGCAAGCAACTGCTCGCTTATTCCACTTCCAGCGAAATTGGAAAAATAACTGCACAAGCACAGCGCATTGAAGAGGTATTCAACGGATTGTGCCTTGGATTTAGAGATCTGGCTGGCTATGAAAAGGTAATAGTCTTGGGTATAGACTCGGAGCATTTTTGCCTGAGGCCCTTGCAAAACATTGGATTTGACGAAGAAATACTGAAAGATTTTCGCGCTGAAATAAATTTTACGGCTGGCGAATATGCAGATGCCATTTTTTGCAATAAACACATATTGGCAGATCCTATTCGAGATGATGATGTATTCTCAACGCTCGGATGCAAATCTTACATCGTTTTCCCATTGCTCAAAAGAGTGATAGATGAGTGCTGGAAAACAAAAAACTGCCACAAAACAGAGTGCCCATGCTATGAATCTGGAAACCTGTACTGCTGGACCAATCTAAACGCAGGATTAGCAGCAAATGTGGCCGCTTCAGAAGATGAAAGGCGGCATGCATGCATAAAATGCAGTCAGTTCAAGTGCGAAGGTTTGCTTTGGATGGATTTAACCAACCACGCTCAGATAACTGGCGATGATACAGCGATGATTTATTCCGCAGTTTCGCATGCAGGGTTGATAATAGAGTCGTTCAGGGCTTACGAAGAACTGCAAAAGGCTCATCAGTTGTTAAAATCAGATTTGCAACAAGCCAGCATAATTCAGCAGCAGCTTTTGCCATCAAGCTTCCCTAAAGGATTTGTTGATGTGGCAGCAGAGTATAAAGCAAACCTTGAAGTTGGCGGCGATTATTACGACTGCTTTGAACTTGGCAATAATTCCATAGGCATTGTTATTGCAGATGTATCCGGTCACGGAACTGCAGCGGCCATGCTTATGAGCATGTTCAAAATAATGCTGAAGTCTTCGCCTTTAAATGGCGTAAGCCCGGCTGAGACTCTGAAAAATATAAACAACACTCTTGTGACCGAGGTTGATAGCGGAAAATTCATCACTGTTTTTTATGCAATATGGAGAAAAAGTACAAGGGAATTCATATATACAAGCGCCGGACATAATCCCATGCCTATTATGAATAAGAAATCCGGCAAAATACAATTGCTAAAATCTTCCGGTTTATTTGTAGGCGTAATGCCAGACATAACGGTAGAAGACAGCACTCTAAAGCTGGAAGACGCGCATCGTTTAAATCTTTACACAGACGGCATAAACGAGGCTATGAATCCGGCAAAAGATCAATACACTCACAAACGCATTTACGATCTTATGCAGAGTACAGCAAACAAAAGCTGCAAAGAATTTTTGCAATCCCTTTTAAAAGATGTTGATGGTTTCTGCGAAGGAAAAGAATTGGTGGATGATGTGACGATATTGGTGTGCGATTTGTGATTATATCAACAACACCTTAGACAATGCAAAACCGCCAATCAGAATCGAGGTCATGCTGAACACAACTGTTGCCTTTGTGCTTTTACCCACGCCTTCTGCGCCGTTGATTGTGTAATAGCCAAAATAACAGGCATAGCTTGAAATAAAGTATCCGAACAAAGACGCTTTGATTAAGCCCACGGCAAAATCCCAGTCTTTATAACTCAATCGAACTCCAGAAAAAAACATGTGAAAAGATACATCCTTATATAAATAAGCAACCACAAATCCACCCAAAAGCCCAACGAAAATGCTCAGAATTGTTAAAACCGGAAGCATTATAACTGCAGAGGTGATGCGAGGAACTATCAAGAATTTATATGGATTCATGCCCAAAACATTGTAAGCATCCAACTGCTCCGTCACCGCCATCGTGCCCAATTCAGAACACATAGAAGCCCCAACGCGCCCAGCCAAAACCATAGCGGTTAAAATCGGAGCAAGTTCCGTCATAACCGATTTTCCCACTGCCATTCCAACATAAGTCAATGGAATCATGTCTGCGAACTGGTAGGTTAACTGCCAGCTCATTATGCTGCCTGTGAATATGGAAGTGGTTGCCACCAGCGGAATGCTGGTTATGCCAATGCGATGCATTTGCTCAACGGTCAAATGATGGCATTGTATAGCCGCAAAAACGTTTCTCAGCGCTTCTAAAATGAACAAAACATAGCGAATTGCGCCGCCAAATCCACGGCGCACAAACCGGCCCAGCGGCTCCACTATTATTGAATTATCGGTCATAGCAAACTCTAATGCTAGTTGAAAGTTGAGAGTTGAGAGTTGAGAGTGTTTTAAATATTATCTCTAACTTTTCTGAATTTATCAAAAAAGCAATAATTTGTAAAATATAACTCTCAACTCTCAACTCTCCATTCTCCACTATTTCTTAACAGTTTTCTTAACCTCTTTCGGGGGAGCTTTCATTTTGCTTTTGTAAAGCGAATCATTTTTCAAATATTTCAAAGCTTCTTTCAACTGAACATCGTCTCTGAGTCTCCAAGCTATGTAAGCTTCTTCTCCATGAGCCGCAGATATCAACTCTCTCTTAATGGCATTGAGGCTGTAATTCTTGATCTCAATGGCCTGAGCTTCATTTTGCTTTGCCAGAGCATTGCGCAAATTTGCAATAGCCGCAGAAATCGAAGCGTCTTTCAAAACTTTGGATGAATCGCCCGTTATAATATTTTGCTCTTTTATCAAATATTCTTCAATATCATCCGTTCTTATTTGCGAGTAGCTCTTCATCTTTGTGAAATTAGTGTCTGCGTCGCAGAACGCTTTAAATGAAGCAAACAGAGTATCCGGAATTTGCCAAGTGGAATCTATTTTTGAAGCAGCCTCGCCAAGCTGGGTGCGATATTTAACCGCAAACCGGAAATACAGAGACATTCTTTCTTTAACCTGCGCAATCCACGGAACCACTTTCGATTCTATGTCAACATCCGGAGTTATGCCGCCGCCGCCATACATTTTTCTGCCGCCAACCGTATAGTAAACCTGCGTATCGCGCACGGAAGTATCCCTTGAAACAGTATCTGCATCATCTGATTCTTCCGAAGTTCCGCGCAAACCATGTCCTTTTATTTCCATTTCCGGTTTATTTATGCGGCGACCAAACGGCAAATAATAAAAAGCCGTGGTGAGCTTCAAGGCATGGCCTCCATCATCTTGCATAAATTGTTGCAATGGACCGCCACCGCTCAATGGAAAAACAGTCTGAACGCTTCCTTTGCCAAACGTGGTTTTGCCTACTACTATAGCTCTATCCCAATCCTGCAAAGCTCCGGAAACTATTTCCGCAGCGCTCGCCGTTCCTTGATTTACAAGCACGGCCATTTGAATATCATTGCCAACCACGCCATCTTTTGATGCATTGCTTTCCGTATTTATAATGCGCCCTTTGGCGCTGACTATGCGATTTCCTTTTTTCAAGAACAATTCCGTAACTTCTATTGCCTGATTTAAAAGCCCACCGGGATTGGAGCGTAAATCCAGTATCAATTTTTTCATGCCCTGTTTTTTGAGCTTGTTTATGGCCTCTTCCAATTCGCTCGCCGTTTTCAGGCTAAAAGTCGCAAGCAATATATAGCCAACTTCCTTATCCAGCATGCCAGCGAATGGAACTGCATGAATCACTATTTTTGCTCTGGTAATTGTAACATCAAATGAAGCGGCTGTTCCTTCGCGCGCAATTGTCACCGTTACATCCGTTCCAGGTTTGCCGCGCAGTTTATCTACAACTTCGTCTAGGGTCAAGTCTTTTGTAGGTTTGCCGTCTATATGGGTTATTATATCGCCAGCTTTCAAGCCAAGCCTGTAGGCAGGAGTACCAAGCATTGGGGAAATCACGGTTTTCAGATTATCTCTTATGCCAATCTGTATGCCAATGCCGCCAAACTCCCCTTCTGTTGCCCGCTTCAGGTCATCGTTCATTTTAGGGTCTAGAACTGCGGTGTTAGGGTCCAGCACTGAACGAATTCCGTTTATGGCCGCTTTAGTAACTTCATTCGGATCCACTTCTTCCACATATTTCAGGTTTATTTCGGAAAGAACTTTGTTCAAACGCGAAACTTCTTCGTAAAAGTCGCTGGAAGCTTTGGCATCTGCAGAAGGTTTTCCGCATGCGGTAAATATCGCAAAGAAAACCAACAAGAAAAACAACGAGAGTTTGATAGATTTCATAGCATAAGAATGTAGAAAATTCTAATGCCTAAAATGCCTAGTTCCTGTAAATGCCATTGCAATGCCGTATTTGTCGCAAGCTTCTATCACCTCATTGTCTTTTTTTGAGCCGCCAGGCTGGATTATGTATTTGATTCCAGCAGAAGCAGAAGCTTCTATATTGTCTGCGAATGGGAAGAAGGCGTCGGAGGCCAAGACCAGTTCGTTCCATGCGTTTTCGTTTAAGTTCATGCGTTTGATATTGTCCATAACTCTTGGCTGGCAGAGGCGAAGATTTGAATCTATGCGGTTTGGCTGCCCGGGCCCCAGGCCCAGAATCATGAAATATCCCGCTTTGTACTCGTAGCCCATCACTATTGCATTGGATTTAGTATGTTTGCAAACGATCCATGAAAACTTTGAAAGTTCCAATTTTTCCTTAGGGAATTGCGCTTTTGTCACGCACTCAAATTTTTCCCAGATTTCAATGTCTCTGTCTTGAACCAACATTCCGCCGATCACGTGTTTATAGATTTTGCAAGCTTGCGGCGGTTTTATTTCTCCGACTTTGAGCAATCGAATATCTTTGGATTTATTTTTCAAGAATTCCAGCGCATCTGCATCAAAATCCGGAGCGAGCAGAATTTCAACGAATTTTCCTTTCAGCAATTCAGCCGTTTTCAAGTCCACTTTTTTGCTAACCGCAATCACAGAACCGAATGCGCTAACCGGATCGCCTTCCCAGGCTGCGGAGAAAGCTTCATCCAAAGTAGCCCCGGTAGCAAGCCCGCAAGGGTTTAAGTGTTTGATTATTGCTACCGCATTTATCTCGGTAAATTCTCTTATCATTTCAAGAGCGGCATCTGCATCAACGATGTTGTTGTAGGAGAGATCTTTGCCGTGCAGTTGCTCGGACATAGCTAGGCTGGCTTCGATGCAGCTTTGGTCTTTGTAAAACACTGCTTGTTGGTGAGAGTTTTCGCCATAGCGAAGTGGAGTACCGTTTGCGAATTCAAGGGTTAAGTTTTGCATAGTAGGAAAGATAGTAAATTTTTCAGATTAAAAATTTTCTAGATTACCCCCATGCCTAACTCCAAACTGCCCATACAGGAAAGATTCGCTAATTGGTATATACCATTAATTAGCAGAAACAAATTCAAAGCCCTGGCTCTATACCTGTGCATAATCCTCCTGTGCCTTATCCCCATACTCATATACCCAAAATTAAAACTGGATGCAGATCTCTCAAAACTCTTGCCAGAAACTACGCCTAGCGTTATAGCCCTCAAAGAATCCTTTACACGGTTCGGCAGCACAGACCGCTTCACAATCGCGCTCCAAAGCGAAAACCCTGAACTGGTCGCGCAACTGCAAGACGAAATCAAAGACTATATTCTGCAAAACTGGAAAGGAGACTTCGTTTCCGTTCAAGTGGATAACGACAACAAATTCTTCAAAGACAATGCGCTGATCTACCTGCCCGTTGAACATCTGGAAAGAATAAGAGATAATCTTGAAGATGTGCAGTTGGAAATAGGACGCAAAAACCTGCCGCTCGTGGTTGATTTGGTGCAAAGAGAAGAGAAAAAAGAAAGAGTTTGGTTTGACGCAAATATACCGCAAGAATTAGGCTTGCCAGACGAAGCAGCCAGCGCATTTGATGCTTTCTTTAAAACGGAAAAAAACGATTCCACCGAGGCAGAACCCGAAACAACCGCTATCCCGGAATGGGACAACAAAGCTCCAGTCCCGGAGCATCTGAAAACACGGCTAATCGGATGCCCAAGACCGGACAGTACAGGCAAAATACTATTCAACGGCTCAGTGCAAGCGAAATTATCGCTGCCCTCAACAGACTATACATTTGTAGGGCACATACTCGCTCGCTCAGACACGCTTATCAAACACTTCAGCTCAAAACAATATTCTTCTCCGATACGCTTTTCAGTTGAAGGAACCTACGAAGGACTCAAAGAAGTTGAAGATTTGAAAAACGATTCAATATCATCTTTTGCCATAAGCTTAGTACTGATAACGCTCCTCACAATACTGTTTTTCAGAAGCGTAAAAGGGCCGCTGCTCATAATGGCAAGCATACTCTACGCATGCATACTCGTGCTCGCATTTACTGCTGTATTTTACGGAACCCTCAACCCGTTCACAGTTTTTGTCGCAACAATAATTCTGGGAATAGGAATAGACTATTCCATACACTTCCTTGGCACAACGCAAAAATGCCTCCCCAAATGCCCCGACCTCGAACACGCATTGATAGACGCTCAAATCGAAATGTTCAGACCGTTTATTCTGGCAAGCGGAACCACCATCGCTGCATTCCTTACGCTTTTGGTAGCACATTTCCGTGGATTCTATGAGTTTGGCGTGGTAGCCTCTTTTGGCGTGCTGTTCAGCATGTTAACTGCCATGCTGTTTTTGCCAGTGATAATACTCTGCGTGGGCGGCGTTCCGCATGGCTCTAACTACAGCTTTATGCCAGCAACCTGGAGCGAAGCGAAAATTTTCAAATTCTTCAAGCATCTCGCAATTATTGGCATTATTCTCGGAGTGGTTTCAATTTTCTTTGCGCCATACGTGGACTTTGAACACGACCTCAAAAATCTCCGCAGAGAATCAACCGAAAACCAAGCTCAACAAGGCATTTCCACTAGTGTCACAATTAAAAGCACCCGCACATCCTCAACTCCTGCTGCTGTTATGGGTTCAAAACGGGAACAATTAGACAAGCTTTACGATACTTTGATGATTCGCCTGCACAAAGAAAAAGATACAACCTTGCGCAGTTTTTTAACGCTCAAAACTTTCGTTCCTTCAGAAGAATCGCAAAATGAACGGTTGGAAATCATCGAAGAAATTCGAGATTTGGCAGAAGCCAGAGTTTTTGACAAAGCCTCTGGCAATGATTCCAGCAATATAGTGGTTTTGCGCGAACTGGCGCAAATTGACAAAGCTTTTACTGCAGAAGACATTCCAGAATGGGCGCTTGACTTGCTCCGCGAAAAAGATGGAAGCTATGGGAAAATAGGCTTTATCTACGGCAGATATCCAAGTTGGGATGCGCACGCCGTTCACAAATTCCAGAATGATTACGGCAACTGGAACTTTGATGGAGAAAAATTAAGGGTATTCTCATCGCAGTTCATTCTCTCCGATGTTATAGAATCGGTAAAATCAGACAGTTTTAACTTAGCAATTCTAATAACGCTTATGATATTCTTAAGCCTTGTTGTGAGCCTTAGAAAACCATCCATGTTTGCCACAGGCTTTTTGTCTTTCGCTATGGGAATAGTGCTAACGCTGGGGCTTATGGGCTTTTTAACCCATTTCCTTGACTTCGGGAAAATCGGCATTTACAACGTTATTGTGATCCCATTGGTTTTGGGGCTTGGCATAGACTGCGCTATTCACTTTATTGCAAGCTGGACATCAAGCAAAATAACTCTTAGGGAACTTTTGGATACCACAGGCAGAAATGTAATGGCGAGCTCCACCACAACGGCAGCCGGCTTTGTTGGAATGCTGTTCACCGCTCACAAAGGCTTGAAAAGCATTGGAGACCTCGCGATTTTGGGCATTATGGTGTTTCTAGTTGCTGGCATAGTTTTCTCCATGTTCCTTTGCGCTGCATGGCTTAAGAGAAAAAATGATTCCTAATCGCATATTTTTCGTATGGCTTGGAAAACATTTTCCCTGGAGTGCAGAAATTGCCGTTATGTCTGCATTGCAGGTGCAAAATCCCAAAGAAATCATAGTATATTCCGATTGCGAATTGAAAAACGAAAATTTTAAATGCATATCGATAAACGATTCAACGCTCAAAGATTTGGAAATTAGCACTGAGCTTTACGGCAAATTAAAAAGCCCGGCATCAAAAGCGAATTTGCTACGCTTGGCCATACTCTACAAATATGGCGGCATTTATCTGGACACAGATACAATTTTTGTAAAACCAATTGACGATTTGCTGAATTTCAGAGGTTTTTGCGGAGCGGAAACCGTTGCGCTGCCAAGGGAGTTATTCGCGTCTATAAATCCATTTGCATACATGGCTTGCGGCTTGCGCTTTGCGTGGAGATTCTTTTGCACATATTGCCCTGGCGGCGAGCAAATTTTCAGAAAAACCGAACGATTTTTCAGTCAGTCCGCAAACAACGCTGTTTTAGCCAGCGAAGCGAAAAACCCCATAATAGCAAAAGCGTTTGAAATAATAAATTCAATGCCCGAAAAAGAAAAACTGAAAAGATACAGGCTCGGCACGCATCTCCTGCAAAATATCACTCAGAACAAAAGCTCGGAATTTATGGAAGTTTTGCCCAGCAGCTATTTTTATCCTCTTGGCCCTGAAATCTGCAGGCATTATTTTTTGAACGGAACGGCAAAACGGCTAAATAAAATGCTGCTGCCGCATACAAGAATTGTGCATTGGTATAACAGCGTTGAGCACAGATTTTTAAGCGAACCGTTAAATGCGGACTGGATTAAAAAACACCCAACATCCGCATTTGCTAAAATGGCTAAACCTTTTTTTCAGCAAACATAGAATTCCAAAAATGATTTACAGCAACCCTTCTATTGTTTCATAGCATTTTTTTGAATATACAGGTTCAAGGGTGGAAAAAATCTTATTTTTCCACATCTCTCTTTTCTGCAGATACGGCTCTGTATTTTCCCATTTTTTGTTAAGCAGAATATCCATGAACTCATCTATTGTATGCGCAACAGGCCCATAATAAGCTTGCGAAAGTTCATAGAAAAAATCTCTGTTTTTAATATATGCCTGTTCGTCAAAAGGAAAAAATATTGCAGGTCTATCCAACGCAAGCCAATCGAAAATTGTGCCTGAATAATCGGAAATAAAACATTTGGCTTTTGCAAAAAAATCTATTATTTCAGTAGGTTTATGCAAAGATATGCGAGAATCTAAAGAGTTATTATTTGTAAAATGCAAATTAAAGTTTGAACTTGCATTTATATGATTTATTATTGCTAAATGCAAATTTTCCCGTTCTAGAAAATCATGCAGTTTTTTGGAACCAATAATTTCAGCCATCACCTTGAAAGCGTTTAATTGTTCATCCTTTGTATCGCGCCAGGTTGGAAACCACAGAATTAAATTTTGCGGCTCCACTTTTCTCAATTCCAAAATCCTATCCAAATGCGCTCCGCCGCCATATGGCAATATTTTATTTATATCACGCATATGCGACATATTTTTTTTTTCTTCTTCGCTAACTGCCAGTAAAAAATCAAAATTCTCCGGTTTACCTATTGCTTTTTTCAGAAAAGTCAAAGTATGAAATAAAAATATTCTTTTTCCTGTTCTTACATCAATTTTTTTCAAGAAAGTATCAATGTCATCCAAGCCATGTGAAAAAATCAAAACCGGGGCTCGCAAAATTGCAAGTTTTGCCTTTAGGCTGTCTTTTTTCAAAACCTTCATCTTCTTAAGCTTCAGCTCCCTATAAAGCGGATCTGTTGCTATCCAAACTATAGGTTGCGAAGTTTTCGATGCAATATAATCATGCAATGCAGCAGAATTGTCGGCATAAATACGGCCTCTATGCCCTCCTATAACCCAAGGCGCATTTTTATTTCTGCGAGTCTTTGCAAATAACGGGCTAATCAACTTCATTATCAAAGCGATTAAAAAGCCAAACGGATACCACAACACAAATCGTAAATTATTATTCATAAGGCTCATATCCGTTAGGATGGTTCTTATGCCATTGCCATGCATCATTCATAATTTCAGTAAGCCCGCGCACAGCACTCCACCCAAGCTTTTCTTTTGCCAGAGATGCATCTGCAACTAATATCGGCGGATCTCCGGCTCTTCGTTGTGCAACGGCATATTTCACGGTTTTACCGCTTGCTTGCTCCGCAGCTTTAATTATTTCAAATACAGACGCTCCGTGCTCGGTTCCCAAATTCACTGACATACTGCTGCCATCGCTTATCAAATACTTCAAAGCTCGCACATGTGCATCTGCCAAGTCGCAAACATGAATATAATCCCTAATGCAACTTCCATCCCTAGTAGGATAATCATTGCCGAATACGGACACTGTTTCATCTTTAAGAATTGTACGGTAAACAAGCGGTATTAAATGAGTTTCCAATTTATGATCTTCACCAATGCTGCCATCAGGCATGGCTCCGGCAGCATTAAAATAACGTGGACACACATATCTCATGCCATAAGCAGTATCGCACCACTTCAGCATTTTTTCAACAGCAAGCTTTGTTTCTCCATAAGGGTTGCAAGGCTCTGTGATGAATGATTCGTTGATAGGAGTAGTTTTGACATTGCCGTAAGTTGCGCAAGTTGATGAAAAGACTATATTTTTCACTTCCGCATTGCGCATTGCCGTTAAAAGATTATGAGTTCCTATAACATTGTTGCGGTAATAATCCAAAGGCTCTTTCATGCTTATACCCACAAGCGCAAATGCGGCAAAATGAACCACGCCTATAATTTTTCGGTTTTTAAATACTTGCGATAGTTTTTCATAATCCAATAAATCGCCTTCAATAAGCTCAAAATCTTTAACCGCTTCTCTATGCCCTTCGGAAAGATTATCGTAGATAACGCAATCAAATCCTGCCTCTGCAAGAGCTCTAACGGTATGTGAGCCTATGTAACCGGCACCACCTGGTATAAGGATAGTATTCATATCTTGGTTTAAATATAGAAATCTATGGCTATCGACCCTGCGCTTGCCACTCCACTATCTGCCGTTTTTCCCCATCAATAGACAAACCTAAAATCCACTTTCTATATTATAAACATGAAAATCATTTCGTCTCATAAGTTCAAAAAATAACCGCTATGGCAGAACTGGAATCAGACAAGAAATTTTTATTCAGAAGCACTTTGTATAATGTGCTGAGCACAATCCTTAAAGTTGCCGGCCCAGCGCTTGCCATTCTCACTGCGCGAATTTTCGGAAAAGAAGAGTTTGGAGTTTTTGTCAGCACGCAGCTTTGGGTATTAACCTTGAGCAGAATTTCCGTGCTTGGATTGGACAAGGGTTTGAACTGGTTTTTGCCGCAAAATACAGTATATGGCAGACCGCAGCATTTAGGATACTCCGAATCGATAAATCGCTCGGTTATTATAGCTGCAGGCATAACCCTGATATTTGTGCTTTTGAAACCAGAATTTTCACTCTACGCCCTTTCCATAATTCCATGGGTTTTCCTGCATATTTTTGGAGGCACTGCAGAGGGAATGCGAAAACCTCAATATAAAATGTTCATAACGGATTGTATTGTAGCTGCAATTTCGCCTTTGATAGCCATTGCGCTCCATTTCATGAATGTTCCGCACGCACTGCCCATAGGACTGCTGTGCGCTAACATTTTAGGCTGCATTATTTATTTGCCCCTAATGAGAAAAATATTACCAAAAGCCAAATTCACAAAAAATAGCATCCCTAAAGAACTTTTGCTTTATTCCATACCAAGAGGCATTTCCGAAGTGATAGCCTCTGTTTTGTTAAGGATTGATTTATGGATGGTGCTTTTTTTGCTTGGAGCTGCAGAAGCTGGAGTTTATGCGGTTATGCTGACTATTTCAAACGGGCTTCGCACAATTCGCCAAAGTTATAACCCAATCCTGTTGCCTGTTGTAGCCGGCATGAGCAAAGAAAGGCTTGGCACTGATTTAAAGCCTGTATTCTCCTATTGCGTTAATATGGTGACGCTTATACAACTGGCAATAGGATTTTTTATAGTGCTGTTCCCAGATAAAATTCTTATGATTGCCGGCAAGGATTTTATTGTTCAGCCAGAAACTTTGGGAATTCTTATGTTCTCGCATTTGCTCGGTGGATTTTTTCAACTAACCGCAACAGTACTCAACGGAATTGGCAAAAGTCTATACACATTAAAAATGGACATCGTTTCGTTATGCACTGCTTTTATTGCAAGTTATTTTTTGATTCCGATTTTCGGCTTGCCAGGCGCAGCGCTTTCCACTCTTGCATATATATTATTGCAATCCGTTTGGAATAATGTTTATATCTATAAATTGAATTTACAGCTTTACTCAAAAAAAATAATCCCTTATGCTTTATGGTCTATTTTTCTTTTAGCTGTTTATGTTTTTTTGCCAAGCTTCTCACTTGAACTTTGGCAAAAAATAGCGTTTTACGCAGCTGTTTTAAGCGGACTTGCGATTACGCAAGCTTTAAATCCTCGGGAGTATCAATCTCCCTAATCTGCTCTGGCTTTATAGGATATACACCAACATTTATCTTGTTCAGCACCCTGTTTACAACTTCATCCCAGAACAAATTTCCATGCTCCGGCTCTTCATACGCCGCAAGCAATGCTTTTGCTATTTCCGCCGCATCCTCTTTTAGCCAGTAAGATATGCCGGCCATGTTGAAAAGACTTGTCCCTTCTTTTTTTATGTTCACAATTCTATCTTCCTTCATTTCAAAAATCCAGTCGCTTGAGTAACCTTCTATAAATTTTCCAAAATAGCAAGATTGCTTGAATTCGTACTGAAATATGGAATAGTCGTTTATGTACAAATCGGCTTCGCAAATAAAGCAGTTTGCCTTGCCAAGCGCACTATCAGCAGCTTTAAGCGAAGAAATGTTATTCTTTTTCAAATATTCCATATTTTCGAGCAATTCTATGTTTTCATATTTTTGCATTAAATATTCAAATTGTTCTTTTTTATAGCCTACTACAATGTAAATCATTGAAATATCGCGTGTTTTTAAAGCGTTTATCACAGTTTCTATCATCGGAGTGCCACGCACTGGAATAAGGGGCTTAGCCGTAGTTTCCGTAAGAGGGCGCATCCTCATGCCCATGCCAGCAGCCATAATTATCGCTATTTCGCTCATAATTCATCAATAAGTTTAATGATTTCATTGAACGGCATAATATTTGCATCAACTTCTTTTGCACGATGATTTTTCAGAATTTCAATAGCTGTGTTTTTCATAGCGGGGAATGCGCTTCTTATTAAATGATTTGCGTAAATAACAATGTTTATGCCATGCGAAATAAGATCATCTTCTGTTACGGAGTTATAGGATGTGGGAACAACAACAATCGGAACTGTTTTTTCCTTTTCCCTGAATTTATCGCAGAACTGAAAAACCTCGTCCGGGCTTTTTTGGCGGCTGTGGATCATAATGCCATCTGCTCCGGCTTTTGCGTAAGCAAAGGCTCTGTTCAATGCGTCTTCCATGCCCTGTTCCAAAATGAGGCTCTCGATTCTTGCGATTATCATAAAATCTTCGGTTCTCAGAGCTTCTTTGCCAGCTTTAATTTTGTCGCAAAATGCTTCAATGCTGTCTTGCTGTTGCTCAACTTCTGTGCCAAACAATGAATTGCGCTTCAACCCGATTTTATCTTCAATAATCACCGCAGAAATTCCCATTCTCTCCAAGGTTCTAACATTGTATGCAAAATGCACCGCTTGCCCGCCTGTATCGCCATCGAGTATTATCGGCTTCGTAGTGACATCCAAAATTTCATCCAAGGTTCTCATTCTGGAAGACATATCAACAAGCTCAATATCGGGCTTGCCTTTCATGGTAGAATCGCACAAGCTCGAAACCCACATAGCATCAAACTGATCCAATTCGCCATTTCTTTCGACAATCGTTTTCTCCGCTATCAAGCCGCTTAATCCGCTGTGCGCTTCAATCGCTTTCACTATGGGGCACAGCTCCAGCAATCTGCGAAGTCGTTTGCGCCTGTATTCGGGCATTGCAAGCTTTTCCTTTAAAATAGAATCAACTTTCGCAACTCCGGCATTATATGTGTATGGAATTTCAATAAGTTCACCGCCGTATTTTTTGATATTTTCAAGGACATTGTCTCTTATAACGCAGTTCGGGTATTCCTTCCAGTTATCGCCGTGAATAATATAATCGGGTTTAATGGTTTTGAAAACTTCATCGTATTGAACCTCTTTTTGCTCTATAACTTCATCAACGCCCCTTGTATTTTTTATCATCTCAAAGCGTTCTTCAAAAGAGCAGGTTGGGAATTTGTCGCTGCGTATCTTTGCCTTATCGCTCAAAACACCAACAACAAGCCTGACCTGCGGTATTTTTTTCGCTTCTGCGATTATGTTCAAATGCCCATCGTGAACCACATCGGTTGTAAAACATGTATATACGGTTTTCATTTTAACTCCTTCATAAAGTTCATAGCGTTTTCCAAAGCTGATTCCTTTGGGCGCAGCAGATCATCTCTTGATGTATTTGCGACTTTTATTTCTATGAATGCAAAATCGTTAAAAGTTAATTTTTCCAATTCTTCTGCAGTTTGAATTACGCAAACATTTTCATACCCACAAACTTTTGCCACATCTGAGTATTTAAGCCCCTGCGCACCCGTTGGCATTCCGCCCACTGATTCATGAGCCTCGTTGTTCAAGCAAATATGAATGAGATTTTTGGGCTTCTGTTTGCCTATAAATGCCAAATTGCCCATGTGCATCAACGCTGCGCCGTCGCCATCTATGCAAATCACCCGCTTTTTGGACTTTTTTGCAATTCCAAGCGCAATCATGGAAGCATGCCCCATGCCGCCGACTGTTAAAAAACATTTGCTGCGATTTCCAAGCTCATAAACCTCTCTTGAAATTTTTCCGGTTGTAGAAACTATTAAATCATTGTCATTTGTTTTCTTTATAATTTCCGCAATAACCTGTTCACGATTCAATTTATTTTTATTTGAATAATCCGCTCCGGTTCTTTTTTCAAAGGTATCTTTTTTCACTATCAGCGCAAACTGCTTTTTATTTTCCAGAACATTTTTTATTTTGCCGAAAACTTCATCCAAATTCGCATTACCATCTATAACCGCATATTCTATTTCAAGGCAGTCAAAAATTTTCTCAGTTATGCGGCCCATAAACTTGTGCTGAGGCTCGTCCTTTATACCTGGTTCTCCACGATACCCGACTATGAACAATATTGGAATGCTGTAAACCTCTGCGTTGGCAATTGATGTCACAGGATTAACCGTGTTGCCAATGCCGCTGTTCTGCATATAAACGCAAGCAGGCTTTCCAGTTGAGAGATATGTTCCTGTGGCAATGCCCACCGCTGAGCCTTCATTTGGAACTGTGTAATGCACCAAATCTTTTTCTTCGGAATTTATGTAATCGCAAAATTCCTTGAGTGTGGAATCCGGAACTCCTGTTAAAACTTCAATTCCCAGTTGTTTTATGTGCTGTGCTAAAAATTCCGCTTTCATTGTTTCAGAGCCTCCTTGAATACAACAAAAAAATCTTCAATATCTTGAACATCTATTGCGCCGAATGCGCATAATCTAAACATGTTTATATCGGCGACTTTGCCCGGATAAATTGTGAATCCTCTTTCATAGCAGTAATCGTGAACTTTTTCAAAATTCCAATTATCATCGTTTGGGTAAATTACGGAAGCTATAAGCCCCGCCTGCAATTCTTTTTTTATAAACTGCTTAAAGCCGAGTTCATCCAAGCCTTTGAGTATAGTTTCATATACCCTGCGATGCCTTGCATATTTATTCTCTGCGCCTTCTTCAAAAAATTCCTCAAGAGCTTGCTGAGTTGCATACACCGTTTGCACAGGAGGCGTAAAATGCATTTGCCCTGTTTTAACAAAATATTCGTATTGCAAATATAAATTGCAATAATAAGAACGCTTAGGGTAAGATTTTGATTGTTCTATAATCTTTGTTTTGCCTATCACAAAAGATAAACCCGTCATTGCCGTTAAACCTTTTTGCGCAGAAGCCATGCAAAAATCTATGTTGTCTTTTTCAATGTCAATAGGCAACATCGCATAAGTAGATGTTGTATCCACTGTAAATATGCAATTGTATTTATGCGCCAAAGCCCCTATCTCTCGAATCGGATTGAGCAATCCCGTGCCAGTCTCGTTGTGCGTTGTGTAAACCAAATATATATCGGAGTTTTTTTTCAGCGTTTCTTCTATTTCCGCAAGTTTTGGAACTTCATCTATCGGTACTTTCATTTCAATCAGCGGCAAATTATAATGCTCGCATATCTCCACCGCTCTAGAGCTATAAGCACCGTTGTTGATTATGAGAACTTTTTTATTTTCAGGCAAAAGCGAATTCAGGCAAATATCCATGTTTATGGTTCCCGATCCGCAAAAAAGAACAGCGGTGTATTCCTCAGTGCCATGCACAATGCGCACCAAATCCTTTTGAATCTGCGTTAAAATCTCGCCGAACTCCTTTTCTCTGGGGCAAATATCCGGCACCACCTGCGCCATCTTAACCGTATCGGTTGTGGTGCTTGGGCCCGGGTTCAGCAAAACATTTCTTCTAAGATCTACCATTGCTCAAACTCTCCAAATAATCTGCGATTATCGTTGTTGACTTTCCAATATTTGCTAAAATAGAATTCTCATCTATCAGCTTGCGCTCAGAAAGCCCTTTTACAATTTTCGGCAAATTCTCCGCATCTTCTTTTTTAACGGAAATTCCTATTTCATTGCCAATGATGTTCACAAGCCATTCGTTCTGCTCAAATTCATCGCTCATGCCGCATTCCAAAGAAATAACAGGCCGCTTGAATGCGAGATAAAAATCCAAACGCACACCGCTGAGTTCGCTGATCAAAATATCTGCCTTAGCCAAAACGGATAAATTATCTATCTCCGTGCTGAATTCAATGCCCGGCATTTCTTTTTGCAAATTCTCTATAAAATCCTTTTCGTAAATATAAGAATACGGGTGTGGGCGAACAATCACATTATAACCTGCATTTGCGAGATCTAAAATAAATTTTGAACCGTAAGTTTTCAAAAGACCTCTATCACCCCAGGTGCTGGCTACAAGAATTGTTTTGCCGTCCGTATTGCTTTGCAATTTCGCAGATCTTTCAATCAAAGAATCCAGATATGGGAGCCCTGCGAGAACAACTTTTTTCGATGCGAATAAATCGGTAAAAATGCTTTGATGCAATAAAATTGTATCGTAATTATCCATGCTGCCTTTTTTATAATCAAATCCCAGCCCGTGAAAAATGTGTATTAAATTTTTGCAATTCTTTGGCTTTTTTATGGGGTAGCCCTGGCAACCGATATTCGGAGTTGTAGATAAAATATTTTCTTCCTTCAAATTGCTGATAGCGGAGTAGCCTTTGTTTCCTGTGCCAACGAATTTCACTTTGAACAATGAAAAGTCAGCGTCAGGGTTTCCGTAATCGTAAAGTTCAAATGCGGGGTCGTTTATATCCATTGTGTAATATGTGAATTTTATTTTTCTTTTTATCAATTCATGCACAACATCTCTGAAATAAATCCAATACATTTTACCTTCGCTGAAAATTGCCAAATTAGACTTGAAGATCTCGTTCTTTTTGCCGGTGAGCAAATAGAATGCATTTTTCGCAAAATACGCTATGCTGCCGAGAATGCCGAACAACGCTGCAAATAAGGCATTGCCGGTTCCCGGATCCAAATAACCTTTTTTATTTCCAAGATTCATAAAAATCCTTGTAGAAAACACCTTTATCAAATTTGTGCGGCCCAAACTGCACCTCTGTATTTTGCACTTTATATTTCAAAGGAACATCACTATCAAAAAGATACGCAAAGACTATTGGGAATAAATCCTGCACAACATTGAATTCGCCGTCGTATTTTGTAGCTTTTTCTTTATCCGGCCAGCGCACAGCCATAAACGCTCCGAATAAATCCCGAAATTTTATATAATTGGTTTTGTTAAATCTGTAATTTTTCGGATAGCGTTTTATATCTTCTATAAAAGCACCGTGGTCGCTCATAAATATTATTATGGCATTGGGATTATTTTTTACCGCCGCTTCAATTTCCGTTTTTATGTCCTGATTGGCTTTTTTGTATTTTGCAAGCCATCTTTTCAATTCCGCATCTTTTGAGGGTAAGCTTCCGCTTGAATGATCGGGCCCGGCTGTTGTCCATGCAAAGATTTTATTTTTATTGTCATTCTCAGATACGTATTTTGCAAACTCAAGATTTAAATCCACATCGCTGTTTGTGAGCGTTGTATTTAATCTGCCTCTTGCGAGTATTCCGTGGATAATAACATTGCTGCCTATTTTGTCATTGACATAGAAATTATAAGCGAAATTATCCTTTGAAAATAAATACCTGTTAGCTATATTCGACACGCCAGTCTCATAGCCGTTCTTTTGCAAGAGCAAGTTGCTTATGTTGTTTCCGTTTATAAAATGCCTGTGTTGCGCATCAAATGATGGAACCGAATCAAGCAAATCCGGGATAGTGGTAATTCCGTTTTTTGTTCTCAAAAGAAGATCTGTTGTCATGTTAAAAGTGCTGTACATTGTAGGCAATGTTGAAACTCCCAGCGAATACACATCATAAATATTAAACTCATTTTCCTTGAAAACTTCCATCAATTCATCATAATCAGGAAGAGCAAAATGCTGTGCATAGTCCTTGTGCGGGTAAGAATCGTGCATAAACAGGTAAATGCTTGAACTGTCTTTGAGCTTGAGCTCCAGCAATTCCTGTGGAATTTCCGTTGCGGTAAACTCATTCGGTTGGCTTATGGTTCTTTCTATGAAAACTGCGCAGTAAATGGTTGTGCAGGCAAAAAATATCATTAAAGCGTATTTTTGGGCAGAAAAGAAATAAACAAAATAAAAGAATACAAAGGTACACACAAACCTGGCAGTCCAATAACTTGGCATAACATTTGCCATATCCCTGAGCATGGGAAAAAACATCAGGGAAAGGATTAAGGCTGCTCCAATCCAGTACTTGAATAACAATGCAAATGCCAGCGACATGGCGAGCAAAATCGCAACATACACTTGCAAATCGTGGCCCACAAAATAAATAGTATTCAGCTTGTAAATTAAAGTGGCCGGGAACGCCGCTGCCGCAAGAACAAAAGCGATGTTGATAAGTTTTGGCTTGGGGAGAAAAAGTCCTCGCAGCGAAATTTTGGGCATCGTCAAATTCTTTGCCTTAAAAACCAATACATATCTTATAAAGCTGAACAATTGGTTGAAAGTCCAATATATCAAAAGCGCAGCGTTTGAATTATACAGCAGAACAAAAAATACCATCGCTATAAAAATGCCTTGCCTGCGTTCTTTGCTGCCCGCTTGCGAAGATATAAACACAGAAGCCACATTTATTACGGTCATTATTATCGGAAGCAAATTGGTGTCAAACAGCAAAAAGTCCGGCTTGCCCAAATCCCTCACAAAGAGAAAGGCTTCTCCGTTAAGCGGTTTTTTAGTCAGCACCTCATAAGCGGCAAACAGCATTGGAATTTGTATAAACAGGCTGGCCAGCGAGCGGAGCGAATAAAACGGATAATAAGAAAACGCCGTGTAAAGTTCCTTTAACTGCAGGTGTTTTATTTTGTCATTTTTTATCGTATTTATTTTGTCAATAAAAAAATCCAGTCTCTGCTTTATAGCGCGTTCCTTTCCTTCCAGAATTCCTGTTAAATAATAAAACGGCGCAAGAACCGCGCTCACAAAGGCAGATAGCAAAATCAAAGATATTCCGTAGCTGCCAGTTAAGCTATAAAAAAAATCTAATACCCAAATTAATGCAGATTGCAAGTAACTCATTCTTACATAAAAAAGGGGGGAACCTCCCCCCGTTAAATTATTCTATCGTTATCAAAGTTATGGAATGAACAGGGAATGTCACCACGGTGCCATCCTTTATGTCCATCGTAGATGCCTTTGGAGGATCTACCTTTATAACCTTGCTGGCATCTTTGCCCGGAGCAGACAAAACCTCTACCTTCGCTTTGCCGGCAAAGCCCGGTATCTTGAGCGTGCCTTTAATGGCTGTCCAGGGGCTCTTGTTTATAACAAGCAAGGTCTTCTTTTTGCCATTCTCCGAGAGATACGTAGTCAAGTTGTCATTGCCGCTATTGGACTCAACCAGCTTGCCGCGAACTCCGTCAGAGGCCATCTGGAAAGCGAAGTAAGACGGGCGAGGCTTGTTGCCGCCAATCTGCTCATCGTAAGAGCGGGAAAGATAACCGTAATCGCCGCCTTCCGGGGTTACATCGTTGTGAATATCCCAGTATTGAGCGCTTTCCGCTTTCACTTTCGCAAGCATGCCCAGGTAATCTGCTACAAACAAACCGTTAACCAAGGATATCGATTGCGGTCCGGGATTAAAGTCCACGCTGTTCCATTCTGTTAGCCAGACTTCCAGATTTTTCTTGGAATGCTTTTTGATGGTTTCCCTAACGCGCTGGTAAATGCCTTCCAATATCTGCGGCGAAGATAGCAGGGCAAAATCGTTTTCCTGGCCGTAATGCTGCGGATAATGATGAATGATAATAGCATCTGCCACATCGCCTGTCTGCTTAAGAACATTCTCATTCCACTCTCCATCCAACACGCCAATAACGCCAACCTTGATTTTCGGATCTGCTTTCTTCATGGCCAAGATAAACTCTCTTGCGCGCTTGCCGTAAGTAATGCCTTTGTCTTTGCCGTACTTATCGTAGTGAATGTGCCAATCGCCGTAAAGTTCGTTTCCTATTTCCCAGTGAATCACATTGGCCTTTTTCTTGTTGTTGGTGTAATCAACCCACTTGGCTGCTTTTTCCGCAGTTCCAGAGCCAAAGTTTGCGGTAAACATTGCTCTTACGCCAGACTTTTTGCACCATTCCAGATATTCATCGGTATCAACCATCCAGTCTTTGGCGCCAAGCACCTGTTCCCAGTCGTCTTCATCAGCACGGAGACCGCCAGGATAGCGAACTATGCCGTGGTTGATTCTTTTCACCTGAGTTACAGTTTCGTTTTTCAGCAAATCGCCATCCCACAATGCAGCGTTAATGCCGTATATATCAGGATTAACGGATGGGTTTATCACTTTGCCAAAGTCTCCGGAGATTGTCAAAGCCATTTCTGCCGCAACTTTCGGCTTCGGAGCTTCGCGCAAATTCGTCAATCTTACATTGTCTATCTGGAAGGAACCGGAAGTGCCTTCGCCGGTAGGCTTAAAGTCCAAAACCTTTACGCCGTCCAAATCAAAAACTCCGTTCTGCTTGGCCTCTGGCGGCTGGTAATACGGGAACTTTGTAAAGGAGCTGAACGGAACGAGAACCGTGCTTCTACCTTTTGGCCCGCCGGTATTGCTTACAAAAAGCTCTCTGTCTCTATCGCCTATCTGAACAGTGATGCTCTGCCAGGGCTTGTCGGTGTAAATATCAAACATTATGCCCCAGTGCTTTGTCCAATCGCTGAGATTCTTAGGAGCATTGCGCTTTTCAAAATCAAACAGAATGTCTACCCAGTCGCCAACAAAGAAATCGGTTATGTTCAGCGAGTTGCCGTCCAGATTGCCTTTGCCTATATTGAACTTGGCTCTGGATTTAGGACCAACCGAAGCTTCAAATGCCGGATTGTTCTCAAAGTCGTGAACAACCAAGTCTTTTTCCTTGCTATTGAACTTCTCCCATTTTGAATTGGGGTCAACCCAGTCTATGTTCTCGGTGAAAGTGATTTGGTCAACATATATGGTCACAGGGTCCGGTTTTCCATCGCGCCTGTTTTCAAATTTGCCAACAGAGAAGCGAATTTCCTGAATCTTATCCCATTTTATGTCTTTTCTCACCTCGGCCTGCTTGCTCGCATCCCATGCGAGGCCCGCATCCAAAAATCTTTTCAGTGGAATTTTAACCAATTTCCAATCTTTCGTTATGGTTTGTTCCGGAACCCAATCTTGAAGGATAAGCTTGGTCTGACTTTTTATGTCATTGCCCTGGTTATCCAGAATGCCAAACATCACTTTTTCGCCGCCCTGCTTGCCCTTTACCCAGAAGTAAATGCCTCCGTTATTGCGCACTTTGGAGAGGTCTATATATTTGCCATCGCCAAGGGAAAGAGTTACTCCAGACCATTCATTGTCATCCATATAAAGAGCCATTACATTGGAGTTGCCTGGCGTTTTGGAAGGCTGTTCTCTGAAAGCGGTCAAACCGCCGTAAACATAGCCAAAGCCTTTCATGCCATCGCTGTAGAATACGCCATTGGATAGTGCTTTAGCCTTGCCGTCAAGCTTGGCTGCATCTTTTGGCCCATCTATAACTTCTTCTTTCTCATCCCAGTAAACAACTTTGGGTTTTGGTTTTGCGACCGGCACGGTACCTTTCACAATTTCAACATTATCGACCCACACCTGGAAGCCCTTAGGATTGGTTCCCTTGTCTATGGAAATGCGAAACTCTGCGATTTTGCTCCAATCTATGCGTTCTGGAAGCTCGGTTTTCTTGGTCTGGTCCCAATACAAGCCTCTATCCGGGAAGTCGGCGAGAGGAATTTTAACAAGTTGCCATTCTTTTGTGATTTGCACGTATTTATTGAGCGGAAGCTTGACCTGAGTTTTTTTGCCATCGCTAACCTCTTCGTCCAGCAAGCCAAAAAGAGCCTGTTCGCCGCCATTTGCTCCTTTTATGTAAAACTCAACTGCGCCATCGAGCAGATATTTGCTCAAATCAAAGGTTTCGTTGTAAAGGCATATCGAGGAGCCTGAGTAATCGTTCGGGTCCAGATTGATTTTAATAGAAGCGTTGGATTTATACCCCTGGGTCTTATCCAAAGTCACAGCAGAACCTTTTCCGCCGTAAGAGTAATCAAAACCGCCTTGCCTATAGGCATCTTCAAAGAACTTGTACACAACTATGCGGCTCGGACGCTGGGCAAAAGCCAGCGTAGCAAGGGCGAGGAATAGAAAAAGCGATATCTTGCGAACCATGGGCAAACTCCTACTTTGAAATATTATAGGTTTAATATAGTAATAGCAAAAAGCCAATTTTTGCAAGTTTCTATACACGAACGTCATTTTTTCGTCATAAGCAATTTTTTTCTTGACATTTGGCAAAAAAAAAACTATATTTAGTGCTTAGACTTCAATAACACCCAATATCTAGTAGGAGAGAAAGAAATGTTGCCATTGAACCTGACGCAAAATGCGCTTAAAGTGCTGGAAAGTCGCTACTTACATAAAAATGAAAAAGGCGAATGCACAGAAAAACCGGAAGATTTGTTTTTAAGAGTCGCAAAGGCTGTAGCCTCTGTAGAAACTTTCTATAGTCAAGAAACCGGAGTCGTGGAAGAATTCACCGAAAAATTTTACGATTTAATGGCTAGCGGCCGTTTTTTGCCAAATAGCCCAACTCTTATGAATGCCGGCAGAAATGCAGAAGGAATGCTTTCCGCTTGTTTTGTTCTGCCAATAGAAGATTCCATAGACGGCATTTTCGGTACGGTCAAAAATACCGCAATTATTCAAAAAGCCGGCGGCGGCACAGGATTTTCGTTTGACAGACTGCGCCCGACCGGCGATTACATAAAATCCAGCGGCGGCACGACCAGCGGCCCAATAAGCTTCTGGAAAGTGCTTTCCGAGGCCACAAACGCCATTCAGCAAGGCGCCTTCAGGCGTGGCGCAAACATGGGCATGATGAGCATTACCCATCCTGACATAATCACGTTCATTTTTGCCAAGCAAGATCTTAAAGCATTTACAAACTTCAACATATCCGTGAAAATTCCGGATGCATGGATGCAAGCTTACAAAGAAACTCCAGACTCTGCGCACGATGTTTACAATCCTCGTACAAAAAAAGGCTATGTGATTCCAAAGCAGTTGATTCCTGGCAAATACGATATTTCAAAACTAATCAACGTTGATGATTACTATGCCCTGTCGGAAAAAGATCGCCCGGAAGTTTGGACAAAACGCCAGATTTTCAGGGTTATAGTGGATTGCGCTCACAAAACAGGCGAGCCAGGGCTTATTTTCATAGATGCCATAAACAGAGCGAACCCAACGCCCAATATTGGCGAAATTGAAGCCACCAACCCATGCGGCGAGCAACCTCTGCTCCCTTATGAAGCTTGCAATCTGGGGTCAATAAACATCTCTGCTTTTGTATATAAAACCGATGACGGCAAAATTGAAATCAAGCACGAAGCGCTTGTTGAAACAATTCATTTGGCAACTCGCTTTTTAGACAATATCATAGATGTAAACCAGTATCCCATAAGGGAAATCGGCAAAATGTGCAAGGGCAACCGCAAAATTGGCCTTGGCGTGATGGGCTTTGCAGACGCTCTCTACAAACAGGGAATTCCTTACAACAGCGACCAGGCGGTTTCCATTGGCGAGCGAATTATGCAGAGAATCAACGAGGAATCCCATACCGCTTCCGAAAGGCTGGCCAGCGAGCGCGGCAAATTTCTGAACTGGGAAGGCTCTGTTTGGGATGCTGTTCAAAAGCGCCCAATGAGAAACGCTGCTACCACAACCGTTGCTCCAACCGGCACGGTTTCCATTATATCCAACTGTTCCGGCGGCATTGAACCCATGTTCAGCCTTGCCTTTTTCCGCAACGTGCTGGACGGGCAAAGGCTTGTTGAAATAAATCCCGTATTTGAAGAAATTGCAAAGGAACGTGGTTTTTACAGCAAAGAACTGATAGAAGAAATTGCGGAAAGGGGAACTTTGGCAGGCATAGAAGAAATTCCAGAAGATGTTCGCAAAATTTTTGTATGCTCTCACGATATTGCTCCGGAATGGCATGTTAAAATGCAAGCTGCATTCCAGAAAAACTGCGACAGTTCCATTTCAAAAACAATAAACCTGCCTCACGAAGCCACAGCGGAAGATGTTGAAAAAATTTATATGCAAGCTTGGGAGTCAAAGTGCAAGGGCGTAACCGTATATCGAGACGGCAGCCGAGAAAACCAGCCGATGGCTCTAGAAAAAACGGAAGTGAAAGCCCCCCGTACCCCCGGTGAGTTTAAAACTCGCAAACCCATAAAGACTCCTCCAATGCTGCCCGCAATTCGCATGAGGCAAACGACTCCGTTTGGACATATGCACATAGCGGTTACCGTGGAGCCCGTTACCGGAAGGGAGATGGAAATCTTTGCGCAGTTGGGCAAGGCTGGCGACGTTGTATCTTCGGATTTGGAAGCGATTAGCCGTATGGTTAGCCTTTATTTGCGCATTGGCGGTTCTTTGGAAGACATTATTGAGCAGCTTGAAGGCATTGGAAGCCATATGGTTATTCCATCTAAAGACGGCAAGGTTATAAGCTTGGCAGACGCTCTTGGCAAGAGTTTGCATCGTTATCATTTGGCAAAGCTCACTTACGGCTTAACCGATATTTTAACCGGCAAAATAAACTTCGACAATTTGCCCGCTTTGAAGGATTTTGAAAATCCAGAAATCGTGACCACGGAGGCGCAGAAACCTCCTCCTAAGCCATTGATTGAATCGGCGAATTCGACAAATCCTTTCAAGACTAAATGCCCAGAGTGCAACGGATTTTTGTCTTTTAGCGAGGGATGCGTTAAGTGCCCGGCGTGTGGATATAGCAAGTGTTGAAGCTGATGTGTGAATTCTGCGCTTCGCTCTTCAGTCTTGCACGCAGCGAACAGAAAACAGGATCGACTTATCGTCGTAGGTCCTGTACACACTGCTGTAGTCGTAGTACATGCGCCAGCGGTAGGCGTTGAAGCTACCGTCCTCAGCGCTACTCCACCAGTAGCCGTAGTCGCCGACACTGAAGAAAAAGCCATCAGAGCTGCCGTAGCCGCCCGGCAGGGCAAAAAAGCCGTAATCATCTAAGCCGTTGCCGTTGCTGTTCCAGCCACTCGTAGCCTTCAATTTAGCTCCTGCATTTAAACTGCCGCCAACTGCAGTCATCAACTCATCCCAATCAGCATCGTTAGGCAAATGCCAGCCAGATGGACAAACAATCATGGCAGTAGCCCAATTGTAAAGGCGACCGTAAGCATCGCAATTTGCAGGATTATTACCATAGCATACGCTGCAATTTGCAGGATTATTACCATAGCATACGCTACCGCTTACCTCGCAATTCAGATTCTCCGCCATCCAGGTTTGCTCGCCTATTTTAACAGTCCTGTAACCTTCAATATCGCAACCGCTCCCGCCAACAAACAATGAGCTGCTGCTAGGTGGCGGAGCAACGCTGGAGGAGCTCGGAACTGCCGCTGACGAACTGCTAGGCAACTGACCGACCGAACTGCTGCTAGACGGCAAAGAAACGCTGGAGGAGCTCGGAACTGCCGCGGACGAACTGCTAGGCAACTGACCGACCGAACTGCTGCTAGACGGCAAAGAAACGCTGGAGGAGCTTGGAACTGCCGCGGACGAACTTGAAGAAGCTAAAGAACTGCTGCTGGATGGATTGACATCGGCAACGTAATTAGGGCTGCTGGGATCGTTTGGGCTGTCGCGCTCGGTGTCGGCACAGCCAAAAAACAAAAAGAACAAGCAAAAAATTAATCTCAAAACCATACATGAACTCCTATGCCTGCTGCCAAAACCAAGCCGCCTGCTACATACAATGCATTTCTCATGCCGCTCGCGTCATCTGATTTCTTCCAAGTGTCACGGTAAACATCTTGGTCAAGGCCTTTGGGCAAAGCCCTGTAATCGGAATGCAAATCTTTGGCCTCGCTGTTTTTGACAAAGCCGCAAGCGACAAGACCTGCTCCAACCAAATCCAAGCCCAAAGCAACCCAGAAACTAGCATTGCCCTTCTTCTCAACGCCGCCAATCTGGGGGTCTATTTTCTTCTCCTCCGGCTTGCTGTTGTCAAGCACGGCATCAATATCTTTTGCCAAAGAAACAACAGGCTCAGATTTGGGTTCAGGCTGCTTGCCGGCTATTCTGGCAAACAATTCGGGAGCTTTCTCCCTGATTGTATTGAGCAAGCCCATAACATCCCTGCTCTCCGTGACGAAACTGCCGAGAAGGTTGCCGGTTATGGACTCGTAAAGCTCGACCGTCAAGGTCAGCATGCCGCTAAATTCGCCTACGAAGCCCTGCGTTATATACTCAGCCCCGATAGCCCTGCCAATATCAACGGCGCAGCTCTCGGCCAAACATTGCGCTTCTTCCGAGTCCGGAGGCAGCAAAGACAAGATGTTGTCGCGGGTAAGGATGGTGTACCTGCCCTGGGGCAAGGCTTCTCGCGCCTTCGTGCGAAGCTCATCCGTCAAATGGCGGGATTCCAGAACTTTCAGCTCCACGCCATCGGCCGGGACTATTTCCAGAACAGCAACCGTGCCAACGGCGCCGGCAAAAGAAGCGAGAAGAAGAACTGCTGAAACAAATTTTTTAATTTGCAACTTTGAGTAGCATTGTATATGGCTCATGATGGAGAACCTAGAAAATTTGCTGACGGTGAATTATGAATTCTCCATTCTCAATTAAAACAAGTGCGAATAACTCACGCTGAACATTCTGCCCGGAGTTGGTATTGCATCATAAATATGCTCATATTCGCCGCCGGTCAGGTTTCTTGCGTAGAATGAAATTTTTGTTTTATCTGTCGGTTTATAGCTGAACATAGCGTGATAAAAGGCGTTTCCCGGAATTTCTTTTTTCTGCGCCCTGTCTCGATAAATCTGAGAATGAGCCTCGCCTTCCAAAGAAATTTCAAGAGAATAGGGAAGAATAAAAAGCAGTGAACTGTAATATTGCTCTTTTGGTTCATTTGGCAAATTACCCGGGTTTTGCAAAGTGGCATTCGTATTTATTTTCAGCCACTTGAACATCTCGGCAGAAAGCTCGCCCTCAATTCCGTAAACTTTGCCCTCTTCATTATGGTTGAAAGGCTTTGAAAACGGGCCGCTCGTGCGATAAACTATGCGGTCTCTTATGCGATTTGCAAAAAGCGTTGCAGAAGCATTGGTATTTTTTGACTTGTAACTAATCCCCATTTCCGCTTGCTCGCCCTGCTCTGCTTTCAAATCCGGATTGGATAAAATACCAAAACTCGTGCTGAACAATTCAAAAACAGACGGGTCTCGGAAATAATGCCCAACGGCAAAAAAAATGTTTTCAAAGTTTAGCGATATTCTGCCGGAATTTAAATTTCTATTCTTTTCTCTGAATGTGCTATCAACCAACGAAGAAACATCCGTGAATTTTCCGCTTTCATGTTTTTGCCTGCTAAATCTGGAGGCTGCATTTGCAGTTATGTTGAAGAAATCTGCCGGAGCAAAAGTCCCTGCAAAAGAACCTTGAAAAACCGTATTTGAAAGCTCGTAATTCGGATATATGGCACTGCGATTTCTCGATTCCAGATACTGATAATTCAAATATGCGTGAAACTGCGTTTTTACAATTGAATTTGCCAAATACAGCGAGCCTTGCCCGCCGCCGTTTTGCGTTAGCAATCCTATTTCCGTCAATTGATTGCGCTCCCCGTAATTCAGCAAGTCAAGCGTACGATGCCACTTGCTTATGCTTTTTTCCGTTCCGGCAAATCCTTGCAAACCAAAATCAAAATTCTCGTCCCTAGGCATAATTTCAAAGCTCGCTGTTACCGCATCGTTTGCAGAATTTGCAATTCGTGTTTCCTGCTCTTCTCTGCCGGGAATTCCACCCGTTTCGGAGCCATGTTCTATTCTGAAAGTGTTGTTCCTTTTACCGACAAAAGTAAAGGAATGAATGCCGGAAATTTGCGCATATTCCGCATTTTTTCTCTTTGTCCAAAAATCGTCTTCTGCAACGTGTGCAGTGCCGTTGCGGTTTAAGTATGTAAAATCGTTGTCTGAAGCTCTGTAGCTTATGTTGCTTGTCCAAAGCACCGAATCGGTTAACGGAGCGCCTGCCTGCATTGAGAGGAATCTGCTGTTATAACTTCCATAAGAAGCGTAAAATTTGCCGCCTTTTGCCGCTGCGTCTTTTGAAACCAGATTTATAACTCCACCCATTCCGTTTGCCGCAAATTTTGCCGGAATGTGCCCTTTGTAAATTTCGATTTTTTCATATTTGTTCAAATCTATTCCGCCCAGGTTTGCTTCTCCAATGCTCTGCAAAAGCACGCCGTCTATGGCTATGGCAATCTGGTTCCCCTGCATTCCTCTTATGGAAATGCTTTGAAAGCTCCCCATTCCGCCTTTTTGCCTTGTCTGTATTCCGGCACGTGCGGCAAGTATATCTGCCAAAGACATATTTTTGCCTTCCCACTCGGAACTTTTTATTTCAACAACGCCATCGCTATTTTCTATGTCTTTGCCAAAAACATCGCTTGCCGGCAAAACGTAAATAACAGGTTCTGCCGCTACGAAAATCGAGCAGCAGAGGAGTAAAATGAAAAATATAATTACCATCTAGCAATTGCTAAAGAAGTAGGAGGCAGAGCATCGCCACTTACGGAAATTGCCTGTTGACTTGCAGTGTCATAGATCTTTAACCCTGTGGCATCTGCTATAAATAGCCTACCAGTTTCGCTGTCTAAAAGGAAACCGCCAAAAGAACTTATTATACCTGGCAAGTCAGCGCTTATAGCTTTATTGCTAAGAGTTAGCGACTTAACAGGCGTATTGTAATCTGAGTCCATGACGCTTACATACAAAATTTGGTTTGCTTCGTCTAATGCAATATAATTAGCTCCGCCACCAAGTTCTGCGCCTGTAACTAGAATTTCAGATATTCCTGCAGCCAAGTCAACAACTTCAATTCCGGCATTTGCAAAAGAAAAATAATCATCCACTGAAGAAATATAAAGTTTTCCATTGCTTAAAACGCTGGAACCAGGATTGTAAAAATTCAACTGAATTGTATCTATAAGAGCTTTTGTGGATGCATTTATGCGAATGAGCAAGCCTGGTTTTGTTGCTGCATAAAACTCCAGTCTTTGCGCAATAACAAGCAAGATGTCTCCGCTTGCTTTAATGGAAACCGCATTGGCTTGGATTATCGGCAAATCTATTTTTTCGCCAAGCAGACAGGTAGCAGGGTCAAATTCCTGCACATAATCCAAATCGTACATGGCTATGTATCCTTTATTGCCTATAACAGCAATTTCGTAAGGATTGGAAAGATCTTCCAGTACGGCTTGTTTTGGAGTTTCACTTCCGATTTTGTCTGCTTGCATACAGGATAAAATATTAGTTGCACCCAAATTTTTGCGTTCCAAAACGAAAATGTCTTTGCCATTTGCAAATACCTTTGAATCCTGATCAAATAACATTTCCCCGGAAAAAAGACTTGTAGAGTTAGGGTCCATCCAGCGGAGTACACCTGTTGTACGATCGCTTGTGAAATTCAGCAATAAGGGAGAATTGTAAGTTTGAATTTTTATTTCATCATCATTGTCGCTGGAACATGCAAACAATGCTGCCGAAATTGCGAGAAGCGTGAAGGAGCGCCTGAGCGCAGCCAAAGAGGTTCTTTGGAACATGGTTCTACCTCGGAACAAAAGTTGCAAAACTCCTTATGGAGCTTCACCCCCCAGCAAGTTTTCCGGCTTCGGCATTGCCGTTACGGTAGCGGGACTGCCCTTGAATCGCACAAGGTTGCCCTGATGGGATGAGGCTAATATAGAAAAATATTCCCATCCTCCAAGCGAAGCACTCTCTGATTGCTTGACCCCTTGAACCTGAGCGATATGTCTTTTTTAGCAATGTCAAATTTGCCATCTATCAAAACATCCACATACTTCAGGAATTCCAATTTTTCGCCACCCTCTGCTCTAATATCTTCGTAAGTATAGCCGGAAAAACACCAAACATCCCAGTTCTTTTCCCGCTTGGCCCACTCAGCAATTCTTTTGCAAGCGCTTGGCTGGAGCATAGGCTCTCCACCGGAAAATGTGATGCCTTTTTGCCCTTTGAGCTTTGAAAGCTCGGAAATAATGGATTCCACTTTTACAAATTCTCCGGCATTTGAATTCCAAGTGCCAGGATTATGGCAACCCTTGCAAGCCCTGTCGCAGCCCTGGCACCAAATAACAGTGCGCAAGCCTTCGCCGTCAACAATGGAATCGCTCTGAACAGGTGAAGCTAGTTTAATCATGGTGTTTAACCCTCGCTTTTTCTTCTGCTTTTTTTGCATCGTTCCAACGATCCAGCGAACCGACCAAATAACCTGTTATTCGCCGCAAACGCTCAAATTTCGGCTCGCCCTTTCCCTCTTCGCGCCCGCAGGCAGGGCAAATATGCCCGTCTATAACGCCTGAAAATCCGCAAACGGGGTCTCTGTCAACAGGATGATTCACCGAGCCATAACCAATTCCTGAATCTTTCATATAACGTATTATGGATTCAAAAGCTTCCAGATTTTTGCCAATATCGCCATCCGTTTCCACATAAGTGATGTGCCCTGCATTGCAAAGAGCGTGGTAAGGAGCTTCTATATCAATTTTGCTGTGTATTCCGATGCGATAAGAAACCGGAACATGGAAAGAATTTGTGTAAAACTCCTTGTCGGTTACGTCTTTTATTTTTCCATAAGCTTTTGTATCAAGCCTGGTAAAGCGCCCAGCTAAACCTTCTGCCGGAGTGGCAAGCAAACTGTAATTCAAATGATATTTCTTCGCAAATTTGTCTGTGAGGTTTCGCATAAACTTCACAATTTCCACGCCAAGTTTTTGAGCTTCTTCGCTTTCGCCGTGATGTTTGCCTACTAAAGCAACCAGAGCTTCCGCAAGCCCAATAAAACCTATGGATAAGGTTCCGTGTTTAATCACATCTTTAAGCTTTGAATTTTGCTTTAGATTTCCGCTGTTAATCCACACGCCCTGCCCCATTAAAAACGGGAAATTCTTTACGGTTTTTTCTGCCTGAAAATTGAAACGCTCCAGCAGTTGCTCCGCAGCCAAAGTAAGTTTTTCTTCGAGATCTTTGTAAAAGTTGTCAAAATCCGCTTCGCTTCGCTCGCCTTTTGCGATGCCGTGGTTAATTGCAATTCTGGGTAAGTTTATCGTTGTAAAAGAGCAGTTGCCGCGCCCCGTTATGCACCCATCGGATTCTGGGAATATGGAGGAGAATACCCTTGTTCTGCAACCCATAGTTGCTACTTCGCTTTTGTAATCGCCTTTTTTATAGTATGGCAAATTAAACGGAGCATCTATGAATACAAAATTTGGGAAAAGCCTTTTGCTTGAAACTCGCATCGCTAATTTGAACAGATAATAATTCGGGTCTTTGGGATTATAATTTATGCCTTCTTTTACCTTGAAAATGCTGATCGGGAAAATAGGCGTTTCGCCTTTGCCAAGCCCCGCTTCTGCGGCAAGCAAAAATTGCTCCGTTACAAGCTGTCCTTCCGGCGATGTATCCGTACCAAAGTTTAAACTTGTGAAAGGAACCTGCGCTCCGGCACGAGAATGCATGGTGTTAAGATTATGCACAAGCCCTTCCATAGCTTGATAAGTTTGAGTTTTGGTATCTGCAATCGCTTCTGCCTCTGCAATCTTGATCTCTTCTTTAGTCAAATCTTTGTTGTTTTTAAATCGGGAGAATTTGGCGAGGTTTTGCTCCAGATTTTTTTTGTAGGATTTGCGAACGCCTTCTGCCATTGCATAATCAAAGTTCGGGATTGATTGGCCGCCGTGCATTTCGTTTTGGTTTGCCTGCAAAATTATTGCGGTGAGTGCGCAGTAGCTTCCTATGCTGTTTGGCGTTCTCAAAAATCCGTGCCCTGTGGAAAAGCCTCCGTTTGCAAAGAGTTCAAGCGGGTCTGTTTGGCAGCAGGTTAGGGTTCCGGTTGGCAAAAAATCCAAGTCGTGAATGTGAATGTCTCCGCTTTCGTGCGCATTTGAATGTTCGGGTTTCAGCAAAAACGCTTTAGCAAATTCTTTTGCGCCCTCAGCTCCGAACTGCAGCATTTTGCCCATTGCGGTATCGCCATCTATATTTGCGTTGCTGCGCTTAAGGTCGTGTTCGTTGGCCATTGTGCCGGTGATTATCTGGTATCGCGTCATTAGGCGAGCTTTGCTGTTTCTTATGCGTTCTCGCTCGTTTCTGTAGAGTATATAGGCTTTTGCGCTTTTTTTGTGGCTTGAATTCATCAAAATATTTTCTACGATATCCTGAATTTGCTCAACAGTAGGGATGCTTTTTCCAAGTTCTTTTTCTGCGTGCTTAACAACTCTGTCTGCAAGGGTTTCTGCCGCTTTCAAATCATATTCCCCAGTGCTTTGACCTGCTTTGGCCATTGCACTTGTTATGTTGGATTCATTGAAATCCACAATTCTGCCATCTCGTTTTTTAACGGACTTAAACATATCTCTCCTGGCTCCATGGAGCCTCACCCCCAAGCAAGTTTTTGTTCTTGAATTTCACAAGATTGCCATGCTGGGATTGTATAAATATACATTATTTTTCCCAAAAAAGCATAGAAAAAAACAACTTTTTTTGATAAGTTAGAAGTCTAAGAATTGGAATATGTTACGAATTTTTTAAAAATCTTTATACATTAAACTCGGTTGTATTCCCTCATTATTTTGGTATTTTCCGCTGCTGTATTTTTCATATTCTCCTTCAATTGAATGAAAGTAAATTTGACAAAGTTCAACGTTTGGATAAATTTTAATCGGGTGAATGCAGAATATTTCCAAAGTCCAAAAACCAGAAAAACCAACATCTCCAAAACCCGCCGTTACATGTATAAAAAGCCCTAGCCTCCCCACAGACGAGCGGCCTTCCAGCATAGGCACATAATTTTCAGTCCTTGTATGCTCCACCGTTCTGCCCAAATACAAAGTATTCGGTTTTAAAACAAGCCCTTCGCTTGGAATTGTTATCTTTTTGCAAGCATTTGGCAGCTTCATGTCGAGCATTTCGCTTTCGTAAACCAAAAGTTCATCGGATAGCCTTAGATTATAGCTATTGGGATTCAATTGTTTCTCATTAAACGGCTCAATAAAAATATTTTTATTCAACTGTTTTTTTATTTCCAATCCTGATAATATCATAGATACTCCTTTGGTTAAGATATGGTGAATATAGAAAAATATCAAAAACGAAGGCGAGCTTATAGGTTTGGCTATTTGGCTCTGGAAAACTGCATTTATAATGAGTCCCGTATCGGGGATTATTTCATAAGTCTATATACTTCCGTATATATTTCTGCAGATTTATCTTCTTTTAATGTTCCGGATAATTCAAGCAAATTGTTTACTCTTTTATTATCAAGATCAATGCTGTTTATAATTTCCTTGAACATAGTTCTGAATTTATCAGTAATTTCTTTTATCGGAGCATTGTAGCCGTAATAAAGTCCCTTGTATTTCATAATTGAGCTGGATTCTTCATACGTTCCTACTATATTGCCGTTTGAATCAAATAGGTAAACAGTTGCCTTTAAATTGTGATGCACTTTTGCTTTCGGTACGCCAATAAGGTTCAATGAAAAAACTATAACTCCATCTATAAGGCCAGTTAGCCCCAAATCAAATAAAAAGATACCTTCTTCTCTTTTGTTTATATCATATTGAATATGATAATAACCCCAAAAATCATCGCCGGGAGCTAAAACATTCTTTATAATTTTTTCTGCATGTTCATATTCAACATTGCTATGGTTGTGATATTTTAACCTCAATATGTTTTGCGGTGTTTTTTCTGTCGATACTTCAACTTTATTAATGTCAAACTTTGCCGTTGCGCAACCAATAAAAAAAATGCTTGTTAAGGCGAGCTTTGTCAGCAAACCTAGATTGTTATCTGTCATAGGCGGAAATATAGTAAATAATTTTGGGAAACCCCCCCCCCGTTGCATAACTGTGGCGGGGGATTTATCAACAAAACACCAGCACAAGAACCTGAACCGAAAGTATGCGCAAAAACATTGTTAGCGGATACACGGTTGAATAGCCAACCGCAGGTGCATCGCATGTTGTAATTGAATTGGAATAAGCGAGCACGGGTGGGTTTGTTCCAATGCTGTCAACTTAAGAAATGACATTTTTTTTAGAGAAACCGGCAATATAAGCGAAAAAGAGTATATACTATTAGATATACACCCAACCGCTTAGGAGTTCCATGAAAAAATGTACATTTATGTT
>Ga0209755_10000233_pt1 | contig 108751 bp, 109 predicted proteins | sample TergutCo191P1_FD_187301 | JGI IMG/M metagenome (GOLD analysis project Ga0209755, IMG submission 187301) | Cornitermes sp. P1 segment gut microbial communities from Petit-Saut dam, French Guiana - Co191P1 (SPAdes) (version 2) | ecosystem: Host-associated > Arthropoda: Insects > Digestive...
AAGGCAAAAAACGAAAGCCGCGTCGCTCCGCGAGCCTTCCTCAGTCACGCGCGGCGCGTGCCAGCTCCTTCCCAAGGAAGGAGCCAAGGATTAAGCGGTGAGCGGCAGCGAAACCGTAAGAAACAAGCCCCCAGGCTCCTTCCTCCGGAAGGAGCTCCCCGAGCCGCGAGGGGTGAGGAAGGCGTGCGGAGCACAAGCGCCCGCGCGAGGGCCGCTCAGGAAACGGTTTTTTGCGAGTTTCGGGAAGTCGCGAGAACTGTGTTCGCCCGAAGCATAAAAATATGTGTGTTGTTTGAACCCCGGGCGGCAAGATTGCCGCCCCTACAGGTTGCGGCACGCAGCAAGTTGCAGGAAATATCGGGCATGTAGGGGTGGCGATTACGCCACCCGAAACCGTAAGATTTATTCAGTTTTCAAGGTGCGGTAAGATTGGGGTTTGGCGGAGCTCTCGCCGGGGTTGCGGGCAGTGGAGCTTGGGGGCTCGACGAACCATCTCGAAGAGCGTTTCGCCGTGCCGCCAGAGGCCTGCTCGCAACGTTACCCCTCCATATAACCCAACAAAACACCGGTTTTCGCGCACTTTTTTGCGCGAAAATCGCGATTTTACGAAAAAAAGACAGAATTTTCTGTTTTTTCTGAAAATACAGGAAAATTTGTCTCGGTTTTTTGTGCGGTTTGGGCGATTAAGCACCCCCTGTCGCTGCGGCGACATCCCCCTCTAAAGAAGGGGACTGGGGCTTGCTTTTTCAGCTAACATAAAGTGGACACAGCGAAGCGATTTGCTCCCCGTGGGGGCTTGACAAGCTACCCCGAAATCCTGTATAATAGACTTCTATGATATGACATGGGGGTCTTTTATGTTGGTGAAAACTTACCGCGGCACGGCAAGCGAACGCTGCGTGGTGGCGCTGGAAAATCAACGGTTTGTGCTGCGGCAACCGGCGGAGCTCGTGCTTGCGTTTTTGCACGACGACTACGCTGCGCTGCATGGCTGCGACGGCACACCGCCCACGCCGGAGCAAACCGAACACTATCACGAGCAGTTTGCGCGGCACAGCGCGGCGCCGCTGCTGCGCGACATGATCAGTCACGTGCTGGTGTGCGAGCAAGAACGTGGGTTTGATCCGGTGACGCGGCTGGCGGCATATGCGTTTGCGCATGACATGTTTGACTTGAGCCGGGTGGCGAGCTTTAGCCAGCGGGTGACGCTGGAAACCAGCGTGGATAGCCAAAACCGCGACATGTTCACGCGATGGAATGAGCTTGCGCAAAATGGTCGCGGGCAGGAAATCACCACGCGGCGGGAGCTGTTTGATGCGCTGCTGGAGGATGCAACGACTGCGGGCAGCCCGTTTTCGCTGACGCTGGTGGCAGAGTTTTCGTCGCCGTCGCAGCTGTTGAAGTCGGTGGTGGTGGAGATGGTGCACACGCGCACGCTGCTGCGCCGCTGCGACTGCGGGCGCTATGCTCTGGCCGGCGAAGAGCTCGCTTGTGGGTGTGAATGAAAAAAATCACAATCCGGTGAGGAAAATTTTACATGCGCGCGACCAAGTGTTATACCCTATTACATACAAAGGAGAACTCTCATGAAAAAATTACTTAGCGTTGTGTTGGCTGGCGTGATGCTGCTGGGCATGTTTGGGCTGGGTGCAGGCGCACTGATTGATGACCACACGCTGCAGTTTGAGCTGCCTGTGGTGACCGCCATTGAGGCGCAGTGGAATGGGGAGATTTTGCTGGGCACTGGTTGGTTTGCTGACGACAGCAACGGCGACAAACAATTGCTGGTGCCGTTCTTCAACCCCACAAATGTTGATGTGACCGTGCACTTTGATGACGGCACCTATGAGCTGCTTTCCGCTTGGTGGGGCGGCATTTCAAGTGGTCATGGCTGGCAGGAGTGGGATGTTCAAGTTTGGTATAATCCTAGGAGCAACGTAGTGACTGCGCGTTATGGGGATTCACGTATACGGGAGGCAGCGCTGGAAGAGGCTGGGTGCTGTTGTTATGTGGATTGGGGGGCGGTTGAGGCCAGCTTGCCACAAACCACCGTTGACTTCCCTGAAAATTACCTCGAATTGTTCATGGCAGAGCAAGCACCCGTGCATGCGCTGACCTACCAAGTTGAGCTGTCCGAGCCGTTCACAGGCATGCGCGTGTTCAGCTTCACCGCACCGTACACCAAGTCCTATCGGGTTGAGTTCCCGCAAGGCTGGGGCAGCGGAGTTTTCGTAACCAACGAAGACTTTGAAGTCATCACCACCAGCCGCTGGACGATTCCGCTGGAAGCAGGCGAAACGTATTACATTTTCCTCTCCGCAAGCGATGATACCACGGTTGTGGTTACGGAAAGCACGAGCAGTCAGCCTTGGCAGCCCACGCTGCTTGACCGCTGGCTGGATTGGACGTCTAACATGGCTGGGCGACTGGACAACAACGTGTTTGGCAGGATTTTGCTGGTTCTTATTTTCCCGATTCTCTTTGTTATCACCCTTGTGGTTGCACCGATTTCGTGGATTATTCACGGGTGGTAACCGCAGGGGATAAATCGAAAACAACAGGGTAGCTCGGTTGAGCTACCCTGTTTGGTTTTGTGGGAGACACCCCCCTGTCGCTACGCGACTTCCCCCCTCTAAAGAGGGGGGCTAGGTTGCGGGCTGACGAAAGCGCTATATCTTCCAGATGTCGCGGGCGTAGTCACCGACGGCGCGGTCGGCGGCGAAGATGCCCGAGGCGGCGATGTTGCGCAACGCCATGCGATTCCAGTGGGTGGTGTCGCGGTAGGCTGCCGAGGCGGCGGCTTGCGCGACGCGATAATCAGCGAAATCGGCGAGGACGAGGTAGGGGTCCCAGTGGATGGTGTTCCACAGCTCGCGGAACTCAATGCCGACCACGCCTGCGTTGATGAAGTCGAACACACGGCGAATCTCGGGGTTGTTGTTGTGGAAATCCATGGGCGTGTAGTCGTGGCGCAGGCGCTCAACTTCGTCGGTGCGCAGCCCAAAGATGAAGATGTTGTCATCCCCCACTGCCTGCCCGATTTCCACGTTCGCGCCGTCGAGCGTGCCCAGCGTGAGCGCGCCGTTCATCATGAGCTTCATGTTGCCGGTGCCGCTGGCTTCGGTGCCGGCGAGGGAGATCTGCTGGCTGATTTCGGCGGCGGGGATGAGGGACTCTGCCATGGAGACGCAGTAGTTCTCAAGGAAGTGCACTTGCAGGCGACCGGCGACGTCGGGGTCGTTGTTGATGAGCTCGCCGAGCGCGACGACAAAGCGGATGATCTGCTTTGCCATGAAGTAGCCGCTGGCGGCTTTGGCGGCGAAGAGATAGGTCTTGGGCACGAAGTCGCGCGCGGGGTTTTCCTTGATGGCGAGGTAGTCCGCGAGGATGTGAAAGGCGTTGAGGTGCTGGCGCTTATACTCATGCAGGCGTTTGATTTGGACGTCGAAAATCGTGTTGGGGTTGAGGGTAATCCCCTGCTGCTTGAGGATTTTTTGGGCGAAATCTTGCTTGTTGGCGTGCTTGATTTGCTGCAGGGCGTGCAGGACTTGCGGGTCGTTTTCGTAGTCGCGCAGTTTGGCGAGTTCTTCGCCGTTGCGCACAAAGCCGTCACCGATGAGCTCTTTGAGCAGCGCCGTTAGCTTCGGGTTGGACTGGCACAGCCAGCGGCGGTGGGCGATGCCGTTGGTGACGTTGCCGAACTTGTGTGGGAAGACACTGGCGAAGTCGCTGAACAGCTCACAGCGGATGAGCTCGCTGTGGAGCGCCGACACGCCGTTGACGTAATAACAGGCCGCACAGCAGAGATTCGCCATGTTCACGCTGCCGTTTTGGATGATGGCGGTGCGATCCACTTTGGCGGCATCGTGGGTCATCTCCCACATGCTGGTGCGGAAGCGGTTGTTGATTTCGACGATGATTTGATAGACCCGCGGCAGCAGGCGGCGCACCAAGTCCTCCGACCATTGCTCAAGGGCTTCGGGCATGACGGTGTGGTTGGTGTAGGCAAACGTCCGGGTGACGATGTCCCAGGCTTTATCCCAGTTGTAGCCGCAGTCGTCCAACAGCAGGCGCATGAGTTCGGGGATCGCCATGGTGGGGTGGGTGTCGTTGATGTGGATGGCGGCGTGCTCCGGCAGGCTGTCCATGGTGCCGTGCTCACGCAGGTGGCGGTGGACGATTTCCTGCATGCTGGCGCTGACGAGGAAGTATTGCTGGCGCAGGCGCAGCGCCTTGCCTTCGGGGTGGTTGTCGGCGGGATAGAGCCCTTTGGAGATCATCTCTGCCATGGCGTTTTCTTCAACGCTTGCCATGTAGTCACCGCTGATGAAGCGCTCCATGTCGAAGCCTTGCTTCTTGGCGCTCCACAGGCGCAGGCGGCTGATGCCTTTGCCGTCGTGCCCGGCGACCATCATGTCAAACGGCACGGCGGTGACGGTTTGCGCGCCCACGGTTTTCACGTGGTGATGCCCCTCGTGCCACAGCTCCTCCACCTGCCCTTCAAAGGACACGGTGCGGGCTTGCTCTTCGTGCTCCACCAGCCACACCTTGCCGCCGGGCAGCCAGATGTCGGGCAGCTCGGCTTGCCAGCCGTCCACGATTTTTTGGGCGAAGATGCCAAATTCGTACAGGATGCTGTAGCCGGTGGCGGGGATTTCAAGCGTGGCGAGACCGTCGAGGTAGCACGCGGCGAGGCGACCCAAGCCGCCGTTGCCGAGGCCGGCGTCGGGCTCGCAGGCGTAGAGGTTCTCCAGCTGCACGCCGAAGTCGGCGAGGGTTTCCTGCGCGAGGTCGGCCAGCCCCAAGCTGTGCAGGGTGTTCTTGAGCGAGCGCCCCATGAGGAACTCCATGCTGAGGTAGTAGACGCGTTTTTTGCCGCGCGTGGCTTCGCTGAACTCGCCGCGTTGCTCGCCCAACATGGCGCGCAGCAGCCCGGCGAGGGCTTTGTAGTAGTGCTCGTCGGTGGCATCTTTGGGCAGCACGCCCAAGAATCGGCTGAGCCGGTTTGTAAGCTGCGCCTTGAGTTGTTCTTTGGTTTGTGGTGGTTGCATAGTGTATCCTTTGTTATGTTAAGATTAAGTGCAGTGGATGCTAAAGATTTCGGGTGGCGCGCCCGCCGCCCGGGATAATATCTTAAGCCAGTATTTATGCCTGGGCGGCAAAATTGCCGCCCCTACAGGTTGCGGGTTGTGCGGAGTGAGATGAAGAGGCGCGGACGAGCAAAGCTCGCCCCTACGCGTGAAGCGGCCCGAGGCCGTGGGCTTAAGCGGTGAGCGCCAACGACGCAAACAATCTCGCAAAACCTTCCTCAAAGGGAATCATGTTGCCCTCGGCGACATCGCGGTCACTTTCTTCGAGCATGAGCAAAATGCGCATTTCGTCCAGTTGATCGAGCATACGCTCTAATGTTTTGGGCTGCGGAGTTCTTGACATTATGATCACCTCAATACTATTATACACGCTTTTTGCAAAAAATGCAAGCGCTTACAGGTCGTCGAACACCACCGGCACGGCCTGCTGCATGGCTTGCAGCATCGCACAGGCGATTTCGCGCATTTGTGGGTGTGACTGCTTGGCACAACGCAGCTTGAAAAAGTGCCGCCACGCACGCAGGTTGAGGCTCATGACAATCTCGGTTTTGAGGCTGTTGGGCAGGATGGACCGCGCTTGCTCGGCGGTGGCACCGGCCTGCACCAAGGCGAGATATTGCTGCTCGATGTGCTGCATTGTGTCACGCCACAGGGCGAACTGGGGGGAATCCTCCGCCCAAAAGCAGGGCTTGATGAAGGTGAGCTCGCTGCCGAACGCACCCTTGGCGTAGTTGCAGTAGCGGGTGCTCTCTTGGCTGTAGCTCGCGAGGCGGTGGCGGACGATCTCGTGGGTCACGCCGCGGTCACACACCACGCGGGCGGTGATTTGCGCGTGCTCGAGCACGGACTCATGCCCATGTTTGATGAGCACAGCCACGAACTTCTGCGCTGAGGTTTCGGTGATTTTGTCTTCGCTTTTGTAGCACACGCGACCGGCGCGCTCGATTTTGCGCAGGATGTCGTTGCCGCAGATGGGTTCAAACTCGAATGAGGGGGGGATGATTTTCATGGTGCCTCCTGTGTTGTTTCGTCGTTATCTTCAATGGCGGGCAAGGCGAGGATTTCGCGCCCTGCGATGCCTTGCAAATCGCCGGTCATGCCGAAAACGCTGCTCATGGCTTTTTGGATGTTTTTTTCTTGCGCTGCCCAGCGTTTTTGCGTTTGCTTTTTTTCCAGCGCCAGCAGGTTCGTCATTTCGTCGTAAGACTCAGCGATATATCGGATTCGGTTGGCAAATTCGCCGCTGGTTAAGTAGTTGTAGATCATCTCCGTTTTTACGTCTTTGCCTTGCGCGTTGCGGTTGGCAATGGCCACTTTGACGCAGCCTTCGCGCACCGCAGCCGCAAGTATCATGGCGTAACGCGGCTTGACGAGCCAAATGTTATCGGCAAGCTTCTTGAAGTCATCGCCGCCATTGAAGACAATCACGCCGACTTGGGCTTTTTCTGCCACCAGTTCTTCACGCAGCTTGCTGAGCCATTTTTCTTGGTAGGCTTTGACGTTTTTGCACTCCCACAAAATCAAACCGCAGTTTTGGTAGAACGGCTCGTTGACAGTTTGGCGGATGTCTGAGCCGCGCTCGCCTTTCTTGACTTCGTCGATGGTGTCGTAGGGGAAGTTGCTGCGCAGACCTTGCTCGATGTCTAGCTCGAGCACCTCGCCTTGCAGCTGCTGCGAGCCTTGCTCGGCAACACGTTTTGCGTCCGTGAGCTGTTCGCGCAGCTTGCCGATGGTTGCCTCTTGTTCTTGCAGTTTGGTTTTGGCTTCTTCTGCGGCGTGCTTAGCGGCTTCCTCGCGAATGGCTTGCTCTTTGGCGAGGAGCTCTTTGCGGGCGGCGAGCTCGGCGTCGGCTTGTGCCTTCTTCGCTTGGCTTAGCTCTTCGAGCAGCGTTTTTTGCGTTTGTCGCAGCTGTTTTTCGTTGTCCTGTGCGTCTTTGGCTTGATGGCGGAGTTTTTCTGCGGCAATGCGTTCTTCGCTGCGTGCTTTTTGCACGGCTTGTTCGATTTTCTCGCGGTTTTCGTTGTCGTATTGTTTGCGCAGCGTTTCAACTTGCTCGGCAATCTGGTGTTGAAAGGCATCGGAAATTTCGATGGACTGTTTGCAGTGCGGGCAAACGATGGAGGATGTATTCATACTCTTTCTCCCTTGCGTTGCGTTTTCCCTTCCTATTTTATCACACTTGCGGAAAAAATGCAAGAAAAAACCGCTCGGCAATGCCAAACGGGTGCGCGCAGATAGAGGTACCCCCGCTGCTAGGGGAAAGCAGCGGGGATAAAGGGGGAGGAGAAGTCCACATGGGACATGAAGAATGCTAAGTTAGGCGGCGTCTTCGGCTTTGTCATCTTTGACTTTTTTGGCGTAGGCAATGCCTACGTAGCCTGCGCCGGCGGAGAGAATCAACGCGGCAATCACGGCACCCGGCGTGAGGGTAAAACCCGTTTGCGGGAAACCGGGCGTGGAGGAAGGGGAAGTGCCCAGCGCGTCGTCATCTTCGTCGTTGTCATCATTCGTGCTGTCATTGCCGGTATCGTTGTCATTGTCGTTATCGTTACTGTCGTCGTTGCCTTCTGTGGTGCTGCTGGTTTCGCCCATGCTGGCACGTTCAATGAGCGGCCAGTCGGGGATAACCATACCGATGGCGTTCCAGGCTGCCGCAGATTCATCGTCCAGACCTTCTTCGAGGTCTTCCATGACATGCTCTAGGGTGAACATGCGATCGTCTTGCGTGCCGAAGATGCCGTCGGGGCCGTACCAGCGGAAGCCTTGCTCAAAGACAAAGCGATCCAGGGGGCTAGCGGGCTCGATGGGGAGAAACAGACCGGAGTCCATTAGCGCGAGATAATGTGTGCCGTCGTGGTATGCTGCGGGCATCACGGTGTTGCCCACGCCCCACACAAACTGCACAGCGCCGTTGACCGTTTCTTGATAGAGCTGCGAAAAGCCGCTGACGCGCGTACGCGTGGTGACTGTGGTGAGCACTTGGGCATTGTAGCTGCTGCTGTTGACGGTTTGCTGCGCGGCAACGGGAATCACCAGCAGTGCAGCCAGAAACAGGCAGATGAGCGCTGCGGATGCTGTCTTGCGGGTTTTTATGTTAAACATGGGTTGTTTCGTCCTTTCTTTTGTAGGTCGCTTTATCACAATACACCATTAACGCGCTGCAGTCAACCCCTTTCGCCAAAAAAAGTGAGCGCATTCGGGCGTTAAAAGGTTGAATCCCCATCTTTCGGCAAATTTTTGCCGCACAATGGGGATTTTTATCCAATTGGTTTGGCGCGATGCACTACTGTGCCCTGAAGGCGATACACAAATCAAACGATGTGGCGTTTGCGGTTGTTGTGGGCATGATTAGCACCTGTCCTGCGGCGTTAATGGTCACAGGAATAGCCGGGGCGAGCAATCTTCCCCCGTTTTCTTCCGGCTCTATGCGATCCATGTAGGCGCCGGCGAAGGTCGCTGGGGTGTGCGGGCGAAAGCCCACCGGCAACGTGGCAACTATGAATGTCCCGCCGGTTGTTGGGAAGAGATGCATACCATTTACTGTGCCCCTGACTATGGTCAAGTGCAAGTATACCATGCCAAAGGGGTCGCGCGAAATCCGCGTGAGACCGTCGCGGTTAAAATAGCCCGGGGCAAAGGTAATGCCATGTGGTGTGATCCACTCGGCGCGACCGTTGGCAGCGGCCGTTGGGATTTCACGCCAGACCGAGGGTAAAAATGATGCGGTGCGTATATGACGCTCGAAGGTTCTGCCGTTGTCGTAGTGGAGGATTTGCTTGATGCGCGTTGCTGCAGCCAAAATGACGCGTAACACGGCTGACTGCTCGTTCACGCCGGTTGGCAATGGACTGTTGGTGGTGGCAACGGTAACGCGGTATGTACCCTCTACGCGGACTTCGTTGAGGTTGCTGTTGGGAATTGCAATTGAACCGCCACCAGCTGGACCGGGAGGGCCTGCGGGACCGGGCACCCCAGTTGCAGGACCCGCGGGACCTTGAGGTCCGACAGGACCAGCGGGACCTTGAGGACCGGTGAGACCTTGAGGTCCTGCAACGCCAGCAGGACCAGGATTGCCTGCCGCACCAGCAGGACCAGCAGGGCCTTGGGCGCCTTGTTCGCCTTGTGGTCCTGTGGGGCCAGGCACTCCAGTTGCAGGACCCGCGGGGCCTTGGGGTCCGGCAGGGCCAGCGGGACCTTGAGGTCCGGCAGAGCCTGGAGAGCCAGCAGGGCCTTGCGGTCCTTGAGGGCCGGCAGGCGCGGGCGGCAGCGCGGCAATCGCAGCATTGATGTGCTGCACCAGATCCGCGATGGCGAGCTCGATGTTGCCTGCTGCCCACTCGGCGAGCTCGGCGGACGCGCTTTCCAGACCCTCGTTGGTCAGCAGGGTGACGTGGTCTTTGAGCTCTTGCAGCAAGGCACGCTCATCCAAGTCGCCGATACCTTCGAGGGTTTGGCGAGCTGCCTCCAGCTGCGCCATGAGCTCGTTGATGTGCCCGAGGGCAAAGGCTTGCAGGGGCTCACCTTGCCCGGCGATGCCTTGCTCGAACTCGAGGACAAAGCTGGCGGATTTCTCAATGGCCACACATTGGCCGTCCACTTGCCGGTGTGCCTCGGCTTGCACGCGCACAAAGTTGCCGCTGGTGAGCTGCTGCGGCAGGTCGCAAAAGATTGTGCCGCCTTGGACGTAAGCCATGCCCGCATCGCCGGGGTATATGTTGCCGATGGGGACGCGGTTACCTTTGTCCATTTGGTCAAAGCTTAGGGTGTAGTAGTCGAAGCCGTTGCGCAGGCGGCTTGGCAGGGTGACCTGCAGCTGCACGGCGCGGTGTTCGCCCATGTAGACGATGGTTTGGTCGCGCTGGACGGTTTCGTCGTCAAGCAGCACAACTTTGATGATTCTCATGCTGTGTTTCCCCTTTCGTGATGTGATACGCTTCAGTGCCTTTTTCGTAATAATTGCTCAGCCAGACCGAAAGCCGCAGCAGGTCGTTGCGCTGCTGCTGATGCAGCTCGATGAGCCGTTCTTGCCGGGTTGCCTCTTGGTGGTTGCCGCCGCGCATGGCGAACATCTTGCGTTGTTTGCACGACTCAATCATGCTGTCCAAGTTGTCCACCTCTGCTTTGTACTGTTTTCCCATGTTTTCCAAGCTTTGCTGTGTCATTCTCCTGTTCCTTTCTCCCCGTCTCATTGGTTGGACGTGTTGTTGCAAAAAAAATTATTCCCCTGTTTCTTCCTGTTGCATCAAGTCGCGATAGCGCATCACGTAGCCCAATGCTTGCTCCAATTTCCCCTGCGCGCAGCGGCGAATGCGTCCCACCTGGGAGTGATGCAAACCCAGCGCGCGCGCCACGGCGGATTCGGTTTTTTCTTCAACATGCAAACCATGCAGCACGGCGCGCTCGCAGTCGGTGAGCTCCTGCTGCCAAAGCTCGCCGAACAAGGTCAGCAAGGCGCTGTAACCAACATCCGGTTGGTGTTGTTGTTGCGCTTGCCAGTGGGCAAAGGTCTCTTGCTCAAGGGTGTCTGCGTTTTCGATGTGCATCGAGAGTTGCTGCACGCGGCGCAGCAACCACGCCCCGACGCCGGCATTGTGTGGGTTCATCGCGCCTCCTTTTGATTTCGCGATTTGTCGCGCTAAAGAATAGTTGTACTATTATCTTACCATTAATTGCGCGGTTTGTCAACCATTTTTTTGCTTTATTTTGCAATTTTTCTCAAAATTCGCCAAAAACCGGGTTTTGTGACAAGTATTCACTTGACTAGATGAATAGCAGCACTCATAATAAAGGAAAGAGTTTTGCAAAGGAGATTTTGTTTATGGCAACGGTGTTGCGGAAATTACGCAGCCAAAAGGGGCTGACACAAGCGCAGCTGGCGCAACAACTGCGCGTGCACCAAACGGCGGTGAGCCAATGGGAGTGCGGTCGCACCTATCCCGACCGCGAGACAATCATCAAGCTGGCGGCGTTTTATAGCGTGAGTGCGGACGTCATTTTGGGCTTGTGAGGGGGCTTCGCGCACCCAGGACACACCTGCGTGGGCGCACGCGGGTTCTGTTTTTCGTAAATTATTTCAAAAAATAGTTGCAATTTCTTCACACATCATGTATAATAGTGCTATATATCATTGATTTAGAGAGGATTTGCAGATGAAAACACGGCGTATTCTTGCGGCGGCGTTGTGCGTGGCGCTGCTGCTGAGCGCACTGGCGCTGCCCGCCAGTGCCATGGAATCAACCGCGCAAGCCACACCGACCAGCCACGACTGCGCGCTTGTGCCAATTGTGTGGATTGAAGGCTTTGGGCAAGCGCTCTTTCGCGACCAAGGCACGCCCAACGAGCGTGTGCAGCGCCCGGTGAACATTGCGGGGCTCTTCCGCGGGCTGCCGGGGTTGATTGGCGGTGCATTCACCACGGCGTTCAGCTTTCGACCGTTCCAGATCCCGCGCCTTAACCTTGACCCCTTAGCGCGCGGCATCGCCGGGCTGTTGCAACATATGACCGGGCATTTGCAGCTGGATATTTATGGTCAATGCATGGCTTCGCTCACCGCCAACTGGCGCATCGACCCCAATCAGTGCCATCAAACCAACCGGCAGTTCCAGTTTGAGCATGATTATCGGATGTGCCCATTTGTGACGGCTTCGCTGTTGCACGACTTCATCGAAGCGTTGGTGGAGCACACCGGTCACCCGCGTGTTGCGCTGAACACGCACAGCCAAGGCGGCGTGGTGGCGATGGCCTACCTTGCGGTGTATGGCTCTGACCGGGTGGACACGCTGGTTTTGTCCAACAGCGCCTTTCAGGGGTTGCGGTTGGTGCCGCCGGTGCTGCAGGGACGCTTTAACCTCACACCACAAGCCGCAGCAAACTTGATGCGCACCAGCCGGTTCACCAATGGCATTGCGAATGTGTTGCAATGGTTGCGCGTGTTCAACCTCACAGCGCCCATGAGCACGATTTTTCAAGACCGGCTAATGCCGATTTTGCTTGAGGAGTATTTCATGCCGATGTTTGGGCGCTTCCCGAGTGTTTGGGCGTTCATTCCGGCGGACTATTTTGACGAAGTTGCCAGCCATTTTGCGGATGACCCGCAGTTCGAGCATATCCTTGCCGGGGCGCGGCGCTACCAAGAAGAAGTGCTGCTGCGCGCCGAAGAGCTGCTGTTGGACGCCATGGACAACGGCACACATGTGGCGATTGTGGCAAGCTATGGGCGTGCATCCATTGAGTTTGACGGCGCAACCACAAGCCGACAAAGCGACACGCTGATTGAAACGGACCTGATGTCTGGCGGGGCAACCGTTGCGCGCTTTGGTCAAACGCTGCCGGGCTGTGTATGCGTTGAGGTGTCGCGGCATCGTTCGCCTTGCGGCATCATTGATGCCTCCACCGCCATGCTGCCGGACAACACGTGGTTTATCAAAAACAACACGCACGATCATCCCGTGATGCGCGAGCTGCATCTTTGGCTGATTGACTCGCCCGTGCAGCCCACGGTGTGGGACAACGAAGCTTTCCCGCAATTTTTGATTGCTCCGGGTCGCAATCGACCGGCGATACCACTGCAGTAGAGTTACATAATGAAGAGGAGAAATGAAAGATGCGTAAAAAAACAAAGATGATGTTGTCGCTGTTGCTGTGTGCAGCGCTGTTGCTTACGTCGGCACCGATGGCAGTGGCGATGACGCAAAACGAGGATGCCGCCGCCGTGATCTATTATGATGCGCCCGAGCAAGACAGCGAAGTGTTTGTGGTGCCCGTTGCTGCGCCAATTGCAGCGCCCGCGCGCATGCAAATTGCGGTGATTTCGGACACGCACCACTTCAGCCCGACGCAAGCGGGCTATTTCCACGAGGCTTTTTTTGAGTATGTGAATCCCAGCGGTGCTAGGATGCTGCGGCAGTCGAAAGACGTGTTGTATGCCACACTAGCAGCCGTTGCCGCCAACCCCGACGTTGGTTATCTGCTGGTTGCGGGCGACTTGACGCGTGAAGGCGAACTCCCCGGGCATCAGTCGCTTTCCGCCATGCTGCGCACCTTCCAGCAAGACACCGGCATTCAAGTGATTGTTGTGCCGGGCAACCACGACGTTAACGCCTATCGCGGGCTGTATTTCGGCGATGGCGCGCTTGACTTTGCCTTTAGCATTGATGCGCCCACGTTTTGGGCGATGTATCAAGACTTGGGACCGCACCTGCCGAACATGGAGCGCTTTGTGCCACGGCCGGTGTTTTATCCCGGCGGGTATCGCTTTGGACGCTATCGTCCTGCGGGATATTACGCTGAAGCGGGCGGGTATCTGTCCTATGCGGTTGACCTTGCGGGCGGCGCGTTCCGCTTGATTGCGCTGGACTCGGTGAAGCATTCACCCGACCAAAACCCGGAGGGGTTTTACTACAGCACCAGCGGCATGGTTGGCGACGACCTGCTGAACTGGGCGGTGCAACAGGCGCAAGATGCGGTGGCGCGCGGGCAGATTCCGCTGGTGATGATGCACCACACGCTAAGCTCTGCGTTGCCGGGCGTTGCCGAAGGGCGCGGCATGAACGTGAACTTTACGCTGGATGGCGGCTTGCATGTGGCGGAAACCTTGGCTGATGCAGGCGTGCGCTTCGCCTTCACCGGTCACGCGCACACGCACAGCAACACACGCTTGATTTCTGACAGCGGCAACGTGATTTATGACATTTCCACCGGCTCTGTTGTGAACTATCCGGCGACGTTTCGCGAGGTGGAGATTATTGCCGATGCCCGCGATGACATTATCGTGGACGTCCGCATGCAATATGCCGACTATGTGCAAGACGTGCGCAGGCGTGCCGACTACCGCAACGCGGCATATTACGCAGCACTGCTGGGACGCGCGGTTTCGCCCGGCGATGTGATTGGCTACTACCCCTCGCCGTTTGCGATCACCTCCTTTGCGCAGTCTTATGCGGTGGAGGACATGCCCGCCTTTGCGCTGACGTTTGTGAGCGGCGCGCTGATGCCGATTTATCGCGCCGGTGGGCTGCGCAGCTTCCTTGACGATGGCGACATGAGCCTTGAGCAAATTGTTGCCGATGCCTTGGGCGGCAACTTCATCGCGCGGCGGCTTGCGCGCAACATCAACAGCTTTGCGATGGACTTGATTGACCAAGTGGACTACCACTTCATCATCGGCGGCGACGACAGCGGTCGTGACATCCGTGGCACGCTGAACCTGTTGAGCGACGTGGTGGAATGGTTGTTCGGCATTGAGATTTCGAGCTATCCCAGCCAGAAGTTCCATGCTGTTTATAACATCGGCGACCCCAACCGCCCCGGCACATTGGGCGACTTGGTGGGCGAAGGCTTGCTGTATCAATATGGTCGCCACCCCGATGCCGAGGATAATCCGTTTTTGATGGACGTGCTTGCACGCGCGACGAGCGGTGAGCTGATTGACCAGCTGCTGGACGAAGCGATCGGTCCTGTGCTTGAACTGCTTGATGAGCAAATCCTCAGCGTGCTGGAGATCAACTTGTCGTCGATATTCTTGGGGCGTTTCATGCGCACAACCGTTGGGCGGACGATTGACTTCTTCTTCCGGCTATTCCTCGGCGGCGAAAACACCTTTGCCGCACTGGTGAGCAGAATCTTGGGTATTGCGAACTTTTTCCGCCTCATTCCCGCCAACGATATCCCCGGGTTGGTTGAATTTTTGCTGGAACTGATTTTGACCGAGCAGCTCCAAGAGGCGTTGAGCTTCACGCTTTCGCAACTGCTGCTGGGCTTCATCAGCGACATTGACGATGTGCCGGATCTCGCCGTCACGCTGCATTACACCGGACCGCTCACACCGCTTGCCACGCAGGCAAACGGGCGCTTGCCCTCGCACTTTGTGCAGCAGCTGCCGGTTCAAGGGCAAACCTTCTGCCGCGTGTTTTCGTGGTACACCAAGCAAACCGTAATGGGCACTGACATCCGCGTTTGGAATGCCAGTGGCGTTGATGTGACCAACAGCTTGCAGCGCATTGCAACGAGCCGCGAACGCGTGGCCAAAGAGCTCTATGGCATTGATTTGGGGATTATCGGCATGCGCGCGATTACATCGCATTTCAATCGCCACAGAATTGAACTGAGCGGCTTGCAGCCAGGCAGTGTTTATACCTTCCAGGTTGGCGATGCGCAGCGCGATTGGTGGACACCGGTGGGCACGCTAACCACCGCCGCCCGCGACGAAGCGCCCGTATTCCTGACATTTGGCGCACAGCAAGCCATGACACCGCAGCAATACCAAGACGGATGGGGCAGGTTGAGCGCCGCGGCACTAGCGGCGTTCCCACAAGCCGCCTTTGCAACCAGCGCCGGCGAACGCGTTGCCAACACCACAAACTTTGACCAATGGCAGTGGTTCTTTGACCATGGGCATGATGCCTTGGTGAATCTGCCGCTGATGCCCGCAACGGTGAGCAGCGAGCAAGACGCTATGGGCGCGTTCTTCCCGCAGCAACAGCAGGCTTACGCCTTCATCCACGGCAACATGTTTGTGATGATGCTGGATGCGTCTGATGTCAGCGTCTCCAGCTTGCGCCGCGACATGCGTGATGCCGACGCACAATGGAATGTTGCCGTGCTCGCGCAACCACCGGGTTCGCGGCTGCGCCGTCGGCTTTATTCTGCCGGTGTTGACTTGATCCTCCACGGCGACTACTACTGCGCGGCATCATTCGGTGTGGTGAGAGTAGTTTGTGGCAGAGTGCTGCGGCACGAAATTTGGGAAGTTGATGCCCGCGGCGTCGCGAGACCAAGGGGATAGGGCGACGAACAGCGCCCCCGTCAGCCTCCTGACGATTCTTACCACCAAAAAGCGGACAAGCCTTTGTGTGTCAAGGGCTTGTCTACTTTTATATGCCTATTCAGCGAGGGCTTTCTTCGTGCTTTTTTGTTCGTCAGATTCGCCGTCAGAGCAGCCAAAAATCTGCCGTCAACACGTCCAACAATTGCCGCGCGGGCGATTTACTTCGAAAAAGCAGAATCCGGACAAACCCTTGATAATCAAGGACAAGTCCGGATTTTCTGGTGGGAGTGAGTGGATTCGAACCACTGAAGTCGTTGACGGCAGATTTACAGTCTGCTCCCTTTGGCCGCTCGGGAACACTCCCATACAGTCTTATTATAGCATGGGTTGCGGAGATTGTCAAGGGGTTTGCGAGATTTTTGCGAAGAAGTTTATAAGATTAACTTGCGTTGGGGCTTTCGCTGTGCTATAATGATATAGACGATTTTCGTGAAAGAGGTGGATTTATGTTCAAATCAAAAAAGAGCATTGAGGAATATATCAGCGAGGTGCTTGCCGACAGCCAGCAAGAGCAAGCGTTGAGCTTTGTTTCGCATTTGCGAGCCAGCGACATAGAGATTAAACGATTCACCTATCATGGCAAAGACACGCTGCATTGGCAAGTGAAATATAAAGGCGAACTGGTTTGCTATATCTTGCTGGACGCCGAAAAATCCAGCTGGACGGTCATGCCTGACAATAGCGCAACCAGCCGATTTGCGGACTACCCGATTGACGACGCCATGAAAGAAACCGCCTGGCAAAACCTCAACATTTGCATGGATGGTCAGTGCGGCGGCTGCGCACATGGCACGGGGACACCCAAAATGGTGTTCGGAAAAGAGATCGCGCACGTTTGTGGCATGGCGTATAATTTCACGAATCCCGATGCCAAAGCGTTGCAATTGGCAATCAAAATGATGGATGTGCGAAAAGGCGACATCGCCAAGCAGGTCTAGTGCAAACATACAACAGCCTCGCGAAGAAATCTTCACGAGGCTGTTTTGATTTACAGACTTACGTGCGCTCGCCAACCATTTGCACCTTGATGGTGTTGGTGGTTCCGCGGGTGCTCAGGGGCACGCCGCCGCTGATGACCACCATGTCGCCGTCTTCGACGAGGTCGATTTGCTTGGCGCAGTCGATGGCGTGGGTGAACAGGGCATCGGTGCTGCTTTGCGTGACGGCTTTGACGGGATACACACCCCACGACAGCGAAAGCTGGTGGAAGGTTTTGTCGATGGGCGTGGCGGCCACAATGGGCACTTGCGGGCGGAATTTGCTCATGCTGCGCGCCGTTTGACCAGACTGCGTGACCGCAATGACCGCACCGGCGTTAATCTCATGCGCGGTGGAGCACGCCGAGTGGCAAATGGCCGTGGTGGTGTTTGCCGCGATGGGGAAATGCAGGTTTTTGAAGGCATCCAGAGCGAAGGCGTCGTGCTCGGCTTGCTGGGCGATTTTCGCCATGACCTCAACGGCACGCACGGGATATTGCCCGGTGGCGCTTTCGCCGCTAAGCATCACTGCGCTTGTGCCGTCGAACACGGCATTGGCTACGTCGGTGATTTCCGCGCGGGTGGGGTCGGGGCAGCTGACCATGGACTCCAGCATTTGCGTGGCGGTGATGGCCATCTTGCCCGCACCATAGCAGGCTTTGATGAAGCGTTTTTGCAGACCGGGCAGTTTTTCGTAGCTCACCTCCACGCCCATGTCGCCACGCGCGACCATGATGCCGTCGGACAGGGCGAGGATTTCGTCGAAGTTCTCGATGCTCTCAAGGCTTTCGATTTTGCTGATGATGCGCAGGTTGTGCCCACCGTGGAAGTCCAGGAACTTGCGCAGGTCAACCAGATCTTGCTTGCGGCGCACAAAGGATGCCGCCACGAAATCCACGTCATGCTGGATGCCGAAGAGCAGGTCGGCTTTGTCCACCTCGCTAAGGAAGGGCATCTCCAGCTTGCTGCCGGGGATGTTGATGCTTTTGCGGTCCGTCAGCGTGCCGCCGTTGACGACTTGGCAGGTGATGTCTTCACCTTGCACGCTCACCACTTGCAGGGCGATGCGACCGTCGTCCAGCAGCAAACGCGTGCCGGGCGTGACTTGCTCGGGCAGTTCGGCATAGCTGATGCTCGCTTGCTCGGCGTTGCCCAGCACATCACGCGTGGTGAGCACAAACTGTGCGCCGCCCACAAGCTGCGCGCTGCCGCCGGCGAACTTGCCCACGCGAATCTCGGGACCCTTGGTGTCGAGCATGACGGCTGCGGCCAAGCCCATTTCGTCACGGATTTGGCGAAAACGGTCAATGACTTCCGCGTGGCTTTCGTGGCTGCCGTGCGAAAAATTCAGCCGAGCCACGTTGAGACCCGCTTTGAGCATCGCTCTGATGGTGGCGGCGCTGTTGCTGGCCGGGCCGATGGTGCATACAATTTTGGTTTTGCGCATGATGTTCTCCGTTCTAGACGTTAGAGATTAGGTATTAGATGTTAGATTATATTATATCACAAATGCTGGCATTACGCAAGTCTGTGGCATGAAAAAACCCGCTGCGAAGCGGGCAAAGTTTTTTTGCACTACTTTTTTCAAAAAAAGTTGCAGAGTCACCGCCGGTGCCGCACGATTTCACCGGGCTGTGCGCCGCCGCGCAGGGCAAGCAGCTGGTCAATGGTCACGAACACAAAGCCGCGCTCGAGCAGTGCGGGCACGATGATGCGTGTGGCTTGGTAGGTGCTGTGGTACACGTCGTGCAGCAGGATGATGTCGCCGTCGCGCGCGTAATGCAGCACATGGGTGGCGACATACTGCGCGTTGCGGTTGCGCCAATCCTGCGGGTCGATCGACCAGAGGATGTGCGGGGTGGTCATGTCTGCGAGAACATCGGCGTTGTATGCGCCAAAGGGCAGGCGCGTGTGGGTGGGTCTGGCACCGAGCACGCGTTCAATCGCCTCATGTCCTTCGTGGTAGTCCCGGCGGCGGCGGTCGGCGCTCACGCGGGTTTGCTCCAGATGGGTTTGGGTGTGGTTGCCCACGCTGTGCCCTTCAGCAGCCATGCGCCGGATGATGTCCGGGTGGCGGTCAACATAGCTGCCGATGACGTAAAACGTGGCGGGCACGTTGTGTTGCGCCAAAAAGTCCAGCAGTGGCACGGTGATATATGGGTTCGGACCATCATCGAAGGTCAGGGCAATCAGCGGATGCCCAACGAGGGGCTTGAGTTCGCCCATCACGTCGGTTTTTTCGGCATATGGGTCCTGCCAAATGGGTTCTTCTTCCACCGGCGGCGGGGTATACTGCGCCGGCACGGCAGGAATCACCGACATGGTTAACATGGCAACCAACACGAGGGTTGCGAGTGTTACCACAATTTTCAGTTTGAACCGAAGTTTCTGTTTCACGTCATCACATCATTTCCTGTTATCATCTCCAATGATTATACAGGATTCACGCGTGTTTGTCAAGCTTCGGCAAATATTAACACTCCCTGCGGGAATTACAGGCAGTTTGCCAGCACATCAAGAGCTTTCTCAAGCAACTCCATCGGGATATTCAGCGCGGGCAGCAGGCGCACTTTGTCTTTCGCCGTCAGCACCAGCACGCCTTGCGCAAGGCACTCCGCCACGATGTCTTTGGCGGGTTTCACAGTTTCGATGCCAATCATCAGCCCCATGCCGCTGATGCTCTTCACGCCCGGCAGCGCCTGCAGTTTCGCGCGGATATACTCCCCTTTTGCCTGCACGTCGGCAAGGAGACCATCGTCCAAGCGATGCAACACATGCAGCGCCCCCGCACAACACGCAGGGTTGCCGCCGAAGGTGCTGCCGTGGCTGCCGTGACCGAGCACATCGCAGGTGCTTGCGGCGAACAACGTCGCTCCCAGTGGCAGACCTGCTGCCAGCCCCTTGGCTGTGCTGACGATGTCCGGCGTGATGCCGAACTGCTCCCAGGCATACAGGCTGCCGCAGCGACCGTTGCCGGTTTGCACTTCGTCAATGAGCAACAGCAAGTTGTTGGCTTTGCACAGCTCGGCCACCGCTTGCACGTAGTCTTTGTTCAGCTGCAGCACGCCGCTTTCGCCCTGCACGAGTTCCATCATCACCGCGCAGCAGCTGTTGTCGAGCTTCGCCTGCAGGTCGGCGATGTCGTTGGGCTTGGCGTACTTAAACCCGGCGGGCAGCGGCGCGAAATCACCATGCATCGCAGGCTGACCCGTGGCGGTGAGCGTGGCAATCGTGCGACCGTGGAAGCTGCCCTCAAGCGTGACAATCGTGCTGCGGCCAGCACCCCACTTGCGCGCGGTTTTGATCATGCATTCGTTGGCTTCGGCACCGCTGTTGCTGAAGAACACACGGCGCATGCCGGTGCGGCTGCACAGCGCCTGCGCGAGCTCGGCTTGCGGCGCGGTGTAGTATAAGTTCGACGTGTGCGCCACTTGCAGCAACTGCGCGTGCACGGCGACAGCCCAGGCTTCGTCAGCGTGGCCGAGGGTATTCACGGCGATGCCGCTGCCGAGGTCGATGTATTCTTTGCCTGCGTCATCCCACAACAGCGAGCCTTTGCCGCGTGAGAAAGTCACAGGGAAGCGTGCATATGTGGTGGCAACGAATTGCTCGCTGCGTTGTTGTGTGTTCATGATTTTTCCTCCGTTGATAGTGTGCAGTGCACCACTTCTTCGCGGCGAGTGATGCCCATGGAGTCCCAAAAGGCGTTGCCTGCGTCGTTGTTGCGAAACACCGCAATGGCGCACTTGGTGATTTTCTCCTCGCGCATGGCAGCGAGGCAGGCGTTCAGCAGCGCCTTGCCGATGCCTTTGCTTTGGTGCTGCTGTGCAACGGCAAGGTGGTTGATGTAGCCGCGTCGGCCATCGTTGCCGCAAAGCACTGCGCCAACGATTTCGCCGCCGCTTTCCGCCACAAAGCAGCTGGCAGGGTTGCGCCGCAAGTAGTAGTCCATGCCCTCGTGTGAGTCCTCATAGCCGTGCAGGCCAATACCGGGCAAGCTCGCCCACAGGGCATATACGTCGTCGTAATCGTCAATTGTCATGAGCCGAATAGTCATATCGACCCTCCTTACAAGATATTTTCGCGTTTCCTCTTTGCGCATGTTGCGGGAATTGCCGCGAAGCGACTGCTCGCCGCTAGGCGCTCCTCACCATGGTGCCGATGCCCGCATCTGTGAGCAGCTCAATGAGGATGGAGTGCTCCACGCGACCATCAAGAATAAAGACCTTCTTCACGCCGCACTCAAGCGCCTCGCGGCAGCAATCGAGCTTGGGCAGCATGCCACCGGAAATCACGCCCTGCTCTGCCAAGCTGTCAATTTCGCTGGCGTACAGGCGGCGGATGAGGCTGCTTTCGTCGTTCACGTCGCGCAGCAAACCGGGAATGTCGCTCATGAGCATGAGGCTTTCCGCACCCAACGCGCCCGCGATTTTCGCCGCAGCGGTGTCGGCATTGATGTTGTATACATTTCCCTCGGCATCGCAGCCCAAAGTGGATATTATCGGGATATAGCCATTCTCCAACACGCCGAGGATGGGCGCGGGGTCAATGTCTGTGATTTCGCCCACATAGCCGAGCGCGGGGTCAAGCTGCGTGGCGCGAATCATCCGCCCGTCCAAGCCGCTTAGCCCAATGGCGTGGCTGCCGTAGGACTCCATGAGCGCCACCAAGCTTTTGTTGACTTTGCCCGCGAGGACCATCTGCACGATGTCCACGGTTTCTTTGTCTGTTACGCGCAAACCGTTGATAAACTCGGCTTTTTTGCCCACGCGGTTGAGCAGGTCGTTGATCTCCGGGCCGCCGCCGTGCACCAGCACCACGCGCACGCCCACCAGGTGCAGCAGGGCGATGTCGCCCATGACCTGGCGCTTGAGCTGCTCGTTGAGCATGGCTGCGCCGCCGTATTTCACGACGACGATTTTGTTGTGGTATTGGCGGATGTAGGGCAGGGCTTCGGTGAGGATGGTGGCGCGGTCGGCGTGCGAAATGGCTTGCATAAGTTGTCTCCAATGAATAAATGTGAATTTTAGTGAATATTTCGATCGGAATATTCATTATAGCATAAGCTGGTGCGTTTGTCAAGCCCAAATTTTCAACTTGACAAATTTCTCGCAATCGTGTATGATATATACATTATATACGAGGAGGAATTCCCGTGACATTTGGCGACCGAATTAAGAACATCGTCGGCATCGAGGGCAATTTTCGTGAAGAGATATTGCCCATGCTCACCTACAACGCCTTCACCACCGGGCAAGCCGCAGGCGCGCCGCTCAATGGGCACAATGCGTTGTTTGTGACGGAAATTGAAGGCATGAGCCCCGGCTTGGTGGGCATGCGCGCATTGTTCGGCAGCTTGGTGGATGCGTTCATCGACCCGTTCTTGGGCATGATGGCCGACCGCACGCGCACCCGCTGGGGACGTCATCGAATCTATCTTTTGCTGGGCATTTTGCCCTGGGCGATGCTGTATTTCATGCAGTGGTATTCATTCGGGCTGTCTGACGCAGGCAACCAGCGCAACATCGCCGTGTATTTCATTGGCGTGAGCATGGCCATGGCGGCGGTGAGCAGTTTCATGAACGTGCCCCACATCGCCATGCTGCCCGAGCTCGCGCCCAACTATTTTCAGCGTGCGCAGTTCAACTCGGTTGCGTTGTTGATGAACGCCGTGCCGATGCCACTGATGAGCATACTGTCAACGGCCGTGATTGGCCTAACCCCTATCGCTAATGTCCCGCGGGAAACCTTTCGGCTGCTGGCGATCATCAGCGTTGCCATTGCGGTGCCGCTGATGACCATCACGCCAATCTTCACGAAAACGCCAAGCTCGCTGGGCATGCAACGCCCGAAGTTTGACCTGCGTTTTATGGTGCAAGAATATCGCCAGGTGTTTCGCAATCGCTCGTTTCGGCAGTTTTTCATCATGCGCTATCTGTGGATGTTCGGCTGGGGATTTTTCTCCAGCGGCATGGCGCGCGGCTTCTTCCTGCGCGAAACCATGGGTGCCGGGGAACTCGTTGCCATCATGGGCACGGTGGCGGGTCTTGCTGAAATGGTCACGTTTGTGCCAAATTATTTGCTGACGAAAAAAGTGGGCAAGAAAAAAATGGTGTGGTTCACCACCCCGGTGTTGTTCTTGAGCTTTGCGCTGATTCTCGTGCTGCGCCCGGGCTGGACGGTGCTACTGGTGCTGCAAGAGCTGTTTGCAAACTTTGGCATGACCGGCATGCAGTGGGCAATCAACAACATTCAGCCGGACATCACCGACGTGGATGAGATGATCACCGGTCGCCGCCGCGAGGGCGCTGTGACCGCAGTGGATAATCTGGTGCGCACGAGTTCTGCCGGTGTGCTGGGCTTGGTCATCGGCGTGATGCTGGAATTTTTTGGCGTGGAGGGACGCACACCCGGCGGTCAACCTGCACCGCCAATGTTCAACGCCCGCGCCCGGAATTACTTGGGCCCTGTGCTGGGCAGCACCAACGCGGGCATGCGGTTAATGCGCGGCATTTTGCCCATGCTATTCATAGGCGGGGCAATTCTTGCGCTGCGCAAGTTCACCATGACCAAAGACGACCATGCCGCCATGCAAGAGATGATTGCCGTGAAGCACGAACACGGCGCGGTTGAACCGCCCAGCGAAGTCAAGGCGCGCATGGAAGCCATCGCGGGGCAAAAGTGGGAAGACATGTGGATTGGCAAAGCCGGTGTGCCCGCCGAAACGAAAGAAAGCGTGGCAGTTTAGCCTCATGAACGTTTGGGATTTTGACGACACCATCTATGACGGCGAAAGCGGCATGCACATGCTGCGGTTTTTCCTGCGGCGCAAGCCTGCGCTCGCCCGATATCTGCCGCGGGCTGCGGTGGGCATCATCAAGTATAAAACCGGTCGCCTGCAAGCCGAGCACGTTGCCGCGCAAGCGGGCGACCTGCTTGCGTTGTTCCTCGACCAAGCCGGCAGCGGCGACATCGCCACGGACATGCGCGACTTTTGGGATGCCCACGAGCATCGCATTCGCCCGCTCTATCGCCAGCTGCAACAGCCGGACGATGTGATTGTGTCCGCCGGACCAGAGCAAAGCCTGCGGGAGATCTGCGGGCGGTTGGGCGTGCAGCACTACATCGGCAGTGTGGTGAATGAACAAACAAAACGCCTGGACTTCGTGTGCTTTCGCGAGAACAAAGTCAAGGCGTTTCGGCAGCGTTTTCCCGATGCGGTGATTGAAAATTTTTACACGGATTCCATGGACGACAAGCCCATGATGGACATCGCGCAGCGGGCATTCATGGTGGAAAACGGAAAGATGAGGCAAGTGAAATGATTCAACTCAATAACGACTGGGACGATTTTTTGGCCGCCGAAATGGCCAAGCCGTATTATCTTGCGCTGCGGCAGTTCCTCAAGCAGGAATACCGCACGCGGACAATTTATCCTGACATGCATGACCTGTTCAACGCGCTGCGCTACACGTCACTGGCAGACGCGAAAGTGGTCATCCTCGGGCAAGACCCCTACATCAACGCAGGCGAGGCGCATGGGCTGTCGTTTTCGGTGAAGCCGCCGTCGCGCACGCCGCCGTCGCTGCAGAACATATTCAAGGAAATCGCCGACGACGTGGGCTGCACCATCCCCAACAATGGGCATTTGGTCAAGTGGGCGCAGCAGGGTGTGATGCTGCTCAACAGCGTGCTGAGCGTGCGCGCCGGGCAGAGTAAATCGCACGCCAACCAAGGCTGGGAGCAGTTCACCACCGCCGTGGTGCAGCAGCTCAACGCAAGCGAAAAGCCCCTCGTTTTTCTGCTGTGGGGCAACGATGCTCGCCGCAAAGCCGAGCTCATCACCAACCCGCATCACTTGGTGCTGCAGGCGGCGCACCCCAGCCCGCTCGCGCGCGGCGCATTCTTTGGCTGCAAGCATTTTTCGCAGGCCAACGCCTTTTTGGCGCAGCATGGACTCACGCCGATTGACTGGCAGATTGAGAATACATAGCTATCCCCTCGCCCGATGAATCGCTCGGCAAACCCTGCGGCGATTCGCGCTGCCAATGCAGGCTCGCACACGTGGTGCGGGCTTTTGTGCTGCCAGCTCGCCAGCGCAGAAGTAATCGTCCTTCACCTGCTGGGCGAAGGCTGCCCACTGCGGACGGATATACACCGGGCAGCCCGCACGCGGCGAGAAGTCTGCGTGCTGCCACAGGTCAAGCGCGGGATCAAGGTTGTGCTCGCGGCACAGCCATGCACACAGCAACGCCGTGGTGCGGGTGGTTTCGTCGTCTGCACCGATGGCTTCAATGGCGATGGTGTCGAGGTTGCCACCGAGCTTTTGTCCGGCACGGCGGCTTGCGCGGCGGGTTTGACCGTCGCCTGCATGCCAGCCGCGCTCGTTGAGGGCGAGATTCTGCCACACCTCGCCGCGCCAGACATAAAAATGCACCACCACGCCGGCCATGTTGCCGTTGAAGGTCGCGCGGGTGTATTGCTCGGCGGGGTTGGTGGCGGCCGGGGTTTGGATCATGTTGGTGTTGTGCACAGTGATGCCGCGGGCTTGTCCGCGCAGCGCCTCGCCGGGCTTGCCGAAGGGCTCGTTGGGTTTCATCAGCCCGCCAGCGGGCACCCAACTTGCCACGCTGCGGGTTGCGCGCATGCCATCGGGGATGATTTTTTCGTGGATGGTCAGCTGTGCTGCGCCGATGTATACGGTGTTGGTTTGGTCTGGCGTAAGAAATACGCTCAAGGGGGTCACTCCTTGCAAAAAATAGTCACCCCCCTGTGTGTGACAGCATGGGGTGCACACTTTATCTTAACATGGATTTGCGCTTTCGTCAAGTGAAACGCGCACATTTTTCTTGCATTTGCCGCTGCAACGTGCTATAATAGTATAAAATAATACAGTGGAGGCGTGTTGGCATGGAACAAAAGAGACAATCGCCGCGCAACTGGCTTGTCATCTTCCTCGCTGTTTTGGTGGGGCTGTGGCTATTGCCGCAAGTCCTAGGCGTAGCGTCCAATGCGCTTTGGCACACAAACGCTGAAGTTGCCATGGATAATTTTGCGTTGTTTAGCCGAATTAACACTTCGCTTCTCATTTTGCAGTTGTTAATCCCGCTTGTTGCGCTGGTTGTGGTCGTTTCGATGTTGCGAAAATGGGCTGTGTTGTGGCCAGTTCCTGTGTTTTATGCGGTTAACCGGATGTCTACTTTTATTTTTTTGTTTTTGATTACCGAGCAAACTTCGCGTGCGTTAGCGCTCCTCTCTGCCATCAACATGATGTTTAATGTCACCGCTGCTGCGCTCACGTTCTTCCTCGTGCGGCGGCACAACCAAAAAACGCAAACCCAACCCGAACCAACCGATCATACGGTGGAGGAGCGTTAGCATGGAACAAAAGAAACAATCGCCGCGCAACTGGCTTGTCATCTTCCTCGCCACATTGGTGGGGATTTGGGTGGTGTCGTCTGTGCTGTACACACTCAACCGTATGCTGTGGAGCGCGGTGCTCGCGGATGCACCGTTGTTCGGTGAACGATTGCCAATTCGGCTGTTTGGAGCGATAGTCACGCTTGGAACGATTGCCGTGCTCATTCTTGTCATCACCAAGCTGGGCAAGTGGAATGTGCTGTGGCCTGCGTTTGCGGGATTTGTGCTCGAGTGGCTTTGGTCAAGAATTTGGCCTTATCTCTTCGAGCTCGTTCGTTTAATTTATACGCAAAACGACTTCGGACATGCGGAATCTCTGCGGCTGTTTGCGGTGTTACCTGCGGTCACTGCGCTGATTTATCTTGCCGCGGCAACGCTCACGTTTGTGCTGGTGCGGCGGCGCGGCAAAGCCCTGCACACTTGGCTAACGACTTTTCTCATCACACTGGTGAGCGTTTGGCTGTTTAGGCTAGTGAGCTCTGCGCTGTTGAACACGCTTCGGTGGCTGGTGTTTGCCCACGACCCATGGCAATGGAACAGGATTACCGCTTCAATCAACGTGATGGTTGCGCTGGCAAGTTTGGCGGCGCTGATTGTGGTCGTGCACAAGCCTCGCAAATGGTCAGTGCTTTGGCCCGCGCCCGTGTTTTTCGTGATTGTGTACGTGTGGCGTTCACATATCATGCCCTATTTGCACAGCTGGTTTTTTGAACGTGCCATCGCAAATGACCCCCTTTTCTGGGAAGCGACTTTCCAGGAAGCAACCTCCCCAGAATGGCTTTGGCTGGTTACGCCGCTGTTGTATCTGGCTGCCGCCATGTTGATTACCTTGCTCGTGCGGCGGCACAACCAAAAAGCGCAAGCCCAACCCGACCCCGAACAAACTATGTTAACATAAAGGAGCAACCCCATGGAATTTGTAGCATTCGATAAACCCCGCGCGTGCCGCGACATCGCAAGCGTGATCGCGCAAGTGCAAGCCGGCAGCCTCAAAAACGGCGACGCCGTGACCGTGCAAGGCAGCCTGCACCGCATCAAAGAGATGAGCGGCTTCGCGTTCGTCAACGTGCGCGGCGCACGGCATGTGTTCCAGTGCATTTGGCACGACGACAGCTCGCAAGGCAACATCAAAGATTACGCCGTGGAGGACTGTGTGGTCATCAACGGCAACGTCGTGATGGAAGAGCGCAGCAAGCTGGGCTTCGACATCGCCATTGTGAGCATGACGAAGCTCTCAAGCGCTGCCGAGCAGCTGCCAGTGGAAATCAGCAACGACCGCAAGATTGACAAGCTGCAGCTCAACACCCTGCTCGACCACCGCGTGGTGACGCTGCGCAACCCAAAAGTGCGCGCTGCCATGCGCATTGCCGACGGCGTGCTGCATGCGTTCCGCACGCACCTGCGCAGCGAAGGCTTTGTGGAGTTCGTGCCGCCGAAGCTGGTGCAAGCCGGTGCTGAAGGCGGTGCTGCGCTGTTTGAAGTAGACTTCTTCGGCGAAAAAGCGTATCTGACGCAAAGCCCGCAAATGCACAAGCAAATCATGGTGGGTTCGGTGAACAAGGCTTACTGCGTGGCACCGGCGTTTCGCGGCGAAAAGCATAGCACCAACCGCCACCTGTGCGAATACGAAAGCCTTGACTTTGAGATGGGTTTCATTGACTCCTTCCAAGACTTGATGGCGGTGGAGTGCCGCTTGTTCACGCACATGCTGAAGTTCTTGAACGAAGAGTACGCGCCGGAGATTGAGATGTTCTTGGGGCAAGGCAATCGCCTGCCAGAAATCACGCAGTTCCCACAGATTAAGTTTGCGGATGCCAAAGCGCTGTATGCCGAGGCGCACGCCAACGCTGCTGCCGACGGCAACGATCTTTCGCCGGACGAAGAGAAGTGGTTGGGCGAGTTCTTCCTGCGTGAGCACAACGCGCCGATCGTGTTCGTCACGCATTATCCGTCAAAAAAACGCCCGTTTTACGCCATGGATGATCCCGCCGACCCACGCTATACGCTGAGCTTTGACTGCTTGATGTATGGTCAAGAAGTCACCACGGGCGGGCAGCGCATTCATGATTACCACGAGCAAGTGGCGAAAATGCAGGCGCGCCGCATGGACGTTGCCGACTTTGAGGACTACCTAACCATGCACAAGCACGGCATGCCACCGCACGGCGGGTTGGCGCTTGGGTTGGAGCGCGTGGTGCAAAAGCTGCTGGGGCTTGACAATATCCGCCGTGCCACGGCGTTCCCGCGTGACCGCGACCGGCTGCGACCATAACACATAACAACCTGTAGGGGCGGCGATTACGCCGCCCATGTTTTTATCATGCACCGAAAGGAGCTCCCCATGCCTGACCTAAATCTGCACGGTATCGATAATGGCGAAACCTTCGACTTTGGTCGAACATCGGCGAACTACGCGAAGTTTCGCGACATCTACCCGCCGTCGTTTTACGCAAAGCTGCGCCAGCTGGGCATCGGACTGCCCGGCCAACATGTGCTTGACCTCGGCACCGGCACGGGTGTGCTGCCGCGCAACCTCGGCGGCGCACGCTACACCGGCATGGACATCTCACCGGAGCAAATCGCCATGGCGCGCGAGCTTTCGCAGGGCATGGACGTTGAGTATCACGTCATTCCAGCAGAAAAGATTGACTTTGCGCCGAGCACGTTTGATGCCGCAACCGCCGTGCAGTGCTTTCACTACATTGACCGCGCGAAATTCCTGCCAAAGCTGCATCAAGCGCTGAAGCCGGGCAGCTTATTCGCCATTTGCGCTATGGATTTTTTACCCTATGAAGATGACATCATGCGCGGCAGCGAAGCGCTCGTGCGCAAACATAACCCAAGCTGGACAAGCGGTAATTCTCCGCGCAAACACAAGCGCGACTTAGGGCGCGCACCATGGGCAAGACCGCTGTTTCGTGTGCACAAGCGCGTGCTGTGGTGCGAGGACGTGCCCTTCACCCGTGAAAGCTGGCATGGGCGCATGCTCACTTGCCGTGGGGCGGGTGGGTCGCTGTCGGAGGAAGCCATGGCTGCCTTCACCGCTGACCACTGGGCGTACATGCAAACGCTGCCCGAAAAATTCACCGTGAAGCACCAAGTTATGATGTTTATCCTAAGGAGAAAACCATGAATAAATCCGCTTTTATCGCCATCGTCGGCTGCCCCAACGTGGGCAAGTCATCCATCCTCAACGCGCTGCTGGGCGAGAAAATCGCCATTGTCAGCCCCAAGCCGCAAACCACCCGCACGCGCATCATGGGCGTGATGACCGAAGGCGCACGCCAGTTTGTCTTCACCGACACACCCGGCATGCACCGCCCACGCACCAAGCTCGGCGAACACATGGCGCGTGCCGTGCGCGACGGCATGGACGGCGTGGATGCTTGCCTGCTGGTGACGGAAGCCGTGGGGAATGGTCTGCGCGAACAAGAGGAACAGCTGCTTGCGGACTTCAAGCGGCAGGGCATGCCTGTGATTCTCGCGCTGAACAAGATTGACCTGCTTAAGTCTCGCGAGGACTTGGCGGTGCGCATCGCGCAGTTCAGCGAGCAGTGTGACTTCGTGGCGGTGGTGCCATGCAGCGCAACGAGCGGCAAGAACATGCCCGTGCTGCGCGACGAGCTGCATGCGCTGTTCGACCATCTGCCACTGGACGAAGGCTTCTTCTTCCCGGAGGATACGCTCACCGACCAGCCAGAGCGCGTGCTCGCGGCCGAGCTGCTGCGCGAACAGCTGCTGCGCAACCTGGAGCAGGAGATCCCGCATGGCACGGCGGTGGTGATTGAGAAAATGCGCATGCGCGAGGGGCGCGACGACCTGATGGACATCGAAGCCACGATTTTCTGCGAGCGCGAAACGCACAAGGGCATGATCATCGGCAAGCACGGCGTGATGCTCAAGAAGATTTCGTCGGCTGCGCGGGTGTCGCTAGAGCGCTTTCTGGACTGCAAGATCAACCTGCAGTGCTGGGTGAAGGTGAAGGAAGACTGGCGCAACCGCGAGGGCTTGATTCGCAATTTTGGGCTGGATACGTGAGGGCAAAAAGCTCCCATCAAAAGGGCGCGGGGAGTGATACTCCCCGCCTAAAACGATAAGAGGCAGGGCGCGAATGCTATTCGCGCGTGCTTGCAACCTGAAAAACATCTCACTTAAATAACCCCGCTCAGTTAATGCCTCCCCTTTGGGGGAGGTGGCGCGAACGCGCCGGTGGGGGAAAGGAAAATAATTATGACCACCTACAAGCAAGTGGACGAAAGCTGCTTCGCGCTGTACGACCAAGTGCCGCAACGGCTGATGGTGCACAGCGTGTATCAACTCGAGCGACCCAACCGTGGCTTGGGCGGCATCCACTTGGTGGAAGCGCCGGTGAGCACCCCTTGGCTGAAAGACTTTTGCGTTGGCGAAGATGAAAGTGTGTCGCGCTGGAAAGACCGCTGGGATTTGGCCAACTGGGCGTTCTTCATGGCGTTTGATGGCGACAAACCCGTGGGCGCTGCAACCATCGCCAGCCGCACCGAGGGCGTGAACATGCTCGAAGGGCGCGATGGCCTCGCCGTGTTGTGGGACTTGCGCGTGCATGATGACCACAAGCAGCAAGGCATTGGGCAGATGTTGTTCGATATGGCGAAAGGGTGGTCGCGCGCACAAGACTTGGCGCAGCTGAAGATTGAGTGCCAAAACACCAACGTGCCCGCTGTAAACTTCTACCACAAGCAGGGCGGCACGCTGGGCAAAATCGACGAGTATGCCTACTACACGCAACCCGAATATCGGCACGAAACGCAGCTGATTTGGTATCTAAGCTTATAACCCCTACGGGGCGCAGGCGCTTCGCGGTAAATCTTGCAGACAACATAAATAGCTTGCCCTTTACGCATACTAAGAAAAAATGTGGAGGGCAATAATATGAGCAACCAACAACCCAACAACGCCGCCCAAGCCTGGGCAAGCTTTGCCGCAACCGGCAGCATCAACGACTACCTGCGCTATCGTGCGCTGGAAAACCGAGCCGATCAACCATCAGGGGTATCCAATGCAAACACAAGCACTCACCCTGCGGGCAAGCCCGCTGAAAGAAAACGACCGCCTAATCACGGTGCTCACTGAGCAGCATGGGCTCATGCGGGCGTTTGCCAATGGCGCACGCCGCCCCAAAAGTCCGCTGCACGCCGCCACGCAGCCGTTCGCCTATGGGCAAATGCAGCTTGCACAGCGGCGGGATACATACACCCTGCGCGAGGCACAGGCCGATGGCGTGTTCTTCGCAGGTCTCGCGGCGGACATCACTCGCCTTGCCCTGGCGAACTACTTCGCTGCGCTGTGCATCGAATTTTGCCCGCAGCAAGAACCCGCGCCCGAGCAGCTTCGTCTGCTGATGAACGCGCTGCACTACTTGTGTGAGGGCACGCGCCCGCAGCTGTTGCTCAAAGCTGTGGTGGAGCTGCGGCTGCTGTGCCTTGCGGGCTATGCGCCGGATGTGCCCACGCCTGCGGTGCGTGCGGTGTGCGACCTGCCGCTTGTGCGCGCCTTCAAGCTTGCTCTGCCGGAGGATGACTTGCGGCGGCTGGCGCGGTTTGGTGGGGATTATGCCGCGAAGATGGCTGGGCGGCGGTTTGAGGAACTTACATATTATCAAGAGTTGGAGACAGCTTAACATGTGCTACATACTGACCGGCTATGTACAAGAGCAATATGTCAATGAAGCGTTTCGCAGTGTGTGTGACAAGTACCAGCTGATGCGATGCCACGCGAAAGAGGACTGGCTTTCACTCGCCCCGAAGCCGAAGATGGTGCTTTTGGGCAATGGCGGCCACTGCGACTGCGGCACTGCGATTGGAAGCGGTAAACTGGATAGCCACGATGAGTTGCGCGGCTACATCAACTTTTGGAAAGATTTGCGCGAACTCGGCGTGCCCAGCTTCACACTTTTCAAGCATTGGGACGATGGCAAGCCGATACCTCCCCCGCCAGTCAAAAAAATCAATCTCGATTACGTTGACGAAACGTTTCTGGCCAACATGAAAGAAGACGTGCTGTATACAATCTACATGACACGATGGAACTAACAAAATCACAACGGAGGAATATCCTTTATGCAAGACTCGGATAGAGCACAGCGAAGCGACGGAGCTCCGCCGCAGGCGGTGAAAATCGAAATCCTCACCCTCTTCCCCGCCATGTGTGATGCCGTGCTGAGCGAAAGCATCATCGGTCGCGCCCGCTCGCTTGACCTCGTACACATCGGCACACGCAACATACGCGACTACACCGCCGACAAACACCGCCGCACCGACGACTCCCCTTTCGGCGGCGGCCTCGGCATGGTCATGCAGTGCCAGCCCATTGCCGATTGCTTCCGCGCCCTGTGCGACGACTGGGGCGTGCGCCCGCATTTCATCTACATGAGCCCGCAAGGCAAGCCGCTCACCCAGCAGCGGGTGAAGGAACTCGCTCAGCTGCCGGCCATCGCCATGCTGTGCGGACACTACGAAGGCGTGGACGAGCGCGTGATTGAAGCCCTCGTTGACGAGGAAATCTCGGTGGGGGATTACGTGCTCACCGGCGGCGAGCTGCCTGCACTGGTGCTGGCAGATGCCATCACGCGCCTGCAGCCGGGCGTGCTGAAGACCGATGAGGCGTTCATCGGCGAAAGTCACTGGGACGGTCTGCTTGAGCAGCCGCACTACACCCGCCCGGCCGTCTGGGAGGGTCGCGCTGTGCCCGAGGTGTTGCTCAGCGGCAACCACGCCCTGCAAGCGCAGTGGCGGCGCGAACAGCAACTTGAGCGCACGCAGCGCAAGCGACCGGATTTGCTGGGCGATAAATAACCAACAAAATCTTCATCTCAGTGCCCATGTTCGCATTGGGCACTTTTTGTTGTGAAATCCCACAAAAAGCCTTCCAATCTATTGACAAAAATCGTCTTTCGTGTTACACTCTCTTTAACACTATAAGTTGATGGGAGAGTTCGGTATGAAAAAAATGTTGCGTCGCGCGCTCAGCGTGCTGCTATCCTTGGCTCTGCTGGTGACCTCAATGGCCATCGGCGCTACAGCCAACCCAACGGCGGTCACACCCACCACGGCCAGTGTGGTCACCTCGCTTGCGCCGCCCCAGGTGGCTTTGCAAGTGCCCGAAACCCTGTGGCTGCAGCCGAACATGACCAACCACACCACTATGATCGGGCGGCAAACCGCCGTGCGCGAGTGGACGAACTCAAACTTTGGTGCGGGTGCTTATGACGGCAGCGTTGCGCACACCGAAGCGTTTGCTCGTGTGCGCTTTCAAACCACAGACCCCGCCCGTGTCACCAACATCGTCATCAGCACACAAATGTATAACCTTGGCGGGCGCAGCGGCGGCACTGGTGGGTTGGTGGAGTTCACACAAACATACACCAATCGTGTGAACACACCCTCGCACCTTGACCGTGAGTTCCGTCTCGCTGGCGGGCGCATTTCCGCCCCCGGCTTGTATAACCGCAACTATGACATCCTGCGCTGGACGGCCACCTTCACCCTTGATGGCGTGGCGGGTCACACCATCAGTGCCTACTCCATTGTGTGGGCGCAATCGTTGATGGCTGGCGGCGCAAGCTTGGGCAACTGGAACGCCGGGCGTGTACGCATTACGTTTGCAGGCATTGGCTTGCACACCACCGGTTCTGGTCATCCAGGCAACGAAAACGGCTTCCATGGTCTTTCGTTGCAGCACGACAGAACGCATCGTCACACCAACCATCTGCCGTTTGACTGGCTGCGTGGCATTCCCTCAAGCTCTGGCATTATGCATACCCAAGGGCAAAATCCCGCTGGTGGTATGGCGAACTCCAACATGGCAGCCCCTTATTTGGCTGGCGCACATTTCTACACCGACCTTGGCGGTCGTCTTTACGGCAATATTGCCGACCGCAACAACACCAACGCACAAATCACCATCGGTAACTTGAACACCGTTTGGGGTAGCGTTACGGTGAACTCGCGTTTTCGCTCCCCTGCAGGCGGCGCTGGGTTAAGCTCGCGCAACGAGCGTTTCACCCCGGTTGCCAACCTTGACGACGCGCAAGCAGCAAATGCGATTCCCGACTTGGTCATTGGCTTCAAGTCCTCCGAAACAAGAACCACCGGCAGCGAGGCTCGCCATATTTTTTCCTTCTCCGACGGACACAGCCCAGGAACCGCAAACAGCAATCCTGCGGCGGCAGCGGCTCGTTCGGCATATTGGGGACATGCGGGCTCTAACAGCACCGCCCCGCAATTCGTTTGGGGACCTCGCAATGACGGCGGTGGTGCGCCAAACAGTGCTAACTTAATGATTGGTGCCGGCGCGAACACCACGCAACGCCTTTCCACCAACCGCACTTACTTTTCCTTTGCGGCATGGGTCAGAGGTGACAACAACAACCGCGGCATTGCTCGCGTGGCTGGTCGTATTAACATCAACTGGCGCGACACCACAACCTACCGCAACGCAAGCTCCTCGCTGTGGTGGAACGCGTGGCAAAACATCGACCAATTCGTGCGCCCGAACTATAACGCCGATTTTTACTCTCGCCTGCGCCACAACACCCTGCGCCTTGGCGTGCCGCACACCAACTTTGCCGTCTACAACGTGCCCATCAACGCAACTTATCGCAACAACCGCCATGTCCGCCCCACAGCGGGCAGCGTGCGCGTGGAGCATGCCTACCAACCCACCGGGGCGCTGCTCAATAACCGCGTGCAGTTCAGCGATGGCCCCGGCGCGGGTTACGCTTGGACGCGCATCGATGGTCTGCTAAGGGGCGACCGCGTGACGGCAACTCCCGTGGCGATTCCCGGCATGCGTTTGCATTCCATGGTGATTCTTGATGCCGCCAACAATGTGCTGCAAACCGTCAACGCCAACGCATATGGCGTTATCCCCGGCGGCAACTGGCAAAGCCACGCCGAAGCAGGACGCACCGTGCGTTTCCTCTATGTGCAAGTGCCCGTGCGCATCACACTGAATGCCCAAAGCGGCACCGTCACGCCAATGTTTGTGGACCGCGTGCAAAACGCAAACCACGACCTGCCCACGCCCACACGCACCGGCTTCGGCTTCCAAGGCTGGTGGACAACGCCTGCCACCGGCGGCTATCGCCGTTACAACAACACCCCGGTCACCAACATGACCGACCACACGCTGTATGCCCGCTGGCTGGGCAATCCGCACACGTTGTATTTCAACGCAGGCAGCGGCACTGCCAACCGCGCAAGCCAAGCCATCCGTTTTAGCGACCCCTTCGGCGAGCTGGCAACCATCACCACGCCGCCCTATGGTCACACCTTTGTGGAGTGGCGGCTGGGCAGTGCCACCGGCGCAGCGATTTCCGCAGCCACCGTGCATGCGACGGACAGCAGCGTCACTGCCTTTGCGCACTTCACCCCCAACGTGCACAGGCTCTACACTAACCTGAATTACGGCACACACACCGCCGAGTTCCAACACACTGTGACCTTTGGGCAAGCCGTTGGCACACTGCCCGCCCCCACCCGCGTGGGCTACACCTTTGGCGATTGGCGCACCAGCGACAACTTCGTGGTTACTGCTGCAACCGTGCACAGCGTCAACAGTGACGTCACCGTCTATGCACGCTGGGTGCCGAACACCGACACCGAGTGGCGCATGCATGTGTATACCCAAAACGTTGACGGCACATTCAGCCAAACGCAAAATGTGCTGAACACCGGCACCACCGGCGCGACCATCACCCCGGCGGTGGGCAACTACAACCCACCCGATCCGGTGCGCTATGTGTTCGATGCCACGCATGCACTCAACGTGCTCACGGGCACAATTGCAGCAGACGGCTCGGCTGTGTTGCGCGTGCACTATGCCCGCCGCACCTTCCCGCTCACCCTTGACCTCGCGGGCGGCACAGGGCTCACCGCGCCGACGAACGAGCTGCGCTGGGGCTATGAACACAACTTGGGCGCACAGCCCACGCGCTACGGCCACACCTTCACCGGTTGGACGGTGACTGCGGGCATTGGCGCAAGCGCCACGATGACCACCATCACCATGAGCACAGCTGCCACCCACGCCATCGCGCAGTGGCAAGCCAACACCCATCGCTTGATCACCAATCTCAACTACGGCGACCACGGTAATGTGGACACCGGTGCAATCACCTTTGGGCAACCCGTGGGCAGCGTGATGCCCGCCGACCCCTCGCGCGCAGGCTGGGACTTCCTGGGCTGGCGCACCGCCCCCGCGCCCGACAGCGGCTATGTGGTGGACGAAACCTTTGTGCTCGCACACAACGGCAACCTCACCATCTATGCCATTTGGGCGCCACGCACCGACACCAACTGGGTCATCCACGTTTATCGCCAAGATGCCAGCGGCAACTTCAGCCTGCAAAACGTGAGCGAGCGCCAAGGCACCACCGGCGCTGCCATCACTGCCACGGGCTATCCTGCGCCCAACCCGGATTGGTATGTGCTGGACAACACACACGCGAACCACGCACCCAGCGGCTTCATCGCCGGGGACGGCAGCACCGTGCTGCGCATGCACTACGCTCGCCGCACGTTTACGTTGACCATCGACCTAGCAGGCGGCACCGGCGTGGACGTGCTCAGCGTCACCCAAGCATGGGGCACGCAATACGCCATCCCGCAAACGCCAACGCGCGTTGGTTTCACCTTTAGCCACTGGACGGTGACCGGCGAAAATGCATCGCTGAGCGGCACGAACACCGTGGTGATGGGCACAGCTGCCACCACCGCCACCGCCGTGTGGAACGCACGCAGCTACACCGTTGCCTTTGATGCAAACGGCGGCGCACCCGCCACACAAAACACCACCGTAACCTTTGGCGGCAACATGGTGCTGCCCGCTCAACCACTGCGCACGGGCTACACCTTTGCAGGTTGGTTTGACACAGACGCAGCCACCGGCGGCGATGAAATCACCACCGCAACCCCGGTGAATGCCGACACCATCAACACCGATGCGCTGCCGCCCGCCGCGGCTGCCACCTTCTTTGCCCGCTGGGCAGCCAACACCAACACCGCTTGGGTCGTGCGTATTTACACGCAAAACGCCGACGGCAGCTTTAGCTACGCTGGCAACGCGCCACAAACCGGCACTACCGGCGCGGCAATCGCCATCGCTGACGCAACGTATACCTCGCCCAGTGCTGCACTGTATACATTCGATAGCACACATGCGCTCAACGTGCTCGCAGGCACAATTGCAGCAGACGGCTCGGCTGTGCTGCGCGTGCACTATGCGCGCAACACCGTCACCCTCACCGTGGACATGGCAGGCGGCACCGGCGTTGATTCGCCGAGCGATGCCATGCGTTGGGGCAGCCAGTATATCCTCACCGGCACACCCGTGCGCACCGGCTTCACCTTTGACCGCTGGGACATCACCGTTGGTCAAACCGAAGGCGCAGTTGTGGTGGGCAACGTGGTCACCGTCGGTCAAGTAAACACCACCGTCACCGCCCGCTGGACAGCCAACACCCACCGCCTATACACCAACCTCAACCACGGCGACGCAACGAACCAGTTCCTGCGCTCTGTGGCGTTTGGGCAAGCCTTTGATGTGCTGCCCACGCCCACCCGCTTAGGCTACGACTTTGACGGCTGGTTCACCCAAGCCGATGGCGGCACGCAAGTTACCGCTGCCACAACGCTGGCGGTTGATGAGAATGTCACCATTTACGCACAGTGGACTGCCCGCAACGACATCCCCTGGAACGTGCGTATCTACACACAAAATGCCGATGGCGGCTTCAGCCACGCGGGCACTGTGCCGCAAGAAGGCACCACCGGCGCGGCAATCACCATCGCCGACGCAACGTACACTTCGCCCGACGCAGCGCTGTATACCTTCGATGGCGCACACGCAGCCAACGTGCTTGCGGGCACGGTTGCGGCAGATGGCTCTTTGGTGATGGCGGTGCACTATGCGCGCAACACCTTCACGCTCACCGTTGACATGGCAGGCGGCACCGGCGTAACCTCGCCGAGCGAGCCCCTGCGCTGGGGGCAACTGCATACCCTCGTTGGCACGCCCACAAGACCCGGCCACAGCTTCACCGGCTGGCAAATCACCGCCGGGCAAGACAATGGCGCAAACGTGGTGGGCAACATCGTGACCATGGGCAGCGCAAACACCACCGTCACCGCCACATGGTCAGCCGACCAATTCCGCCTATACACCAACCTCAACTACAGCTCGCACCTGCCGCAGTTCCAGCGCGAAGTAACCTTTGGGCAAGCGATTGGCACGCTGCCCACCGTAACCCGCGCGGGTCATGTGTTTGATGAGTGGCACAACGCCGCCGGCGATGTGATGGACGCAACCGCCATCTGGGACGTTGCCGCCGACCAAACCCTCTATGCCCAATGGAACCCCGACACCTTCATTCTGGCCTTCAACGCGCAAGGCGGCACGATTGCGGGCGCGAGCCAGTTCAATGTACTGCTGGGTGCTGATGTCCCCAACCCCGACCTGCAACCGCGCACGGACTTCAACTTTGGTGGCTGGTTCACCGCGCCCAATGGCGGCGGCGTGCTCGTAACACCCGGCGAAGCGCTCACCCTTGCCATGCTCAGTGAGCTCAGCCTGCAAAACCCGACGATCCCCACCACCGTTTACGCGCTTTGGCTCTACGTCGGGCAGTTTAACGTGGCGTTTGTGCTCGGCGGCGGCAACATCGCTGGCAGCACCGCAGACGTGACCGCGCAGGTATACCTCGACGACATGCTGCCCGTGCCCGCCAATGCGCAGCGCACCAGCTACAGCCTGCTGGGCTGGAACACCCAAGCCGACGGACTCGGCGACTGGGTGACTGCCGCCTCGGAAGTCACGGAACAATTGTTGAGCGATGACACCCTAGAGAATCCTGCCACGCCCACGCAATTCTTTGCCATTTGGGAAGCCAACCCATTCGTGGTGGCGTTTGACCTTGACGACGGCACGTTTGAGCTCGCCACCGTCACCTATGGCGAAACCTTCACCCTGTCCGCGGCACTCAACCGCCCGGGCTATGACTTCGGCGGCTGGTTCACGCAAGCGCTGAGCGGCACGCAAATCACCGAAAGCCTTGCCGCGCACTACACCAACATCGACCCCACCGTGGAGTACCCCGCCGTTGCTGCCACCTTCTGGGCACGCTTTGCCCCACGCAACGACACCGCATGGGAAGTGCACGTGCTGCTGGAAAACGCCGACGACACTTTCGCCGCACCGCAAGTGAGCGAATACCAAGGCGTCACCGGCGCGCCGGTTTCGGTCACCGGCGATTACTTCATCCACGCGGATTATGTGTTTGATGCCGCCTACGCGGGGACTGTGCTTTCGTCCACCATTGCCGGCGACGGCAGCACCGTGCTTGTGCTGCGCTACCTGCGCCGCACAAGCACGCTCACCATTGCGCTCGATGGCGGCGAAGGCGTTGCTGCGCCGAGCGATTCCCTGCGCTGGGGCGAGACGTTCGACCTCGGCGGCAGCCCAACCCGCACCGGTTTCGCGTTCGATGGCTGGAACATCGACGAGGCAAGCACAACCCTGGCTGGCGATATCGTCACCATGGGCACTGCAAACACCACGCTCACTGCGCGATGGACACCCGCACCGTTCTACATTGAGCGCATTGTTGACGGCGCGCACTACGACTACTTTGGTCAAGTGCAGCTGGGCGAACCGCTCGGCGATATTCCCGACGCAGACCTCGGACCGAATTGGCTGTTCGCGGGGTGGTCACAAGACGGCGGCGAATTTTTCCTCACCAGCCAATGCCCCTTGATGAGCATCGACCCCCTCGTGGCACACTTTGTGCGCATCTACACGGTGTTGTTCGATGCCACAGGCGGCAGCATCACCGGCGAAAACACACCCACCACCATCCGCACTGCAACTTACACCCACAACTTTGCGGTGCCCGCAGCAACCCGTGCAGGCTACATTTTCATGGGCTGGCACGTGTACGTGGATGGCACTCGCGTGGTTATCACCAACTCCACCGAAGTTTGGGCGCTTGATGGCATGCCGCGCAACCCCGCAGCCATCGTCGCTGCTGCCATGGCGCTTGCCAACACTTACTTGACCATCTACGCCGAGTGGGAGGCAGAGGAGAGTCTCTATCAGTATCCGCCGCCACGCAACAACTGGTGGCGCAGACTGCTGATTATTTTGGCGGGCGTTGTGCTTGGTATCGCCGTGCCGCTGCTGATGTTCGCGGGCGGCAGGCTGGCTGGCACGTTGTTCTGCTGGTATCTGGAAAACTGCGCATAACCGCGCTCCACGCACCGCGATGTCCTACCCCGGTCTGTGCTGTGGGTAGGACATTTTTATTCTTGCAAAAAAACGCTTGACATTTCCCCTCGTTTGCTGTATAGTATAACGTGAAAAGTCGTGTAAGGGGGCGCGCATATGCATTGCAAACACTGTGACCGGCTCATTGACCACAACGAGCTCATTTGCCACTACTGCAACCAGCCCTCGCGCCGCCGTGTGCGCGAGCCAGCCGCCAAGCCCGCGCGCAGAAACAACGAGCCTCCGATTGCCTTGATTGTTGCGGCTGTCGTGTTTGTTGTGTTTGCAGCATTCATTGCGCTTTTGATGTTTGCGCACCCCGTGGGCAATCGTCACACGCATGACGAGTGGTGGCATGATGACTTTGGCTATGACGACTGGGATGAATGGTTTGAAATGGTCTTCAGCGAGCCGGATTTTTCAGACTCGAATATTACGTTGGCTGAGCTGAATGCATTTCCAGTAGATTTTGGGCAACCCGTTAGCTTTGAGGCAACGATACATCATTTTATCTTACACATACCACGCGAAGGAATTGCTGAATTGATGAATCAGGCTCGACTTACTGTAGAACATGAAGGAAGTGTCGGTCTCGTACATGTGAGCAGATACTTATTTGCAAACGTTGAGCTGGGAGACTTCGTTCGCATTTACGCCATCGTAAGTGGCGAGTGGGAGTATAACGGCGAAATGGTACCACACATGGAGGCGCGGCATATCGTGCCCATCCACTAACACATAAACTATCTAGCGTCTGACGTCTAGCAATGGAAGGTTGTAGATAATTGGAAAAAGATATTGTCATCGACTTGCGCAACATTAGCATTGCGCTGGGCGGTCAGCCCATTCTGCAAGATTTGAGCCTGTATATTCGCAACAAGGAGTTCATCACGCTGCTGGGACCCAGCGGCTGTGGTAAGACAACGACCTTGCGGATTATTGCAGGCTTTTTGCAACCCGACGACGGTCAAGTCATTTTCGACGGCACCGACTGCGCGGGCGTGCCGCCGCACAAGCGGCAGGTGAACACCATCTTCCAGCGCTATGCCCTGTTCCCGCACCTCAATGTCTACAAAAACGTGGCGTTCGGGCTCAAACTGGCCAAGCTGTCGAAGAAAGAAGTGCACGACCGCGTGACCGAAATGCTGGCGATGGTCAACCTCGCCGGCTTCGAGAAGCGCACGATCGCCTCACTTTCCGGCGGGCAGCAACAGCGCGTTGCCATCGCCCGCGCCCTTGCCGTGCGGCCGCGTGTGCTCCTGCTGGACGAACCCCTCGGCGCGCTTGACCTCAAGCTGCGCAAAGACATGCAGGTGGAGCTCAAGAACATTCAGCAGCAGCTGGGTGTGACTTTCGTTTACGTGACGCACGACCAAGAAGAAGCGCTTTCGATGAGCGACACCATCGTGGTGATGGACGAGGGCGTGATTCAGCAAATCGGCACGCCCAAGGACATCTACGATGAGCCCAAGAACGCCTTTGTGGCGGACTTCATCGGCGAAAGCAACATTATCGATGGCATCATGCTGGCGGACTTGAAGGTCAAGTTTGCGGGCATGACCTTCACCTGCGTGGACAAAGGCTTTGCCAAAAACGAAAAAGTTGACGTGGTCATTCGCCCCGAGGACGTGGACATTGTGCCCGCGGCGCGCGGCGTGCTGCCCGGCACCATCACCAGCGCGACGTTCAAGGGCGTGCACTATGAATACATCGTGGACGTGCAGGGCTTCAAGTGGATGATACAATGCACCGACGCTTACCAAGTGGACGACGTGATTGGCATCATGATTGACCCGCAGGAAATCCACGTGATGAAAAAATCGAAGTACTCCGACCTCATCGGCGACTACTCCAGCTTCTCGGACGAGTTTGACGAGCTGAGCAATCCGCTTGAGGAGGATGAAGATGAATAAGCGCAAACTCCCCTTGAGTGCCACCTTGCTCAACGCGCCATTCACGCTGTGGACGGTGATTTTCATCCTCGTGCCGCTGGTGCTGGTGGCCTACTTCGCCTTCACCAACAACGACGGTCAGTTCAGCCTGCAATGGTTTGAATACATCTTCCACCCTGCCCGGCGCGACACCTACCTGCGCATGTTCGGCGACTCGCTCCTGTATGGCGCGCTCGCCACGGGCATCAGTTTGCTGCTGGCGTTTCCGCTGGCGCATTTCATGGCGCAAAGCAAGCAGTCCACACAGCGCATTCTCATGCTGCTGATCATGGTGCCCATGTGGATGAACTTCCTCATCGCCACCAACGCATGGCGCTACATTCTTGAGCACAATGGGCTAATCAACAACATTCTGGCGACCGTTGGCTTGCCGCGGCTGGGCTTAATCAACACGCCCGGCGCTGCGATATTGGGCATGGTGTATAACTTCGTGCCGTTCATGATTTTGCCGATTTACACCGTCATGGCGCGCCTGAATGTGCAGCTGGTGGAGGCCGCGCAAGACCTCGGCGCAAGCCGCTGGGAAGTGCTGCGGCGGGTGATTGTGCCGCTGAGCATGCCCGGCGTGATGAGCGGCGTGATCATGGTGTTTGTGCCAAGCGTGAGCGTGTTTTTCATCAACGACCGCCTCGGTGGCGTGCGACTGATTGGCGACGTCATCAACGATCGCGTGCTCAACGAAACGAACTTGGGTGCTGCGTTTTCGCTGATTCTGATGCTGATGATTCTGGTGTGCATGCTGGTGCTTAACCGCATGGGAGACCGCGAGAAAGGAGCTTTTGTGACATGAAGATGCGCAAAAACGGCATCCTTTCGAGCGTATATGCTGGCCTGATTTTCCTGTTTTTATACCTGCCGATTGCGGTGATTGTGGTGTTTTCGTTCAACAGTGGGCGCACCACGAGCAACTTTGAAAGCTTCAGTTTTTACTGGTATGTGCGGCTGTTCACCACCAACTTTGAGGCACAGGCCGCACTGCGCAACACGCTGATTCTCGCGCTGTCCACGGCAATAATCACAGTGCTGTTGGGCACACTATCGGCGGTGGGCATCGACCGCCTGCGCCGCAAATTCACCGAGCGCATCGCCATGAGCGCCACGAACATCCCGCTGATGAGCCCGGAAATCGTGATGGGCATCTCAATGATGATGCTGTTCATCTTCGGCGGCGCGTTGTTCAACCAGCAATTTGTGCTGGGCTTTGGCACGGTGCTGCTGGCGCACATCACCATGTGTTTGCCGTATGTAATCCTTTCCGTGCTGCCCAAGCTACGCCAAACCGACCCCCACTTGGCCGAGGCCGCGCAAGACTTGGGCTGCTCGCAGGTGATGGCGTTCTTTCGCGTCACGCTGCCGAGCATCAGCACAGGCATCGCCAGCGCCTTTCTCATCACCTTCACGCTTTCGCTGGACAACTTCGTCATCAGCCGCTTCACGGCCGGTCCGTTCACCACGCTGCCGCTGCACATCTTCGGGCAGATTCGCATGCTGGTGCGCCCGGACATGTATGCCCTCACCACGCTGATTTTCGTGATGATGTTCCTGCTGCTATTGGGCAGCAATCTGCTACAAGCTCGCGCTGCAAAGCGCCAGAATAAACACATTTAAAGGAGAAACCGCATGAAAAAACGCATTCTTGCCCTTGTGCTGGGCGTGGTCATGCTCGCAAGCGTGGCCGTGGTACTCACCGGCTGCGGCACAACAGCCAACGACGGCGGCTTAAGCCGCATCCAAGACCAGCTGCTGGGCGAATACACCCGCGACCTCGCCGGCACAACCCTCAATGTGGTCAACTGGGGCGAGTTCATCGCCACCGGACCCGAGCTGCACATCGTGCGCGCGTTCGAGACCCTCACCGGCATCAACGTCAACTATTCCACCTTCAACACCAACGATGAGCTGCACACCCGCCTCACCGCAGGCGGCGAAAGCTTTGACCTGACATTCCCCAGCGACTACATGATTCAGCGCCTAATCAACGAGGGCAACCTCAACCGCATCAACTTTGACAACATCACCAACCTGCACTTCATCCAGCGCGACGTGCACGGCTTAGACATGCTCGACCTGTGGTTTGATCCCGGCGGGTTGTACTCCGTGCCCTACGTGTGGGGCATGACCGGGCTGATTTATAACTATGGCATGTTGCGTGACATGGGCATTGAAGCCCCCACTAGCTGGACTGCACTGTGGGACGAACGTCTGGATAGGCAAATCCTGATGTTTGAGTCCTCGCGTGACTCATTCGCCGTGGCCAAGTTTATCCTTGGGCTTGACGTGAACAGCGAATATGAAGGCGACTGGCACGCTGCCGCCGAGCTGCTGCGCGAGCAAGCACCGCTGGTGCGTCAATACGTTGGCGACGAAATCTACGACATCATGATTGGCGGCAACGCAGCGCTTGGCCCGTACTACGTGGGCTGCTTCCTGCTCATGCGCACGCTAACGGACGAAGACCTGCGCTTTGTGTTCCCCGAAGAAGGCGTGAACTTTTTCGTAGACAGCATGGTCATCCCCGCCACATCGCAGAACCAACGCGGTGCGGAAATGTTCATCAACTTCTTGCTTGAGCCTGCCGTCGCACGCCTGAACGCCGAGTCCGTGTTCTACGCCTTCCCGCACACCGAAGTGGTGGACTACGAAGGCTTCAGCCGCCGCGGCGACCCCATCCTGTTCCCCGAGAACCTGCCGCCCTACCAGCGCTTTGTTGACCAACCGCGCGAGTTCATCTCCCTGCGCTACAGCCTGTGGGATGAAATCCGCAACATTAGATAAACGCGGAGTTTTGCAACTTTTTTGAAAAAAAGTTGCGCAAAAAACTTTAGCCGCTTCGCGCTGGACGATTATGATAAAACAAACCCCAACTTCCTGCCGCGCAGAGAGTTGGGGATTATTAATCTAAAGTTCTTTTTGCTTCTTTTTCTTTCAAGAAAAAGAAGGCCTGCGCGGCGAGCGCACTTCGCGCCGCAGCGCTTCACTCAGCTTTGAAGAAGGCATCGCAGGCCCAGAACATCATGGCGATGTCGGTTTTGGCGGCGAGCTCGAAGGGCGCGTGCATGCTCAGCAGGGGCACACCGAGGTCAACGACTTCGAGGTTGAGCTTGGCGAGGAACATCGCGAGAGTGCCGCCGCCGCCTTCGTCCACTTTGCCCAGCAGACCAGCCTGCCAGAGGATGCCTGCGTCGTCAAGCACGCGGCGCAGCCAACCGATGAACTCGGCGTTGGCGTCGCTTGCGCCGCTTTTGCCGCGGCTGCCGGTGTATTTGGTGAGCACGAGACCTTGGCTCATATAGGCGCTGTTGAGCGGATCCATGACGTTGGGCCAAGTGGGGTCGAAGCCCGCGTCCACGTCGGCGGAAAGGCATTTGCTGTTGCGCAGCATGGTGCGCGGGTTTGCGCCTTGGGCGAGGGCGAGGTCGTGCAGGAAGTCATTGAGGAAGTTCGAGTCGAGCCCCGTGTTACCCACCGAGCCAATCTCTTCTTTGTCGGCGAGCACGGTCACGGCGGTGTAGTCGGGGTTTTCGAGGGCGAAAATGGCCTCGGTGCAGGGGTAGCTACACACACGGTCATCGTGACCATATGCACCGATGAGCGCGCGGTCAAAGCCGATGTCGCAGGCGTTGATGGCGGGCACGGCTTCAAATTCGGCGCTGATGAAGTCCTCCTCCACCATGCCGTAGGTGTCGTGCAGGTGCTTGAGAATCGCAAGTTTGAAGCCCTCGGCCTTGCCGTCAAGCATCAGCGGACGGCTGCCAACGATGATGTTGAGCTCCTCGCCTTTGATGCCCTCTTTGAGCTTGCGTTCGCTTTGCTCGCTGGCCAGATGCGGCAGCAAGTCGGTGATGCAAAAGCGTGGGTCGCCGTCTTCTTCACCAATGCAGATGTCCACAACCGAGCCGTCTTTTTTCACCACCACGCCGTGCAGCGCAAGGGGGATGGTCACCCATTGATACTTGCGCACACCGCCATAGTAGTGCGTTTTCGCAAGGGCGAGACCTTTGTCTTCATACAGCGGGTTTTGCTTGAGATCCAGCCGCGGGCTGTCGATATGCGCGGCGGCCATGCGCAGGCCGTCCTCCAAGCCGCGCTTGCCCAGCACGGTCAATATCACAGACTTGTTGCGCTGGTTGAGGTAAATTTTTGCGCCCGGCTCATAATTCTTGCCGGGCTCGAACTCCACAAAGCCCAGCTTTTCTGCGCGGGCGATGGTCCAGTTCGCGCAGGCGCGCTCGGTTTTGCACAGGTCAAGGTAGTGCTTGTAGCCCTCGCAAAACGCATCGGCTTCGGCAATTTCCTCGGCGGTGAGCACCTCGCAGGCATGCTTCTGGCGGCGGCAAAGCTGCTCGCGCAGCAGGTCGGCTTGTGTTTTGTCTGTCATGGGTGGCTTCCTTTCTCGCTACTTTAAAGTAGCACAAAAACTTTAGTCCGCTTCGCGGGGAATGGATTATAATTGAGATAAAGTATAGTCCATCGGCAAAATGCTGGTGAGCAGCTCGCGCAACTTGGCGGCAAGCTCCTCTTCGCCTTGCGCGTTGTCTATGGTAGTATGCCCCGAAAAATCCATGTTTGCTTGCGCGGCCATGCGTTGGTCGGCAGCATCGGCGGTCATGCCATCGCGGGCGAGGATGCGTGCGCGGCGCACGTCATCCGGTGCGGTGATGACCGCAATGTGATCGCAGTGGTGAGCAATTTCGCTCTCCAACAGCACCGCGGCGTCAACCACCACCACACGACCCTGTGCGGCACGCATGCGCTCAAACGCAAGCGCTGTGATTGCCTTGTGGGTGATGGCGTTGAGCACACGGCGCGTGTCTGCGTTAACAAACGCGCGGGCAGCCAATTCGCCGCGGTTGAGCGTGCCGTCATCACGCACGATTTCTGCGCCGAAATCGGCAGCGAGTTCCCGCAGCACAGGCGAGCCAGGGTGCACAATCTCGCGGGCGAGGTCGTCGCAGTCAATCACCAAGCAGCCCATGTTGGCAAGCAGCGTTGCGGCAGTGCTTTTGCCCGCACCCGTGGGGCCGCATAACCCCAACACGAAGTTCGGCGATTGCGTGCGAAAATCCGCGGCGCGCAACAGGCGGTTATATGCCGCAAGCCCGATGCCGTCTTGGGCAGGCGGGCGCACAAACACAGTATGCAGGCGACGTTTGTCTAATTCACGCAGCGCGCCAAACAGCTGTTGCGCTTGCTCGCTTGCGTCGTTGCCATAGGGCACGATTGCACACACGGGCAAGTCGATCTTCAGCAGAATTTCCACATCGCTGTCGAACACCAGCAAACCCTCCGGCTGTTCGCGCTTGGCATAGGCCGCAAAGGCGCGCAGCGTGCCATGCACGAGAGTCAGTTGCGCTTTTGGGGCATAGTGCCGATGTTTGAGCCCGGGGCTGGCGGGCTGCTCATGTTCGCCAAGCGGTTGCGTCACGGCGAGTGAAACGGCAATCTCGCGCCCCAGCACCTGCTCAATTTGCGCCTGCGTCACGCCGCCCGGGCGCAGCAGAACCGGTGTGCTGCCTGTTAGGTCAAGCACGGTGGATTCCACGCCCAAGGTGCATGCGCCGCCGTCTACAATCGCGGCAATGCGGCCGTTGAGGTCATCACGCACGTGCTGTGCGGTGGTTGGGCTGGGCGAGCCCGAGCGATTCGCGCTGGGCGCGGCAAGCGGGAGCTCACACACCTGCAGCAACGCAAGCGCCGCCGGGTGATTCGGCACACGCAGCGCGATGGTGTCCAGTCCTGCAGTGGTGGCAACAGGCACGCTGGGGTGCTTGGGCAGAATCATCGTCAGCGGGCCGGGCCAAAAGGCGGCGGCGAGCTGTTTGGCTGGCAGGGGGAACTCACGCACCAGCGGCAGCGCCTGCTTTGCGTCGGCGATGTGCACAATGAGCGGGTTGTCTTGCGGACGCCCCTTTGCGGTGAAGATCTTCGCCACGGCGGCGGGGCTCAACGCATTTGCAGCAAGACCATACACCGTCTCCGTGGGCATGGCGAGCACTTCGCCTGCCCGCAGCATGTGCGCGGCAACGAGGATATCATTTGGGCTGTGCGCTTGTAGGTTGAGCGTTGTCATGTTCGTTGTCCTTGGTACATCTTTCCTAACAGTAAGTATACCACAAAAATCGCCGACATGCAAGCCCATGTCAGCGATTTTTTGTTATTTCGATTAAACTTAGCCGTCTTCCATCTGCTTGCCCAAGAACGATGCCGCCACTTGAATGAGCTTGACATCGGTGGGGGAAGGCGGTGTGCCGTTTTCGTCTTGCAGCATGACCACGCAGCCAGACACATCGCCGCCGCCAATGATCGGATATGCCACAGCGGCATCGCGGTCAAGGCCCTCAATGGGGCGCAATTTTTCGCCGCCGGTGGAGTTAAAGCCGGTGCGGTTTTCGATGAGTGTCTCAAGGGCGCTGGTTAGGCGACGTTCGAGCACTTCTTTCTTGCTCAGCCCTGCGCAGGCAATCACGCGGTCACGGTCGGTGATGAGCACAGGCAAACCCGAGCTGCGGCACAGCACCTCGGCATAGGGCTTGGTGGCAGAGCTAAGCTCACCCACAGGCGAATATTTCTTGAAAATGACCTCACCGTTTGCGTCGGTGAAAATCTCCAGCGGGTCGCCTTCACGTATGCGCATGGTGCGCCGAATTTCTTTTGGTATGACCACGCGGCCCAAGTCGTCGATGCGCCGCACAATTCCGGTTGCTTTCATCTGCAATCATCCTCACTTCAATTTGTGGTAACAAGATGTATTGTGCGCGAAAGCCGGGAAGTTATGCAAGCGCACGCATGGCGATTTTTGGGAATAACTGCGCCAATATTGCCCATTCCATTTTACCGCACACGAGGGCTTTAGTCAATAGCAATGTTTTCCAGAGAAAAGCAAAAGCAGCCAACATATGTTGACTGCTTGGTTTGTTTGGCAAGTTGATGTAGCGCACAGGCGGGCTGTGGCGCGCGCAACGGTCTGCGGAATGCTGCTCGGTTCCCCGCCTGACATGGTTGGCAGTGCTGTGCCGCACAGAACCTGCACACTACAGCAACCCGCCAAACAAAAAATCAAAAAACTTGTGTTACTCTGCGGTGTAGGGCAGCAACGCCACCATGCGCGCACGCTTGATTGCGGTGGTGAGGGTGCGTTGGTGCTTGGCACAAGTGCCGGTCATGCGACGGGGCAGAATTTTCGCCCGCTCGCTGATGTATTTGTTCAGGCGGGGCACGTCTTTGTAGTCGATGTGCTCCACTTTGTCCACACAGAACGAGCACACTTTGCGGCGACGGCGGCGTTGTGGGCGGCGGTCGTCACGATCTTCGCGGTCACGCGAGTTAGGGTTATATGCCATAATAAAATTCTCCTAATCTAATGTCTAATATCTAGTGTCTAGCCTCTAGAACGGCAGGTCATCATCGCCGGCGATTTCGTCAAAGTCTGCCGCGCTTGCGGTGGAGTATGACGACTGTTGCTGGGCGTTGCCGCGTTCGGGCGGGGGTTCGGGCAGGGGCGGCTGCTCGCGGAAGTTACCACCGCCGCCACCTTGGCTGCGTTCACCGGTGAAGTGGATGTTCTCGGCTACCAACTCAACGGCTTCACGCTTGTTGCCGTTTTTGTCTTCATAGCTGCGCACTTGAATGTTGCCCATCACGGCAACCATGCTGCCTTTTTTGAAGTAACGGCTGAGAAATTCTGCGCTTTGACGCCATGCCACGCAGCGGATGAAGTCGGTTTCGCGCTCTTGGTTTTGCCCTTTGAAGCGGCGGTCAACCGCCACGGTGAACGAACAAACCGAAACGCCGCTGCCTGTGCTTTTGAGTTCCGGGTCTGCGGTGAGGCGACCCATGATCATCGCATAGTTCATTCCTAGTCCTCCCGACGAATCACCATGCAGCGCAACACGCCGTCGGTGATGCCAGCCACGCGCTCAAGCTCGGCGGGGAATTCCGGTGCCGCGGTGAACACGAACAGCATGTAGTAGCCTTCGGTTTCTCTTTTGTTGATGAGATAGGCCAAGCGACGTTTGCCCATGTCTTTGGTCTGCTCTGCATCGAGGGTTGCGTTTTGCTCAATGAGGGTTTGAAACCGCTCTTTGAGCGCGTTGATGGCTTCCTCGCCGGGCAGCATGGAAAACACCATCATCGCTTCGTAGTTGTGTTGTGCCATAGTTTCCTCCTTATGGACGGTGGACCGCATTGTGCGGCCAAGAAGATTCCCTGTGCTGTGAAGCATGCAGGGCGCGGATAGTTCCCGCGACTTTATAGTATAGCACAGGTGGGTTGGCTTGTCAAGCGTTTTCTGCGAGATTATGGCAGGGTGATGCGTAATCCCTGCGCTTGCACCGTGCGGGTGTCGTCTTGATTCCAACTCGCGTGATAAACAATGATGGTGTTGTCGTCCGTGAAGCTGAACTGATGTTGCCAACTCCACGGTTCTCCAGGCCAAGGAACAGCCGCCACAAATGTTTGCGCTTGCACATTGAAAATCAGCAGTTCATGGTTGGATGAGAGCGCCGCAAAAAACATCGCGCTGGGCGACAGTTGTGTTTCGCCATGCCAACCGCCTTGGATGTACGCTTGTGGTATGTTGCCCAACAAATTATCGCTTGCTTGAACGCGCACATTGTTGCTGCCCAAGCCCGCTATCGTAGCCCTATATAAATGAAGCTGTGGACCTGTGCCACTATATTCATTGGCAGTAGAAATAAAGTAGTGCGCGCCATCGCTTTCGCCCCAATAGAGCCGCCAGCCTACATGTTCGGGTAGATATGCGGTCATTTCCAAGCGGTCAAGGTCAAAGATGCCCGTCACCGCTGTGACGGTGTGATGCTGCCAGCCAAGCAAAAAATAACGCTCATCCATTACACGAATCACCAACGGCTGTGACCACAGATGTTGCTCATACGGGCTGTACGAACCTTCAAACAAAATTTGCTCTGTGCGCGTGGCATTGTCACGCACCCAAAGGCTTGACGGTTGAAATTCGCCCGGCGCACGCCAAAACAGCGTGCGGTTGCCCATCGCAACTTCTGGCCAGCCGCGCGCAACCCATTGGCGATTTTCTATGCTTGCACGAAATTCATCAAACTCTTGCGTGTGCAAGTTAATCTCCTGCCACGAAACGCCATTCATGCGTCCCTGCGGAAATGGTCGCGTGGTCGTTTCTGCCACGCTCGTGGTAACCTCTTCCTCGTCGGCACAATACGCACAGTAAAGCGCATCTACATCGAGCCAAGGGGTACGGCACACGCGGCATTCGTAACCATACACTACCGTTGGCAGGGGAATGTCCACCACCGCCGCCGAGCCGCAGCCCGCCAGCACCAGCAGAACAAGCAATAGAGCAAGCAATTTCATGGCAAACCCTCCTTTTTGATGATTATACCACGCCTGCCCGCAAATGTCCAGTTACAATGTTGTAACCTTTTGCAAAATTGTGCTGGACAAGTCCCGAACAATGTGCTATAATATGGAGAAACTATAGACATGAAAGGTATTTTTCTCTGATGGAAAACAAGCTCAAACGCAAATTCGGGCTGCTGATGGCCATGTGCATGGTGGTGGGCACAATCATCGGCAGCGGCATCTTCTTCCGCAACGAAGAAATCGTTGCCTACGCAGGCGGCCGCATGTGGATCGGCATCGCGGCATGGGCAATCGGCGGGTTCATCACCCTGGCTTTCGCATACGTGCTGGGCGTGCTGTCCACTCGCCACGAAAAAGTGGGCGGTCTGCTGGACTACTCCGACGTGCTCGTGGGCGAAAAATTCGGCTACATGTTCGGCTGGTTCATGGCCACGTTCTTCTATCCGTCCATGACGGGCATCCTTGCCTGGATATCAGCACGCTTCACCGTGGAGCTGTTCGGCTGGCACACCACACGTGGTGTTAACCAATTCTTCAGCGGCGAGACCTTCGCCATCGCGCTGGTTTATCTGGTCGCGATTTACGTCATCAACACCCTTAGCCCAAAAATCAGCGAAAAAATTCAGATTTCCGGCACGTTCATCAAGATTATCCCGCTCATCGGCATGGGCATCGTCGGCTTAATTGCCGGGCTGGCCAACGGCGTGACCCTCGAAAACCTCAGCTATGTGGTGGCAGAAACACCGGTGCGTGGCGTGATGAACATTCAAATTGGCTATTATCCCGCAGGCAGTGCATTTTTGTCTGCGCTCATCGCCACGGTGTTCGCCTATGTTGGCTTTGACTGCGTGATGAACCTCAACAGCGAAATCAAGAATGCCAAACGCAACTTGCCCATTGCACTCACCGGCGGACTGTTGATTATCACTGCGATTTATGTGCTGTACTTCGTTGGCATTTTCGGCGCGGCCTACACCGAAACCCTCGCAAGCGGCGGCACGCGCACGGCCTTCACCAACATCTTCACCGAAACCGGCGGCACCATCCTGTTTGTGTTCATCGTGATTTCCTGCTTGGGCACGCTCAATGGCTTAACCGTGGCCGGGCAGCGCGCGTTCTACGCCATTGCAGCGCGCAGACGCGGACCGAAACCCGAAATTTTCGGTCAAGTGGATGCCGCAACGAACATGCCGAACAACTCCGCAGCACTCAACCTGCTGCTGATTGCCGTGTGGATGTTCATCAACGGCGCACAACAAGCTGGTTGGTTTAGCTACTTGAGCTTCCTGTTGCCCGAGAGCGGTAACATTGAAGTATTCCGCTTCAATATTGCGGCACTGATTCCTATCACGTTCAATGCGTTTTTCATCCCCATGTTTATCATGGTAATGGTGAAGCAAAAAGACTTGGGTATCTTCAACCGCTTCATCGCACCGGGCATCGCCACCGCAGGTGCAATCTTCCTTATCTACGCTGTTATTCAGCGCGAAGAATGGGTTGTTGCGTACTATCTCGCGCTGTTCGCCGTTGTGATGTGCGGTGGCTGGCTGCTGCACAAGCGCAAAGAAGCGAAACAAGTGGCAGATGTCGCAGAATCGCCAGAATAACATCAACACAATACTTTCGCGGCGGGGCTTCGGTCTCGTCGCTTGTTTATTTGGCGCAAAAGGTTACAACATTGTAACTGGACATTTACGCACACGCGTGGTATAATAGGGAAAAGGGGGATTTGCTATGAAATTGCTTGCTGTACTACTTATTCTGCTGGTGCTGGCGGGCTGCGGCTCGGCGGTGGTGGTGGATGATGACTACACCACCGAAACCACCACGGAGGTATACACGACGGCTGAAGAGGAAACGACGACTTTACCTGAAGTTGTCGTGCGGGAGTTTTCTTGGGAGGAAGTTGATCTCACCAGTGCACAAGGTGCGCAATTGCACGCTTGGTTGCTGGACAACACAACGTGGGATCCAGAGCCAACACCCTTACCAGAGTTTGACTTGCCGGGCATGTCAGTGCTTACCCGCTTTGATTTATATTTACGCAACGATGCAACGGGCGAGGAAACGCTGATTGCCGAGGGCATGCACTGGGAAGGCTTTGAAATTGGTCGATTAGTACGGCAAGTGTTTGAACAACGCTTTGTTTGGCATACATATGACACTGGACATCGGCCTGCCGGTGCAATTTTCGATACGCAACGCATGGTGAACATGCCCTTGCGCTTTCCCGAGGGGACAACCAGCGTAACCTACGCGGGCGAAATTAACGGAGTGCATTACTTTATCAATACGCATTGTCGCATGGATGGTTTTATCGGAAAAATGCATGTATTTGCACTGGATTTGCGCGAGCATGATTTGCATACAGCGACAGAAATTTATGTCAGCAATAATTTGCTGGCGAGCGTTCCGCAGCGTTATGAAACCGAGCATATACTCGCATCGCTTTCGCCATGTGGCAGGTTTTACGCAATGTATGGCTTTGAACTTGACCCGTATTGGCAGAGCAGTCGTGCGCTATTTGTTTTCGATTTAGCAAATGGCCAACTGCTTGGCGAAATCCCTGTGGAAAATTTGCCACAAGATACGTTTCGCATGATTTTTCAAGATGAACACACATTGGTGCTTTACTGTATGCAGTGGTGGAGTGAAGATAACTTTCTGACACCACCTGCCTACGAATTGCACCCTATCGCGTTGCAGATTAACTTGCCATAAGGAGGATTTGCTATGAAATTGCTTGCTTTGTTACTTATTCTGCTGGTGCTGGCGGGCTGCGGCTCGGCGGCAGTGGTGGATGATGATGACTACACCACCGAAACCACCACGGAGGTTGCCACTACGACTGAAGAGGCCACAGAAGCACCCATTGTGCTCACGCGCGTTGGTGCTGTGATGCCGCCATTGCAGGGCGGGCCAATGTTGTATACATTTCCATCGTCGCGGTCATGGGGGCACACATACTGCGAAAAATATGGCAACCCAATTCCGCTGTTTCATATCGGATTGGTCAATGAAATAGGGCGCGTGGTCACCCAACCGCGCTACACCGCAACGCAATACCTGCACAATGCACAAGGACGTGTGATTGGCTTGCTGGCTTATCGCGATGCAACAGTTACGCATTACACACTGCAGGGCGCTGCCACGCAGTTGCCGTTTCAAGCTCAGGCGATACGTCCCATGCAGGACGGTCGCCATTGGATTGTGCAGCGCTATGGTCGCTTAGATGGTTTTGACTGGAACGACGGCGCATATCAGGGCTTGTTTGATTGGCAAACGCGACAATTTATTATTCCGCCAACCGAAGGATTGACCTTAAATGCGCACGGCACTATGCTGCTTGGTACGCAACGCACAGCCCGGTCGTTCGACAGCCCGCTGGTTCGCGCGTTTGTGCGCGACGCTGATGGCAATGAACGCGAACTCCCTGAAGGTTGGCGTGCGCAGCGTTATTTCCCCGAAACGAGCTGGTTTGAAATTGTGACGGGCGAGCGTTTTTCAACCGAAATGTTTATCGTTGACCGCGAATTTAACCGCGTACCCGAATTGCTCACACGATGGCACATTGACAGACCCTTTGAAGGGCGAAACCACATGATTATACGTAGCCGCAGCGATCACAGCACTTCAACTTGGGCTGACCGCGAGGGCAATATTTCGCCGCTTCGCTATGGCAATATTCGCCGCACGGGGCAGATGTATTTTGTGCGCGACGACTGGAACGCCCAAACGGTATCGATTTACGACGACCAGCTCAACCGCCTGCACAACGGCCAAGCGGCCATGCTGTGGGATGTGTTTGACCCCGGCAGTAATTACCCACACTTTTTGGCCGCACTTAACGAACAAGGCCAAGTGCAACGCATGTGGGGCACAAGCACCAGTCAACCCATAAACCTCAACGGCTTTGTCGGGTATTTTAGAACATCGCAGCACAGCGGTGCATTAGCGCGCAGAAACAACCGCTGGTATGAAATTATTCCGCATGATTTTATCAATTCGGTCGCAGGTGAATTGATAGCCAGTTCAGGCAACGTGACCCGCAATAGCGTGAGGCTTTGGTTTGGGTATTCGATGGAACTTGGTTATCGAACCCTGCGCACGATTACTGTAGACTGGAGCGGCAATGTGATTGACTGTCCGCCAGCTCTATCGCGAACGACGGGCATCCGCAGTGCTGGCGAGCAAGGCCCGCACTACTGGTGGGTGGAGCGCGACGGACAACGCGGCTTCGTGAATGAGCGAGGACAATGGCTATTTATATATGGGCAATGAGGAGCATGCTATGACACTTGACCAACTGCAACACAACATCGGCCACACCTTCCGCCAGCCCGAGCTGCTTGAGCGCGCGCTGACGCACTCGAGCTATGCCAACGAGCGCAAGCTGGCGCACGGCAGCAACGAACGCCTGGAGTTTTTGGGCGACTCGGTGCTGGGTTTCATCACGGCGGAGTGGCTGCATGCCAGCCATCCCGACAAAACCGAAGGTGAGCTCACCAAGATGCGCGCCGCCGCCGTGTGCGAGCCCGCGCTGTTCGGCTATGCGCAAGAAATCGGGCTGGGCGGCGCGCTGCGGCTTGGTCGCGGCGAGGCTGCAACCGGCGGCGCGAATCGTCCCAGCATGGTTGCCGACGCCTTCGAGGCCGTGCTGGCGGCGATGTTCCTCGACGGCGGCATCGAGCCCTGCAAGGTGTTCGTGCATCGCTTTTTGCAGCAGGGCAAGTTTGCGATGGCCGACAGCAAAACCGAGCTGCAGCAAATCGTGCAGCAAAACCCGGCGGAGTCCGTGGAGTATGTGCTCGTTGGCGAGCAAGGCCCCGACCACGAGAAAATCTTCGTGGTGGAGGTGCGGTTGCACTCCAACGTGCTGGGGGTGGGGCGTGGGCGCAGCAAAAAGCTCGCCGAGCAAGCCGCCGCCGCGCAGGCGCTGAAGCTGATGGGGATGGGATAAGATGAAGAAATTTTTCAAAGAACACAAGCGAATGGTGATAGCGGTTTCGGTTGTTATCATAATTTTGATGGTGGCAGTGATTGTGCCGCTGAATGTCGCATATCCTCACGAACAAAGCCGTGACCGCTATTGGACGGTGTTGGCTTCGTTGATTGGCTCAGCGGCAGTCGTGATTATTTTCATGCTTGAAAACAAGCGACATAAAGATGAAGTAGTTAAACAAGATGAGAAACACCGAAAAGAAAAGGAAGCGCAAGAAGAACGCCACCATGCAGAAAAGAAGGAAAAAGTAAGACCTGTATTTGATATGGGGTATTTGTCTGGGGAGAAATTGGGGGAATTCAAAGGACACGTACCGAAAAACTGGAAAAAAAACGTTGATTATCTGAAGGAGACTGTGCCGAATGGATGGAGCGGTGCAGAGCCTTTGAAAAAGCAGCGCTTTAAGTCCCTTAACTGTTTTGTTCTGAAACTTTTATCCGCGTCATTTGTATCGGAATGCACAGTAAAAGTATTTGTTGGCGTTGATGGCACGCCGTGTTTTGAGTATTCGCTGGGAGTGCTGGTGCAGGGCAGCACTTGGGCGCTACCCTTAGCAAAGCAGATTGACTTGCCGAATGAAATAATGGAGCCATTTCGCATCGGAATCACTTGCAAGACGTCAGAGGCCGAAAAAATCACGCATGTGATATATTTTGATAAGTGGCTTGAAGATAGCCAAGACATTGGCTATCGTATTGTGACAGAGTCAACCAGAGAATCAATATTTGCAGATAACAAACCTACTGCCCCCTCATATGAGGGACAGATTAACGAATGGTTATTATAGAATAGGACATCACCCATGAAAAACCGCCTCATCACCCTGCGCCCCGCGTGGCTGCCCTGCGAGTTCATCCGCGTGCTCGTTGTGCTGGGCGTGGGCACGCTGCTGCTGCAACTTGTGCTGTTCGCCACCGGCTTTCGCTATGGCTGGGGGTGGATGCCATGGAACATGTTCCTCGCATGGCTGCCGTTGGTGTTTGCCTGCGGCGTGCTGCGCGGTGCGGCTGCTTCTAATCTTGGACCGCGCGTGCTTTCGTGGATATGCTGGCCGCTGTGGTTGCTGTTCTACCCCAACGCGCCATATCTCTTCACCAGCCTGCTGCACCTGAACAACGTCAACTTCATCGAAAGCGAAAGCCCGCAGTGGGTCTTCCTCTTCACCACTGAACCCTCGGCGTGGTTCTCACTGCTGCTGATGGTCGCGGGCGTGGGCATGGGCTTGCTGTTCGGCTTTGTGTCGCTTGCGATGCTCCACCGCTTGGTGGCGCGCAGGCTCGGCGTGTTATGGGGCTGGCTGCTGGTGATGGTCACATCGTTGCTGTCGGGCTGGGCAATTTGGATGGGGCGCGGTGCGCTGCGCCTGAACAGCTGGTACGTCTTCACCCGTCCGCTGCACACCATTGAGCAAATCTTCAGCGCGATGGACGCCAACGCCCTGCGGTTGAGCCTCATCTTCGCCGCGATGAGCTTGGGCGGCTATCTGCTGGTGTGGGCGCTGCTGCCGAAAGAAACGGAGGACTGTGCATGAAGAAACTCGCGATGTTGTTCGTTGCGCTCATCATGTTGATGAGCTTGGCGTTGCCTGTGTTTGCGCAGGAGGACGAGCCGCTCACCTGGCAGGAGCAGTATTGGGCGTTGTTTTGGCAAGTGGTTAGCACTCGCCGCGAAAACGAAGTCTACCACCTTGTTCTAGCCGACCTCAACCAAGACGGCGTGCAAGAGTTGGTGGTAGTGTTCGGCTTTGGCGCAACCTTTCGCTCCACGTTGGTGTTGCTGGCCGCGATGGATGGCGACACCGCGCGTGCATTTGAGCTGCAGAGCGAGTGGGGAGCGACGCTCATTGCGTTCGATAGCATTTGGGTTGACACCCAGCACGATGAAATTCGCTTGTTTGGGTTTGATACAGGGCGAAACTTTCGCTTTTATGATGAAATTTTGCTTTGCTGGGAAACATACACGGCAACCTCACGACAGCTCGAGGGTGTGCGATTGGTGCACACTTGGCATAGTGAGCTAATCGAACGCAATCATCGCAGAATGTATACTACTCATCATTTGCGCTCAGGCTGGCGGAGACTCCATCACTTAGAGATGAACTGGATTGGTCGAGCTCGCGAAGACCGCGTGCCCGTGGTTGCCATGTCTTACGACATCACGCGCGCGGCGTTTTTCGGGGCTTTAGATATCCTCGCTCCCGATGGCACGCTTTATGCCGAGCCGTTCACCAGCGCTGTGCCAGCAACAGACTTTATGCAAACTTCAAGGTTTTGGGCGTGGTGGCATCGCTCCTCGACACGCGATTGGTGGAATTTATTCTATAGTGTTCCGTTCTTGTTAATCGGTTATTTTTGTGGGCGCAGCAGCAAGCAAAAACAGCAGGAAAAACGCCAACAAGCGCCCATGACCGCCATCGCCTGCGTGGATCGCCACTGGGCCATCGGCAACGAAAACCAGCTGCTGTTCCACATCCCCGATGACTTGACGCACTTTAAGTGCACCACCGTGAACTGCGTGCTGCTCATGGGTCGCAAGACCTACCTCAGCCTGCCCAAGATGCTGCCCGGGCGCAAGATCGTGGTGCTGTCACGCGACCCGAAGGCGAGGCTTTGGCAGGGCGCATACGCGTGCCGCACCCTCGAAGAAGCCGTGGTCAAGGCGAAATCGCTGGGCAAGGTGTTCGTTGCGGGCGGCGGGGAGATTTACAATGCGTTGTTGCCGCAGTGCAGCACCGCCATCATCACCCAAGTGGATGCCGTTGCCGAACAGGCCGACACCTTTTTCCTCGACTTGGACATTCACCCCGACTGGACATTGACGAAAACCGGCGAATGGCGCACCCATGAAGGCTTGAAATGGAGAATTTGTGAGTACACTCGCCGCGTTTAGTCGCTATAATCAAGCACAGCGAAGCGACTTGCGCCCCGCAGGGGTGGAGGATTTGTGAGTACACTCGCCGAAACATGTGAGATTCAACAAAATAACTCTTGCAATTGTCCGGCAAATGCTGTATAATGTAAAATAGGCATCCCATCTTATTCCAGCAAGGGGGCGCACTATGGCTGGTGACCTGCACTGCCACACACGGCTTTCCATCGGCTCCATGGGCATTGACGATCTGCTTGCGCTGGCTAAAGCGCAGGGGGTCACTCACCTTGCCATTGTTGACCAAGACTGCATGGCCGGCACCGTGCGCGCACGTGTGCTGGGCGAGCGCCATGGCATCCAAGTGTTGCACGGCGTGGAGATTTCATGCTCTGCCGCGAATGGTTGCGAGCTGCATCTGCTGTGTTATCTTGCGGACAACCCCAGCCGCCTCGAAGGTCTCTGCCACCAGAACATCCAGGCACGAAAACAATCCATGCAACTGATGGTGGCGAAGTTTTTGCGTCGCTTCCCCGTGAGCTTGGAGCTGGTGAAGGAATGCGCCAAGGGCAGCACTTGTGTGTATCCCCAGCATTTGATGCGCGCGCTGGTTGAAAGCGGCTTGGCCGACCAATTCTGCGGTGAGCTTTATCACGCGTTGTTCGACCCCGCCAGCCGCACGAGCATCGCTTCGCCTGCAACATTCTCCACCCCGCAAGAGGTGCTGCAGGCCATCCACCAAGCGGGCGGCATCGCGGTGCTGGCGCATCCCGGCGAAAGCACCTGCGCCCTCGATATGCTCGATGAACTCATCGCCGCAGGTCTTGATGGCATTGAGGTGCTGCACCCCGCCAATAGCCGCGACATGCAAAAGCAGCTGCTTAGCATCGCCAAAGCACAGGGCATGCTCGTCACCGGCGGCAGCGACTTCCGCGGCATGTATGGCACGGCGACGGTGGGACAAGCGCAAATGAATGACGCGCAGCTGGCGTTGCTGCTGAGCTATAAATCGCGCATGAAACGAAAACTGGCAGCGAAAGGTTAACGTATGGACACTGACATCAAAATTTTTGGCCAACAGGAGCACAACGAAAACCTAGACGAAATGGCGGCGCAAACCGAACAGTTGCGTCAAGCCGGGCTGCTTGGTGCGGCCAAACGGCTGGGACGCGAGCTTGCAGGTATCTCCGCAAAAACGCCGGAGGTCATTGCCATCGCCGAGAGCTTCGGCTTTGGTCTCACGCCCGCGCGTGAGCAGCACCTGCAAGTGTTGATGGTATATTCCGCGCAATATGCCCTGCGCAAGTTGCTGCAGCCCGCGCTGCTGGCCGAGGCCGCCGTCACCACCATGAACAACACGCTCATCAACCACTCCCGCGAGTTTTGGGACACCATTTCCGACGGCAGCGCCTTCACGCAATATCTGCTCGCCAAGCGCGAAACGCCCGACACCACCAAAGCGCAGGTCATGGGTAAAGTCTTCGCCCGCGTGTGTGCGCAGGAGGACAACACCGACCTGCACTGCCTCGGCGAGACCGTCTTCAACGCTGCCCACGAGCTTGTTGCGGCGAAATGGGGGAATGCATGAGCACTCGGGTGCGCGAGCGTGAAATCCCAGACCCAAAATGGCTATTAAAGGTTTTGTTGCTTTGGTCGGCGTGGATACTGGCGGATCGCATTGCAACTTGGGTTGATAGGCTTGGTTGGATGTGGGGAGAAATCCCGTTTCTCTTCTTTTGGATGGGCTTGATTGTGGCAGTGGTTGTTCTGAAAAAGTGGAAAGTATTATGGCCAGGCGTGATGTTCCCCTTTTTCTGGTTCGTTGCGTGGCTCTCGGTGGATTTATTTCATCTTCTTCGCCTGTATGGTGTTGGCAGCTTTATCGTGAGGCATCATTTTAACATCGTATTGCAAGTGGCACTTTACGGTCTCATGCTTGCGTTGATTGCTCGCCACCAAGGCGAAAAACGGTGGTGGCGTTGGTCTTATCCAGCGGTGCTATTTCTCATTCGTTTCCCGGGATGGCGAGATGTTGTGCATGACTGGCCATCGCTCTGGATTAGAGTGTTTGCGGATTTTCGTTTTATCTCGTTGTACGTTTTAGCTGTGCTGCTGCCTGTTTTCCTGCTTTGGTGCAAGCACCGCAAACTTACACCACCCACACGCCCCCGTACCTCACCAGGATAGAGGGTCCGCCTCCTAAGCGGAATGTAGTGCGTTCGAGTCGCGCCGGGGGTGCCAGCTTTTGCGCGATGCTGCGTTTCGGCTGCAGTCGTGTGCCTTCGCACACTTCCCTTGCCTCAACATTGCCTCACACAAAACCACCTGCGGTGGGGCTTGGTCGCTTCGCTGTGCATTACGCCAGCCTGTGCGAGCCGCACCGCTGTGTCCTGCGCTTTTTAGTGTGGGACATCTTTTTTACGATTCCCCTTGACATTCGCCGCAAAATGCCGTATAATATGAGAACATGGAAGCGTATCGAAGTGGTCATAACGAGCCGCACTCGAAATGCGGTTGGGGGCAACCCCACGAGAGTTCGAATCTCTCCGCTTCCGCCAGCAAAAACACACGCACCCAACAACATGGGTGCGTGTTTCTGTTATTTCGCCCAACGTTTGAGCGTGGCAAACACGTTGCGCATGTTTTCGCGTGCTTCGTCGTCATCTTTGCAGCCGTCGCGCCAAAATTCTAGGTTTGACTCAACAAACTCATCGAATGTGGGTTTCCACGCGAAGTCACCCGCTTGATAGCAATAGCAGCAGTAGTCTGCGCTGGGTTTGCCGTCGGCTTCGCGACCGAAGTCCTTCTTCTTTTTCATGGGCATGTAACAGCTTTGGCAGTGTCGTGGAGTTTTCATGGCTCGTATCCTCCTGTGATTTCGATTTCGTTGCCATCGGGGTCGTACACATTGAAATACCAGTAGTCTGCGCAATTTTGCGAGCGGCGGATATCGCTCATTTTGCCGATACAAAGACTTTGCACGCGTTGGTGCTCACAGCGTAGGCATTCGATCCAAAAGTTCAGCACGAACTTGGAGTCGCCGCTGCCGGCGGTGTCGTGCCCCGGCAAGTTGCTTTCGTTCATGATGGAGATGTTTTTATTGTCGAAGTGAAACTCCGCAAACACGCCCGGAGCGATTGCCGAAACGCGCATGGACAAAAACTTCTCATAAAAATCAACAGATTGCCGAAATTTTTTCGCCACCAGATAAATGCTGCCAAGGTGCAGCACATTTTTGTTTGGTCGGCAAAGCGCCTTTTCTTTTTCAAGCAGTAGCTCGTCGGTCGTCATGCCAAATAGGCGGCTGATTGCCACGATTTTGTCCAGTTCCGGCAGCGCCTGCCCAAGCTCCCAGCGCGAAACCGACTGCCGCGTCACGCCCAGCTTGTCCGCCAGTGCAACTTGCGACAAGCCGTTTTTCATCCGAACCGCTTGAATGTTTTCGCCAACCTGCATAAACGCACCCCCTGTGTGTACAAGTATAGCAGAAAAGCGCGCGCGTGTCAACCAAGCTTGCTTGGAAATTCGTCACGCAGTGATTGCACCCGCTTCCCCATTCTCTGTCGTTTGCATATGCTATAAGGACAAGGAGGAACAACATGGATCTGCTCATCAAAAACCTAGCCGGCCTGCTGAAAGTCAAAACCATCATCACCTTGCTGATTATCGTTGTGTTTTGCTACAAAACGCTCACGGGCATCGAAATCACCAGCGAATTCGTCATGATCGCCTCGGCCGTTGTGACTTACTATTTTGCCAAAGACAAACTATCTACCGACACCGAAAGGCTGTAAACATGAACCTGAAAAAACTTATCTTCACCGAAAACGCCTGCTACAAAACAGGTCAAACCATCACCCCAAAGGGCATCATGGTGCACTCCACCGGTGCCAACAACCCCAAGCTCAGCCGCTATGTCGGTCCCGACGACAGTCTGCTGGGCAAAAATCCCAACAACAACCACTGGAACACCGCCAAGCCCGACGGCCGCGACATCTGCCCGCACGGCTTCATCGGTCAGCTTGCCGACGGCAGCGTGGCGACCTACCAAGTGCTGCCGTGGAATCATCGCGGCTGGCATGCGGGCAACGGCACCAAGGGCAGCGCCAACAGCACGCACATCGGCTTTGAGATTTGCGAAGACGGGTTGACCGACGCGAAATACTTGGGCGCGGTGTATCAAGAAGCCGCGGAATTGTGTGCCATGCTGTGCAGGATGTATAAGCTTGATCCCATGGCCAGTGGCGTGCTCATCGGCCACAGCGAGGGCTACAAGCTGGGCATCGCCAGCAACCACGCCGACCCCGCGCACTGGTTCACCAAGCACGGCAAAACCATGGATGACTTCCGCAAGCTGGTGAAGCAGCTGATGGACGGCAGCACAACCACCGATCCCAAACCCGAACCGCCCGCGCCAACGCCACAGCCACCCACGCCCGGGCAGGTGCTCTATCGCGTGCAGGTGGGGGCTTATGCCACCAAGGCTAACGCCGATGCCGCACTGACACACGCGAAGGCAATGGGCTTCAAGGACGCATTCATTTTTGTGCTATAGCAAAAGAGCAAGCACCCACAAAAGCGGGTGCTTGTTTTCGCTTATTTTGCCGCGTTGAACTCCTCTGCCAACAGACCATACAGCACTTCGTCCCAAAACCGCCCTTGATGGAACACCTGCTCGCGCCGCGTGCCCTCCTTGGTGAAGCCCAGCTGCTCGAACAGCTTGATGTTCACTGCGTCCTGCGCGATGAAGCCCGTGTGGCAACGGTGCAAGCGCAGCTCGTTGAAGGCGTAGTCCAGCATCAACTTCGCGCCAGCCAAGCCGCGATGTTCTTCAGTCGCGCCGAAGAACAAGCCAAACGTGCCGTTGCGTCGGTCGATGCCGTGCAGGTTGCCGCCGCCGATGTACTCACCTTCGGGCGTTTCAAATGCTAGACAAATGCGTGTTTCGCTGCCCCAATTTTCGTTGATATAATTTTCCCAGCTTTCTTGGCGCAGTGTTTCGTCCATGGGCAGCTCTTGTTCATAGTCCGTGAAGAAACGCCACGGGCTGTCGTACATATCAAAACGTTGCAGCTTCCAGTCTTCGGGGCGCGAACGGCGCACACGCACGAGGTCATTTTGCCAATAATACTTGCCGTAGTCGGTGTCGTTCATGTGATCATCTCCTTTTGAGTAGAGTATTTTGCGCAGCGCATCGTCTGACAAAAAATAGCTTTCGCTCAACTCGCTCATGCCCGCGCCGAGCTTGTGCTCCCTGCGGATTTCTGCGTTGCGCCGGGCATACATCGCCTTGGCGCCGGTGCCCTCGCCCCACGCTTTGCGCCGCGCCGCCGGGACATACAATAACTCACCGGCTGCGTGCTTTTGCAATTCCTGCAGCAGATGCACGGGCAGCAACTCGGCGGCTTTTCGGTATTTCATGGCGCTGCTCCTTTCATTGGGCTGCTCTTAGTATACACCAAAACCCGCCTTCGCGCAAGGGAGAGAATTTTTTAACACACCCCTTTGCCGCCCACTGAATAAGATGAAATAGCACGATTTTGCGGAAAGGAGACAGACCATGCGCGGGTATTCGCGGCTGCCGTGTGGCAGAAACTTTTTGGCGGCTGCGTTTTTCACGGGGCTGGCGTTAGCGTTGCTGCTGCCTTGGCTTGCGGTAGTGTTGCTGTGCATGGCGGTTGCCACCGCGGTGGTGTGTGTTTTTCGTATGAACCGTTATTAGACAAAGGAGGTCACCATGAAGGTTGTTGTGATGCGCAGCCCCAAAGCCTTGAGCGGGATTTTACGGCTGTTGTTCAAAATCAAAAAGGACGATGAATAAGTACATAAAAAGCCCCCTGCCAAGCGGCAGGGGGTTCGTTATTTTGCATAAACTTGAACTTTTTCCCCAAAAGGGCTTGACAATATATATATATATTGGATGTACCCCATTTTTCGAAGGAGGTATTCAGCCCAATGAAGTATTGTTCCAAGTGTGATGTAGAGCATCGCGTACCAGCCGACCACAAATTTTGCCCAGTATGCGGCAGCGAATTTGCCGTCAAGCCCAGCGAGTTCTCTTTTTCTCCCACGTGCGGACATAAACTTGGCGCGACCTGCGCGTTTTGCCCAGAGTGTGGCGGAAGTCTCGCCGTTCAGCACAACGCACCACCCGTTAATCCACCCAAACTCGGTCAGCTTCAGGGCGTTGTGCCCGTTTTGCTGACATGGTCTAAGGAGCGCTGGATGTTTCTACTAAGCGGCGTGGGAACGATTTTATTTTCGCTGTTTGGCTGGGCAAGTGTGCGTGGTGCCGAAATACTGCAAATGATAGCCGGTGAATTGGGGATTCCCTTGAGTTCAATCGGCACGAGTTTCAACCTCTTTAGCTTGCACAACTTGATTGGAACAGCCGCGCGCATCGCTTCAAGTTTTGACTTTGACGAACTCTCCTCCGTTCGGTCGTTTTTGAGTGTGCTAATTGCCATCTTGCTTGCGGGGTTTGGATGCTTGATATTTGCCGCCGTTTGGCACTTCAAAGGCAAACAGTGGAAAGTGTTTGCGGCTTTCGGCTTTATTCTGGTTTTGATTTTGATTATCCTCTGGATATTAGCCGTACTTCTGATAAACTTCGCCGCACGCGAGGAGTTCGGCTTTGCGTTGCTGCGGCTATCGAAACCTTCTTTCATCGTACTCGCCTCCTGCGTGGTGGGGCTGATTTCGCTGAAAAAAGCAAAGGCATAAGCCAACAAAAACCAAGCAGTCGGAGTTTCATCCGACTGCTTTTTTTCACTCACATGCCCACCACGAGCACCTCACCGGCCTCTTCGCTTAGCGCAACTTGGCTCAGCCCGCCGCCCACCGCCTGCACAATCTGCGCAGTGATGGGATCTTCCACGCGGCGGCGCAGGGCGTTGCGCAGGTCACGTGCGCCGCGGCTGCCTTGCGCGGCTTGCTCGGCGAGAGCCCGCACGGCTTCGCTCGTCCACGTGAACACGATGCCTTTTTCCAGCAGAGACTCGCGCAGTTCCTCCAAGTGCAGCAGCGCGATTTTCACGAAATCTTCGGCATCCAAGTCGCGGAAGAAGATAATCTCATCCACCCGACCGAGGAACTCCGGCCGCAGGAAATCTTTGAGCGCTTTGTTGGCGCGGTCTTGCGTGAAGGCGGCTTTGGTTTGCCCAAAGCCCAGCGCGGCATCGCGGCGTTCGCTGCCGGCGTTGCTGGTCATGATAATCACGGTGCTGGCGAAGTCCACGTCGCGGCCTTGGGCATCGTGAATGCGACCTTCGTCCAAAATTTGCAGCAGGATATTCATCACATCCGGGTGCGCTTTTTCGATTTCGTCAAACAGCACCACGCTGTAGGGTCGGCGGCGCACTTTCTCGGTCAGCTGCCCTGCGTCGTCATAGCCCACATAGCCCGGCGGCGAGCCGATAATGCGCGACACAGAGAGCTTCTCCATGAACTCACTCATGTCCAGACGGATGAGCGCGTCGGGTTTGTCGAACAGTTCGTCAACCAAGCGTTTCACCAGTTCTGTCTTACCCACGCCCGTCGGTCCCACAAAAATGAACGATGCCGGGCGGCGCTGCGGGCTAATCTGCACGCGGCTGCGGCGGATGGCACAGGACACGGCAGCCACCGCTTCGTCCTGCCCGATGATGTGCCGCTGCAGCGACTCTTCCATGCCACACAGGCGGCGCATGTCGCTTTCTATCACCTTTTGCGCGGGCACGCCTGTCCACAGCTGGATGACCCGCGCGAGGTCATCTTCGGTCACCAGATTATCCTCGGCTTGCTCTTTCATGGCAGCCACGCGCGCTTCTTCGCGGATGGCCTCACTGCGAATCTCGCTGATTTTTTCGTAGTCTGGCTCGGCTTGTTCCATGAGCTTTTGCTGTTGCTCCAGCAGCTTTTGAATGTGCCGCCGCGTGCGCTCGCAGTCGTCGATGGCCTTGTTGCGCAGGTTGGCGCAAGTGCAGGCTTCGTCGAGCAAATCAATGGCTTTGTCGGGCAAAAAGCGGTCGCTAATGTAGCGCTCGCTGAGCACCACCGCCTTGCGGATGATGCTGTCACCGACCTTCACACGGTGAAATTCTTCATAGTAGCCCTTCACGCCAGCCAGCATTTTCACGGTGTCTTCGATGGACGGTTCTTCCACCTTCACCGGCTGCAAGCGACGCTCCAGCGCGCTGTCTTTTTCGATGTATTTGCGATATTCCGTGAACGTGGTCGCGCCGATAATCTGCACCTCGCCGCGCGACAATGCAGGCTTGAGGATGTTCGCAGCGTTCATCGCGCCCTCGGCATCGCCTGCGCCCACCAGCGTGTGCACTTCGTCGATGAACAGGATGATGTTGCCTGCGGTTTTCACCTCTTCAATCAGCCCTTTGATGCGCGCCTCGAACTGCCCACGATATTGCGTGCCGGCGACCATGGAGGTCATGTCCAGCAGCTGGATTTCTTTGTCGATCAAGCGCATGGGCACGTCCCCTGCGGCAATGCGCTGCGCCAGCCCTTCGGCGATGGCGGTTTTGCCCACGCCGGGTTCGCCAATCAAGCAGGGATTATTCTTGCTGCGGCGGCACAGAATCTGCATGCTGCGCGCGATTTCGTCGTCGCGTCCAATGATGCGGTCAAGCTTGCCATCACGCGCACGGGCGGTTAAGTCCGTGCAAAACTGCGACAGATATCGACGAGACTTATCCACATGTTTTTTACCCTTGCGCTGCTTGCCTGCGCCCACGCTCACCGGCTCGCGCCCGCCTGCTTTGGCGGGGGGCTCGTCCGCGTCGTCAGCTGCGGCGATGGGTTCGCCCGGCATCGCCATCACGCCGGGCATCGCGCCGAGCATCTCATGGAAAGCGTTGTCGTCGTCCAGCAGTTCTTCCAGGGCCTCGCCGTCTTCTTCATAGCCCATGCTGTGCAACAGCGACTTAATCGGACCGATGTTCAGCTGCAACGCGCAGCGCACGCACAGTGCTTTTTGCACTTGGCGTGTGCCTTCAATTTGATTCACAAACAGCATTGCCGGTTGTTCGCGGCAGCGCGTGCAGGTGGGTTGAGCCATTATTCTTCTCCCTTAATCACTTTGCGATACGTATCGGGGATGTAGCTTAAGAACGCCGCAATCGTCAGCACCAGCGTAATCACCGCCAGCACATTGGCCGCCATTTCCGGCATGGCAAGACCATCAAAGTGGTAGTACAAAATGCCAATTTCGGGTGCAGCCAAGATGAACAAGCACATCACCACATAAAACACTGCCGTGGCCAGCTTGCCCCAAAATTCTGCGGCAGCGGGACGTTTTTTCAGCATCAGCATCGTCAGCGCAAACAGCAGCATGAAGATTTCTTTGGCAATGTAGCCCACAAACACCCACGCCACAAACGTTGCCCATGCTTGCTCGGTGCCCGAAAGCGCCACGAACATCATCGCACAAAGCGCCATTTGCGTGAGCTTATCCGCCACTGGGTCAAGCAGTTTGCCGATTTCGGTCACTTGGTTGAACTTGCGAGCAAACCAGCCGTCAAGCTTGTCGGTAATGCCCGACAAAATGACAATCACCAGCGCCGCCACGCGGAACTGCTCCACCAAAAAGAACCAAATAATAAACGGAATCATCAAAATGCGGATGATGGAGATAATGTTGGGGATGTTGAAAAACTTCTTCATGTCTGCTCTCCTCGGTGATTTCTATGTTTGCGGGCGTTAAGCCCAGCTTAGCCATGATACCAGAATGGAGTTGTCTACCTGTTGCACAAATGCGCCGTCTTGGTTGGCAAACGCAGCAACCAATTGCACCAGCAGCACCACAATCGCCACCAGCAGCGCGCCCTTGAGCAGCCCTGCTACACCGCCAAGCAGGCGGTCGAACTGCTTGAGCACCGGCAGCTTGCGCACTTTGGCCAGTTGATGCACCACCACCCGGCAGATGACCATCAGCGCGGCAAAGCCAAGCAGCATCAGCACAACTTGAAACACCGCCACGCCCACCGGCGCAACCACGCTTCGTTCCAGCGCATAGGCCGCCGACTGCACGTCAAAGGGCTGTGCGGCAGCGCTTTGCAGCAGATAATCTTCCGTCACGCCGCCGGTGCGCTGCGCCAGCTGCAAGAAGAAGTTAGGAATACTCGTGAGCACTTGTTGTGCGCCCTGCACGGCGCTGCCTTGCATCACTTGGTCGAGATTGTCTGCAATGGCGTTGCGGGCAAGCGGCGCGGCAATGGCGTTATACAGCGGTTCGGCAAGCCAACTGCCCAACATGCGTGACAGCACAAAGCTCACCACCCACGCAGCTACGCGCAGCGCAGTCACAATCAGCCCGCGCCTTGCAGACCAAAGCACCACCGCTACAAACAGCACAAACAACGCGATATCCAGCAGCAAACCTACTCCCCCTTTTTACAATCCTATCTATTATATCACATCTCGTATGCCGAAACAATAGATAATTTGTAAAAACGCAAAAAAATGTCCCCACCGTCACAGTTTCGTGCGGTGGGGATCGCTCACCAGCTCCCTGGCGGGGCAAAGTCAGATGCGCGCGGCGCGCAGCAAGGCGGCTGGCAGATGAAGATATCCGGCGGTGGCACAAAGCAGGGTTCGGGCACAGGCATGGGCACAGGCACTGGCTCGGGATAAGGCACATGCACCGGGTGCTCAACCGGCACGGGCACAGGCACGGGTTGCTCCACCGGGTAGGGCTGTGGCACCGGCACAGGCTGCGGCACGGGGAAGGGCTGTGGCACGGGTATCAGTTGCGGCCCGGGCTGCGGCGCGGCGGATGGCGGGTTGCCCAGCACCGAGCTTAACAGCAGGGTTTCCATCAGCGTTTGCATGGTGGAGTTATTGTTGCTGGAGTTTGCGTTGTTGTCGTTGTTGTTATTATTATTATTGTTCACGGTGATGTCGCCGGGTGGCGGTGGGGGTATCAACACAGGCGGCGGTGGTGGTGGCGGGGTGATTTCGATGCACACCGAAATGCACGTGCGCACGCGGATGCGGCGGCGCAGTGGAAGCGCCATGTTTTGATAAACACCGCCGGGAACGAGGAAGAAATACACCTCTGTTCTAACCACTTCAAGCTCGGCGCACAGTTCAAAGCAAAAATTGGGGCTAGGCGGGCGAAAGGATATGTAGAACTCATTGCAAATGTCGGGTGTGGTTGGGCGACCGCAGTGGTCAACAATGTCAAACGTGATGTTGCCGCTGCAGCAGTTGCAGGGCGTTAGCGTGATTTCCGGCGTGCCGCCATCGCTTGCCGCCAAGCGGAATGGTCCAATCAACACACGACCGCAGTGTTCGCGCAAATCATTGGGGCAGCCCACAAAGATGAGAAATTCATCACTCGCATTGGCTGGGCGGCGATTGGTGTTGCAGCAGATGATTCGACCGATTTGGCAGCCAAACGGGATAACGTTTCGCGAGCCACAACAGCAGCTGCTACAACCGCTTTCGCCGCCGTCGCTGCCACCACCGCTGCCGCCGCAGCCCGAACCCGCTTCCTCCGCGCTGCCCGTGCATTCCAGATTGCCCTCGCCGTATGCCAAGGCCATATCCATCAACGTGTTATACGCCGCCATCAAGCAGGCGTTGTTGGCGGTGAATTGAAAGCCGCCGCGAATCGAGCCGCCAGCAAACGTCCAAACGGCCATTTGCGCAACCGCCTGAGCCTCCCAGTGACCGCCGCAGTCTTGCCCAAGCATCGCCCAAAAATGCGCAAGCCCTTCAGGGTCGTCGGTGAGCGGCGCGGGCACGTTGCCAACGATAAAGGCAATCGCGCGACGAACCGCAGGGCTCTCGGCTGGCAATGCCTGCGCGATTGATACGTTGCCCGAGGGGCCGTCAGGCGCGGGCAAGCCACGCTCAAGGCAAAATGCATAGCCGCGCTCCCCCTCAAACGTAAAGGGGAACAAGTTCATGTCGGGAGCACCATTCACGTTTGCGCCGGCACCGGTCACGTCAAAGCCGCCCACCGGCGCAAAGGGTTGAAAGCCGTGAAAGTTCACAATTGTGTTTCCGCCGGGCATAATGCTGGGGCTTTTGCATTGCGCTTGTTCTGCACCAGCGTCGTCTGAGAACATGGCAATGCCTTCACCTTCGATGGACTGGGGAAATTCTTCTTGCGCCGCAACCACAGGCTGCGCAGTCCCGGCAATCAATTGCCGAATTGCAGGCTCTTGCGCCAGCTGCTCAATCAGAGCCTGGCGACTTTGTTCGTCCATGTTCGCCAATGCGGTCAGTTCATCCAAGGCGACCCCTCCCCTTGCTATAGCATCAATTATTCTATGATATGTGTGGGATAAGTTGTGGGTTACGCATTGACATTGCGCCACGCATGCTGTATAATAAGCCTAACAACGCAAAGGAGAACGACCATGCCGAAAATCACCTTGCAGCCCCACCTCAACCGCTTTAGCACGTTTTATGCACATGGCGATCCTCTCATTCCGAACGAGCTTTATACCGCCACCACGCAGTCTGTTGATACAAGCCAGATCAAACTCCCCATGCCCAGCAAACGCAGTGACTACACCTGCCAGGCAACAACGCGCGATGGCATCGTGTGGTTCGGCGCAAAAACCGGGCTCACGCGCTATGACCCCAATGCTCGCCTCGCGGACGACCAGCTGATGTACTTCGGCGCACGGCGTGACATTCCGCACAACGAGGTGCTTGCCTTGCTGCCCGCGCAGCCTGCAGATGACGCAACGCACGAGAGCCTTTGGGTGAACACAGCTGGCGGCGTGGCGCGCATTGACATGAAGTGGATGAACGCCGAGCAAAAGGCAAACCATCTGCTGCAAGAAACCCTTGGCGTGGTTGACCGCCGCGGCATGGTTACGCAGCGCTGGCTCGCCAAACCGCGCGACTTCAGCTCTGCTTTGCCCTACAACGAAAGCGACAACGACGGCTGCTTTGGCTGCGGCTTTGCCATGGGCGAGCTGATGCACTATGCCGTGCTCAAGCGCACCTTGGGCGCAGAGCATCCCGAAACACAGCGCATCAAAGTCGTGGCAACCCGTGCCAGCGAAGCCATGCTGCTGCTGACTTACATCCCCGCGCGCGGTGACGGCTTTGTGGCACGCACTTATCTCGCGCCGCACGAGCCAGTGCCCAGCTTCAACTATTTCTTCCGCAAAATGCCCGACGGCACGGCGCAAATTGTGCCCACGCCAACCGTGCATGAGCGCGGTTTGTCCGGCAAGTTCGCGCCACATGACATAAGCCTCATCCCCGACCGCTTGCGCAAGCTCTACCTCGACGAAGGCATCGACGACATCGGCATTGCCTATAAAGGTGACACCAGCAGCGACGAACTCACGTTGCACTTTGCGCATTTTTATTACCTCAACAAAATCCTCGGCGACGAAGACCCAGAGCTCGCCGCGCTCAACCGCCAAGCCTGCATCAACGTGATGGAACATCTGCTGCGCAACAACCGCGAAATGAGCGAGCCTTGGGGGCCCACCACCTGGGGCAAGTGGAGCATGCGCTACTTCCAGTCCGACATCGGCTGGATTGACTCATGCCTGAACAGCGCCCAGTATCTCATGTATCTGCGCGTGACCATGGACGTGACCGGCGAGCAAGGCAAGTGGATGGACGAATACAACCTGTGCATTGAGCAGGGCTACGCCGAACGTCCGCAGCACCACGCCGAGCGCTTTGAAATCATGGCGCAAACCGAGGGCGTTGACCTGCCGGAGTCGATTATGTACGGCGACCACATGCTGGCCACCACCGCATTTTGGATGCTGATGTTGCTCGAACCCGACGAAGCGCTGCGCGAAAAGTTCGCCGCAGGCTTTAAGAGTTGGCGCGGCAGCATTGGTCGCGAGCACAACCCGGGCTACGACCTGCCCTTCCACCTCGCCTGCCCGGACGAAGCGCTCAACTGGGCAAAGCTGGAGCATTGGTTTTATCGCAGCCCGCAAAGCCGCTTGGCGTCTAGCGTAGACCTCGGCATGCGGCACGACTTGCCCGTGCGGCTGTGGCGCGGCACCAACCGCGACAGCAACTACAGCCTTGCCCAAAGCGCCTACCTTGAAACCGGCTTTTTGCTGCCCGACGACGAGCGTTTCATCTCCAAATACGATCGCAACCCGCACCAGTTCCGCGACTGGGACGACGGCGAAGGGCAAGACTGCCTGGTGGAGAGCTGCTATGTCTACACCTTCGCCTATTGGTTTGGGCGGTACTATGACATGATTGGGTGAGTCCACAGTTCCTGGACACCGTTTGAAACAATCAAACGGCTCGAAAAATGCAGAAAGCCCCCGCAGACTTTCACACGAAAATCTGCGGGGGTTTATGGCTTTTCTTCATCCCAAGTTTTCACGGCAACATGCCAAACTTCATCGCTAACCGGGAAGTTTGTTTGCCCAAGCGCACGCCCCGTTTCCATCAAATGCATGACAAACGGTGTCATGTATACTTTGGCTGCCGCTTGCTCAAGCTGAAAAATCCTGCTCCACATAGGGGAAATCGTTGCAAATTCGCTGGCTGCCAATGCTTGAATAACCTCGTTCTTGTCATACGTCACCCTGCGCTCAATCACCGTCCGGCAGCCGCCCTCTTCAATCAAAATCGAGTACGCAGCAGTGGCATCAAAAAAATCCAATGGATTGCCGCATGAGCCGGGATTAATCAGTAGCCTGCCCTCGTTCTCCATGTGAAATTGCAGATGATTATGCCCAAACAAGCACACTCCTTCAGGCAGGGAGCGGATATCGGCAAGTGCCTGCGGGCAAGCCAACACAGCCATGCGTGCACGGGCGAGATATTCCTCATGAGAAATTGGCGCACTCTCCATCATTATGCGGAAATCGCGGGGATTGAAATGCGTCGCCATCGGCCTGTGGTTCATCAGATTGAATTTGTGGGAAAGATGAATGTTGCCCGCAACAACCGCCGCTTCCGGTAGCGCTGCAAGGTATTCATGATTTTCCTTCGTTAGCGAATTGTAAACCCACTGCGCCGCTTTGAATTGTTCACTGTTCAAATCAAACTGACTTGTGTTAGCAAAATAGTCTTCGTGATTTCCACGAATGACGCAGGCGTTTGTTAGCCCGCGAATAGCGTGCACAACTTCATTCGACCACGGGCAGCCGATGGTATAATCGCCAAGCAGCAAAAACATCTCTACCCCGTGCGCTTGGGCATCAGCCAGCACAGCAGTCAGCGCGGGCAAATTTCCGTGGACATCAGAAATGACTGCGTATTTCATGCGCCAATCGCCTCCAATCAATACTACCATCCTACCATAAACCTAGCAAAATAGCATTTCTATATCACAACCTCCACACCGTCGCGGAAAATGACCGCCAGCCGCCCATCATCGTGCACCGTCACGCGGTCAACGGTGGCTTTCGCTATTTCTCGTCCCCATATGCTTTTCTAAAATTGATTGGCGGCGATGTGACGGACATATATTGAAAATTTTCGTCACTTGCGTTTTTAAGTCCATGCACGTCTTTGGCGGCAAAGCGAACAACGTCGCCGGCGGTGAATTCTTTCGTTTGTTCGTCCGCCAGCAGCAAAAGCCCGCAGCCTGACAGCGCAATCCAGATTTGCTCTGATTTCTTATGCGTGTGGCGCGGTTGTTCGGCGCCGGGCGGCACGGTTACTCTCGTAATGGTCACGCGCTTGCTCGTTGAATTTTCGGGGAACAACAGCTGCTCGGAAGCCACGCCGTTGTTTAAAAACGTCTTCATGCTACTCGCGTGAATGAATTCCATATGTTTTCCTCCAACACAATTTTCTTCTACCCCATTAGCAGCAACCCCCGTCGTTGGTGACAGGGGTTGTTTTGTTTGATTTTGCAGAACTTACTTGAGTTCCACTTCGGCGCCTTCAGCTTCCAATTTTGCTTTGGCAGCTTCTGCGTCGTCTTTGCTGATTTTCTCTTTGATGGTGCTGGGTGCGCCGTCAACGAGTTTTTTCGCGTCAGCCAGACCCAAACCGGTCAGCTCGCGCACCACTTTGATCACGGGGATCTTGCTGGCGCCAGCTTTGGTGAGCACGACGTCAAATTCGGTTTGCTCTTCCGCAACAGCAGCACCACCGCCGTCTGCAGGGGCAGCAACTGCAACAGCAGCCGCAGCGCTCACGCCGAACTCTTCTTCAACAGCTTTCACCAGCTCGGAAAGTTCCAGCACGGTGAGGCCTTTTAGGGTTTCAATAATGCTTGCGATTTTTTCGTTAGCCATGATAAATTTACTCCTTAATGTAATGTTAAGTTACGCTTCGGCAGCAGCCGGAGCTTCTTCTGCGGGGGCTTCGGTTGCGGCTTCAGCAACCACTTCAGCGGCAGCTTCAACGGTTTCTTCCGCAGCTTCCACCACTTCGCCGTCTTTGTCCACAATCGCTTGCACGCCACGTGCAAACGCCGCAATCGGCGCTTGGAACGCACAGCAAACCGTGGCCAGCAGCACATCGCGCGAGGGCAGTTTGGCCAGAGCATCAACGCGCGAGGCGTCAATCACTTTGCCGTCAAGATAGCCGTTTTTGATGTTGAAGGTTTTGCTTGTGGCGGCATACTTTGACAAGATGCGTGCAGCCGCGGTGTAGTCCTCAACGCTGGTTGCCAGTGCAGTTGAGCCTTTGAGGTGCTCTTCCATACCGTCCAGACCAACTTCTTTGGCGGCGAGCTCCAGCAGCGTGTTTTTCACCACGTGGTACTCGATGCCCGCAGCGCGCAGGTCGGCACGCAGTTTGGTGTCGTCAGCCACGCTAATGCCTTTGTACTCCACCAGCACGCCGGTGACGGAACCACGCAGGGTTTCGGCAAGCGCTGCCACGGCGGCTTTCTTTTGCTCCAGGATTTTGGGGCTTGGCATAGGCTTGGGTTCTCCTTTCGTCGTTAGTGCAAGGCACAAAAAAATGCGCCTTTCTGCCATTGCAAAAAGACGCACAATAAAATTAAGGTTAACCACCCCGCCCTTTCGGACCCCCCTCCATGGAGGGGAATTGCTTGTGCTCCTCCTCGGCGGGGTTTACGCGAACAAGTTCGCAACCAGCTGTCTTCGGCAGAACAACAAACAGTATACCACACCTTGGGCACGTTGTCAAGCGTTTTCGGGAAAAATTTTGCGTCAGCGGCAACACGGATTGCCCGTTGGCGTGCAGGACTCACCTTCCGGGCAGCACCCGCAGCAAGCCATCGCCATTGTCGTAGTCGTGGTCGTGTCTTTTTCACGGTTATCATCTTCCGTGGCGAATGTCCTGGCGGTTCGGGTGGTCGTTGTCGTGGTTGTCGTTGTGGTGGCTGTGGTTGTTGGCTGTGTTGTGGCAACCAAGCCAATGGTCACGGTAGTCCCCGTGGCATCTTCTTCGGTTGTTTCGGCGAGCTCCGTGGTCGTTTCCTCCGCCGTGGTGTCGTAGTATGCGTATGTATAGGGCTCGGTTGCGTTAACATCCGGCGATTCCGATGCCGTGGCAAACACAACAACCACTACCGCTGCCACCAAAACCACCACCGCCAATGCCGCAAATAGTATCTTCTTTTTCATGCCAAACCCTCCTGCTTCGCACTTTTTCGCTTTAAATCATAGCACAGCTTTCTCTGTTTGTCAAGCATTTTTTACCAGCCTGCGCACATCGACCCAATTTTCGGCATAGTATGCACTACAACATATAACCTGGGAGGATGCTGGATGTTTATATACACCAACCACACCGCCGCAAGCTACTTTCCCGGCAAAGTGATTGTTGCCCTGCGGCGCAATTACACCGACCCGACCATGTTCGCTGGCATTGACGTAACCCACGCCGACGTGATTTATCATCCCGACCACAACGAAGAAGGCATTGCACAAATTGTGCTGCTGCACCTGCGCAACCAAGACGAAATGGCCGTGCTCAACGCCATCGACACCCTCAACGCGCGCCCCGATGTGGTGTTTGCAGAGCCCGACTATGTCGAATATCCACATTTGATGCCCAATGACCCGCTTTTCCACGACCTTTGGGGCATGGAGGCTATTCACGCGCCGCATGCTTGGGACGTTGCCACCGGAAACACGCAGGTGATTGTCGGCGTGCTCGACAGCGGCATTGATGACAGCCACCCCGACTTGTGCGCAAACATTGCCACCGGCACCGGCGACTTCAACGGGCGCGACCAAGACGGTCACGGCACACACGTGGCCGGCACCATCGGCGCAGTGGGGAACAACCACACCGGTTGCACCGGCGTGTGCTGGCGCGTTGGTCTGGCTAATTTTAGGCTGGGCGGTCGCGTGTTTGACACCGCGCGTGCCATTTCGGCCATCGATTTCGCACGTCAAGCCAAGCTGCCCATTCTCAACAACAGCTGGGGCGGGCGCGGTTATTCCCGTGCGTTGCGGCTTGCCATTGCGCAATATGACGGCTTGTTTGTCGCTTCGGCAGGCAACAACGGCACCAACAACGACACCCGACCCATGTATCCCGCCTCGTATGACAGCCCGAATATCATTTCGGTGGCATCCACCACGCCAAACAACACGCTGTCGTCGTTTTCCAACTTTGGTGCGCGCAGTGTAGACATCGCAGCGCCCGGCTCGAACATCATCAGCACAGACATCGGCGACACCTACTCGCCCATGAGCGGCACCTCCATGGCAGCACCGCATGTGGCAGGCGTGGCTGCGCTGGTGAAATCCGTCAACCCCGCCATCACCACCGCAGAGCTCAAGCAAGTGCTCATGCAAAGCGCGCGGCAGTTGCCTGCGCTGCAAGGCAGAGTGCTCAGCGGCGGCATCGTGGACGCACGCGCGGCGTTGGAAGCCGCCAGATGCTCGCAGCGCTCTGATTGAATCATGCACTAGGACGTGTCTTCAACTATACAACATGGCTACACTCAGCATGTAGGGGCGGCGGGCGCGCCGCCCGAAAGCTTAATCTTACCATGTTTTTATCGCCCGGGTGGCGCGCCCGCCACCCCTACAGGTTGCGATTCTCTTCAATTTTCTCCAATTTGCGCATTTTAAGACACCCCGTAGGCGCATACCCCCGCCCATCGCCGCATAAGAATAACCAAAACGCATCACACAGGGGGGATTCCGCATGCCGTTCACCTTGCCGCCGCTGCCCTACGCCTACAACGCCCTTGAGCCATACATCGACGCGCAAACAATGCAGCTGCACCACGACCGCCATATGCAGACTTACGTCAACAACCTCAACGCCGCACTGGAAGCCTGCCCGCAACTGCAAAACTGCAGCTTGAAGCAACTGCTGTTGCGCAGCCGCAACACCGCCATCTTGCGCAACGCAGGCGGTGTGTATAACCACGAGTTCTACTTCCTCGGCATGACACCCAACGGCAGCGTACCCACCGGGCGGCTCGCCACGCAAATCCAGCGGCAATACGGCAGCGCGGCGGCGTTTCAGGCGCAGTTCAAGGCGCGCGCGCTGGAGGTTTTCGGCTCGGGCTACACTTGGTTGTGCTACAACCGCCGCGGGCAGTTATGCATCGTCAACACTTGCGGGCAAGACACCCCGCTGTCGCAAGGTCTGTGTCCCCTCGCCTGCATCGACGTGTGGGAGCACGCCTACTACCTCAAGCACTTCAACATGCGTGGGGATTACATCGACGCATGGTTCAAGGTCGCCAATTTCGGGCGTGCCAGCGAGCTGTATGGATAAGTTCGCATCAAAAAACACCCCCGCCGCAAGGCAGGGGTTTTGTTTTTTGGGGTTGTTCGTTAGCGCAACACACTCCACAGCGTGATACCACCAACCAGGGCGATCACGCCGGTGACGGGCACCCACAGCCACCAGAAATGACCGCGAATCGCCGACCATAGCGAGGCAAACCAGCTCATTTCGCCAGCCGCGCGCAGTTCACGTGCAATCGAAACTGCGATGACAGAGCTAATAATATTCGCGCCCACACGGTTGCTGCGCAGACCATTGCTCACAAACATTTCCATCAGCGCGCTATTCATGTCAGCTAGGTAAGCATTCACCGAACGGCGCATCGCCAGATTCGTTGAAGCTTGCGCAATGGCCATATAGCGCTCAATGCGGCGTACAATCGAGCGCGACGGCGCATTGAACGCAAACCCAATATTTGCTTGAAGCGCGTCAATCTCTGCCGACGCATAAACCTCGTCATAGTTGGTTGCCGTTGCAGCCACGCCAAACACGGTGGCCAGCATCAGCGTTGCCAAGAAGATCGCCAGAACTTTTTTTGCCATGATAATTTTCTCCTTCATGTTTTGTTAACAATATTATACCTGCTTTGTGCGCGCTTGTCAAGCCTTTTTTTCTGTTTTTTCATAGGCCGCTTGCACCGCATTGGCTAGTTGGTCGGCACACGACGTTGGTCGGCGGCCACAGGTCGTGCCTGCGAGTTTCGTCGCGATTTGTTCCACCGTAAAGCCTTCCAGCAGCTTCTGCAGCGCTTGCAGGTTCCCGCTGCAGCCGCCCGTGAACACAATGTTGCGCACCACGTCGCCGTCCAAGTCAAAGCTGATTTTCGTCGCACACACATCTTTCGTCCGATAGCTATGTCGCATCGCCCGCACCTCCCGAACTCATGTTACATTCATTATAATAAAAAAGTGGGTGATTGTCAAGCAAGAAAAACCCGAAACTGCCGCTCGCACGCAATTACACACAAAAAACACTTGACTATTTGCTCACAATGGGGTACAATAAGACATAGAGAATTTTTCGAGGAGGACAACGCAATGAATGACGACCTGTTCCGCCAAGGCGACGCGGCCGAGGCATTTGACGGCGATGTGCTGGACGATTTGGGTGCGGATATCGTTAGCGTGGTTGACGAAGAAGGCAAAGAGCACGTGTTCGAGGAGCTCGACCGCGTGGATGTTGGCGAGCACACCTATGTTGCCCTCGCGCCACTTGTGGGCAGCGAAGAAGACGAAGACGGTGACGACGAGCTCATTTTGCTGCGCGTGGAAGAAGATGAAGGCGATATTTATCTGTCCATCATCGAAGACGAGGCCGAGTTTGACTCCGTTGGCCGTGTGTTCAGCGAAAGATTAGGCATTCCGTTTGAATAAATTGTTTTTTTGCAAGGCGAAGTTTTGAGGAGAGACGTGTATGCGATACACGATCGACGAAAAACAAAGCATTGCGGAAAAAGCGCTCTGCTGAGTGCGATAAGCACGCAAGAATGACCCTACAACGTATTAAATCGGGAGCTTAGCTCCGGCGAAGGATTGCAGACCTCCCGGCTGGATTCGTGCAAGCGGCATCCAGTTGGACGAAGGGAGCGTGAGCGCGTTGGGCGGCAACCCACCTGCTATTTGTGGGCAGGTCATTTCATGCGTGTCGGCTTGGTGGAGCTTTACGTCGCTTCGCTGTGTCCTATCACAGCGGGCAACACGTTTCCAGCAAAAAATTAGAACTAGAGAACACCATGACACTCTATACCCTTGCGCAACAGGTGATTGACTTCGCTGCCACCGACCACGCAATTGCATATGTCAGGCAGGATACGAGAATGGATGGTTCTGTTTTCGCATCCTTTCATTTTGTTGACTGCGAAACCATGCAAACCCGTCCGATCTCCGAAGGCGCGTATCTGCAGGTGAAGTTTGGCGACTTGGGTCCCTACCTCGCCGATGGCTTGGCCGAGCCCTATGCTTGCCGCAGCGCGCGGTTGCCGGGCGGCGGTTGTGCCGTGCTGCGCAGCGACGCCATGCTGTGCCTGTATGAACCCGACGGCAGCCACGGTGCCGAGTTTTTTCTGGGCTACCGCGACGCACCCGCACACGACCTCGCCGCCACCAACGATGGTTTATGGTACACCGTGCCGGCACGCAACGCCATTGCATTGTTTTCGCTGCAACGCTGCGAGATGGTGCTGCGCGTGGGCGGGTCTGGCGTGTTCAACAAGCCGCTGGGCATTGCGGCTTATGGCGAGCGCCTGCTGGTGAGCTGCATTGGCTCAAGCCTGGTGCGCACCCTGGAAATGCCCGGCTATGACCTAAAAGAAACCATAGACATCGCCCGCCCGTTTGAGAATTTTTTTATGGTGCAGGGCAGACGTTTTGTGCTCAGCAACGGCGAATTGTTCGCCGTGGAGGTATTTTAAAGATGTTCAAAAGCAACCATTCCGTTGCCATGGGGGCTAACGGCGAGATCACATTTCCCGCTTCCATGCGGCGCGAAATGCAGCGCCAATGGGGCGCAAATCCGCCGCTGATGGCCTTTGGCGTGCAGTTTTTATACATATGCCACGTGGACAGCACCGAAGAATTGTTCCTGCGCATCCACGACCGCCTGTGCGCTACTTTTGGCACGCACGACCCACAAGTGAGCGACTACCTGCATGCGGTGGAACGCAGCATGGCCAAACTCGAGCTGCTGCCCAACGGACGCTATGCTCTGCCGCCGCAGACGCGTGCGCTGCTCAACTCGCCCAAGGATGGTCTGCTCACGCTGTTGGGCATCGACGACCACTTTGAGCTGTGGAATCGCACGGAGCTCGAAACCCAAGTGCGGCTGCTGCAACGCAAGGGCGACGACGAACCCCGCGCGCTGCTCGAAACCAACATCTGCCTGCACGGCGAGCAATGTTCGCTGATGAAAGACGGCGTAGCCATCCCCAAGCGCTGCGGGCAATGCTTATACCTTCGATTGCCTTAACAGAGGAGACGCTATGCACTATTTCCGCGAAGAACTCACCGGCTGTGCATCTTGGGAGCAAGTTTTTCAGTGCATGGATGCCTGGGCGCCGCTCATTCGGCACATTTTTATGCGCGAGAATCTGCCGTTCACCGCAATGGCGCACATGACCGAAGGCACCAACGTGGTGTTTCGCGTGGGGGATTACGTGGCGAAGGTTTTCGCGCCGCCAGCGTCGGGATTTGACACCGGCGTGGACTACGATGCCGAAGTGTTTGGGCTGCGGCTGGCACAATCACACGGCATTTGCGCGCCCAAGTGCATCGCAACCGGGCGTGTGTGCGACAAATACGACTTCGATTACATCATCATGGACTACGTGCCTGGGCAAGATTTGCACTTCGCGCACGCGCAATTGACCGAGCAAGAAAAGTTCAACATTGGACAGCAACTGCGTGCGTTTTCCGACAAACTCAATCGCCCCTGCGAGGAGTTTCGTCCCATTCATGCGCGGCGCAACTGGAGTCGCGCGCGGCAATTCACCATGTGCCCGCCGAGCTTTCAAGCCGAGCGAGCCGCCTATTTAGCCACGCACCAATTCAGCGAAGACGTTTTCGTGCACGCCGATTTGAGCAACGACAACGTTCTCATCACACCGAACAAAGACATCTGCGTCATCGACTTTGCTGACGCGCAGCTCGCCCCGCGCAGTTACGACACCGCACTGATTGTGTGCGAGGTGTTCCAGTTCGACCACGCGTATTTACGCGGTTTTTTCGGCACATGGAATACCGAAGAACTCACGGAAATTTGCCTGGAAGGCGTGCTCATTCATCAGTTTGGCGGCAGCTTTGCGCGTGAGTATTTCGTGACACCAGAAGAACTCGCTAGTGTCGCTCAACTAAGAAACGAGATTAGAAAGAGATTAACATGAACGTACTCGTCATCAACGCAGGCAGCTCGTCGCTGAAATACCAGCTGCTGAACATGGAAACCGAAGAAATGCTGGCCAAAGGCGGTGTGGAGCGCGTGGAGGATTATCTGCAAGCGCTTGATCAAGTGCGCCAAGAAGTGAACGCGCCTGTGCATGCCGTGGGGCATCGCGTGGTGCACGGCGGCGAAAGCCTCAAAGAAAGCGTGGTCATCACCGCCGATGTGCTTGAGGAAATTGAGCGCTGCAGCGAGTTCGCGCCGCTGCACAACCCGGTGAACATCGCCTGCATCCGCGCAGCCATGGAAATCTTCGGCGCGGACGTGCCCAACGTTGCCGTGTTCGACACCGCTTTCCACACCACCATGCCGCAACATGCCTACATGTTCGCCCTGCCCTACGAATACTACGAGAAATACGGCATTCGCCGCTACGGCTTCCACGGCACATCGCACAAGTTTGTCAGCCAGCGCTGCGCCAAGCTCATGGACAAGCCCGCCGAACAACTCAAGCTCATCACCTGCCACCTCGGCCAAGGCTGCTCCATCACCGCTATCCATGGCGGGAAAGTCATCGACACCAGCATGGGCTTCACCCCCTTGGATGGCTTCATGATGGGCACGCGCAGCGGCGGCGTTGACCCTTCCGCTGTGCTTTATCTGATGGAACGCGAAGGCTGGACTCCCGCCCAAACCAGTGATGTGCTCAACAAGCAGTCCGGCGCGCTGGGCATCAGCGGCGTGAGCAACGACGAACGTGACATCAAAGTTGCCGCCGAGCAAGGCAACGTGCGCGCCCAGCTTTCCCGCGAGATGCTGCGCTACCAAATCCGCAAGTTCATCGGTGCATATGCCGCAGCGCTCAACGGCGTAGATGCCATTGTGTTCACCGGCGGCATCGGCGAAAACAACTGGGACACCCGCCAGTTCATCTGCGAAGGTCTCACCTACCTCGGTCTGAACATAGACACCGACATCAACGCCGTGCGTGTGCGCGAAGGTCAGCTGCGCATCAGCACAGACGACTCGCGCGTAGCAGCGTGGGTCATCCCAACCAACGAGGAGCTGCTCATCGCCCGCGAGACCGCGCAGCTGGTTTGATGCGCGAAGTGCGCTCGCCGCGCAGGCCTTCTTTTTCTTGAAAGAAAAAGAACTTTAGATTAATGAACCCCAACTCTCTGCGCGGCAGGAAGTTGGGGTTTGTTTTATCATAGTCGTCCAGCGCGAAGAGACTAAAGTTTTTTGGTTCTTTTTTTCAAAAAAGAACGTCTGCGTGGCGAGTGCGGCGAGCGCAAGCGGCGGTTTGCCAGGATGCCCATCACCTTTTCAAGCTCCAGCACCACGGTGGGAATCAGCGCCAGAGCAATCACCGCCCACCATTGCCTGCCCGTGAGCGCCATTGTGCCAAACACCGCATGCAGCGGCGGCAACGTGACCACCAGCACTTGCAAACCAATACACAGCACATTGGCGAAGTTCATGCGGCGGTTGCTGAACGGACCGATGGCCAGCAGCGGTCGCGGCGAGCGCATGCTGTTGGCGTGCAGCACCTCCACAAAGCTCAACACCGTGAACGCCATGGTGCGCCCGAGCACCACATCATCTCCACATGTGCCGAAGATGCGCCGCCCCAGCATGAACGCCAGCAGCGTCACCGCCCCCATGAGAATACCCTCCATGGCCATGTGTGTTGCCATGGTTTTGTCGAAAAAACTTTGCTCAATGGACTTGGGCGGCTGCTTCATCACGTGCGGGTCGGCGTCTTCAAGCCCTAGCGCAATTGCCGGCGCGGAGTCCGTGACAACATTCACCCACAGCAGCTGGATGGGCAGCAGCGGCGTGGGCTGGCGCATGAGCGATGCCGCAAACACGGCAACGATCTCGCCGATGTTTGAGCTGATGAGAAAGTGCACGGCTTTCTTGATGTTGTCGTAAATCCCCCGTCCGGCCTGCACGGCGTGCACGATGGTGGCGAAGTTGTCGTCGGTGAGAATCATGTCCGCCGCGCCTTTGGCAACTTCCGTGCCGGTTTTGCCCATCGCACAGCCGATGTCCGCCGCTTTGAGCGCCGGTGCGTCGTTCACGCCGTCGCCGGTCATGGCGACCACATGCCCTTGCGCGCGCAGCGCCTTGACAATACGCATCTTGTGCTCGGGCGTGACACGCGCGAACACGCGGCAGTTGCGCAACCGCTGGTCGAGCTCGCCGTCATTGAGGCGGTCTAATTCAGCGCCTGTTATGGCAAAGCCATCTGCCCCCACGATGCCTAGCTCCCGCGCGATGGCAACAGCCGTTGCCGCATGGTCACCGGTAATCATGATGGGGATGATGCCCGCCGTTTGGCAGACCTTCACGGCGTGTTTGGCTTCGCGGCGCGGCGGGTCATGCAAACCCAGCAAGCCCACAAAAGTCAGCTCATCTTCCGTGGCGTGTTGCGTGCTTGCCACCGGCTTTTGCGCCACGGCAATCACCCGCAGGGCGCGCCCTGCCATGTCCTCCACCTGCTTGGTGATGCGCGCGCGCTCGTGCTCATTGAGTTTGCAGCGCGGCAACAACACATCCGGTGCGCCTTTGGTGATCATCTGCAGACCCTGCGGCGTGCGGCAAACCACACTCATGCGTTTGCGTGTGCTGTCGAAGGGCAGCTCCAGCAAGCGTGTGTGGCTCGCCCGCTCCTTCATCACGGGAATGCGCCGCAGGGTAGCGGCTTCCACGATGGCGGTTTCAGTTGGGTCACCGGTGAAGGCTTGCCCCCTGCGCCGTGTGGTAGCCTGCGCATTGCAGCACAACGACGCCAGCCGCAGCATCTCCTTGGCGGGCACACTGCCGGGGATGAGGTCGCCACTCAAGTCGCACTGGTGTGTGACGGTCATCTTGTTTTGGGTGAGCGTGCCGGTTTTGTCGCTGCAAATCACGCTGGCGCAGCCCAAGGTTTCAACTGCTGGCAGGCGGCGGACGATTGCGTTTTTGCGCGCCATGCGCTGCACGCCGATGCTCAGCACCACCGTGACCATCGCGGGCAGCCCCTCGGGAATCGCCGCCACGGCAAGCGAGATTGCCAGCATGAAGCTTTCGAGCGCAGGCACATGCTGCAAAAATCCCAGCAGAAAAATCACCACGCTGATGATCATCGCGCCAACGCCCAGCTGTCGGCCGACTTTCTCCAGCCGTTGTTGCAGCGGCGTGGGCGGCGCTTTTTCGTCGCTCAACATGCGCGCGATTTTGCCCACTTCGCTGGCGGCTCCGGTTGCCGTGACCACCGCTTTGCCGTGCCCGGTGAGCACCATGGTGGAGCTCAACAGCGTGTTGCGGCGGTCGCCGAGTGGAGTAGCTTGCGCAAGGATAATGTCCGCCAGCTTGCGGCAAGGCAGGCTCTCGCCGGTCAGCGCGCTTTCCTGCGTAGACAGCTCCACCGCTTCAATCAAGCGCGCATCTGCGGGGATGAAGTCCCCCGCTGCCAACAGCAGAATATCGCCGCGCACCAGTTGCTCCACCGGCACACGCATGGTTTTGCCGCCGCGCAGCACGTGTGCGGTGGGCGCAGTCATCTTGCGCAAGGCCTCAAGGGACTTCTCCGCGCGACCCTCTTGTATCACGCCGATGAGCGCGTTGATCATCACAATGCCGGTGATGATGACCGAATCCAGGTAGTCGCCGCTGCCATGGATGAGCGACGACACCGCGGAAATCCCCGCCGCAGCCAGCAGGGTGATGACCATGAAGTCCTTGAACTGCGCCAAGAATCGCAACAGCCAACGCCCGCGTTTGTGTGTGCTGAGCGTGTTGAGCCCATCTTGCGCCAAGCGGCGGCGCACTTCGTCGGGACGCAAGCCCTCGGCGGCGTTGCTGCCCAGCTTGCGCAAGGCTTCGGTTGGTGATAACCAATGCATCGTTTATTCTATCCTTTCTCGTAACGTGGGCAGCGGCGGCTGTGCGGGCAAGTGCCGCAAGCAGCTGATGCGAAAATACCGCCCGGCTTCGTTGGCGGCGTAGCTCACGCGGTAGCCATAGCGTTCAATCCACTGCACACCCAGCACCGGCAGCACGCCCACCTGCAGCTCCTGCAGCAACCGCTCGGCGCGGTCTGCTTCCACTTGCGCAAACGCCCGAAGAAGCTGCAGCGAAGCGACGGTAAAATCGCGGTGCGTCATGTCGGGCAAGCCGGTAAGCGCAACGGTGTGCACACGCCCATTCGGCAGCACATGCACCGCAATCAGCTCGCTTTTGCCCACAAACGCTTGGTATACCCGCTCGCCCGCGTTGCTGTCTTCCACGATGAAGTGCGTCAAGTCCAGGTGCGCGCGATCCTGCGCAGCGTCGTTGAAGCGCTCGGTGAACAAGCGCAAGTCCATGCCGTAGCCCGTGCCGCAGGCAAGCATGGGCACAAGCAAAAGCACGCACAATATTAAGCTCGCGCGTCGCACAAAGCGCATAATTTCTCCTTTGGCGTTATTGCGGGACAGGAAAACGCCCCCATGCTTGTATATGCATAGGGGGACAAAGTTATGAGAAAGCGCACACCGTTCGCGCTATAGCGTGCACGCTTTTGAAAAAAATCGCAAAATCTGTTGACAACAATGGACAAAGGGTGTACAATAGATATACCACAAAATTTTAGGAGGACTATTCACATGGCAAAAAGAATTTTGGCAACTGTGCTGGCACTGGTCATGGCGCTGGGCTTGTTCGCGGTGGTTGCCGCTGCAAACCCCAACAACGCTCCCCGCATCACGCAAGCTCCATCTGGCGTTCTCATCTTGGTTTCCGGCGATGAATACACGCTGCGCGCAAACGCTGTGATTCCCGCTGGCGGCGCACGCGGCACGCTGACCTACGAATGGCAAGTGGCACGACGCGGCTTGTTCGGCGAGGGCAGCTGGGAAACCATCGGCACCGGGCAAAACTTCGTGTTCACAGGGCGCAACAACACGAGCATCCCCAACTTGGTTGGCAGCGGCCCGACGTGGGGTGAAAACTTCCGCGTGTTGGTGACCAACACATTCACGCAAGGCGGCGTTCAACAAACCGCCAGCACAGCCAGCGAACCCTTCAACATCCAAGTATACTCATCGAGCACATTCCGCCAATGGTTCTCCCCGATGCGTCCCTACAGAGGCCGATTTTTAGACACGATGGGCTACTACGCCCTCAACAGCATTTTGAGCGGTCTCCCCGCCACTGTTTTCACGTGGTGGTCGGTGATCAATCGCAGAAGCGTCATCTCCGACAGAGCAGTTTAAGCTACACCAAACTCAACCCGTCCATCTGGGCGGGTTTTTCAATGCCCATGATGTGCAGCATCGTCGGCGCGATGTCACACAACCTGCGGTTGGGCTCCATCGCGTCGCTGTGCCCTCTCCACGTCACTTCATACGGCAGCCCCGCCACCAAGAATGGCACTTCGTTGGTGGTGTGCGCGGTGAAGGGCGAACCGTCGAGTTCCATCATTTGGTCGGCGTTGCCGTGGTCAGCCGTCAACAGCATGATGCCGCCCTTTGCCGCCAGAGCATCCCACACGCGCCCCACACAGGCGTCCACGGCTTCGGTCGCTGCCACCGCGGCGGCGAAATCACCCGTGTGCCCCACCATGTCGCAGTTGGCGAAGTTCACCACAATCACGTCATACTTATCCTGCGCAATGAGCGCCTCAAGTTTTTCGGTCACGATGTACGCACTCATCTCCGGCTGCATGTCGTAAGTCGGCACATCGGGCGAGTCAATCAGCACACGGTCTTCGCCGGGATACACCGTTTCCGTGCCGCCGTTGAGGAAGAACGTCACGTGCGCATACTTGGTGAACTCCGCAATGCGCAGCTGCGTGAGCCCTTGCTCGGCAATCACCTGCCCCAGCGGATAGTCAAGCGACTGCGGTGCATACGCCACCTGCACGTTGGGCATCGTCGCGTCATACTGCGTCATGCACACAAACGTGAGGTCAAGCATGTTCGCACGCGGGAAGCCGTCAAAGTCAGCATCCACGAACGCGCGGGTGAGCTGCCGTGCGCGGTCGGGACGGAAGTTGAAGAAAATCACGCTGTCACCATCCGCGATGGACTTTGCGTCAGCCGACACCGCGGGCAGCACGAACTCATCCGTCACGCCGCTGTCGTAGCTGGCTTGAATGTAGTCGCAGCCGCAGGTGAACTGCTCGCCCACACCATGCACCATGGCGTCGTAGATTTTTTGCACACGGTCGAACTTGCGCTCACGGTCCATGCCGTAATAACGCCCGGCGATGGTGGCAATCTTGCCCACGCCAAGATTCGCGTACAACGCCTTCACAAAGTCATGCCCCGAGGTCGGCGGCACGTCGCGACCGTCCAGCAGCGCATGCACGTAGACTTCCGTCAACCCTTGCTGCTTGGCGAGTTCCAGCAAGGCATACAAGTGCGTGTTGTGGCTGTGCACGCCGCCGTCACTGACCAAGCCGATCAGATGCAGCGCGGCGTTGTTTTGCTTGGCTTTTGCAATCGCATCCAGTAGCACAGGGTTGGCGAAGAAATCGCCGTCGTCAATGGCTTTGCTGATGCGCGTGAGCTCTTGATACACCACGCGACCAGCGCCGATGTTCGTGTGGCCGACCTCGCTGTTGCCCATTTGACCTTCGGGCAAACCAACGGCCATGCCGCTGGCTTGGATGGTGGTGTGCGGGTGCTGTGCGAACAGCTCGTCGAGCCGCGGGGTTTTCGCGGCGGTGATTGCGTTGGCGGACGTGCCTTCGGCGATGCCGTAGCCGTCCATGATGCACAGGCAGATGGGTTGTTTCATGTGATTACCTCTTTTCAAAATGTCAAACTATATCATACCGCAAAACGCTGCGTTTGTCAAGCGGGCACAAACAAGGGGCGCCAGTAAAGTTCAACTTCAGTCCAACGCACAAAGTATTCACAAAACACACCACCATGTTCGGCTGCAATGACTTGCATTTGTTGCGCAGTAATGGGCGTGTAGTTTTCCCAATCCCAAGGTTCGCGGACAATGTAACGATTAATGATAAGGTCTATCATATTATATTCATCATCAAAAATCGCTCGTTCGCCCACACGAAGCCCCGTGCTAAATTGCAACTGACCCTCCACCATAAGAAAAATATCCTGCCAATAACTACCCATGCGACCACCAGAGATCGAAACCCCACCGGAGAACACATCCATGCGTGGGTTGCGACCAGGGTTTTGCAATTGTTGCATAGGCACACCATCAATCATAGCATAAATATCAAACAATTCTGGTTCGCCCAGCCCGCGAGCAAAACCAATCAACAGTTCATCCACGCCATCACCATCAATATCATGCCGTGCATAGTACATGTGCATTGAAAATCTGCTTTTGTTCATTGCCGATTGCCACACACTTTCTATACCCTCCAGCATAGTGAAGTGTTGCAATAGCGGTTGCTCTGCTTCCCATTGCGCAAGCAGAGCCAACCACTCTTCATAGTCTTCATATCCTGTATATTGGAGTTCACGCGCCCACTGCGCAAACTCCGCATACGCCCGCAACACAAACGAAAACGGGTCGGCTTCGTCCACCTCAACGGCGATGACGAACGGCTCCATCACGCGGGCGGGTTGGGTCGTCGTCGTTTCTTCGGTGGTGGCTTCAACATCGGGCGGAGTTACATCCGTCCCCACAGGCTCTGCCACGCCCACACAAGCCGCCAACAGCAGCAACACCGCCACCAGCGCAAGCACACGTTTCATCATAATCATCCTCTTTCTATCATCGTTTGCCACAGCAACACCAAGCCCATCAGCACCGGCTGATGCGCGAGATACACCCAAATCGCCCGCCGACCAAGCCAAGCAAGCGGTCGGCAGCGGGACTTCGCCAGCCATGCGGGAAAACGCTCGCGCCACATGCCCACCGCCGTGCCCGCCAAAAACAGGAACACCCACGGCAACAGCGGGAAGTAGTCCGCCGTGAACCACGCCGTGCTTGGCACACCCACGATGAACAACACAAAGGAGCGCGTGTGCGGCAGCATGGGCATCAAAATCCGCGCAGCGATGAACAACGTGCCGAAACCCGCCAGTTGCAGCCACGCGGGGAGTTTATCCAGCGCGCGGCGCAGCAGAGCGAACAGCAAAATCGCCGCCGCAAGAAAGTGCAGCACGCCAAAGAGAATCTCCAGTTGCATGCCGAACAGCCGCAGCGAGAAGGTTGCAACGGTCACACCCAGCGCCATGCCTGCGAGCATCAACCCGCGCTTGGCGTTGCTGCGCGAGAATCGGCAGCACAACCCGCACAAGAAGATAAACGTGCCCGCGATGAACGGCTGCACGGGCATCGCTGCAGTGAACCATCCCGCCCATGGTTGCAGGCCGAACTCAAACCCCCACAAGAACAGCGCGTGATAGCACACCATCGCCGCCACGGCAAGGCCGCGCAGCTCGTCCAGTGTGTGGTAGCGTTGTGGTGTGTTCATGTTAGCCACTCGTCTTTCAATCGTCGATACTCAACGCGGTCTTTCATGCGCCCGTCATGCCATGTGTAAGATTTGTATTGCGCTTCTTTGATGAACCCGCATTTTTGCATCACGCGCTCGGACGCACGGTTTTCTGTCAAACAGCCGATGGCGATGCGATACACGCCGTTTTCCTCAAACGCAAAGCGAACAACCTCATTCACCGCCTCGGTCATGTAGCCCTGACCATGATATTGCGGCAAGATGAAATAGCCCATCCCCACTAGCTTGCCCAGCGGCGTTGTTGCCGTCACGGTGTATCCCATTGCGCCAACAAACGCGCCGGTTGTCTTGTGCTCGATGGCAAAAAAATATTTCGTTCTGTTTGGGCTGCTTGCTTCATTGACAGCCATTGCAAGGTTTTGGCGGCTCTCGTCAAGCGAGTGCGTCATGATTTCCTGCAGATAGTACATGGTCTTCGCGTCGGAGAAAAGGCGATGCCAGCCATCCATGTCGGACGGCATCGGGTCACGGATAATCAGCCGCGTTGTTTCGAGACGTATCATAGAAAAAAACCTTGCACTTTCTCAAATAGTTACAACATTGTAACTTTACAATGCCGCGCGCGTGTGCTATAATAGGCAAAAAGGAGGGCTTGACCATGAAATTGATTGCGATTTTGCTGGTGTTGCTTGTGCTGGCGGGCTGCGGTTCGGCGGCGGTGGTGGATGGCGAGCATGACGTTGAAACCACCACGGAAGTGCACACAACTGTCGAGGAAAGCACAGCGACGGAAGCAACAACGACCGAATCTGCCACGCTGCCTGTATTTACACCCAGAGAGCCTAATGAGATTACGCTTTCCGACACATTAACGTTAATCGAAGTATTTGGTGAGTGGAATAATGTGCAGGAAGAAGTCTGGCTGCGCGATGAAGAAACCAGCGAGCTAACCTTGTTATTTGAGCGCGCTGGATATGACCTGCATCCCAGTGTGCGCGGCGTTATCAACGAACGTTTTTTTACCGTTACCCTTTTTGTCCCCGATTCCTCCGGAGGGTTTCCTCGGTTCATTTATGACATTGAACAACGTCGCAGCATTTACTTCGACAATATCGTGATTGGCGAAAACGGGCGCATTTATACCTACAGCAATGATGTTTGGGATTGGCTTGACCCGCCGGTGTATTATTTCTACATTGATGAACTTGAAGATAGCGATGAACCTACTTTGCGCGAAACTGGTTTGACCGTGAGCGAATGGTCTCGTTTGCGACGCGAACAGCAATAACGCAACAAAAAAACCTTGCACTTTCCCCCCGTATATGTTATCATAAGTATAACATATTTTAGGGGGATTTGCAATGTATAAGTTATTCTGCCGCGTGTTCCAAAAAGTGATGAAAGTTTCGGCGTGCTTTTTGCCGTGGAAAGAACCCACCCTGCTGCGCAGCATCGACGAGCTGGTGCAGCACATCGCCAAAAGCGAGCAGCGTGTGCTCGTCGTCACGGACGAAGTGTTGATGAAACTTGGTCTGCCCAACGGCATGCTGGAGGGTCTGCAGGCCGCAGGCGTGACCGCGCATGTGTATGACAAAACCTGCCCCAACCCCACCATCGAGAACATCGAGGCGGCGCGGGCGATGTATGTTGAGCAAAACTGCACCGCAATCGTCGCGTTCGGCGGCGGCTCACCCATGGACTGCGCAAAGCTGGTGGGCGCACGCATCGCCAAGCCGCGCAAGCCCGTGCCCAAACTGCGCGGACTGTTCAAAATACTCAAGCGACTGCCACCGCTGTACGCCGTGCCCACCACCGCCGGCACCGGCTCGGAAGTCACCATCGCCGCCGTGGCCACCAATCCCGCCACGCACGAGAAATTCGCCTGCATGGACCCCAGCCTGCTGCCCAAGTTCGCGGTGCTAGATCCCGCGCTCACCTTGGCACTGCCCCCGCACATGACCTCCACCACCGGCATGGATGCCCTCACCCACGCGGTGGAGTCTTACATCGGCGGCAGCAACACCAAGCATACCGCGAAAAACGCCGTGGATGCCACGAAGCTTGTGTTCGCGCACCTCGAAGCCGCCTACCAAGACGGCAGCAACCTTGAGGCACGCAAAGCCATGCTCGAAGCGTCATACATGGCGGGCGTGGCGTTCACCCGCGCATATGTCGGTAACATCCACGCCATCTCGCATGCGCTGGGCGCGTTGTATCACATCCCGCACGGCTTGGGCAACGCGGTGGTGATGCCACACGTGCTGGCCTTCTATGGCGAAAAAGCACACAAATGCCTGGGCGGGTTAGCCCAAGCGGTTGGTTTGAGTAATGCCGAAGAGTTCATCGCGGCAATTCGCGGCATGAACGAGCGCATGCAGATTCCCACGGGCTTTGCGCAAATCAAAACCGAAGACCTGCCTGCCCTAGCCGCCCGCGCCACCAAGGAAGCCAACCCGCTGTATCCCGTGCCGGTGATTATGAGCCGCGACGACGTGATGGCGGTCATCAAAGGCATGATGGAGTGATTCAGCCATGAAAAAACTGTGCGCCTTGTTGTGCGTCCTCGTTTTGCTGGGGGCGTGTGCTTCGCCTGCGCTGGTGAATGACGAACCCACCACCGAGCAAGCCACCACAACCGAGCCGCCAACCACCGCCGCGCCCACGCGCGAGTGGCCGGGCGTGCCGCAGGCTTACTGGGCGATACTGGAGAACTCAGCGCCGCGAGAAGATTGGGAGCCTTTGTTCCCACCTTCGATTCTACGCTTTTACGCGCTGGCAGACATCAACAACGACGGCGTGCCGGAGCTCATTATGGCACATATGTGGGTAAGCTCAGACGTAGAGCCAGTCATTTCTAGGATTTACACACTTGACGGCGATGAACCTGTTTTTCTGGAGGGTTTCAATCCCGTCCGTTCACGCGGTCACATCGCAGACGATGGCACGATATATGGAGCGAGGTATCATCACGGTCATTGGTGGCTTTGGTCTTCCGTGCTAAACCCGCACGCAACGGAGCTAACACAGCTGTCCGCATGGAGCGCAGAAAATCTTGCGTGGGATTTTTATCAAGAAGAGCCGTGGTATGTAGAGCCTGACTTCATCTACTTTCGCGGAATAAACGAAGTTCATCGCCAGCAAATCACCGCCGAAGAATTTTACGCTGCGACGCCAGGCTATGATCCCCCACCCAACCCCATGCAGTTTGAGTTCATCCCGCTGGGGTGAGCCTCACCATCACTCCGCGTGCTCCGGCGCATCGCGATACACCCGCTGCGGCTGCTGCATATACAGCCCATGCACGTCGTCAGGCGGCGCAGCACCGGGCTGGCGCGGCATGTGCGCAGGCGCAGGCACAGGATGCGTGAACCGCGACGGCTCATAGTGCCGCGCTGCCTCGTAGGTATGCCGCGGCGGCGGCTGATCAAGCATATACCGCTGCATCAACAGCTGCGACGCCGTCATGCAGCTGTCTTGGCGCGCGGACTCTTGCGCTTGCATCGGCACGGCGGATGCCACGGGCGCTGCAGGAACGTCCACGACTTCGGGCACGGCTGCCTCCGCTGTGATTGCCGCTGCACCCGACGCAGGGGCTACGCCACCGGTTGGACCACACGCCCACCAAGGCATCGCCACAGGAAAACTGCACTCACGACCATCCGGCGACACGATGCGGAAATTACGCACACAAAAGCCTCGACGGCATGGGTCGTTGCAGCTTTCCATGTCGCCGCAACAGCCGCAGTTGGGCATCATCGGTGGTATGGGCGGGAATGCCGTGCTTGTGCCACAGCATCCGCCGCCGCCAAAGCCGGGGATGCCACAGCCGCCCATGGGCGTGCAGCCCGGGAACATCGAGCCAAAGTTATTCATTAATCCACCAAACATATTGCTACTCCCTGTTGTGTTATTGGACTGGTTTGCGTTGTTGTTCGCGTTATTGTTCGTGTTGTTGTTGATGTTGACATTCTGGTTGGCATTGAGCCCACCAAGAAGACCGCAGGGATTACACCAGCCAAATCCCCACGGCGCGCCGCCAAAACACCCGGCAGGTGCACCAACGCAACAGTTGCAATCATTCAGCATATGTAAATCCCCCTTGGTGTAATATATGCGCCCGCCAAGCCAGTGGTGCGGCGTGAAAAAAATCTTGCGTATTTGCCAAAAATGTGGTATACTAGATATTAGACGCTAAGGCAATTAGCAACTTGCTTGCCGCAAGTGAGGAATTTTGCGAAACAGTGCGACAAAGAAGTATGCAAGGGAGATTTAGCCCCTGCAAAAACAATTCAGGAGGAAGAACCTATGAAACGCATCGCACAACTTACCCTCGTCGCACTACTCGCCCTTGCTTTGGTGCTGCCCGCAGCAGCCATCGCAAACATCGACGGCTCCGAACCCGAGTGGGACGGCTACGCTGGCATCCGCCCGATGAGCGACGTGCTCGTCGTTGGTGACATCGAACCCGATGTTGAACCAATCGAAGCCGATCCCTACGCCGAAGAGCCCAACCGCGCACAATTCGCCCGCAGCAACAACGACCTGCCCGACAACTACGTTGAACCCATCTATGTAGACGGCGTAGCCGACGGCATCATGGCCATCAGCGCGGAAATCGGCGGTGGTTACGCGGAAATCGAGCCCATCAACTATCCGGGCATCGAAGCCATCAGCGCAGAAACCGGGCACAGTGTTCCCGTGGCACTGTTCTATGCAACACTGGCCGTGGCCGTGCTGGCACTGGTGTTGGCCGTGGTCGCACTGGTGAAGAAAAAATAACACAAGCATCGACCAAAACCTTAGGAGGAAACCATGAAACGCATTGTTCAACTGGCACTGGCTCTTGCGCTTGCCCTTGCCCTCATGCTGCCCGCCGCCGCCATTATCAACACTGACGGCACTGACCCCGACTGGGACGGCTACGAAGGCATTCGCCCCATGAGTGACGTTGTTGTCCTCAATGACGCTGAGGATCTCGATGACTATTCTGCCTATGAGCTTGATGCCATTGCAGACTACGACAGCGGCTTTGGCTTTGACGACCCCGAATGGGATCGCCATCCCCTCGCCCGCGACGGCGAAGGCTATGCAGACATCGAACCCATCGCCATCGGCATTGAACCGATTAGCGCAGACAACACGATGATGAACACGATTGTTCTCTGGGCTGCCCTCGGCATGGCCGCGCTGGCGCTGCTGCTGGCGATTATCGCGCTGGCAAAAGCCGGTCGCAAAAAACCCGCACGCATCAAAAATGATTTCTTCTAAGGAACTGCCATGGCATTACCCACGCAATTGCATCTTATGCTAACTCGCGAAAGCCTCCCTCACGCCTTGTTGCTTGAGGGGGGCACGCAAGCTTTTCGGCGCGAAGTTGCGCTTGAACTTGCACAGGCGCTGCTGTGCGAAACTCCGCCGCATGACCCCGACCAAGCATCCCTGTTCGGCGAGCCCGAACCCACGCAAAAGCCCTGCAACACATGCAACCACTGCTACAAGGCCTTGCAGAACATACACCCCGACCTGCACTTGGCCGAAGGCGGCACGGGCGCGCGCTCGTTCCACATTGATGCCATCCGCGCGATTCGCCAGCAAGCGGCAGTGCTGCCCAACGAGGCCGAGCACAAAGTTTTCGTGCTGCACAACGCCCACACCATGACCGCCGAGGCACAAAACGCGCTGCTGAAACTGCTGGAAGAGCCGCCCGACTATGTGTGCCTCATCCTGACCGCACCGGCACGCAAGTTGCTGCTGCAAACGGTCATTTCACGCACGGCAACCATCTACCTGGGTCCTGCCGCCGAAGAAGCCATTGACCCCGAGCGCGAGGCGCTGCTGCAGCAACACGCCACGGCTATCACACAGGCGATGCTGCAAGGCGGGCGACCCTATGCCATGCTCGAAGCCACCGCCCCGCTTGAAGGCGACCGCGAGCTGCTGCGTGAGCTGCTGCCCTGCCTGCGCCGCGCCCTGCACGCTAAGCTGGTGGAGGACATCACCCTTGCGCCGCGCGCGCTGCAGCTCATCGACGAGCTGCGCAAACTGGAGGATGCCTTGCTCCGCAACGCCAACCTCAACCTGCTCATCACGCGCCTAGCGGCACTGAACACGAAATAAACATGCGGAAATTCATCCGCATTGTCAAATAGAAAGGGAACCCTATGGCCATCATCATTGGCGTGCGATTTCGCGAAATCGGGCGCGTGTACTATTTCGACCCCGGCGACTATGAGGTAACGAAAGGCGACCGCGTTATCGTGGAAACCGCCCGCGGCGTCGAGTGCGGCGAGGTTGCACAAAACCGCACCGAAGTGCCGGACGAAGAAATCAAAAAGCCGCTCAAGCCGCTGCTGCGCATCGCCACCGAGCAAGACCTCGCCAACGTTGCCGGCAAAGCCGCCAAGGAGGCCGAGGCCTTCAAGGTTGGCGAAGAGAAAATCGCCAAACATGCGCTAGACATGAAGCTCGTCAACGTTGAATACACATTTGACGGCAGCAAAATCGTCTTCAACTTCACCGCCGACCAACGCGTGGATTTCCGCGCGCTCGTGCGTGACCTCGCCTCCACCTTCCGCACACGCATTGAGCTGCGGCAAATCGGCGTGCGCGACGAAGCGAAGCTGCTGGGCGGACTGGGCATTTGCGGGCGACCGTTTTGCTGCAGCACCTTCATGGGCGACTTCCATCCCGTGAGCATCAACATGGCCAAAGGGCAGGGGCTTAGCCTCAATCCCACCAAAATTTCGGGCACCTGTGGGCGGCTGATGTGCTGCCTGAAGTATGAAGAAACCGCCTATGCCGACGCCGCAAAAACCTTGCCGCGCGTGGGTTCAACGATCGAAACGCCCGAGGGTTCGGGGCGGGTGCTGGAAGTCAACGCGGTGTCGCAGGACATTAAGGTCAAGCTCGCAAACCGCATGGACGGTCCGCCGGTGGTGTTCCGCTTTGACAACGAAAAGGGCGTGATTCGCAAGCCGATGAAGGAAAACAGCCTGCGCAGCACTTCCCTGTTGGGCGAGCTGGATGCCGCACCGTTGCGCAGTGTTGCGGACTCCCCGCCGCCGCGCCGCGCCGAGCAACAACCTCGCCAGCCGCGTAATCAACGCAATCAGCCTGCACAAGAGCGCAACCAAAATCAAGGGCAAAGGGCTGCCGCCGAGTCTGGCGAAGCTAAGTCGGGGCAATCGCGCAACCGCAATCGCAACCGCAACAACCGTAATCGCAACCCACAAAATCAACAGGGCAATCAGCAGCCCAGGCAACCGCAACAGCCCAAGCCGCAGCAAAGTGCGCCCACGCCGCAACCACCGCCAGCGCAAGGCGAAATCAGACGCGCAAACGCGCCAAAGCCAGAAGGTCAGCAGCAAAACAACAACCGCCGCCAGCCCTGGCATCGCAATCGACGCAAACCAAACAACAATGGCAACAACAATAATCAAAACTAGGAGGATTTTCCCATGGCTTTTCGGATCAACGAAGAATGCATCTCCTGTGGCCTGTGCGAGGCCACCTGCCCCAACGAATGCATCAGCGAAGTGGACGGCGTATTCGTCATCGACGAAAGCAAATGCGTCGGCGACGACTGCAAAGAGTGCGTGGACATGTGCCCCGTTGGCGCCATCGTGCCCGCAGAATAGCCCGCAAAAACATAAACGCCCCGTTTCTTGGGGCGTTTGATTTTTATTGCAACTTTGCCAAGATGCCGCGTCGGCGAGCCACTCTCAACAGCCACGCGACCGCGCAACCCAGCACCACCCACAGCGGGTTGAACCAGAACATCGCGCCCACCAGCACGCACAACAGCAGTTTCTGATACCACAGCAGCCCCCGCAGCCTCGCATAGGGCACATGCTGCCATGCGGTGAAAATCAGCAGCATCGCAAGCGGCGACGCAGGGATGCGCCAAAACAGCTCGGGGATGATCACGCGCGCCGCATCGGGATACAGGAAAACGTTGAGCAGGGTCGTCAACACAACGCCCACAAAACCCGCGGGGATAATCTTGTGCAGCCGCTTGAATTTGCGCGGCCAGGTGATGAGCACCACCATCATGATCGTGGAAAACAGCACCGTGCGCCAGTTGGGATGAAAGCCCCACATGCGATAGCTCGCCAGCAGCGCAGGCATCGCCGCGCCCACAGCACCCGTGGCGAAGTAGCCCGCCGCTTGGTGCATGGTCACGCGCACCGCCAAGCCCAGCGCCAGCCCGGGATACAGCGCAGCAGGCGGTCTGCGGCGCACCGGCAAGCGTGTGTTCGCGTGGTGCAGCGCCACGAGCATCGCAGCCGCCACGCCCCAATGCAGTAGCAGAACGCGCGGCTCAATCACCAGCGCGCCCAGCAGCAACGGCAGCGCCGTCAATACATAGCCTAATAGTTTCATATGTATAGTATACCACACCAACACACGAAAGGCAAGACATTTATGCGTATCTTCGACCTGCACTGCGACACCCTCACCGAAGCGTTCAAGCGTGAACAACACCTGCACGAGTTCAGCGGCCATGTGTCTCTCGCGCACGGCGCGCAGTTCGATCAATGGGCGCAACTGTGGGCAATCTTTGTGCCCGACACCCTGCAAGGGCAAGCCGCCGCGGACTATTTCGACCGTGTGGCGGCGCACTATCACGCACAGCTGGGCGAGCTTTCTGTCGCGTGCACGCCCCTGCTTGCGCTCGAAAACGGCAACGCCCTCGCCGGCGATTTAGCCCGCCTTGACCACATGCACACGCTGGGCGTGCGGGCAATCACCCTCACCTGGAATGGCGAAAACGAGCTGGGCTATGGCGTGGGCACGGGCAGCACGGCAGGGCTGAAACCCTTCGGCAAACAGGCTGTGCAACGCATGCACGAGCTCAGCATCCACCCGGACGTGTCGCACCTGAACCCCGCAGGTTTTTGGGATGTCGCGGCGTTTGGGCAGCCGCTGCTCGCCACACACAGCTGCTGCGCCGCCATGCAACCGCACCGCCGCAATCTTGATGACAAGCAGCTGCGCGCCATCTTCGCAAGCGGCGGCTTGGTGGGGCTGTGCCTGCACGCAGACTTCCTCGGCGGCACAAGCGACGCACAAGCCGTGGCGCGGCACTTGGCGCATATGCTCGAATTGGGCGGCGAAAACTGCGTTGCACTGGGCAGCGACTTCGACGGCTGCACCGTGCACGAAAGCCTCGCGGGGCTAGACAAACTGCCGCACCTGCACGAAGATTTAGCGCAACTGGGCTTCAGCGAACATCTGCTGACTAAGTTCTTCTGGAGTAATGCGAGCAATTTCTTTCGCCAGCGATAAGACCTGCCGCGAAGCGCGTAAAAAACCGCCCCGTAGTGGGGCGGCTTTTTCCTTTTCACGTCCTGATCATTTCACGGCCTAAGCCTGAATGTCCTGCGCCGCAAGGGCACAATATCATCATAACAAACTCCGGCGCGCAAGTCAACGTTTTTCGCGCGCAATTGCCGCAACGCAGCAAAGAAAAATGTTCCCATGGGAAATCCTTCCTGCTTGGTTTGCGGCTCACGGAAAATTCTTCGCCGCGCTCACAATTTGTGGCAGCCCGCATATTCCCCCGAAAAATGCATACACTAAGGCTAACATTCGACAGAAATGAGTGTGCGTTCATGCAATTTTTCGAGAACATCCGCCGCCGTCGCAGCCGCGCCGCAGCGGCACGTCACCGCCAATGGTGGGAAACCGCAGCCGAGTTCCCCGTTGAGCCCCCCGCGGACTTCGACCCCGACATCGCGAACTTCCCCGCCAGTGAGTTCGACCCCATGGGCAGCTACACCGGCAACCCCATTGACGGCGGCGAACCCATCCAAGACGCCGACGACCTGTAGCCCGCGCAAACCCAAAACACCCTGCACAACAGCAGGGTGTTTTTTGGTGTGATGATACTTAGCACGGGGGGCAAAAAATCCAGCCAAGAAGCCCGCGCAGCGCAAAAAAATCGCCAACCACGCCGCCAATTGCCACAACAGAGCTGATGATATACGGCCAAATTGTATCCATGTCAAACTCCTTTGCAAAAACTATGCAACCAGTTTAACACAAAACCAGCGCGCTGTCAAGCACTTTTGTCTTTCTTTCGCCACCACACCAGCCAACATATCCACATCGCCAGCAAGCAAAACGCAACATAACCTAGCCAAAATGCCAGCGGAAAGTTAATTGCCCAGTGGATAGCGGGATGCAGCGGCAGCATATTAAGACTGTGGCGCAGCATATTATACGCTACCCGCAGCGGGGTATACAGCAACGGCCACAGATTCACCAGCGTGAACAGCTGCACCGCGCGTGCCTTGTGTTCGGTGGCAAAAATCAATCCTGCGCCAAACAGCATGCAGCCCACCGCCATGAAAATCCACCCGCTGAATACCCAGACGCCGTCGACCAGCAACATCAAGCCCAGCATGTTAATCACCGTGCCCACAGCGGTGAAAATGCGCATGTCGATTTTTCGCGGCGGGCTAACATTCGTTGCATCACCTGCACCCGTCAGCAGGTAATCCGTGGACACGCCAAACAGCGCTGCGAGGGCAATGATTTTGTCCACGTCGGGCATGCTCTGCCCGCTTTCCCATTTGCTCACCGCCTGACGCGACACCTCCACCTGCTCGCCCAGCTCCTCCTGTGAAATGCCGCGCACCTTGCGCAGCTGTTGTATTCTGTCGTGCAATTCCATAGTGACCTCCTACCTATTATCATTCCCCTCCGTGGAGGGGTGTCCCGCAGGGGCGGGATGGTTACCATTAGTATAACAAAAAGCACGGCGGTAGTCTACCAACCGTGCTTGGTTTTTTGTCAACTCATGGTTGCCCCTGCGAAAATTATGCTTCCACTGGAGCTGCTGCCACTTCATGTGTCGGCGGATCTTTCTTGCATGCGCGCGCAAACAGGAACAAGAAGCCCAGTTGCACCACAAACAACCCCGCCAGCACCGCGTACAGGTGGCTGAGCGTTGGGCTCACGTTGGGCGGCGCGCTCGGCGTGATGTCGAGAATCATCGTGGCAATTTGCGGACCCACGAGGGCAGCAATCGCCCACGCGGTGAGCATATAGCCTTGAATGGTTGCCAGCTGCTTCATGCCATACTGCTGATTGAGGATTTCTGGCAAACACGCAAAGCCCGCGCCAAAGAAGAACTGCACCACAAAGATAATCGCGAACGACGACCAGTGCGAAAATCCGCCAATGAAAATCGCCAGCGCACACGTCGCGATCGAAGCGATGGACATCACGTAGTACGGCAGGTGTTTCTTGTTCGTCTTGTCTTGCGACGATGCCATGATGAGTCGTCCCACCAAGTTGCCGCCGCCTGCGGTGAGCGTGCAGAACAGCACAATCATTGCGCGGTTGAGGTTTTCGTCCAGCCCCAGCATGATGTAAATCTGCTGTTCGTGGCTCATCAGCGCCAAACCAGCCGCAATGTTGATGAACAGCACCACCCACAGATACACAAACTTGGGCTTGAAGACCACTTGCCTCACCGTCAGCGTGGCAGCCGCAGCCTCATAGGGCTTGAGCTCGGGGCGGTCGATGATGACATACGCCACAAAGCACAGCACACCATACAGCGCGGTGAGGATGTACAGCGCCACGTAGACCGAGAAGTTTTGCAGCAGCACGCCGATAATCGGGTTGCCCACCAGCCCCGCCAAGCCAAACGCAGCAATCGCCACACCGGCAGCGAAGCCCTTGCGGTCGTCAAACCACATCATCAGCGTCTTCACCGGGGTGAGATAACCCAAGCCCAGCCCAATGCCTTGCACCGGACCAAAGCCGATTAGCGCCAACACAGGGCTGCCCACTTGCACGCCAATGGCCGTGATTAACCAGCCCGCCGTGAAGAAGATGAACGTGTACAGCGACGCACGCTTCACGCTGCGCTCCACAAGTTTGCCGCCGAAGGCCGCCGTCATGCCCAAGAAAAACAGTGCGAGCATGAAGCACAACGTAAGCAGAAACGGCGTGAACGCGGGCGCATGCGCAGCAATGTCCTCGCGGAACAGCGTCCAGCAATACACCGAACCCGTGGAGAAACTCATGAATATCATCGGCCAAAAGCCGCTGATCCATTTCCCTTTTGGAAGTCTCATAGCAACAGTCCTCATCTATCCAAAGTTTTTTTGTTACGTTAAAAAGCCCATCACGCGGAACAAGAAGATAAACAGCGTCAGCGTCAGCGCCGAGAACGTCATGGTAATCATCAGCACCGACCCACCGATGTACGTGTCGCCACCCAGCTCCGCCTGCATCACATAGGCACCCACGGCCATGGGCAGCGCGTTGAGAATCATGATGATGGTCAAGTCACTGCCGCGGAAGCCAAACGCCAAGGCAATCGCCACCGCCACCACGGGCATCAGCAACAGCTTGAACACCGACGCGATGATTACATACTTGAACTTCGCATCAAAGCCGTGAAACTTGAGGTTTGCGCCCACGCAAATCATCGCAAGTGGCATCACGATGCCGCCGAGGCGGTCAAGGGTGGTTGCCAGGAAAGTGGGCAGCATGTCTCCGTAGACGTTTGCGCCCAAGGCATCTTGCCCCACAACCGTGTCGCTCAAACCCAGCCCCAGCACGTTGAAGATAATCCCCAAAATCACGCCGATCACAACCGGGTTTTTCGCCACAGAAATAATCACGTTGAGTATCGCCTTGCCAACACCTTTTTGGTTTGGCTTGGGGTCATGCACCGCAAACAGCACCGACGCCGTGGCATACGACACAATGAGCAACACCGACACCACCAAAATGCTCTTGGGCAGCACATCTGGATCGTGGTACTGCTCAAACATCAGCATAAACAACGGCGGTGCAACCACAGAAAGACTGCTGCGATACGCGCTGTTGACAAACGACGACACCGAGTCTTTCTCTCGCATCAGCTTAACCGCCAGCAGCCAAACCGCCAAGAAAATCACGACCATCAGCGCGATGTTGAACACCAGGAACTGCGTGTCAAACACATTGGACAAGTTTGCACGCCGAATGGTGTTGAAAATCACAACCGGGATGCCGGAATAGAAGATGACTTTGTTGCCTTTGGCGGCAAATTTTTCGTCAATCATCCCCAGTCGCCGCAACACGATGCCGAGCCCCGCAAGCAGGATGAAGGGCACGGTGGTGTTGAGGCTGCGAATCATGTACTCTAACAAAACATTTTCTCCTCAAAAAAGCAGTGAAGCACTTTTCAGTGCCCCACCGCAATAGGTGGTGTGCGGTAAGGCAGCGGTTTCCTCTTAACACAGGCTCAAAACGAGCACAGCGAAGCGACCTAGCCCCACCGCAGGCGTGGTAATTTTTTTGCTAGGCAAGGCTGAGGCAAAGGACGTGTACAACAGTACACGACTGAAGCCGAAACACCGCATAGCGAAAAAATTTGGCGGAGAGCAAGGGATTCGAACCCTCGGTACGTTTAAGGCGTACACACGATTTCCAATCGTGCTCCTTCGACCAACTCGGACAACTCTCCATACAATACATCATTATAGCACAGCCTTGCGCCGTTGTCAACTAAAATTTGCGCAAGACTTGACAGGCTTTGCATTTCGTGTTAAGATAGTATATGAAGAACCTTGGAGGTGTGACTGCGCATGAACAAAGTCGTTTCCATCGCACTGTTGGTCGCAGGGCTGATTTTGGTCGGCATGTCCGGCTACTACATCGTGCAAATCGTGCGCCTTGGGCTTTGGGATGACATCATCTTTCGCGTGGTGAGCGCGCTGGCGTTCATCGGCGGCGGAGTGTTCATCGGTCTCAGCCGAGCGCTGACGAACCAACGCACGCTAATCGAACTGCTGCGCAACAAAGGAGAATGACCATGACCAGACCCACTAAACCCTACACCGAAGTTGCCGCCATGCTCGGCCAAGCTGCCCCGGCATGGGAGGCACTCGCCGGGCAGATTCGCCGCCACTACGAAATCGACGAAATCTGGCAAGAGGGCAAGCCCACGCACAAGCATTACAATAACTTGTTTTTCAAACGTGGCGGGAAAGCCTTGATTTCGCTGCATTTGCGCGAGGGCTACTTCCTCGCCTGCGTGGTGCTGGGCGCAAAAGAGCGCGCCAAGTTCGACGAGCAACGCGACACGTTCGACGCGGCAATCTGCCAAGCGTATGACGATGCCGAAACCTACCACGACGGCAAGTGGCTCGGCTTTGAGGTGCGCGACACCACGCTGGTGGACGACATCTTCCGCCTGCTGCCGCTCAAGCGCAAGCCCAACCGCAAGGTGCTGCCCGAGAGCGTTGAGATGTGCGGAAAGCTCAACATCGGCTTGGCGCACGAGGATATTACGAAGATTCTGATGCGTTAAAGGGGATGAAAATGAAACGCAAAAAGTCAACTATCTTTTGCTTGGTTTTGTTCGTGATACTATTCATTGGAATGCTTGGAAATATCGTAGCGGTAAACACCGTAATGATAGACTCCAGACACGTCTCTGAGGCGAATACAACCGAATTTTCGGCGACAGTAGAAAATATACGTGTAGCGGGAAGGCATGTTTTCATTTATCTCGAGGAGCTCGGAGAGAGTCCAATCATTTCAAACACAGGGGATTTAAGTGATACAGGTGATTTCAGTCATTTGCAAAATGGTCAAACCGTGTACTTCAGAACTGAAGACAGATTGCTAGAACGACTTGAAGAACTGTCGCTTATTTCCATTGTTTCCCTTAGAACCGAAGCGATGGAAATCGTTTCATTAAGCAGCTACAATGCACGCTTGCTAGAATCGCGTGTTGGGCTTACGAAGGTAGGTATTACTTTTTCCCTCATCTTTCTTTCATTAGCCATATATTTTGCAGTACGCCTCAAAAGGGAGCGACTATATTTTATTTCAGAGATTTAGATGGGCACGACTGGGAGATTGCCCATTAACCCAAATTACAAAGCAGCAAGGAGATTATACCATGAACCGCAAACTTTTCACCTCCGAATCCGTCACCGAGGGCCACCCGGACAAGCTCTGCGACGCCATCAGCGACGCCGTGCTCGACGCCATCCTCGCGCAAGACCCGATGGGCCGCGTGGCATGCGAGTGCGCAACCACCACCGGCATGGTGCTGGTGATGGGCGAAATCACCACTTCAAGCTATGTCGACATCCCCAAAATCGCGCGCGAAGTCATCACCGACATCGGCTACGTTGGCGGCGGCATGGGCTTTGACGGCAACAGCTGCGCCATCCTCACCGCTATTGATGAGCAATCGCCGGACATTGCGCTGGGCGTCGATAAATCGCTTGAAGACAAGGCCTGCGGCAGCGATTTAGAAGGCAGCGGTGCCGGCGACCAAGGCCTGATGTTCGGCTATGCCTGTGATGAAACGCCCGAGCTCATGCCCCTGCCGATTTCGCTCGCGCATGCACTGGCGCGGCAGCTCACGCTCGTACGCAAGAACGGCACGCTGCCCTATCTGCGCCCGGACGGCAAGACCCAAGTGACCATTGAGTACGACGAAAACGACCGCCCTGTGCGCTGCGATGCCATTGTAGTGTCGTCGCAACACTGCGAAAGCGTGAGCCTCGACCAAATCCGCGCAGACGTGCTGGCGCATGTCATCCAGCCCATCGTGCCCGCCAACCTGCTCGACGATGCCACGAAACTTTACGTCAACCCGACTGGCAGATTCGTCGTGGGCGGCCCGCAAGGCGACAGCGGCTTAACCGGCCGCAAGATCATCGTGGATACCTACGGCGGCTACGCTCGCCATGGCGGCGGTGCGTTTTCGGGCAAAGATCCCACCAAAGTTGACCGCTCGGCAGCCTATGCCGCACGCCACGTGGCGAAGAATATCGTCGCTGCTGGCTTGGCGAAAAAATGCGAGGTGCAGCTGGCCTATGCCATCGGCGTGGCTCGCCCCGTCAGCGTGCGTATCGATACCTTCGGCACTGGCAAGCTCGAGGAAACCGCTCTGGCGGCTCTCGTACAGCAGCACTTTGACCTGCGTCCTACGGCTATCATCAACCGCTTCAATTTGCGCCGCCCGATTTACCGCCAGTTGGCCGCGTTGGGTCATGTTGGACGGACGGACATCGACCTGCCATGGGAAGCCCTCGACATGGTGGAGACGCTCAAAGCAAGCCTGTAACACAAACGCCCCCGCCGCAAGGCAGGGGCTGTTTTTATTGCGCATGGTTACAGACCAAACAAAATCCGCACAAAGCTGAAAATCGCAAAGGCGCTCACCAGCGTCAGCGCAAGTGCTCCCAGCGCGCCCAGCACGTTGGGCAACGTGAAGAACGTTTCCGTTGGTGGCTCGGGAGTGGGCTCGACCGGGGGGTGGGGTTCAACTGGGGGCGGTTGTTCACCAGTGCAAGCGCACGCTGCCAGCGTGAACGGCGCATAAACAGGTTCGGCAATGCCGTTTTCGAGCATGTATGCTCTTATCTCATTGATTGTATTCACAATAATGCACAGCATGCCCGTCCACAGCATCAGCATAAGATCTTCTGGATCTAATTCATCAAAAAGTTCAAAAAGCTCATAACCAAACGCTTGTATTTCTTCCTCCAAAGCAGTCGAAAATTGAATCGCCATCTCAACGTGTTCACCATCGCCAGCGTGATAAAGAGCCATCAAAAAAATCCCAGCAACCGTATCCGCCTGCAGTTGAATATTAAATTGGGGGATGAAAAAGCGCTCGTTGAGCGAAAGCACATTTTCCAAGAATTGCTCCATGATTCCAGTGCCAACTAAATCAGCGAAATAAACGTGACCGCTCGGGAAGTTCGCCCAAAATTGCTCATAGTATTGTTCAAACGCATCTATGTATTCTTCCGCCGTGATACCATCTTGCTGCACATGCGCGCCTTCCGCTGCGCCCGTAATTACCGTCCCCACCGACCTGAGGATGAACGTATACATCTGCATCACGATAGCCTCTTCCAGTGTTTCCGCGCCTGTTGCGGTTTCAGCACTCGCCCCAACGCCAAACACGCCCACCAACATCATCGCCGCCATCAAAATCGCCAACAGTTTTTTCGTCATTAGTATGTTCTCCTTAAAATAATATGGTCATTTTCTATGATACCCCCCCCCCCCCCCCCCC
>Ga0209755_10000234_pt1 | contig 108501 bp, 79 predicted proteins | sample TergutCo191P1_FD_187301 | JGI IMG/M metagenome (GOLD analysis project Ga0209755, IMG submission 187301) | Cornitermes sp. P1 segment gut microbial communities from Petit-Saut dam, French Guiana - Co191P1 (SPAdes) (version 2) | ecosystem: Host-associated > Arthropoda: Insects > Digestive system...
TCAATACGGCAACGATCCTCAGCAGCTTATTGCCATTTTGCTGGATATACAGGAAGCGTCGGGGAATAACTGCGTGGAAAGGCAATGGGCGGAGCTTGCTTCTGACATTTTAAAGGTTCCGCTTTCCAAGATTCATGATGTTCTCACTTTTTATGCCATGTTCAGCGAAGATCCGCGCGGTGAAAATGTTATCGAAATCTGCCGCAGTACGCCTTGTTTTTTTAACCGCATGACAAGCCGCGAAAATGAAAATGACAGCAAACCAGGCACAGAACAAGTTGTTCGGTGGTTTGAGGATGCGGCTGGTATCAAAATCGGAGAAACTACTGCGGACGGAAAGGTTTCGCTTTTTTATACAAATTGTGTCGGAGCGTGCGATATTGGACCGGTCGCGAAAATCGGTGACGAGGTGTACGGCAATCTTACGGCAGAAAAAGTGAAAATGCTTGTAAAATGCTGCCGCGATGGAAATAAACAGGAGTTAAACTCTTTATGTCAAAATTAGTAAAACTTCTGACCGAAGGCGTTGACTGCGCCGATCCTCTTTCCATTGCCGAATACGAAAAAATCGGCGGTTTTTCCGCGCTTAAAAAAGCGGCTTCTTCCAGCCCCGAACAAATTATCGCAGAGATTAAAAAAGCAAAACTTCTTGGTCGCGGAGGGGCGGCGTATCCGGCAGGCAGCAAGTGGGAACATTTATTGCACATAACGGAAACGCCAAAGTACATTGTCTGCAATGCCGATGAAGGCGAGCCGGGAACATTTAAAGACAGGTTGATTATGGACAAACTGCCTTTAAAGTTATTAGAAGGCATTTTGATTTCCGGCGTTGTTTTTAACGCGAAAGCAGCTTACATTTATGTACGCGGCGAATACAGAAAATTGCAAAAAAAGTTAATCGCGGCAATCGAAAATATCCGCGCCGCGGGTTTAATGCAAATTGCAGGTAAAGATTTTAATATTCATGTAATCTCAGGCGCAGGCGCGTATGTCTGCGGCGAAAATTCCGCTCTTCTTAATTCAACGGAAGGAAAGGTGGGCAGACCTCGTATTAAGCCTCCTCACCTTGCGGAAGTCGGGCTCTTTCTGCACCCGACTCTTGTAAACAATGTTGAGACTTTTGCCAACATTCCGCTCATCGTTAACATGGGCGGAGAAGCGTATCTGCAGGCAGGGCATCCCGATTCCGGCGGAAGTAAACTTATCTGTCTTTCCGGGCATTGCAGGAACAGAGGTGTTTTTGAAATACCGCTCGGCAAACTGACGTTACGCGAAATTATTTACGATTCTGAACTTGGCGGCGGCATTGCGAGCAACAGAAGGTTAAAAATGGTTCATCTCGGCGGCATGAGCGGCACAATCGGCTGTTATAATCAGCTTGATACGGTTTACAGCTACACTGATTTAAGAAAAGCCGGATTGTCTGTCGGGTCGGGCGCGATTATTGTGTTGGATGAAAGCGTGTCGATTATCGAATATGTAAAAGGCGTTACCGAATTTTTCATACATGAATCATGCGGCAAATGTATTCCGTGCCGCGAAGGGAACCGCCAGATCTTAAAAATTCTGGAAGAACTTTCAGACATAGCGGAAAATCAAAGAGAGCTGCTGCGAACGTTTGCGCCCGGAAAGAAAAATGTCCTTCACCGCCTTAACCGCACCATGACGGACGCTTCTTTCTGCGGACTTGGACAGACGGCTTCCGCGGCATTGAACAGCGCGGCGCTGCATTTTTCATCGGAATTTGAAGGAGTAATAGATGAGTCATCAAGAGGGGAATTGCTCGTCAGAGACGAAGACAATTAAAACTGTCAATCTGACAATTGACGGGATACCTGTATCGGTACCTGAAGGGACAAAAATTTTAGACGCTGCGAAAAAAGCAAATGTAGATATTCCCATTCTCTGTGATCATCCCGATTTGTGCAAACGCGCTCTGTGCCGAATCTGCGTAGTGGAAGCCGACGGCAGAGGCAAATTAATCGCCGCCTGCGCGAATGACGTGTGGGAAGGCGTAAAAATTGTTACGCGAAATAAACGAATTGCCAAAATCCGCAGGACAATCATTGAATTGATTCTTGCGAAACATCCGCAGGATTGTCTTTCCTGCGTCCGAAACAGAAACTGCGAACTGCAAAAACTCGCCTTAGGTTATGGTGTTTTTAAAACGCCGTTTAAAAACGAACCTGTTTTCTGGCCGGTAACAACAGAATGCGATACGCTGGATCACGACATGAGCAAGTGCATAAAGTGCTGCCGCTGTGTCGATGTGTGTCAGGAAAAACAGACAATCAGGGCGGTTAATACAAGTTACCGCAGCCATAAATTCAGAATCGCTACGCCGTATAAGCAGGCTATGGAAGAAACTCCCTGCGTTTTCTGCGGTCAATGCGCAAGGGTTTGTCCTGTCGGCGCTATTTACGAACACGATCAAACCGAAGAAGTACAGGCTGCTTTTACCGCAGGCAAAAAAACAATCGCGCAGGTTTTACCATCTCTCGCATCCGCGCTTGATAAAGAATTTTCACTTCCCGAAGGAACTGTTACAACAGGCAAAATGATCGCCGCGATAAAACTGCTAGGCTTTGATAAAGTTTATGACGCAGCCAATACTGTAAACGCTGTCAACATCGACATTAGCCGCGAAGTTCAGACAAAAAAAGAGAAGCAAAATAAACCAACCATTAGCGGATGCTCGGAAGGCGTGTCTCGCTTTATAAATAATTTTTATCCTGAACTAGCAGACTGCATGACAGCGGTAAAAAACCCGCGAAAAATTTTCGCTTCAATTATAAAAGGAAGTTACGCGAAAGAAACGAGAACAGAATCATCAAATGTAATATCAGTTTCTTTTGTGCCTTGTGCCGCGCAGAAATACACAACACAAAAAGACGCATCAGACTTTGCGCTCACTTCAAAAGAACTTGCAAAAATGATTAAACTTGCAGGCGTAGAAATCGAAAACCTCGCAGAAGCGCAATTTGATGCTATTAACATTAATTGTAATACCGATAACAGCTTGCCAAAAAAACTAACGGTCTACGGCTTTGCAGAGGCGCGAAAAACAATGGAAGCAATCATCAAGGGTGAATGTGACGCAGATTGGGTAGAGATTTTGAGCTGTCCGAAAGACTGCGTTTGCTCCGGCGGCTGTCAGGCGGACTAGTCCACTTTTCTGCACTGGTTGCACCCCAGCACATGCACATGATTCTTCTCGAACTTACGTTCAAACATCCGCGCAACTAAAAAATCATCAACATTCATTTTGGCAGCGCAAACAGGGCACTTTCGCGGTATTTTTTTTTCCTTGTCGGTACAGCTAAAACAACCTTTAATGTACATCAGCCGGTCGGAACTGCCTTCGGAAGACGGAAAGGCAATCGTTTTTACCAAATCCCCTTTAAACATTATCATCGAACAAACAGGGCAAACCTTAGGGTCGCCGGGCTTTCCCTTAAATTTTTTCTTTTTACTCCACGGCATGAGAGGATACAAGGGCGATAGCGGCCCGAAAAATAAATAATAAGCAATCCAGCAAAGAAGAAGTCCGCAAATAACTAAAAGTAAATAAAATATCAAATCTCCCATGTGTTTGAGTATAACAGGGAAAAAGGTGTCAGTCACCCACACCACTAATAGCGTAGTTAAAAATTTTAACCACCCCATATATGGTGTAGGTGACTGACACCATTCGCCTCGCCATTCACCTTTTTTCCTTTTTTACAACATGAGTGACTGACACCTTTTTTTTTGTTATATTAAATTATGGCAACCCTTTTTATTATCGCTACGCCAATCGGGAACCTGGGTGATATTAGCTTTCGCGCGGTCGAAACGTTGAAAAATGCCGATCTCGTGGCTTGCGAAGATACACGCCGCACCTTGAAACTGCTTTCTCATCTTGGGATTCGGGTAAAAATGCTTTCGTGCAGGTCGCAGAACGAGAAATCTGCGGCTGAAAAGGTCATTGCGGCGTTGGATCAGGAGCAGACTGTGGCTTACGCGAGCGACGCAGGCACTCCGGCGCTCAGCGATCCGGGAGCGGTTTTAGCGGCGATGGCGGCACAGGCAGGGCATGAGGTGATTCCCATTCCGGGGCCGTCGGCTTTTGCGGCGCTCCTCAGTGTGGCAGGCGGAAAGGATAAAACTGTCGTTTTTGAGGGGTTTTTGTCGCCGAAACCGGGGAGGAGGAAAAGCCGTCTTCGCGAACTCATGGCGATGGAGGCGGCGTGCGTTCTTTACGAATCGCCGTTCAGAATTCTCAAGCTGATGGGCGACATTGCCGAAATTGACAGTGAGCGGTATGTTTGTCTTGGACGTGAAATGACCAAGATTCATGAGGAATTTTTACGCGGGTCGGCCGCTGAGATTTTGGCAAAATTGGGCGAGAAAGAGGAACAAATCGGCGAATTTTCAGTATATATAGCTGGCAATTAATTAAAATAGTTGGTAAACTTATAGTATATTGTTGCCGATAATAGGGTATAGGTAGGGTAAGAGTATGACAGTAAACAGGATAGGTCATGTAGAACCCATTCCAACCAGCAAAAAGCCTGGTAGGAGTGAACAAGTGGGGGGGAACGACAGGACTGATACAATTAACCTTTCATCCGACGCGATGAAGAAGGCGGAAATGTATCAGATCGTAGAACTTATTAAATCCTCACCGGAACTTGACGAGGCCCGGATTGCTGAACTCAGGCAGAAAATTGATGATCCTTCGTATATAAACGAAAAAGTCGTCAAAGCAACAGCGGACAATATTGTCAACGCATGGTTTGCGTAGGATTTTAATAAGTATCAATTGAGCGTTTGATCACTGGGTCAAAACCCGGGGAGATCAAACGCTTTTTTTTTCGGAGCATAAATATGGATATTTCTTTTAAATTTGATCCTGAAGTATTAATTGGAGAAAATACTTTAAGCATGGCAGGAACTATCGCGAGCCGGTACGGCGAACGAATTATGGTAGCCGCCGACAGCAGATTGGATCAACAGCTTATAGGCAGATTAAAAGATGTTCTAGAAGATTCCGCGTTAAGCGCAATTATTTTCGCCGGATTGGACGATGGTTCGTCTGTTGATCTGGCAGATAAAATTGTAGAGCTGTCTAACGCTTCTCACTGCGATTTAATAATCGGTTTCGGCGGCGAAAAAACCCAAACTATTGCCCGTATGGCGGCAATCATGGCTCCGTCTAAAACATCGGTATTTGATCTTCTGGAAGGAAAGAATATCCCGGATAAATTCCTTCCGTTTTTAGCGATTCCAACAGAAGGTTTAAACGCATTTTCCACAACAGATTTTTTTCTTGCGGCAGACCCCAGAAACAAACTGATAAAATTAATACAGTCTCCTAAAGGTCTTTACGCGTCAATAATTTTAGACAGTAGCTTGTTGAAAATTCTTTCAGGTGATAACGCTGCCGCGTTTGTTCTTGAAGGTTTCTTTTCGGCGGTGGAAGCGTATTGTTCGGCAAAAGCAAATTTTATTTCTGATGCTGTATTGGAAAGAGCGCTGAACTTTTACGCAAAATTATTAAAAGCGGGCGCAGACGGCATGAATGCGGAAACGTTCGCTCAGGCTGGTTTTTTAACCGCTCTGGGATCGGCTGCAAGCTGCCCCGGCGTAGGAGCCGCGTTATCAGCCGCGATTAACGCGCGCTGTCCCATCCCCAAACCGGTGTGTTCAACAGCTCTTTTCCCGGCGCTTGCGGAACGGCTTGCCGCGGCGCGTCCTGAAAAAATGGCACGTGTCGCTTCGTACCTTGGAAACGCAAAAGCGGCTTCAACAGCCGAAGCTGCCGCGTCAGCAGCGGAAGGAATAAAGCGCATAACAACAACGCTCGGCTTAAAAACAAGTCTTAACGAATATAATATCCCACTTGACAGGCTTACGGCAGCGGCAGAAGCGGCTCGCGGTCTCGATTTAACGGCAAATTCACCATGGACTGTCTCGGAAGAAGAAGTTTTCGCGATTTTAAAACAAATTCTATAATATTTGATTGTTTGACGTATCAAAAAAACTGAATTATATTTATATAAGAAGTAAAATTAGGGGAAAAAAGATGAAAAATAGAAAATATTACACTCTATTGCCGCTGCTTGTCATCTTGGCAGCTCTGGTAGTATTTTCATTTTCCATCATTTCCTGTCCGCCGATCGAGGAAGAGACATACAGCAGTATAAAAAAATTGACCGGACCTTTAACTTATGGGAAATGGATCGATGCTCTTGATGAAATTTATACAGCAGGGATACCTGTAACTCTGGATCTCAGCGAATGTACAGTTTCCGATTCCGGCAGTGATGTTTTAAAACATACTCATGAAGACGGAAGCGATTTTGTTCCGTGCGATTGCGTAAATGTTCATACTTGCAATAGAAATCTTTACGACGATTACATTCAATTTAATCCGTCAATGGGAAGCAGATTCGGCAAAAATTTTATAACTTCGATTATAATTCCGGATATTGCGACAATGATAAGTAACGCATCAGGCGATCTTGATATCATAGACTTGGAAGATTCCGACGGCGATGAAACTATTGGATACGCTTTCAGGCATTTTTCAAGATTAAAAACTGTAACAGGAAAAAGGATCAGTTTACTCGGCACATTGGCTTTTTATGACTGCACTTCGCTGGAAGAGGTAAGTTTTCCTAATTTGGTTATCGTTATGCAGTACGCTTTTTATAATTGCGCCAATTTAAAGAAAGCGGAGTTTGAAAAATTAAGGCATATCCAGCCAAGCGCTTTTAAAAACTGCAAATCACTGGAAAGGATAGAATTCCATAACGCGGATGTCATCGCGCAAAGCGCGTTCATGGGCTGCACCGGTCTTATTGAAGTAAGTCTTTCTAACGCAATCTCAATTGAACCGGAGGCTTTTAAAAACTGTTCCGGTTTAAAAATCGCGAGATTTCATGCGACTCCTATGCTAAACGGCTTTCCGCTTAACCTCAGCAACCCGAATGAAAAACCGTGGCTGCCGGGAACTTTAGCTTTCCACAACAATGTATTCAGAGGCTGCACTTCTCTGGAAATACTGGATGTTCGCAATGCATGGAATGTATATTTCGGCGAAGGAGCTTTAGCGGACATTGGAACACATTTGGATCTTCACCTGTACGATGACAAAGGCACCGGCGAAAACGCGGGCGGAAAAAGTTACGGACATCCGCAGCTTGGAATGCTGCTAGGAGATGTGCCGCGAAGCAATGACAAAGGCGGAGTCTCTCTTCAGACATTAAATATAGTAGCTTCAAGCGTAGACCCGATTGAAGCTTCGCGAATTTTATATGCTGATTATACATCCATAAAAAAGTCTGATAATCCTCTTCATCCGATAACATATAATACCAGCAGCATAAGAAACTGGATAAACTCAACATACAATCCCGGTGACAGAGACGAATACAACAATCCGAAGAACTCCTTGGTAAAAGTGACAGTCAGCAGAAGACCTTCCACAGTACAGCAGTAAAAATCGGCTCGTTTATTTACAGGAGTAAAAATGAGAAAAATATTATATTTATTCGGTGTAATAATATTAATATTCGCCTTTTCATTAACCGCCTGCGAAGAAGAATTGAAAACGCCTGACAGTAACGATGATAATGAAAATGAAATTGATACAATAGAAGAAGAGGAGCCCGATCTTTTTGATAAAATAATCAATATCCTTAATTCACAGGAAGAACAGCCGGTATTACTGGAATTAAGTATCGATCTTGGAACCATGACAAATACAGAAAGCAGCTGGTATGTAATACTAAACGCAGTAAATACCGCGGAAAAAGATGTCATTCTTGATCTGTCCGCCTGTACAATGACAAAAACATTTTTTTATCCCAATCACGCTGTAACAACAGGAAAAAATAAAATTATAGAAATCATTCTTCCTGATGCAGCCGATTCAATCTACGGCGGCGCCGGCACAATGGCATCCGATTTTGCTTTTAACCATTTTAACAATCTGGAATACATAAGCGGAGCCAATATTAAAGAGATAGGCTATTCTGCTTTTTATGAACGTAAAAAGTTAAAGGAAGTCAGTTTTCCAGAGGTTGAAATAATAGATTCAAATGCTTTCAGCGGCTGCGAAAGCCTTAAAAAAACGCATTTCCCATCAGCGGAAATAGCTGGCGGCAGCGCTTTTTTCGGATGCAGCAAACTTGAAGAAGCGATCTTTCCAAAGTTAAAAATTATAAATATAAATGCATTTTCCAATTGTGCAAATCTTTCAAATGTTGATTTTCCGGAAGTAAAAAATATTGCTTTCAGAGCTTTTGAGAATTGCGCAAACCTGACAGATATAAATTTTCCTTTAGTTGAATTACTTGGCGAATACGCTTTTAACGGCTGCAGTAAATTAAAAACCATTAATTTTCCGAACATAAAAATAATTTACAAATTTTCTTTCAGTTATTGCTCCAGCCTGGAAAAAATTGAAGATGAAAATTTTTTATCCGCTGTTCATATAGCAGATCACGCTTTTTACGGCTGTACCTCTCTTGAAGAAATTAATTTCCCGAAAGTAACAATAATTGAACCTGAATCTTTTGGGAACTGTACCAGTTTAATAACCGCAAGATTTTACGCTGATCCCGAACGAACAACTGCTCCGGATCATCCGCTTGATCCATGGCGAAATGGTATTCCTGGCATATGCACAAGCGACAGCGTACTCGTTCATGCTATGGCATTTAATGGTTGTGCCTCTCTTAAAACGCTGGACTTTCGCAACGCGTGGAATGTTTACTTCGCCGGTCACTCATTAGCGAATATTGGAACTCACCTTGATATATATTTATTTGATGATGATGGTACAAAAAGTTACGGTCATCCGCAAATTGACTGGTTTCTTGGAAGTAATGAAGGAACACGAACTATTACGTCGCTAAAGCTAATATTAACACAGATCGAGCGGGAAGAAGATTCACAAGTAAAAAAATATAACGATTCCGCTCCCGGAATGCACGGTATATGGGTTCAACTTGGAGATGGAAACCAGTATGGATTTCATGTAACAACAACTATTGAAAGAGAATAACCATCAATACCCGTCTGACATTGCGCGGTTTTGATCGCGCTGATAAAGCTCCTGATAAACAAAGCTGCGGTTTTTAAGTTTGTCTTTTACAGCTTTTGTAAACGGCATGTGACGCCAGAAAGTGCCCCGTACATCTTTATCAAGTTTTTGTATACCCTCGGCTTCTTTTGTCATCCATAAAATATAATCGCGGATAAAATATTCTTTGATATCGCCTTTTAATTTGTTTGATTGGAACCACTGATAATAATGCCCGGTTAATCCTTCTTCCATCCAGTAGAATGAAGCTTTTTCTTTTGCAACTTGCCAGCGAAGATCCGCAACGGCGGTAAGAACCGCAAGATACAGATTTCTCGGATACATCGGGATAATGATTCTTCCGCGGCTTGTCGCGCGGTTGTAACGATCAAACGGCTCCCAGCAAAAACCCATGTCGCCGTATGTCGGAATTAAAAGCACATAAGGAACAATGCGGTTTAACCTGTTTTTATAAATGCGGCAAAATGCTTCTGAGTCAATACTTTCAATTTTCGCAAGCATGGTGATAATATTCTCGCGGGTAGCTACTTCGTTTGGAGTGCTGTGAAAATATTCGGATGTAAGCACAGGAAAGTGATTCCCCTGCCGCCCGACAGTCATCTTTGCCATCTGACGAATGGTTCCCCATTCAGTATCAATCGCTCCCATATCAACGGCGACAGCGCCGCCTTCGGCTTCAAGTTTATCTCTTAAATGTTCAACATCATTCTGCGCGTTAACAAAATCTCTTATGCTTATTTCCAGTTCGTGATCGTTTTTCATTATCATTTTAAGCAGATTTTGAATTTCCGCAATCGAAGCTTTTTGCCCTTCGTTCAAACAATCGCTTACTTCGGTAAATTCATTCAATGGGGTCCGTTCAAAAACTGACGCTATTCTATCGCGTAATATTTTTTCAATTTCATCGCGTTCTTTTTCCCTTGTTTTAAGCAGAACTCTGGAACCGTCGAATTTTCCCTGCGCTTTTTCAAGAAGCGCCTGCACCTTTGATTGCGCGTTTCCTTTCGATACGCGCACTTCATCCGTGCTGGAAGGGCGAATCTTACTTATGCCGACGCCGTTCAGCCATTCATCGAGATAGAAAACAGGTTGATCATACAAATTATCATCGACTACTTTGCTGAAAAACTCTCTGACTTCCGGAGAAAGAAAACTGGGATGCAAAAGCCCGAAACGCAGCAAATATTTTTTCGGCGGCGGCAGTCTTCCTGTAGTTTTCCGCGCAATATTAAAAAGAAATTCCCAAAACGGGGAAATAAACTGCATACGGAAAACGCTGCGATCCTTTGGATCTTTCGATGTTAAATATTTTTGTAAAATGGTATGAACTCTCTGTGCTATTTCTCCCTCATTGGAAAGAGCGGCTTTATAATAATTCGGATCGCTGAAAAACGCGTGACCTTTATCTTCAAGGCGTTTCGTTACCTGCGGAAACTCGGACGCGGATATATCAACATCCCCGCCTGAAGCGCTTGAGATGTCTGCGAAATCTTCTTTATTTTTATCGCCGAAAATGTCGCTGAAGTCCGGTAGCGGGCTGTTATCAGAGCCTGCGGTTCCAAGCAATGCGGCAAGTTCGGGATCCATATCCCCATTATAAGCGTTTGCAGCCATGAACTTATGTTAATTCTTTTCTTAATAGTTGTCAATGTTTATAAGCTAAAGAAGCGCGTCTAAGTCGATTTCTCCGGCTGTGCATGGAACGATAACGCCCCAGTTTTCCAGCAGCTCAGGGTGAAGTTCGCCGAAAACTCCAATAACTTTTCCGCCGCAGATTATTGATGCTGTGCGCCCCGGAATAAACCTTGGATCGGCAGACTCCTCCACATCGTACTCGCGCGAAATGTAGTAGAAAAGCGTCTGCAATTCCGCGGCGGCAGTGTTAAAGTTTGCGTCAGTTCCGGCGTGAAGAAAACCGGCGAACTGCCTTGTCTTGCTGCGGTAATTTTCCGAATCGTCAAGCCACGCGATCTTTCCCACTTCGAAAATTTTGTGCGGATAAACAGATCTTGCGGAAATTGATTCGCTTGCCATAAGCGATGCAAGTATTGAATCGCGCACATATTCATAATTTTCTGTCATCGGGTTAAAAATGCGAATAATTTTTCCGCCGTCGCCCCGCATGTTTTCGACAAGATCTTTCCGCGAGTCGAGGTAGTTGTAAATCATCTCCTGATAACCCATACCGACAAAAAGTTCTTTAACCTGTCTGCTGAAAAGAGTAATCGGCAGAAGCCTTCCAACGGTTGAATCCGCAGGCCGCTGAGGCTTAAACGAACCAAGCGAGCGGCCAATCATCACGTCTTCTGCGACATCCGCGGCATGGAGAAAATCGTTACGGTATTCGGGAGGATATGCGCGCACGCCTTCTGTTTCCCCATCCTGACCGCGTTCAGCGGCTTTTGCTTTTTCGGATTTTACGCCCATGCGAGCGAGAGCCGCGACACATTCATCGGCGTTAAGTTTGTCGCCCAAAAATCTTTCGACTCTGGAAAGCGAGCAAAAAACAGGCTCCTGAAAATAATAAGGGGTGACAATTTTTCTGCCGAAAGGCGTATCAAATTTATATTCAATTTCTACAGGCTCGATATTAAAACCGTTATCTGCAAGATCGCATGCGACTATCGAAGCGGCAAGAGTGATTAACGGAAGGTCTGTTCCGGTAATTTCAATGAACACTTCATCATCGCCGACCTGCACCGCGCCCAAATCGTTTGAATTAATAATCGGCGGATAGGAAAGAATGTTTCCTTCCGAATCCGTCAACAGAGGATGGATTTTTTCATGCTCCTGAATAAACGCAAACTCTTTACCTTTGGGGTGTTGTTTTAAAATTTCCCTTAGAGTAAGTTTTCCCTCCCATTGGAGAGGCACAAACGAAACGGCGTCAGGATCGGCGCCTTTGTAAATAATCGGCCATTTAATCAGCGGCTTTTTTTGACTGTCGGAAATACGGTAAATACCCATCGACATACTCCGCCGCTTACGCCCGAAGTTCCAAGCCAACTTTTCCTGTGTTTGAATTATATCTCGAAGCATAGGATCAGTGATGGTCTTACCTTTTGCGACAAAACCTGTAAGATACGGTCTTACTTGTTTTACACTTTCTTCGACAACAACTCTATACTCCGCTTTTTTAATATCGCCGGGTTTGGAAAAAAACGGATATTCCGGCCTTTTGCTGTCGTTATAAACCCGCAATTGACGGGCGCAGCCGGCAGTCCCCCAAAGATCGGGGCGGTTTGTATCATTCAACTCTATTTTGAGAGTTCTTTCCGCTTCGGGAAGGTTTTTATCACTGTCCTCATCCAACTCAGCTTTTGCGCAGACGAGCGCTTCCTCAAATTCATCCTTTGTTTTCCACCGGCTTTTACCATTGGGACAGCCTGCGAGGGTGTAAAAAACTTGTTCGTTTACTTCAATTTTTGGCATAAAAGCATTTTATCATTTTTTAAAAAAGATAAAAAGATGTTAGTCAACTACGATGCCAGCATCGTACGACGTTAACATTGTACGCTATATATGGGGTATATTTATGATTTACCAACGCTATCAGTAGCGTAGGTGACTGACACCATTACCTTGACAAAATGCCGATCTATTGCAATAATGATAGGGACAAATTAACAATCTTTTCTATAACGGAGGAAAAAATGAGAAAAATTCTAGCTGTTCTCTTGGTTTTGGCTTTGGCTGCGTCCATGGTAATGGTAGTCAGCTGTAAAGCAAAAGGCGGTCAATTGATCGGTATCGCTATGCCGGAAACCCACGTTCAGAGATGGGTAAAAGACGGCTTCTCTCTTCAGAATGAAGCGGAAGGACGCGGATACCGCGCTGAAGTCCAGTACGGCGACGCAAACCAGCCCACACAGAATCAACAGATTCAGAGCTTCCTGACACAAGGCGCGAAAGCCCTTATCGTCGGTTGTATCAATGACGGTGTATCTTCTGTAATCGCAGAAGCCGGCCGTGACAAAGTAGTGGTCGTAGCCTACGACCGCATAATCCCGAATTCAGCGGATTATGATTACTACATCACTTTTAACAACTTTAAAGTAGGTGTTCTTCAGGCGCAGAGCATTGTACAGGGACTTAGCCTTGATTCAGCAAGCGCAAGCAGCCCCAAACTTATCACCCTGTTTGCCGGTTCACCGACAGACGGAAACGCTTTCTTCTTCTTTGACGGCGCAATGAGCGTACTTAACCCCTACATCGACAAGGGCGTTCTCAGAGTAATCGGCCCCTATCCTAAAACATCAGCAGACAAAGAAAACTTCCAGAGGATCGCCACAGAAAACTGGCAGGCTCCAATCGCCAAAACCCGTATGGAAAACCTTTTAAGCAACGATGCGCGCACAGTCACACTTGACGCGATATTAGCACCTAACGACACACTTGCCCGCGCAATCCTTGAAGCTTGCAAAGCTGATGCCAAATACCGCGGCAAACTGCCTGTAATTTCCGGCCAGGACGCGGAATATGATTCAGCAGCGTCAATTAAAAACGGCGAGCAGTACAGCACCGTATTTAAAGACACAGCCAAATTAGCTGAAGCTGCAGTCATTCTTGTTGATCAGGCTCTCAAAGGCCAGGCGATCAATATCCCCGGCGCAGAACTTGCTACAGGCGACCTTGCTGAAATCGGCAACACCGGCAAAAAGTATGTAAAAGCCTATCTTCTGGATCCAATTCTTGTAACAAAAGACAACCTCAACGTAATGGTTGACGCAGGCTTCTACGACGACAGACTCGACAGAGGAATTCTGTTACTTAACTAGTTTAAGTTAAAGATACTCGGCTGCCTTGCAGCCGGGTATTTTTTTTTATCCAAAGGATTCCATGAGCGAATACATTCTTGAAATTGAAAATCTGACAAAAGAATTCCCCGGCGTGAGAGCGCTTGAAAATGTCAATTTAAAAGTTAAGAAAGGCGAGATTCACTCATTGTGCGGCGAAAACGGCGCGGGTAAGTCCACGCTGATGAGCTGCATTTCAGGCGTTTATCCAAAAAACAGTTATACCGGAAAAGTCTTTTACAAAGGCTGCGAAACAAATTACAACAGCGTTAAAGACAGCGAAAACGAAGGGCTTGCAATCATTCATCAGGAACTGGCGCTCAGCCCGTACTTGTCAATTTACGAAAATATTTTTCTTGGTCACATGGAAACAACATTCGGCGTAATCAACTGGAACAGATATATAAAAGAATCTAAAAATTTTTTAAAAACGGTTGGATTGAACGAACCGCCTGAAACAATCGTAAGCAAGCTCGGCGTGGGAAAACAACAGTTAGTCGAAATCGCCCGCGCTCTTTCCAAAAAAACGGAGCTTCTCATTCTTGATGAGCCGACTTCATCTCTTAACGATGATGAAAGCGAAAAGCTCCTTAACCTTATTTTAGAATTTAAACGCCAGGGTATTACCTCGGTGATAATCTCACATAAATTAAACGAAGTTTTAAAAGTCGCTGATACTGTTACAATTTTACGCGACGGTAAATCTATCAGCACTTATGATGTTAAAGAATCCAACCTTACGGAAGAAATGATCATCAAAGATATGGTAGGCCGCGATTTAACGCATCGTTTTCCGGAAAGGAAATCTTCTCCCGGCGAAACGGTAATGGAAGTGAACAACTGGACTGTCTATCATCCTGATTACCACACAATCAAAGTAGTAGATAGCGTTTCTTTTAAACTGCGTAAAGGCGAAATCCTCGCTTTCTGCGGCCCGATGGGCGCAGGGCGTACCGAACTTATGATGAGCCTTTTCGGCAGCTCCTACGGCTACCGCAGCGAAGGCGAATTAAAAATTAACGGAAAATCATGCAAATTTAAAAGCCCGCGGGCGGCGATTAATTCGGGGCTTGGTTATATTTCAGAAGACCGCAAAAGTTTGGGGCTGGTTCTTATTCAGGATATAAAAACAAATATAACTCACTCCAGTTTAGATAAAATTTCCCAATTTGGAATAATTAACAGTCAGGAAGAAATTAAAAAAGCGGAACAATACCGAAAAGATTTAAACATCAGAACACCGTCGATAAATCAATATGTGCGTAATTTGTCCGGCGGCAACCAGCAAAAAGTTGTTGTCAGCAAGACACTGATGGCGGATCCGGACATTTTTATTGTAGACGAGCCGACGCGCGGTATTGATGTCGGCGCCAAAACGGAAATTTACGGGATCATGAACGATATAATTGCCGCCGGGAAGAGCGTTATCATGGTCAGCTCGGAACTTCCCGAAGCGCTTGGCATGGCAGATAGAATTTATGTAATGAACGAAGGCAGAATAAAAGGCGAGCTTTCCAAAGAAGAAGCAACCCAAGAAAAGATAATGCATTTGGCATTGGTAGGATAAGGAGCAAAACATGGATGGAAAAACAATTCATACTTCCGATTTTAAAACGCTGGTAAAAAACAATATCAGAAATTATTCAATGTTCATTATGCTGGCATTGATCATGATCATCTTTGCTCCGCTGACAAACGGAAACAACTGGAGCCCGCGTAACTTTACCAACATCTTTTTCCAATACAGTTATGTTTTGATTCTCGCGGTCGGCATGGTAATGGTTATTATCGTTCAGGGCATCGATCTTTCTGTCGGTTCAGTCTGCGCTTTTATTGGAGCGTTGTCCGCGATGGTTTACAATACCGGCATCGGCATGGCCGCTACATTGATAGCAGCATTAATAATGGGCGCCATTGTCGGCGCATATCAGGGTGCATGGGTGGCTTACGGGAAAATGCCGTCGTTTATCGTTACGCTTTCGGGAATGCTTTTATTCCGCGGGCTAACTTACATTGTAACAAAAGTTAACCCTGTAGGCCTTAAAGATACGGGTTATTCCCTCCTCGCAACCGGAACTCTTGACGAAGTGCTGGGTTTAAATAAGATTGGTCCTTATTTTCCGTCGGCGATTTATATCGCGTTATTATTGCTTTTACTTTTCTTTTTATCCGAATTATTCGCGCGCAGAAAAAAAATCGCAAATGAATTTGAAGTAGCGCCTCTTGCGCTGTTCGTAACAAAACTGGTTTTAATCAGCCTTTTAATTCTTGGATTAGCAGATCGATTCGCACGTTACCGCGGACTCCCGATTGTAGCTCTAGTTCTTGGTATAACAGTTTTTGTTTTTCATTTTATTATGAACAACACCGTTCTTGGCAGGTATATTTACGCAGTCGGCGGAAATCCGCGTTCCGCGAAACTTTCGGGTATTAATTCGGAATTAATAATTTTTATCGTTTTCTGTTTTATGGGCACCCTCACAGGTCTTGCCGCTGTTGTCTCAACAGGTTACATGAACAGCGCTCTTCCGCAAGCCGGAAATCTCTTTGAGCTTGACGCGATCGGCGCGTGTTACATCGGCGGCGTTTCCGCAGGCGGCGGTATCGGCTCTGTAGTCGGCGTAATCGTCGGCGGTCTTGTAATGGGGTCAATTAATAACGGAATGTCGCTTATGAACTTGGGCACTCATTACCAATATGTAGTTAAAGCGATGATTCTGCTTTTGGCGGTCTTCTACGATGTATACACGCGCCGCAAAGCGGGATTGGGCTGATTAATAATAAAAAACATTCGCGTATAAGGCCATTATTAAAAACACAATAAGATCAACCTTTGCGCTTATATAATATCTGCTGCTGCCGTCGATAAGGCGGTAACCCAGTTCGCAGGAAAAAATGTTGTAATTAAATTTTCCGATACTATAACGAAATCCCATTTGAAGCCCTGCGGAAAATATATATCTGTCCCATAAAATTTCCTCCTCAATAAAAAAATAATTAATGGAAGCAAACGGTCCAAAATAAATATTACTTATTGAAAAATCATAGCTTAAAACATTCCAGTAAAAATGTAAATTTAATAAGCTAAGGGGAAGATATTCGCTTTCATAACCATTATCCCAAAGAAACGTTTTAAAGGGATTTATTTCCACGCCGATATTTGTATTTCTTTCTTCTATGCCGAAATTAATCAGAGAAAACGATCCTTCAAGATCATAATCGCCTTTTAAAGGAAAATTGCCTCCGAGTCCTACGCTTCCCGCGTTTAAAATAAACCGAAAATCCTGTGAATAAACAGGAACTGTTAAGGCGATAATAACAAATAGGAATAAAAACTTTTTCATATGCGCACCCTTACCCTTTCGATCATATCATAAAAACTTACACTTTCCCTTTGCACTAGTTTTATAAATGAATTATCTTCCGGCTTTCCAAGCACCATTTCCATCTCTTCGTTATTTCTGTATGTAGCTCTCTTATATTGATTGTGATAATCTTTCGCTCTGCTTTCAAAAATTTGTTTCTCAATCCAATTGCGTATCTCAGCGACAGCGGTAAGTTCTTTTTTAAAAGAAGACGCGTCTATTGATTTATTAGTTTCATAAAGATACATAAGCGCAGCCCATGCATGGCATGTTTTATCAATCTGATACGCTTCATCCCAGGAATCATAAACGCTGTGAATTTCGTCCCAGTTTTTATACTTGCCTTCGCCGATTTCCCTGCGCAATTCATCCGCGCGGAAAGCAGGAACAATCTGCCCTCCGGCGTTTACCCAATTTTTAATGCGTTCTTTAGGTGAAGACGCGTCCAGCAGTTTACTCAAACCGCTATAATCAAGTTCCGAACGCGAATCAAAAAAAGCCGCTATTGTTTTAACGGCGTAATAACGAAGCATCTGACGGTATGCTGCAATGCCTTCGAATGGTTTAATTATTACCTGTCCGCGCTTTGAGTTTTCAAAATGACGGCAGTTTATTTTTCGAATGGAGCTCTTGTCAACATTTGCAATGTCTGCCGGCGACAGTCCCGCCTCTCCGAGCCATCCTTCAAGAATATCCAAAGCGGAAATAATTTCTTCCGCGGTATCCGGCGCAAGGTAATCGGATTCAATCCGCTGGATTTTTATTTTTCGCTTGTCGCGGTTATTCGTTTTCCATGAATTGCGTTCAAGAGCGTAAAGATTGTGCATCCAGAAATACGCGGGCATAACCTCTAATCTGTTTTTATGCACATTATTATTAACAAGCGAAAACGGCAGCGGAATATTTAACTCCGCCGGATACTCGCCTTTCGCGATGATAACAAACGAAGCGAAAATACTTGAGTGTTTAAGGCTTACAGCCAGCCCCGGCCAAAAACCGCGCTTCGCTCTGATCTCTCCGTCATTTGCCCTGCTGTTGTGATTGCTGCCGATGGTGGCCGCTGCCGCCATATTCGACATCCCCTGAATTAAACTCGCGATTAAAAATGAATTGTTGTGGTGCTGTTCATGCACCGGAAAAATTAAATTGTTCAGTATCTCACAGCATGACACTGTGGAATTATCACCTAACACCGAATGAATCAGCCGCGCCCCGTACTTTAAATTGCTGTTTCTTCCCATTACAAAACGCACAGCTTTGCAGCCGTAAAAAACATTGCAGGCGTATCCTACAATACCGTTCACCATCTCAACGCCTTCGCCTATCTGCGTCGGCTCTTCGGCGGATGACAGAATCGAAATATTTTTAAGTTTATTCGCTCCCTTAATGTAGGCGCATTCTCCCACCGCGGTATCTTTAATAATAGAGCAGCTTTTTATAACCGCGCCGCTGCCGATAATTCCGTAGCTGCCTCGCGCGCTGCCGTATTGCTTTTGCGTAATCTCCGCCAGTTTTTCTGTCAGCGCGGTGTCGTCCCGGTAATTTGCCCAAAGGTAGGCGTCAGCTGCAATCATGCTTTCAAACGGGAGAACCGAGCGTCCGCCGGCTTCATTTTGAACATCGATCCAGACACGGACAGCTTCATCCTCGCCGTCTTTAATTACGCCGTTGCCGAACTTTGCGTGATTTGTAGTCTGCAATTCATTGACTTCTGAAAGAATGCAATTGCTACCGATTATATAATGCGAAATATAAGCGCAATTTTGAATCGCTGTATCATCGCCGATGTCGCATGAAATGATTGTGCTGCTGCGAATACCCGCGGGCACATGAAAATCGTTATGTCTTAATAAAACTTTTTGAAGAGAACCGATACGCACAAAACCGTAAAAACTGGAATCGCGGATTAATGACGGTTCAAACGGATCGCTCACAAGAAAATTATCCCAATTAGGGCAAATATTCCTGTTATTTATTAATATTTCAATTTCCTCAGGTTTGAGCTTACGCCAATCCCCGGGTTTTTTATAGAATTTCTCCTGTTGCTGGGCATTACGCAGCCAATATTCATCAGCGCCGGGCGGAAGATACTCGGCAGACATAAAGTTATAGCCATGTTGTTCAAGCGGCAGGATGTTTTTTGCCTTCATATTGTAATTATATAATAAAAAGAAAAAAATGTCCGTATTAGAAATATTGAAAACTTAACCAGCCTTAGCCCGTCTTAATCTTACATTTTCAATGTCATAACTGAAAAGCTCCCGAAGATCATTCAGTCCAAGCGCCATTAACGCCATGCGGTCGATGCCGATGCCCCACGCGGCGACAGGTACGTCTACGCCGAGGCTTGCAGTCACTTCGGGGCGGAAAATTCCGGAGCCGCCGAGTTCAAACCAGCCGAGAACAGGGTGTTTAATGTGAACCTCTACAGACGGCTCTGTGAAAGGGAAATAGCCGGGGACGTATTTTACATCTTTCGCGCCCGCGACTTCGACGGCAAACATTTCCAGCATTCCCAAAAGGGTGCGCAGATTGACATTTTCACCTAACACAATTCCTTCGGTTTGGTAAAAATCAGGAAGATGTGTCGCGTCCACGCGGTCGTAGCGGAAACAGCGGGCGATGCCGAAATATTTGCCGGGGATTTTCGCCGTTGGCAGCTGTTTCGCGGAAAGCACTGTCCCCTGCGAACGCAGTATTAAGCGTTTTGTAAAATCGCGGTCAAAACCGTAGTTCCAGCCGCGGCTGCCTGTTTTGCCGCCGTTTTCATGAGCGGACGCAACATTGGAAAGCCACGGCTCATCTATCGACTTTGCGCGCGCGATACCGTCTCTGACGGTACCGTCAGAGAGGGCGGCACCGCCTGCTATGCTGTACGCGTCGTGAATGTCGCGCGCGGAATGGAACTGCGGCATAAAAAGCGCGTCGGAATTCCAGAATTCAGTTTCAACTAACGGACCGTCGAATTCTTCAAAGCCGAGAGACGCCAATTTATCTTTTACATTTTCAAGGAATTTTGCGTATGGGTTCGTGCGGCCCGGAGTAAGACGCACAGGCGGCGTTTTAACATTGTAAGAGCGGAAAGTTTTACCTTTCCAGCTGCCGTCTTCCAGCATGGACTGCGTAAGAGCGCCGGTCTCATCGCCTGTAATTCCTGCGGCTTTAAGCGCCTTTGCCGCTTCTTCGGCGGGAACTGAACCGTCTGCGGCGGAGATAAAACCAAAAAAAACTGTTTCTCTGTCCACCTGACGGAAAGGCGCGTCTGCCGCGCCGCGTTTTTTGGCAATACCTGACATGATTTTTTTCTCTTCATTGCCGAGCTCTGCGTCCGCAAGTAAACCGCTGCCCAATACTACCTTTTTAAATAAACCATGCATCAGGTTAAAGTGCGCAAGAATTGGGTTTTTCCCCGGATCATCAAGCTGTTCAAGCGGCAGAGAAATGATAACTTTTTTTTCACCATCCATGGCGAGTACGCCGGATTTTGAAAGGCTTCCGAACGCGCTGCCGATGTCTTTGTTTTCCATATTGAGCGCTTGAGCAATGTCGGGAAGACGCGGTTTATCCGGGTCATTTAATTTCTGCCTTATCAGGGCAAGCATCCGTTCTTCAGGGCTGCCTTTTTCCTTCCATTCCTGACCAAGACCGGTTAGTTCATAATATACAGCCGTTTCCCTGCGAATCTCGCCGATAAGTCCTTTGCCTGCCAGCCATGAAAGAGCCTGATTTCCGTTACCGGGTTTAAACCCAAGGTCATTCTCAACCTTTTCGATAGTCAGTTCATCTCCTTTTTTATATGAAAGGAGAATCCTAATTTCCAGGGGATGAAGATTTTTTATAATATTTTTAATATCAATCAACATGACAAACCTCTCGAATATGTTAAAATTAACAGATATAACAAGAGCGGTCAATAGAACAGACCTATTGTTTTATTGTTGCTTTCTCTTTCGTATTATAATAAAATATTAATGTAGCAATCAAATTGGAGGGCTAAAATTGGAAGGTAAAAAAAAGGTTCTCATAGTAGATGATGAAAAAATGAATATCATGGCTTTAGCGCATTTTCTAAAGCCGCAATATGAAATTATTATCGCTTCAGACGGAGTTTCAGCTCTTGCAGAGGCGGAAAAACGCATACCTGACATTATTTTACTTGATATTTTAATGCCGGATATGAGCGGGTTTGATGTTCTGGTAAAATTAAAAGATTCAAATATAACTATGAATATTCCGGTAATATTTCTTACAGGATTAGACAATGTTGAAGACGAAGAAAAAGGTTTGCTTCTCGGCGCTGTAGATTACATCACTAAACCATTTAACAAATCAATTGTAAAAGCAAGAATCAGCACTCATTTAAAGATGTCAAATTATATCCGCACCATAGAAAAATTATGCATGCTCGACGCGCTGACAGGGCTGTCTAACAGAAGAGGCTTTGATATGCGTTTTGAGGCGGAATGGGGGCGCGCGTTCAGAGAAAAAAAACCTCTCGGCATCGTCATGATCGATATTGATAATTTTAAAAAATACAACGACACATTCGGGCATCCTCAGGGTGATATATTAATACAAGCGATTTCTGAAGTCTTAAGAGGCACGGTTAACAGATCTTCCGATTTTTCAGCCAGATGGGGAGGAGAAGAATTTCTCGCTCTTCTGCCGGATACCGATATTAGCGGCACAATTAAAAAGGCAGAACAGATAAGGAAAAATGTTACAGAAATAAAATTGCAAACCGGCAATGTAAAATTAAATCCTGATTCTCCGGAAAAAACACCTTCAGACATCTGGGATAAACCTTTCGCCACTATCAGTTTAGGCGTATGCTCGAAAATTCCGGTTGAAGGCGATAATCCGGCTGATTTCCTTAACGAAGCAGATAAATTACTGTATTCAGCGAAAAAAAACGGCAAAAATCAGGTTTGCAGCGCCTAAATCATAACGAATTTCCTTGACCCAAACGCAAAATTTTTGTATTTTTATAACTAGGTGGGGTTTTTTCCCATAAATACAAGAAAGCGGATAATGGATAGCTATAATGTCAAAACAAGAGACACAAGCAGAGGAAAATACTACAGAAACTCCTCAGGGAAACCAGCCCGGAGGGGAAAATTCACCTCAGGAAGCGGGGCAGGGAGCGGCGTCAGCAGAAAATCGGGTTGAAGAAGCTACCGCGGAAAAGCTCACTCCTGAAGCGCAAATTGCAGAATTGGAAACTCGTCTCGCGGAAACCAGAGATCAGCTGCTTCGAAAAGCCGCCGATTTCGAAAACTTCCGCAAGCGGATGAATCAGGAAAAACAAAGCTCGATTGATTTTGCCAACCAAAGCCTGCTTCTGGATATAATCCCGGTAATCGATGATATCGAGCGCGCTATTCAAGCGGGAGAAAACGGTTTACAGGCAAATAACGCTTCTCCTGCGGTGCCCATTGCGGATTTTTCAGCTTTTCTGGAAGGAATAAAAATGATCGAGAAGCGTTTGGCAAGCCAGCTTGAATCAAAGTGGGGATTAAAACGCTTCATTTCCGCAGGAGAGGTTTTTAATCCGAACCTGCACGAAGCTTTGATGATGGAAAAATCGCACGCTGTAACCGAGGCGACTGTGCAGGAAGATCTGGTAAAAGGATATATGTTAAAAGACAGGGTTATAAGAGCCGCGAAAGTTAAAGTAATTATGCCGGAGGCATAAAGCAAATATATGATTTTTTAATTTACATAAATAGGAGATGTTAAATATGGGAAAGATTATTGGTATCGATTTAGGAACAACAAACTCGTGCGTATCCGTTCTTGAAGGCGGAGAGCCTATCGTCATTCAAAGTTCCGAAGGCGGACGCACAACTCCATCCATTGTGGGTTTTACAAGCAAGGGTGAGCGGATTGTCGGCACGCCGGCAAAGAATCAAATGATCACCAATCCGGAAAACACGGTTTACTCCATCAAACGGTTTATGGGAAGGCGCTATTCAGAAGTTTCCAACGAAATGAAAATGGTTCCGTATCACGTAACGGAGCAGGGAAACGATGTGCGCGTGGAAATTGACGGAAAAAAATATTCACCGCAGGAAATTTCCGCTTTCGTTCTTCAAAAAATGAAAAAAACCGCCGAAGACTACCTTGGCGAAACTGTAACAGAAGCTGTTATCACAGTTCCCGCCTATTTTAACGACGCTCAGAGGCAGGCGACAAAAGACGCTGGAAAAATCGCGGGTCTTGATGTAAAAAGAATCATCAATGAACCGACTGCCGCCTCGTTGGCGTTTGGTTTTAACAAAGATTCCAAAAAAGACAAAATTATCGCAGTTTACGATTTAGGCGGCGGCACTTTCGACGTTTCTATTCTGGAACTCGGCGACGGCGTTTTTGAAGTAAAATCGACAAACGGAGACACCCACCTCGGCGGCGACGACTTTGATCACCGCGTTATGGAATGGATTATTTCAGAGTTTAAAAAAGACACAGGCATCGATCTTGGACAGGATCGCATGGCTCTTCAGCGTCTTCGCGAAGCCGCGGAAAACGCGAAGATTCAATTATCTTCAATGCAAACAACAGATATTAATTTATCGTTCATCACAGCCGATCAAAACGGACCTAAACATTTGCAGAAAACATTAACACGCGCGAAGTTTGAACAGCTTGTGGAAGACCTTCTTGAAAGATCAAAAGCGCCGTGCCAAAAAGCGCTCTCAGACGCCGGTTACACGCCGGAACAAATTGACGAAGTCATCCTTGTCGGCGGCTCAACGCGTATTCCGGCAGTTCAGCAGATTGTAAAAGATCTTTTCAAAAAAGAGCCGAACAAGGGCGTAAACCCCGATGAAGCAGTCGCGGTAGGCGCTGCGATTCAAGGCGGCATCCTCGGCGGAGACGTAAAAGACGTGCTTCTGCTGGACGTTACCCCGCTCTCGCTTGGTATTGAAACTTTGGGCGGAGTGATGACAAAACTTATTACACGTAACACAACAATCCCGACGCGCAAGAGCCAAATCTTTTCAACAGCAGCAGACAGTCAGACCGCAGTTTCGATTCAAGTTCTGCAGGGCGAACGCGAAATGGCAAATCAAAACCGCATCCTCGGCCGTTTTGATCTTGTCGGCATTCCTCCCGCTCCGCGCGGAGTTCCGCAGATCGAAGTTACCTTCGACATTGACGCGAACGGCATTGTTCACGTAAGCGCTAAAGACCTCGGCACAGGCAAGGAGCAAAAAATCCGCATTGAAAGTTCAAGCGGCTTAAACGATTCGGATATCGACCGCATGGTTAAAGAAGCGGAATTGCATGCGGAGGAAGATAAAAAAGAGCGCGAAAAAGCCGAAGTGCACAATGAAGCGGATTCGATGATTTACAGCACGGAGAAAAATATAAAAGACCTCGGCGATAAGGTAAGCGCCGAAGATAAATCCAAATGCGAAGAGGCAATTGCAGAACTGCGCAAAGCTCTGGAGAGCGGCGATATTCAATCAATCAAAGATAAAACAGAAGCGCTTAAACAAGTGTCATACAAAATCGCCGAAGAGATTTATAAGCAGCAGGGAGCAGGCGCGCAAGGGCAGCCGGGAGCAGATCCTAACATGGGCGGCGGTTTCGGCGGATTTGACTCGAACGGCAACCCAATGGGTTCAGGCACAGGCAGCGCAGGATCCGGAAACGGCAACACAAAAGGCGCCGAAGACGCTGATTACGAAGTAGTGGACGACGACAAGAAGTAAACGATGGCGAAACGTGATTATTACGAAGTTCTTGGTGTTCAAAAAAACGCTTCTAAAGATGAAATAAAAAAAGCATACCGCAAGCTGGCTCTTCAGTTTCACCCGGATAAAAATCCGGGCGATAAAGAAGCGGAAGAAAAGTTTAAGGAAGCTACCGAAGCTTACGATGTTCTCGCAGATGACCAGAAAAAATCCGCGTATGATCAATTCGGTCATGCCGGAGTTGACGGCATGAGCGGCGGAGGTCAGGACTGGAGTAATTTCCGAGGTATGGAAGACATCTTCGGCGAAGGCGGATTCAGCAGCATATTTGAAAGTTTTTTCGGCGGCGGCTTCGGAAGGTCAAGAGGAGGCAGCGGAGTAAGGCAGGGAGCTAACCTTCGCTATGATATCGAAATACCTTTTAAAGACGCTGTGTTCGGAACAAAAGTTGAAATTCAATATTCACATAACGAATCATGCAAAACCTGCAACGGAGCCGGAACAGCGGACGGATCAAGCAAAAAAACCTGTCCTATTTGCCGCGGTTCGGGGCAGGTGAGGCACAGCCAGGGGTTTTTCTCGGTAGCTACAACCTGCCATCAATGCCACGGCGAAGGCTCAATAATAGAAAAACCATGCGGCGACTGCGGCGGTATGGGAACTCAGAAAAAACGGCAAAAAATTATGGTCACTATCCCGGCAGGGGTGGAAAACGGGAAGCGTGTGGTTATCCCGAAACAGGGTGACGCGGGCCCCAACGGCGGACCGGCGGGTGATTTATACGTTTTTATAAGGGTAAAACCGCACGAATACTATGAAAGGCAGGATTATGATCTTTACTGCGCCGTACCGATTTCTGTAAGCCAAGCGGCACTTGGTGCCGATATTCAAGTAACGACTCTGGAAAATAAGACAATAAAGGTTAAAGTACCTGCCGGTATCCAGAATTGGAAGATGCTTCGCATCCGCGAAGAGGGAGTTCCGACGGGAAATCAGAGGGGAAACCTGTATATTAAGCTTATTGTACAAATTCCGGAGAAACTTTCCCGCCGCGGAAAGGAATTATTAGAGGAATTAGCCAAGGTTGAGGGACAAAATGACAGTCCAAAGCCAATTCCTCTGTCAAAATTGGCGGATGTTTAAGAGTCGGCGCACTTGACAAAGTTGCTATTTGTTAATTAATATAGCATATAGGACATAGTGTTCATTTTAAGTAATATATATAAGGAGAAGAAGATGAAAAAACTTTTCATTTTATTAGCAGTTTTTATTCTTGCAGCAGGTTTTGTTTATGCTCAGGAGCAACAAGAAGAAACTACTGTTGTACAAAGTGAGACTCAGGCTCCACAGGCGCAACCTGCCCAGACGCAAACCACTCAGACACAGACTACACAGACTCAAACTACACAGGTACAGCCTTCTGCTCAGGAAGCGCCTGCAGAGGAAGAAACAAAGCGCGCCATTGAAATTTTAAATGTAGAAATCTCTATGAATTTCCCTGTCCATTGGTCAAACGGTCTTCACGATGATTCATTCTATCAGGTAATTAACGAAGCAACCGGAGCCAACATGATGGAAGATAAGTCGGTAACGGCAAATACGTCTATTGGCATTGGAATTAATTTAAATATCACAAAATCATTTGGTATTGCTTTGAATATGGATATTTTTTACGCCGCCAAAATTGGAGGATTTTCCAGCCCGACATCAGATTATAATTCAATCTTTGGAATCAATGCCTTTTTCGGACCTGTATTTTATCTCTTTAACAACGGCACATTCAGGATTCCGCTTGCAGTCGGAGCCCATATGTACTATTTCAACGATGATCTTTGGGTTCCGGAAATTGGTCTAAGCGGCGCCTGGATGAACAGAAGCGAGATGCAATTCGGTCCCGCGGTTTCTATCGGCGTTCAATTCCACTTTAACACCGGTATATACCTCTTTACACGCACTCAAATTGCTATAGACCTTATACGTATACACTCATTAGATTGGTATAACGGCACTGACTATGAACAATTGAATTGCACAGACATAATGAATGTTAACTGGGCTATCAAACCTGTCTTTGGCATTGGAATAAAATATTAAAATAAAATATAATAAAAAAGCCGCTCAAACCGAGCGGCTTTTTTTTGCTATAAAAATTGAAATAACGTAATTACTTTTTTCCTGTCTTTTTTGTACCGGCCTTTTTAACAGGCTTCTTTACCTCAGTTTTCTTTGTCGTCGCTTTTTTCGGTTCCGCTTTCTTTACAGGCGATTTTTTTACAGCAGGTTTACTTTTCGGCACTGCTTTTTTTTCGGCTGGTTTTGCTTTCACTGCGGATTTTTTCGCGGCAGGTTTTTTTTCTGCCGCTTTCTTCGGCGCGATTTTCACTTCAATTTTTTTTGCAGTAGGTTTATTTGTGTTTGCTTTCGTTTTTGGTTTAGCGTCTCCCCCAGTTAAAATATCAAGCAGGATGTCAAAACGGTATTCGGATTTAGCTTCGGCTTTTAAAAGCACATCATAAATACCCGCAATGCGTTCAATACGCTCTTCGATAGGTATGCGCACAGAAGTTTCCATCATGAAGAAAAGAGACGAATAAAACAGCGCGTCTTCAAAGCTCTCTTTGTTAAACCACGCGACATCGTTAAAGAAATTAATTCCCAAAATACGCCTGAAATCGTCTGTCGAGTAATTTTCTTCGATAATAAAAGCGGCAAAATCCGACGCCGAAAATTTTAATCCGTTTTTCATGGATTTATCCCAGCTATACGCCGCTAACGCGCCTGATTCATCATTTGTTCGCCTTAACACCGCTTTCATAAGATCTGTTATGCGCCATGCTTCCGCATCCGACGCGCCGAAGAATTTATAAGCGTCTCTAATCTTTCGCCCAAGATCCCAGTGATTAAAAGCAAGGTTCTCGGCATGAGCGCCTGTCGCCTCTTTGCCGATTATCGAACGCAATAGAGAAATAACGCCGTAAGTGAGCGCAACAGAATGAATCAACTGTCTTTCCGACATACATTTTGTTATACGATCAAGCAGAGGCGATTTTGATTTCTTCAACGCTTCTAAAATGTTTTTAAGCATGTTTATATACGCTTCAAATTCTTTCCATATCGCGTCATGATCAATCGCTGTGAATTCTATATTAGTTTTTGAATCTGTTTTTGAAGGAACAGCCCAAGGGTCCCACGCTCCGTTCGCTCCGCCAATATAATGTACCGCCGTTTTAATAAAAGCGATAACAGGTTCACGGAAAGAATCCACAAAGAATTTTTCGTATATGGATACATTAAGACCGTTGACAATTTCAGGTTTTAAAATTTCGTTAAAGCGGTAATAAAGTTCGCCAAGGAAAATGTCCTTGATTGACGCATGAAGATCGCTAACGCCGCTGCCGTTAAGATCATTGTTCAATCGCGCCCATCTGCCCCTTGCGTCATCTTCAACTTCGTTTATATCAAGGAAAACTTGCGTTTCATATCCTTTAAGCGCGACAAAAAATCCGTCTTCACAAAGCGCCTTGGAAGAACGTATAAACCACAAATTAGATTTTTGTTCGCGTAACAAGGTAAAATATTTGCTGTCGTAGTGAATGCCAAGAGCTTCATCTAAATTATCTCTTCGCGTACCGCCTTCGCATGGAACCGGAGGATCGCTTGCTTTTATCCAGCCCGCGGTTTCATAGTATGAATTGTTGTAGAATATTAAAGCTCTTTCATCACAGCCGTTAATCCATGCGCGGTTACAATACGCAAAAACATTTTCGTTAACATAACCGCCCGAACAGTAAAGATCGAAAATTCTGAATTGCGCGCTGCCGGAAAATAGAGCGCGTCTTTTCATCAAAGGAAAAATTTCATGTTCATGCCGATCCACAAGATAGCCGTCCGGCTGTTCATCGCGGTACGAGCGGCGGTATTCCATGCCGTATTTTTCTTCAAAGCCTTCAATCTGCCCGTGGCCGAACATGGGAAGCCCCGGCATTGTTACAAGCAATGTACAGATACCGAAATATTTATCGCCCTTGCCGAACTGGGCAACAGCGGTTTCTTCATCGGGATTATTCATAAAGTTGACGAAGCGTTTCAAAATTTCAGGATCAAATTCCATTGTGTTTTTAATTGTCGCGCGGTATTTATCATTTTCTTCGTTTTTAAGCATATTCATAAAAGCCGAGTTGTAAACGCGGTGCATTCCTAGAGTGCGGACAAAGTAGCCTTCCATCATCCAGAAAGCTTCGGCAAGCAGCAGGGTGTTAGGCGCTTCTGACGCGCAGCGGTCGACAACTTCGCGCCAGAACTCATTAGGGATGCGGTTGTTAAAATCTTCTGTAGAGATTGAATGTTCCGCGCGGCTTGCGATTGCTCCGCCTGAGCCGGGCGCGGGAAACCAAAGCCGCTGAATATGACGCTTTGCAAGTGTCATTGCGGCATCGAAGCGCACTATCGAAAACTGCTGGCACACTCCGATAATTGTACGGATAACAGCTTCACGCGCTTCGGCGTTTAAAAAGTCAATCTGCGCCGTATCATTCCAGGGCATGGAAGTGCCGTCGTTGCCGTGGTAGATGTAGCGCGTTTCGCCTGAGCGGTTATCGATTCGTTTAAAAACGACAGCCGCGTCACTTCGTGAAAAATAATGCTCTTCGATCTGAACCGTTATATCGTCTCTGCCAGAAAGATTGCCGCAGTTGTAATTGTAAGTTGGGAAGGGCGGATATGGAAGCTGTAAAAATCTGTCGGGGTGTTCTATCATCCATTTACTGTCGATGCCTGTGTGATTCGGAACCATATCGGAACCAAGACGAATCCCCCGGCACATACAGCGTTCGCGCAAATTGCAAAGCGCTCCCCAGCCGCCAAGTTCTCCGGCTATGTCATAATCATTCAAACTGTAAGCTGAAGCCGCCGCTTCAGGATTCCCTGTCCATTGTTTAATAGTCTTGCTTGCCTGACTTCTCTCCCACACACCGATAAGCCACAAACCTGTAAAACCGCGCCGCGCAAGCTCATCGAGCTCTTCGTCGGGGATTAGATCAAGACGGTTAATTTCTCTGCCGTATTTTTGAGACATTTGAAAAAGCCAGACAAGGGTGCTTTTTGCAATTAAAACTGTTTTTGGCATCCAGTCCTGATCGGGGCTGAACCGTTCATATTCATCTAACCCTGCGAATGTAAGCACATTGCTTGGCCCCGGACCCATAAAACCGGGTTTATTTTCTTCGCTTATAACATCAAGGCTCATTAAAATACGGGACATAAATTTGGAGATGAGAAGCCCCCAATGCCTTCGCATATATTCAAGCTGATCAAAAAGCGAATCAGGGAAAGCGATTGCAGGTGAGCGAAGGAAATCCCAAAGATTCATATCATCGGGACCGAAGGGAGGCATTTCTTTTAAATGCGCTTTTAATTCCTCGATTGCATTCGGATAAATGGTACCTTTGGAAAGGGCTTTATCGTCAAACAAAAATTTAAACGGGTTAAAAGCTGGATTAAGATTCGCAATCGAAAGAAGCATTGTTTCTTCGATGGAAAGGGCGCGGCAGCTTTCACCGTCATCTGCGCCTTTCAAGTACTGGTCAACATTTTTTTCGCCTTTGTAAACGGCTTTCGGGGGGAACTGCGTATTGAAAGAATTTAACAGTTTCCCGATTTTATCTCCGCCAAGGTTGGATTCAAGCCTGTCCAGCGCAGTTTCAAACACATCACCCTGAACTTCCTCGCGGTAGAGCGCGACAACAAAGTGAAGGATTTCATCGATTAAGCCCATCGCGTACAAGTGACCGGCTTTTATATAACGGTCAGGGTGAGCAGGATCTTGTTTTTGATTAAATTTATTAGAAAGTTCCCTGCATTGCTTAATGTCGGCAAGAATCACGTTTCCGGTTAAAGAAAAAAGGCTATCGTTTAAATCATATTCGGCTCTGACATCGCGGTTTATATGAAACTCCATAAGAGCTTTTCTATTTTTAGCCCAATGTGTGTTTTTATTCTCCAATTTAGTAAGAGTGATAGAAAATTTTTTCATTAAAAAAGCTCCTTTACCAACAACAACATTATAGTATACTTTTATCCAGCTGTCACGGACAAAAAAGCAAAAAGGTGTCAGTCACCTACGCTATATATAGTGTCGAAAATTTTTTATATACGCTATATATAGTGTATGTAACAAACTGTAATTAAAAGTATTATTCAATTAGGAGAGTAAAATGAAAGTAAAAATAATATTATTTGTGTTATTAACCACGCTTATTATTTTTGGCTGCGGCCGTGCAGCGGAAGCGCCGGAAATGCAGTCGTCGCATTATGCTTCCAAAAGCATGGGATCCGTCGGGGGTCTATATCGCGCATATGACGATTCAGAAGTAAGTTATGGGGAAGCATCAGGAGCCGGGAGCGTTAGGGCTCAAGCGGCATCAAACAGGAGCGATCTAACTCAAGCGAATCAATCTGACTCTGCCAACTTGACTGACAATGAGCGTAAACTGGTAAAACGTGCCAGCGTCAAAATCAGAGTAGAAAATCTCGAAGCGGCCGATGCATCGATAGCAAGCCTCCTTAAAGAATACGGCGCGTATTCCGCATCAACAACGGTCGGTGAAAATTCAAACTATTATTCGCTGCGGGTTCCTTCGCCCAAGTACGAATTATTTCTCGCAGAGATGAACGGCATTGGAAGGTTGTTACAGCGTTCAGAAACCACCGAAGACGTGACCTTGCAGTATTTCGATCTTGAAAGTCGGCTTGAATCAAAACGCGAATTGCTAAGAACATATCAATCATATCTTAGAAGAGCAGCCAACATCGAGGAAATTCTTTCCGTGGAAGCGCGTATCGCGGATTTACAGCGGGAGATTGAAAGCACAGGCACACAGCTCCGCAACCTTGGAAACAAGGTAGATTACTCTACAATCGATTTATCTCTGGTAGGCCCGGTTTCCATGAAACCACGCCAGAACATAACTCTTGCAGAAAAAATAAAACAATTATTCGGCAGCTTTGGCGGCTTCCTTTCCGGCCTGCTTGTTGTAGTAATCAGTATATTGATTTACGGCATTCCCATACTGGTATTAATTCTGCTTTTGATTTGGCTCCTTTTTGGCAAAATCGGGCTATTAAGAAAATTATGGAGACTGGTGGTAAAAAAATAGGAGAAGAAAGGAAAGGTGTCAGTCACCTACGCTATATATGGTGTATAAAAAATTTTAGGCTACACTATTAGTAGCGTGGGGCGCGCTACTCGGGCTAAAGCCCTCGCGCCTACTTAATCTCATTGACTTTTATCGGGCGCCACGTCTTGCTGCTTTTTTCATCTACACGCTATGCGTGCATAATCGGACGGGTGACTGACACCACTTAATATGGACACATTTTTATTAAAACAATCGATTTTAACTTTCTCAGAAGCAACCTTCGCGCGTTCAGGAGGTCCCGGCGGCCAGAATGTAAATAAAGTGAACACCAAGGTGACTTTAAGGCTGCGGTTAAATGAACTAGCAGGGCTTTCCGAAACTGAGATAGAGCGGATCAAGACACTCCTCGCGAACAGGATTACAAACGGCGGTGAAATAATTATCACTTCTGATGAGGAACGCTCACAGCGGATAAATCTGGAAAGAGCGTACTTTCGCATGGAAGCGCTAATCGCCGCAGCTGCAAGGCTCCCAAAGAAACGCAAACCTAGCAAGCCTGGGAAGGCTGCCAAAGAAAAGCGTCTTCAAGCGAAGAGGCGGCAAGGGGAGAAAAAAGCGGAAAGGGCAGTGCCTAAAGAGGATTAGAAAAGAAGAAAAAATGGTGTCAGTCACCTACACCACTAATAGCGTAGTCAAAAATTTTAACCACACCACATATAGCGTAGGTGACTGACACCGTCAACCGTCAAATTAAATGCAATTCAAGCTACTAACACCATTACTTCTTAAATATGCTCCTGATGACTTCCAATCTTCTGGGGCGGTTACTAACCCTGCTTTTACCGGGTTTTGGTCGATGTAGTTCATCACAATATCAAATTCTTTTGAACTTTGAATGACTTTTGCAAAATATCGATCTCCCCATAAATGATCCGTTGCTTTATGAATACGATTCCAACATTTTGCCGAGCCAGTCTTAATCCATTGCATTATATCTGCCAAATTGGTTCCATCTGCAGGTTTAATAAGCAGATGAAAATGTGTTGGCATGATACAGAAATTAAGCAGCTCAAAACAAAATTTTTCCTTGGCTTCTTCAAGGATAAGCAGAAAAATTTTCTGCCCCAGAGGTTTTTCAAAAACCCTGGTTTTATTATTCGTCCTTGACGTAACATGATACGTTGCTCCTTCGATAAAGATTCTTAACTTGCGCACAGTTTACTCCCGCGACACATAAATTTTTGAATTTGTGTCAGCTATATATGGCGCGCAGATGCGTGACGCTTGATTGAAATTGAAAATTTTTAAAAATTTGTTGGTGTCAGTCACCTACGCTACTAATAGCGTAGTCAAAATTTTTAGCCATACCACATATAGCGTAGGTGACTGACACCTTATTTCCTTATTTGGGCGTGTTTCACGTGAAACACACGAACAGCACATCCAATAAAAAAGGCTGCCAAAAGCAGCCTTTTCTTTAATAATTTGTCTGTACTATTCCTTACAAACAAAACTCATTACTACCTCGTCGTTGCCGGTTTTTGAGTAGATTTCCAGTGATTGGTCTTTGCGGTTCCATTTGTAGGCGCTTTGTAAATAAACGTAATAGTCGTTTTCTTTTAGGTTTTTGGACTCAAAAATGGAGGCCATTAGAGTTGAGCGCATGGGTGGGATTTTAATTGACTGATTTTCTCCAACGGTGTAGGGACCGGAATAGCGGTTGGGCGCGGCTACGCCGGAGAGAAGCCCGGCTTCAAATTTAATCGAAAAGATCTCTTCGCTGTTAAACACTGCCAGCTCTTCGCGGCTAAAACCGGTGTCGGCGCCGTTGACTTTTACATTGGTTAAAAACCATTGTTTTCCCAGATTGTTGGAAAAATTCTTATTGCTTGCGCTTGCCTTTTGAGTGTCTTTCTCGTCAATGGCGCGTGCGCTTATGTTACCTGCGATAAAGCACATTAAGCAAATGGTTATTAAAGTAATAATTAATCTATTTTTCATATACACCTCTTACAATCAATATAAACTAAAAAGCAAAAAAAATCCGCGGAAAACCGCGGATTTATATAATTGTTTTTCTTTGAAAAACGACCTTCGTAAGGGCTTTGTTTTATTCCCCTACGGCATCGTCTTCTTTAACGATTCTGTCCAATCCGATAACAAAATCCGGCTTGTCGATGCTGAGGATACGCACGCCCTGAGCGGAGCGTCCCATCACTCTGATGTCGCTTACTTTTAACTTAATCGACTTGCCCTGACTTGTAATGCACATTATGTCCTCTTTGTCCGAGACGTTTACGCAGCCGACAATTTCGCCGGTTTTATCAGCGACTGTGTAAATCTTCTGGCCGCCCGTGCCGCGCCCGTGCGAGGTAAACTCGCTGAACTCAACTCTCTTGCCGTAGCCGAATTCGGAGAGAATCAGCATTTTTTCACTATCATCGACTCTGAGCATTCCTGCAAGTTCGTCGCCGTTGGTAAGTTTCATGCCTGTTACGCCGCGCGAAGAACGACCCATTGCGCGGACATTGTCCTCGTGAGTTCTAAGCGCCTGCCCTTTACGGGAAATAAGCACTACTTCGTCTTTGCCCTTTGTTAACAGGGCGCTTACAAGTTTGTCGCCTTCATCAAGATTGATTGCGACAATTCCCCTTGTTTTTGCGTTTACAAACTCGGATGTTTTAACTTTTTTAACAACGCCGCAAGCCGTCCCCATAAACATAAATTCGTTGTCGCTGAAATCCTTAAGCGAGACAATTGCAGCAATATCTTCGTTCGGCGAAACAGTGAGCAGGCTCTTTATGTGGGAGCCCTTGCTGGTTCTGCTTCCTTCAGGCAGTTCATGAACTTTCATCCAATAAGCCTTACCTGCGCTTGTAATGAACATGACATACTCATGCGTAGATGCTACGAAAATTTGCCGGACATAATCATCCTCCGAGAGTTTTGCACTTTGCATACCTTTACCTCCGCGTCCTTGATTTTTATATGCTGAAACGGGAACCCGTTTTACATAGCCAAGATTTGAAATAATGATCATCATCTCTTCTTTTTTAATTAGATCTTCAATATTGATATTTTCAACTTCGCCTGCGACTATTTCTGTGCGCCTCTTGTCTCCGTACTTTTCGGCGATTTCTTTCGTCTCGTCTTTGATGACTCCGCGCAGTTTCTTTTCGTCCGCTAAAAGCGATTTATAATAGGCGATTCTTGTTTTTAATTCCGCAAGTTCCTGTTCGATTTTTTCAACTTCTAGGCTTGTAAGCCTGCCCAAACGCATTTCGACAATCGCCTCTGACTGCGCCTCGGTGAGTAAAAAGCGTTCCTGCAGTTTAAGACGGGCAGTTGCCACATCGCGGCTTTTCTTGATTATCGCTATGACTTCGTCGATGTTCGCAAGAGCGATGATAAGCCCTTCTAAAATGTGAGCGCGTTCTTCGGCTTTGCGTAAATCGAAGCGGGTGCGGCGTGTTACGACATCGACACGATGTTCTACAAAGTGGTAGACCAATTCTCTCAATGTGAGTAACTGCGGTTTTCCGCCGACAAGCGCCAAATTGATGATCCCGAAGGTGGTTTGCAGCTGCGTATTAGAGAAAAGCAGATTTAAAATGACTTTTAGAATCGCTCCTTTTTTCAATTCGACAACGATACGGATTCCATCGCGGTCTGATTCGTCGTTTGCGTTTGCGATACCGTCGATCACTTTGTCGCGCATTAACTGGCCGATTTTTTCCAGAAGCATCGCTTTATTTACATTGTATGGAATTTCTGTAAAAACTATTTTTTCTTTGCCCTGCTTGGTTGTCTCAACATTGAACTTACCGCGGACAAGGAGTTTTCCGCGCCCGGTTTTATACGCGTCTCTTATGCCGTTCCTGCCGAAAATTACGCCGCCTGTCGGGAAGTCGGGGCCCTGTACAAATTTCATTAAATCTTCGTTTGCAATATCAGGGTTGTCGATTATTGCGCAGATTGCGTCACAGATTTCGCCAATGTTGTGGGGAGCCATATTTGTCGCCATACCGACAGCGATTCCGCTGGAACCGTTGATCAGCAGGTTTGGAATGGCGGAGGGCAGTACAGCCGGTTCAATTTCTGACTCGTCAAAATTGGGGACAAAATCGACAGTTTCCTTGTGCAAGTCGCGGAGCATCTCATCGCCGATTTTGGAAATTTTCGCCTCAGTGTAACGCATGGCTGCAGGAGGATCATCGTCAATGGAGCCGAAGTTTCCCTGTCCGTGCACGATTGGGTAGCGCAGTGAAAAATCCTGCGCCATACGCACGAGTGCGTCATAAAGCGACAGGTCGCCGTGGGGATGGTATTTACCCATCGTATCACCGACGATACGAGCGCTTTTCTTTGTAACGGCTCCGGGGCGAAGTCCAAGTTCATCCATCGAGTAGAGGAGCCGCCTGTGGACCGGCTTAAGGCCGTCCCGGACATCGGGCAGGGCGCGGCTTACAATTACCGACATTGCATAATTGAGATAGTCTGTTTTTACTTCGTCTTCTATCGCTATGGGTATAACTTTTCCTGTAGGTTCATCTAAGGGTAACTCACCCGTTGTATCGGTTTTCGCCATGATTTAGTTTATCAAAAAAAACAAGTTGTTTCAATGGCCGGAGTCTTCGATTGCCTGTCCCAATTTTTTTAACGATTCTTTAAAATCCTCATCTTTAATCGCGTCAAAACCTTTATTAATAATTTTCGTTTCTATTTCTTTCTTCTCAGTATCATCTGTTTCTTTCTGCGCAATCGGCTCATCCTGTGTAATTTCTTCGCAATTATTTTTCGGACCGTTTTTTCCAAGAATGAGAGAAAGGCCTGTAATTTCCAAATCCGGGAATCGAACACGAAAATCGTGTAACAGTTTGCTTTGTTTAGTTTGAAGAATCTGCTTCCATCCCGGGTGATCCATCTCGATATATAAAATACCTTTTTCCAGATCTTTTATCCGTGAATAATCAACAGCTGCGGCAATTCCGTTTTTTTCGGTGATATCTTTCCACGACTCATACATCTTTGAGTAGCTCTGCGCTTTTTGTATAAATCTTTCGTCATAAAGATCCGAAAGAATTTCACCTACCGATTTCATTTATTAACCTTTCCCCCGTTAACATTGTACACAAGCGTATCATCTTTTTGATAACGCTGGTAAGGCTCTTCGGGCAGAAATGTATAAAAAGCCTGTTCGTATCCGGGCAGCACGTTTAAAAACTTTCGTCTTTTTTCGCCGTCCATTTCAAGAAGAACGTCATCGAGTAACAGCACAGGTTTTTGCCCTGTAACTTCCGAAAAGCGGCGCGACTGCGCGGCTCTTAAAAGCAGCGCCAATAACCTTTTCTGCCCGGTAGAAGCGCTGCCTGTAAACTCAATTCCGTTACGTGCAATTTGATAGCGGTCGCGGTGGGGCCCGCAAAGCGAAAGACCTGCTGCCATATCGGCGGCTCGCTTTTGCTGCAGGATGCCTATAATATTTTCACCTTTCCATGACTGAACGTAACGTGCGCTTATACCGCTTATGCCGGATACTTCTTCGTAGAGGGGCCCTAAAACACCGGAAAAATCATGCGCAGCTTTTTCGCGCTTTTCCATCAATTTTGCCCCGTACATTGCAAACTGAGGATCCAGCGCATCCAGCACGGCCTCCGGGTTTCCAGATGTTTTTCCCTGGGCGTAATCACGGAGCAGCGTATTCCTTGATTTTAAAACCTTGCGAAAGCGGCGAAGATCTTCAAGATAAACAGGATCATAAAGGCTTAAAGTTTGATCAAAAAACCAGCGCCGTCTTTCGGGGCTTCCGCTTACAAATTCCATATCTTCGTGGCAAAAAACAATACTCGGCGCGATAGACAAAAGTTCCCTGCGGTCTTCAGCGCGTTTTCCGTTTATAAATATTATTTTTTTATTGTTTTCGAACTTAACAAGTATGCTGTCGTTCTCAGACTGCGAAATTTTAACTTCCGCGGAAAAATCTTTTTCGCCTGTTTTTGAAAATTCGTTACGAGCTAGTTCAGCGTCACGCGCAGCGCGGAAAGAAGAAGCATAAGCGCAAAAATAAAGCGCTTCTAAAAAATTTGTTTTTCCCTGCCCATTTTCACCTACAAGAAAAACATCTTTTGCGCCTGTAAAAACTTCCGCGTCTTCAAGATTTCTAAATGAAGTTGTCCGCAGTGATGAAAAGAACATCGCTGTTACCGATTATCGCAACTTATGATTGCTGCAATCTAAGATTGCATGGGCATTACGATATGGAAAAAATCTTTTTCAGGGACAGGTTCAATTGTTATCGCCTTTGTCGCGCTGGAAAAACGTATTTTAATTTCATCATCTGTCATTACTTTAAACGGTTCTTCCAGATAACGGTAATTAAGGGCGATTGTTATGTCGTCTCCATCGTATTTGCACGGAATTTCATCTTCCACTGTTCCAATTTCACTTTCCTCTGAATACACAGACATTCTTCCCGAGGAAACGCCAAGATAAATTCTATGCGATTTTTTTTCTACCATCAGCGAAACCCGGCGAAGGGCGTTTAACATTTCATCGCGTTTTACGGATAAAGAAAAATCCTGTTTTTCAGGGATTACTTTTTTATAATTGGGGAACATTCCTTCTATCAACACCGAAGAAAATTTATAAGACGCAAAATCAATAAAAATCATTTTATCGCTTATAGAAATATTTATTAAACCTTCATCACCCGACCTTTTTATTATAGTTTGAAGAATTTTAGGAGGTATAATAATTCCGGCAAAATCATTTATTTTTTTATTAGCGGATTTTCCTACAAAAGCTAAACGTCTTCCGTCGGTTGCAACCATATTAATTTTATCTTCCGCTTTTTCCATGTAAACACCGTTCATAAAATAACGTGTTTCATCATCGGAAACGGCAAACGCGCTTTGTTGAACCATCTCTCTAAAATCTTTAATAGGCATTTCAAAAAATGGTTCGCTGGAAACCGGGAACTCAGGAAATTTATCTGACGCAATACATTTTAATTTATACTCTGGTTTTTTTTGAGTTGTAGGTTTAATTATTACAGTGTTTTCATTTTGTGAAAATTCAATTTCATCATTTGGAAAAGTGCTTATAATTCCAAAAAATTTATCGCCGTAAACAGTTGTTGATCCTTCTTCCAATACATTAACAGGCACTTCGGTATGAAAATTAACTTTCATATCTTTTGCTTTTATTATCAATTTATTTTTAACAGTCTCAAGATAAATATTCGATAAAATTAAAATTGCGTTTTTAGAAGAAATAATTTCCTGCGCTATTGAAATTTCTTTAAGCAGCACCTCTTTATTACATGTAAATTTCATTTTTTTTCCTCCTCTTAATACTAAATTTATATATATAAATAATAGTAGTAATAATAATCAGGCGTAAATGTGGAAAACACATCTAATTCCTTAATTTAATTACACTTACATAAACTAACAAACTATGCAAACTATTGCAATTTTTTACACAGTTTCCACAGCCAAAAACTTATCCACATAATAATAACATCTTTTTCAATGTTTTGCACTAAATTCATTAACAGCTCTTTTAAGGCTGTCAATTTTTGTTTCCAAAGAGGGATCCGTTAGTAATTTATCCCTTATTTTACTAATAGAATGCATTACAGTGGTATGATCACGCCCTCCAAAGTCATGACCTAGCTCTGTTGTTGAATAATCAGTCATTTCCCTGCCGACAAACATCGCGATCTGACGGGCAAAAGTAATATTATGCGTCCTTTTTTTACCCTTTAAATCATTCGGGGTAAGCCCGTAGTCTTCCGCGACAACGCGGATAATATTGTCCATCGATAAATTGGACAACCTCGGGGCGTTAAAAATATTTTTTAAATGTTTCTGGGCTGCCTCTAGAGTTATCGGTTTTCCCATCAATTCCGCATACGCGATTAAATTATTCAGCGCGGAAATTAAATCCCTAACATTAGACGAAATATTTTTTCCCATAAGGTCGATAACTTCATCAGGAAAGGTGACGCCGCGGTTCTGCGCCGCAGATTTTAAAATGACGCAGCGTTCTTCATATCGCGGAGGCTGAAGATCCGCTTTAACCCCAAGTTCAAAACGGGAAATAAGTCGGTCCGAAAACTTTTTTAATTCCGAAATAGGGCGGTCGCAGGTAAAAACCAGCTGCTTTTTCGCGTCCAGCAGGGTGTTAAAAGTGTGATATAGTTCATCCTGAACGCCGGGTTTATCTGTTAAAAATTGAATATCGTCAATCAATAAAACATCAGTCTGACGGTACTTATTTTTAAATAATTTCGTTGTATCTTGCCTGATGCCCTCAATATATTCATTTAAAAAATTCTCTGAAGTGATAAAAATAACATTGTTCTCCGAATTTTCGTGTATAAAATTACCAATCGCCTGCATAAGATGGGTTTTTCCAAGCCCGACTCCGCCGTAAATTAATAAAGGATTGTAACTCTTTCCCGGGTTTTTACTAATCGCGTGGGCTGCATTTACAGCGAAACCGTTATTTTCGCCTTTAATATACTTGTCGAAGGTATAGTCATCCCTCATGTTGGGGTGCTGGCCCCTTTTATCCTTTACTTTTGGCGCTTTTTCCGCTTTTACAACGGCTTGGTCGTTATTTTCTTCGTCAGGGTGAGTTTGCGGGACGGCTTTTTTAGCCGTTTTTCCTATTATTTCCATTTCCAGAGTGATTTCTTTGCCGGAAACTTTCTTTAATGTTGAATGAATGGTATTTAAATAGATCGAATTCACCTTATCACGGTGAAAAGCGGAGGGAATTCCTACAATTATGCTGTCGCCAGCATTCGACACATTGTGCCGTAGGTATTTCATATTAGAAAACCAACCGCTGAATTCCTCCTCCCTTAGGTCATTCCGCAGTTGGATGAGAGCCTTATTCCAAAAACCCTCGTAATCCAAATCAGCCATTTTATTGCCCTTATACGATACCTATCAACATGTTTTACACAAGCTCAATATTGATTATGTTGATAACTTTTACAAATTTCGTATGAAATTTTATAACATATACTTAATATTTGATATGCTAGAATTTCATTAAGTCCTTATCCTATAAGGAATTAGCCTTTGTTTTCTAATTTCCTTAAGAATTAGTATTTTACTCCTTTTTTTTGGCTTTTTTTATGTTGATTTTTCCAGAATTTATCCACAGGATTTGCACCCAAGCCGAATTCGTCTCCACAGACAGGAAGTCAATATAACCTATTACAGCTTTTTTGGCAAGTGAAAAATTATTAAAATTTAATAATTTTTTGACCTCGGGCTTATGCCCTCTACCACTTTTATTAAACCTGTTTTTTTTATATAATATCGAAATGAGCACCGATAATAATTATTCTGCGCAAAATATAACAGTTTTAAAGGGTTTAGAGGCGGTCAGAATGCGCCCCGGTATGTATATCGGGACAACGGGCATAGACGGCTTGCATCACCTTGTTTTTGAAGTAGTAGACAATTCTGTAGACGAAGCCATGCAGGGTTTCTGTACAAATATTCTTGTGGTTCTTGAAGGCAACGATGTGGTTCGTGTCGAAGACAACGGCCGCGGCATCCCGATAGATATCCACCCCACAGAAAAAATCAGCGCCCTTGAATTGGTCATGACCAAGCTCCATGCCGGCGGAAAATTTGATAAAAAGTCATATAAAGTCTCAGGCGGCCTTCACGGCGTAGGCGTTTCTGTTGTAAACGCGCTTTCAGAGTGGTGCGAAGCTTATGTTCACATTGACGGAAAAATCCACCATCAGCGTTATAAAGTGGGTATTGCCGAAGGCCCTGCAAGGGAAATTGGCGCTAACGGGCTTCCATACGCTTATACGCCCAACCGTCAAGGTACTGTAATCCGCTGGAAAGCCGATTCTTCGGTTTTTGAGACCACCACGCACAATTTTGACGCTCTTTCTAACCGTTTACGGGAACTTGCGTTCTTGAATAAAGGTTTAAAAATCACGATTCGAGACGAGCGGCTTACCACGCCTAAAGTTCACGATTTTATGTTTGAAGGCGGCGTAAAGAGCTTTGTTGAATACTTGAACGAAAATAAAACAGTGCTGTACAACGAGCCGGTTTTTCTTGACGGCAAGCGCGAAGACGGCCTTGGCGGAGAAGTCGAAGTTGAATGCGCGATACAGTACAATGACGGTTTTAACGAAATAATGTTTTCGTTTGTAAATGATATTAACACGCGCGAAGGCGGCACCCATCTTGTCGGTTTTAAATCCGCGCTGACCCGCACTTTAAATGAATTTTTAAAAAAATCGAAACACTCCAAAAAATTAGACGAAACCCTTTCCGGCGACGATGTGCGCGAAGGCCTTACCGCGGTATTGTCGGTAAAAGTTCCTAATCCGCAATTTGAAGGCCAAACAAAGGGTAAACTTGGCAATTCCGAAGTGAAGGGAATAGTTGAATCCCTTGTAAACGAGCAGCTGGAACTGTTTTTTGACCAACATCCCGATGTAATCAACAATATCCTCGAAAAATCCGTTCTTGCCGCAAAAGCCCGCATTGCCGCCCGCCAGGCGCGTGACGCGACACGCCGGAAAAACGCGATGGACAGCGCAGGTTTGCCCGGTAAACTTGCCGATTGTTCTGAAAAAGACGCTGAAAAATGCGAATTATTTATCGTGGAAGGCGACTCCGCAGGCGGTTCCGCCAAGGGCGGGCGCGATCGCCGCACACAGGCAATACTTCCCCTGTGGGGTAAAATGCTCAATGTTGAAAAGCAACGAATCGAAAAAGTTATCACAAACGAAAAATTGCAGCCAATCATCGCCAGTATCGGCGCCGGCTGCGGCAACGATTTTGATGTCTCAAAAATCCGGTATCATAAAATCATCATTATGGCTGATGCCGATGTTGACGGTTCGCACATCCGCACTTTGTTATTAACTTTCTTTTATCGGTACATGACTCCGCTTATTGAGCAGGGGCATGTATACCTTGCCATGCCGCCGCTTTACAGGATCAGTTACGATAAAAAATCGTTCTATGCGTACGATGACGGTGAAAAAGATAGAATTCTTTCTGAATCCGGCAAAGATGAAGATAAGGTGACAGTTCAGCGTTACAAAGGGTTAGGCGAAATGAACCCCGACCAGTTATGCGACACAACCATGGATCCGAACAAACGCAACATTATTCAGGTGCATCTTGACGATACTGTAGAGGCTGAACGCATTTTTACCACGCTGATGGGAGAGGTAGTCCAGCCCCGCCGCGAATTCATTGAAGAAAACGCGCTGCTGGTTAGTAATTTGGATGTTTAAATCAGGAGGATAAAATGTCGAAAAGCGCCCTTAAATCCAGAAAAAAGGCTCAGAGGCAGGAAAACGCGGTTAAAAAGGCGAGAAATAATAAATTATTATTTTTAACCATTTGCGCGTTAATTGTAATTTGCGCGGCAATGTATGGAATATATTCATCCTCTCACAAAAATAAAACCGAAACATACAGCGACGGCGGACAGACGATACAGCTGCTTTCAGATGGAAAATTTTCCGCATCATTGGCGCATAATAATAGGAAAGCCGGAACATTCACCAAAATAACCGAAAATGGAAGAATAAAAGTTATATTTAATACAAACGGCACAGAATCAACAGGCTGGATTATTAACGACGCGTTGCATTTCCCCGAAGAATGGGAAGACGGGCATCATCACGGAAACGCTTTAACGAAGACGAAATAAAGCCGGCAAGTAAATTATTTATTTAACAGCTTGACAAAAATTATTTTTCTTTTAAAAATATTAATTGCGGGGCTTGAATGTATATTTCAGCAAAGCTGAATATACACACCCCGCTAGATGACTGTTCCGGCATAATCGGACAGTTTTTATTATAGAAGAGGGGCGGTGAGCCCCTTTTTTTATGCTCCGAAATTAAAAATATTAAAAATAAATTTTTAACATCATCTACACAAATTCCAAATAATATAGTATAATTTATACTATGACGTAAGAGACCGCAACGCAACAGTCTCTTATTTTCCCTAATAATGACAAAGTAGGAGTTTTTTATGACCAAAACACCAGTATGCCCAAAATGCAACGCAACAGATTTTACCTGTTCCCCTGTTAAAATGCCAAACAGCGATATTTGGAACCCAGTCGTCTGCAGTTCCTGCGGCACCGTCGTAGGCCAAATGCCCAGTTATGACGACTACTTTGCAATTAAACAGCTCGGCGAAATCTCCACCATCCTTGAACGCCTGGATAACATTCAAACGCTGTTGTACGACGACACGAAGGGTGCGAGGTAAGATTGTTTTAAATTGCCACTAGGGGAGGCGGCATTGTAGCCTCCTCTGCCACAACTAGTATCCTTCGGATACTTTAGTCTAATGATCGGGTTTTTTATTCAATAATATTTATAACCTCTACGGGTTTGTTTAATTTTTTTGCTCTGTCAATAACATATTTTGTCCCTGTGCTTTTTCCATCCCAAAAGGCAATTATTTTATCAGCTTCGTCTATTATTATGTCATTACGTTTTAAAGCTGCATGTTTACCATTTAAATTGTAATCCGGTCTATGAACAATTATTTCAATGTGATTTTCTAATGCCCATTTCCAAGCGATTGTATCAACACCTTTAGCGCCTCCGCTAATAATAACATCTGGTTTTTCTTTTATATATTCATCCAAGTTGAGATTTTCAATACTTCTGCTTCCAATGATCGCTAGTTTCATGTTGATATTGTAGAATTGTTGCTATACAATTGTCAAGTAAATAAAAATATATAATACAATTAAGAATTAAATATTAAATCCATGCTATAATAACTCGAGGCATAAATGGCAAAAGCAAAATCAGGAGCGAAAAAAGAAAAAACAGTAACCCTTGAAACAATAATGTGGAATTGCAGAGTTGCCCTGCGGAATAAATGCAGTAAGTCCGCCAACAGAGACGCAGTTTTAGCGCTTGTTTTTCTGAAATTTGCAGGAGATAAGTTTGAAAACCGCAGGCAAGAGATAATTAAAGAAAACGGCGATAATAAAATATTTCTGGAAAAAGTTGCGTTTTATCAGGCAAAAAATGTTTTTTACTTGAGTAAAACATCACGCTGGTCGTATATCGTTATGAACGCAAGCCGTGATGACATAGCAATTCTGCTTGATCAGGCGCTTGCGGATATTGAAGAAAAGAACAGTTCACTTAAAAGCGCACTGCCTCAGCGTTTTTTCTCGAGTCTAGGCGTTAATAAAAATGATATAAAAGCGTTGATTGACGAAATCAATAAAATATCCGAACAGCGTTTTAACGAAAAAGATTTGATCGGCAGAGTGTATGAATACTTCTTGCAAAATTTCGCCATTGACGAAGCGCAGGAAAAAGGCGAGTTCTACACGCCGAAATTTATTGTCGATTTAATTGCTGAATTGATTGAACCATACAATGGGAAAATTTACGATCCTTGCTGCGGCTCCGGCGGAATGTTTGTTCAGTCGCTCAAATTTGTAGACAACCATAAGGGTAACCGCAAAAATATTTCCGTTTACGGGCAGGAGTCCAATCCCGATACTTATCGGCTTGCACGAATGAATCTCGCAATTCGAGGCATTGCTTGCAACCTTGGCGAGAAAGCCGACTCCTCTTTTACCGCCGATCAGCACAAGGATTTGCAGGTAAAATACATCATGGCAAATCCGCCATTCAATCTGAAGAATTGGCGTTCTCCTGATGAACTGGGAACTGATTACCGCTGGTCGGGTTATGGTGCGCCGCCTGTAAGTAACGCCAACTATGCGTGGATTTTACATATGCTTTCTAAACTGGATGTTTCTGGCGGCATTGCGGGTTTTCTGCTTGCCAACGGCGCGCTTAACGCCGACGGAGAAGAATACAATATCAGAAAGCAGCTTGTAGAAAACGATAAAATTGAAGCGATAATCGTTCTGCCCCGAGAAATGTTTTACAGCACTGATATTTCCGTAACACTTTGGATAATGAACAACAACAAGAAAGCACGTTTATTAAACAATAGAAGCCTTAGAGATCGTCAAAAAGAAATTCTTTTTATTGATCTTCGCACATGGAATAAAAATGTCTATGAAAAAAGTTTTGTTATGTTTGACGAAAAGCAGATAGCGGCGGTTAAAAAGATTTATACTGATTGGCAGGATCAAGATAAAAAGAAATATAAAAATGTTCCTGAATTGTGCAAGTCTGTAAAAATAACTGAAATTCGGAAAAAAGATTATTCTCTTGCGCCGAGTAAATACATTGAGTTTATAGATAATGATTTGGAAATTAATTATAAAAAGGAAATGAAGCGGATTCAGTCAGAGATGAAACTGCTTTTAGAGGAAGAGAAGAAGTCTCAAAAAATGCTGGAAAAGGCGTTTGAGGGAATAGGGTTTTCTGTTAGAGGCAACAAATGAAAAAATATAGACTTGGAGATTTGATACAACAGCGGCGTGAGAAGAATAAAAACTACGATGTGCCTGTTCGTGGTGTGACGAGAACAGGTTTCATTGAACCAAAACAAGAGCGAGTAGATGTTAATGCATATAACGTTTTCTATCTTAACGATTTCGTATTTAATTCAGCAAGAATGGAAATTAACTCTATAGTTTTTAACGATATTTACGAAAAAGGAATTTGTTCACCAATTTATGATATTTTCTATATAACAAGAACTGACATTCTCTTGTCAGGTTACTTGAACCTATTCGTTAAAAGGGATGAATTTGCACGGCGATGTCAATTTTTATCGTTTGGCTCTGCTCATAACTCATGTCATGTAGAAGACATTTCGGAAATCGAATTATACCTACCATCAATTATTATACAAGAAAAAGTTATAACGATTTATAACGCAATGAAAGCAAATCAAAAAATATTCGAACATGGACTTGATGATTTAAAGCTAACTTGCGATGCATATATTGAAAATTTAAGGCAAGATGTTACGCCAGTTGCTATTGGCGATTATATAAAAGAATCTGACGAAAGAAATACAGCCTTAAAATATGATGTTAACGCTGTAAAAGGAATAACAACAGAAAAACAATTTATTGAAACAAAAGCAAATATGGAGGATGTTAAACTTAATTCATATAAAATTGTTAATCCAAAACAATTTGCTTATGTTGCTGATACTTCTCGCCGTGGTGATAAAATGTCAATGGCATTTAATGATTCAGAAAATACATATCTTGTATCATCAATATCAACAGTTTTTTATACAAACGGATTATTACCTGAGTATTTATTTCTCTTTTTTAGACGAGATGAATTTAATAGATATACACGTTTTCATTCATGGGGCAGCGCAAGGGAAGTGTTCTCTTTTGAAGATATGAAGGAAGTAAAAATTCCGATTCCAGATATAATGATTCAGAAAGCAATTGTGGATATTTTTAACGTATATAATGAACGAAAAGCGATTGTGAAGAAATTGAAAAGACAGATTAAAGATATTTGTCCGATTTTGGTTAGAGGGGCATTAAACAATTAAATTAAGGAGTAAATTATGAAAGAAAACAAGTTTCAGACGCTTATCCCTATAATAGGAGATAATAATTCACTACGTGTTCCACAAAGAGAGGTTTATTTTTCTGTTGAATCTGCTTTTATTGAAAATCCATCTAGAAATGAAGTAGGAATTGTTTTACCAGTTGGATGTGGAAAATCAGGTTGTATTACAATAACCCCTTTTGCATTAAAATCGGTAAGAACTCTTGTAGTTGCGCCAAATTTAAATATTGCAGATCAGCTCTATAATGATTTTAATCCAACAAACTCGAAAATGTTTTATCGTAAGTGTTCTATATTAAATGTAACAGAATTTCCAGAACCTGCAGAAATTAGAGGAGATAAAACGAATATAAGCGATTTGGAAGCAGCTGATGTTATTATTACAAATATTCAACAGTTGCAAGGAAATGAAAATATATGGTTAAATAGTTTACCAAATGATTTTTTTGATGTTATTCTGTTTGATGAAGCTCATCATAATGTTGCAACTACATGGGATAATCTTAAATCGAAATTTATAAATGCACGTATTGTAAATTTTAGTGCTACTCCATTACGTGCAGATGGACAAAGAATGTCAGGGGATATTATCTATTCATTTCCTGTTTCTCGTGCCATATTGGAAGGTTATGTTAAAAAATTAAAAGCAATTGTTTTAAATCCACAAACATTAAAATATGTAAGAAATGATGGTCTAGAAGAGGAAGTATGTTTAGATGAAGTAATAAAATTAGGAGAAGATGATTCTGATTTTAGGAGAAGTATAGTAACATCAAAAGAGACTTTAGAAACAATTGTAAACGCTTCAATAAATGAACTAGATCGTATAAGAGAAGTAACAAGTGATAGTAAACATAAGATTATTGCATCTGCATTAAATTTTGCACATTGCCACCAAATAGTAGCTGCTTATACTGCAAGAGGAAGAAGATCTGGTTTTGTTCATAGTAAAGTTGAGAGTAAAGACAATTAGCGTATGTATAAAGCACTAGAAAGTAATGATCTTGACGTTATTGTACAAGTTAGAAAATTAGGAGAAGGATTTGATCATAAATATTTATCCGTAGCAGCGGTATTTAGTATCTTTGCGAATCTTTCACCATTTGTACAATTTGTTGGAAGAATAATGCGTGTAATTGAAGAAGGAAATCCAGAATCATTATTAAATCAAGGTACAGTTATATTTCATGCGGGTTCTAATACAAAAAGACAATGGACTGATTTTCAAGAATTTAGTAAAGCAGATCAGGAATATTTTCAACAACTTTTACCATTGGAAGGAATGGATTTTTCTAACGGAAATGAAATAGAGGTTACGCCTTCTTATACCAGAGTAGCTAGGTCTCTAGAAATAAAATCGCAAACTAGTGTAAGAATGAAAGAAATTCCATTACTAGAGAATGATATAGAAGCTCAAGAAGCAATAGATTTATTGCGTAGTAGAGGATACTCACCAGAACAAGTTATACAAGCATTGGTTCATCCTATACCAACCACGAAACAGAACATTCGAAGAGCTGATCGTAAGAAACTTGATGAAAACATTAAAACATTGACTGGTCAATTGTTAATTAAATATAAAAAAAGCCATGAAGGAAGAGATTTAGATAAATTGCACCTAGGTAAAACTAATTTTGTTGTTGTTAAGTCAGAGATTGATAAAGCAATAAACAAGTATGTAGGTATGACAGAAAATGAAAGACACGAGTTTTCACAAGATCAACTGAATCTGATTGAAGGAAATTTAAATAAAATTGTAAGTGATGTTGAAAGGAGAATATTTAATGGCTAAACCTAAAACATTTGTTAAGAGTATCAGTGTAGATATTGCGATTCGTTCTCATAAATGCAAGCATAATAAAAAGCATATAATAAACAAAGATGAAAAGCGCTTAACGCTTAAAGAAGGGAGATCTAAAGAACGTTTTTGTGCAATTTGTGCTACAGAATCCTTAAAAAACGACATTATTAAAATGCAAAGTATCTTAAACGAACTTAGCAACGAAAAATAATTACAAACATGGAGAATAAAATGCTTGAAGGTTTTGCTTATGATGATAATGCAGGGATGCAAAAAACTACTTTATTTGAACTTGAGTGGTATTATCGAGAAGAAAATAAAAAAACACAAAGTGGATCGTTAAAATATTCACACTATAAAAATGAGGAATTTGGTGAATTCATAATATCAAAGAATGCATTATACAGGATAAAGGATGATGAGCAATTTAAGATGTTATCGTTATTATATGAACAATCCTTAATTGATAAAAATATTATTTTCTCAATTACTCTTTTCGAAGAAAAAGAACATCTTAAATGGAAGTATGATAATTTTTTTTCATTAAGCATTGAGGAATTTTTAGATCGCTTCCCAATTGATTTTATTGAAAGGCAACAACGTATTTTAAAAAATTTATTTAATCTACATCCCAATTATGGGGAAAAAATTAACCCTATGAATCTACTTTTATTTTTTTCGAAAAATGAATGGGAATGGCAGTTTATCTACACATCTATGGTGAAAAAACACTGGATTACAGCAGGGACAAGTGATTCTAGTTCAGTAGATCCTTTCTTTATTACCATATGTTATTAATGATGAAGGTTGGTTGGAAATTGAAAAAACTATAAAGAAAAATCGTAAAAAGAAAGTTTTTATTGCAATGAGATTTAAAGATATGGATAATGTTTACAATGTGATTTACAAAGCTATTGATAAAGCAAAATTCATACCGCTTCGTATAGATAAAAAGGAACATATAAATCAAATTTCAAGTGAAATTCAATATGAAATAAGTAAAAGCGGGCTTGTTATTGCAGATGTAACAGGACGAAATCAAGGTGTGTACTTTGAAGCTGGTTATGCAATGGGATTAAATATTCCTGTTATTTGGACTTGTAAAGATGATGAAGTTGATAAAATCCATTTTGATACAAGGCAATATAATACTATTTTTTGGAAAGATGAGAATGATTTATATGAAAGGCTTAAAAATCGAATAGAAGCTGTTACGGGCTTACTGGAGAGAGGATAACTCCATGTTTAAAATATTAAATAATTATTAGGAAATAAATGTCTAACGATGCGTTTGATATTATTAATTCAATAATTTTTTGTCATGATTTACTTGAGTGTGGTCAGAAAATAATTAATTTTTCAGATTCTGTTTATAAAATGAAAAATAGGATAACTGTTATAAACTATTTTTATGAACAACTTTATCATTGGGCCTTTGGTCATTACTTATTTAAAAATGAAGATATTGGAGATTATATAATTTGTGATGATAAATATGTCGTTAATATGTTTTTAGCATTGCGAATACCGAAGAAAAAATCAACAGTAAAAACAATTAAAGAAATTAAATCATTTGGTGAATTTATTTTATCAAATTATAAAAAACCTGTAGGAAAATGTATTACAGAGAGATCTCTAAAAGATATACTTCAATATTTAGAAAAGGAATATTTATATTGCACAAAAATATTTTCAAATAATGGAGCATATTTTATAAGATTACATAATACTCATAAAAATTGTAATAGCGAGTGTACTATAGCAAAAAAAGATAATAAAATTGTTAATTATTTTCTCTATCATATGATAAAAAAGAAATCAATAACTCCCGAAGCAGGACTTTTTCATGAATTGGGACATGCTATTCATATAAAAGCGTATGGCGATGTTAATATTATTCCTAATGAAATTATTGATATTTTAAAGGATATTGGCTTTCCAAAAATAAAAGAATTAGATATAAACACACAAAGTGAAATATTTGCAGATGTTCTTGGTGTTGGACTTATGTATAATTCTCCATTTTCAATATATGATGTTTATAATGAAATAGAGATGAGAGTTAAAGAATTATATAATAAATTTGCTTTATTATTATTTAATAATATTAAAAGTGAAGAAAGCCAAAAAAATAACAATTCGGCATCTGCTTGAATTTTAGAGCTATCATTGCTTGTCGTTGATTTATTTTCGTCAATTTTTAAAAACCTTTTTTGTTTTTCAAATTTCGTAATCAGCCTGGATGCCAACCCAAAATTCAACGCTGTTCCCAAAATATTTAGATAATCGTAATGCAGTGTTAATTGTGATACGTATTTTTCCTTTAATTATTTCAGAAACTCGCATTGCGGAATTATTTATGTCCTTAGCCAGTTTGTAAGGGCTAATACCCATAGGGATTAGAAATTCTTCTTCAAGTATTTCACCCGGTAATATTAGTTTATTTCTTGACATATATCCTCCTAATGATAATCTACGATTTTAACATTATGGGTATTATTATTTTCCTCCATATGTTTAAAAAAACAGATAAAAACATGTTTACAATCCAAAATTATTATGTTATAGTATTGTATTACAAAAGAGGAAGATTTTTGAATATGTAAGCATGGGAGGGAAATATGTCTAAAGTTTTATCAGGCAAACGGCTTCAAGATGCCGTAACAAATAATTCGTTAATGAATAACGGAGATATTCAAAATTGTGATGGTATTAAATATGATTTTAGACTTGACGAAAGTATTTTAAAATCAAAATATGGTGTACCTGTTAGTTATTCTTCGGTTCCTGTAGAAAAAAGAGGGATCGATCTTGTCGTTTCCCCTGGAGAAATAGTTTTCGTAATGTCAAAGGAGACACTCAATCTCCCTTCCAATACTTATTCAATATTATCGCCTCTCCGTAAAATGTCTGAATTTGGTATCGTTACTATTGGTGGACTTGCTATTGATCCGGGATATAACGGTAAACTTCTTTTTGGGTTGTATAATATTTCATCAGAAGACTTTAAATTACTTCCTAATGCAAAATTAGTTGGCGCTGTATTTTATGAGCTCGATGGGGAGGAATTACCTGCCGATTATTCGCCGCCAAAAGCTATTGATGGTTATTCTTCCACGTTAATTGAAAAAATTAAAAAGTATCAACCTATCGGTGTAACAACACTTGAAGAATCAATCACAGAAATGCAAAAGCAATTGGAGACATTTAAAAGAAACGTAGTTAAAAATAATGATGATATAGAAAAATTGGATGATCTTGTACATAAAACAAGTAAAAACATTGAAAGATTAAGCGATGATATAAAATATTTTTCCGATAACCTAAAGACAGAATCAGAAATACGAAAAAAAGAACTTGATGTTTTATCACAAAATTTAAGGTCAGAGTCAGAAGCAAGGAAAAAAGAGTTGGATGCTTTCACCGATGCATTAAGATCAGAATCAGAAGCACGAAAAAAAGAACTTGACGCTGAAGCAGAGGCTAGAAAAAGCATCTCTAAGGAAGTAGATTCCAAAATTTTAAAATTACAAGGTGCACTTTGGCTTGCTACAGCTTTAGGTGCTGCAATTGTAGCGCTTGCTATTGGGGTTTTAACAGGGATAATTAAAGTTTAATATTATAATTTAATTAATCAATTAATTTATAATACTAAATAAGTGATTGGACGCATGAGGAATGTAAATTTACTGTAGCACTTTAAAAAATTTTATTTAAAATTTTATTATGAAAACACCTTACTTTCAATAAAAAAAGCATGTATAATATATCAATAGGATAGGAAAAAAGGCTATAACTGCGAAAAAATGCAATAATGTCTCAGAAAATGCTTTATTCGCTGAATTGCCTTCCATTATTCTCGTTCCACTGGCACGATTATTAAGTTTTTGGAGCAGAAATGACAAGCACAGACTTTGCAAAGGGTAAATTCACCGAACAGCAGCTCGAAGACGCAATAATTGAATTGCTGCAGAAAGAGGGATATACTTACATTCGCGCGGAAACTTTGCATCGCCGTTTTGATGAAGTTTTGCTTGAAGAAGATATAAAAGCCTATTTGCAATCAACATATAGCAAAGAAAATCTGACAGAAAATGAAATAGCGAAAATAATAAATAATATAAAACTTGTGTCTCCATATCCTTTGTATGACGGTAATAAAGAAACCTTCTATCTGATAAATGAGGGATTTGATATTGCCAGAGATGATTCGACTAAGCAGCATATTCATATAAACTTGATTGATTTTGAGAAGATTGAAAATAATATTTTCAAAGTGATAAGCCAGTTTGTAGTAGAAGATAAACATCAAAGACGACCTGACGCGCTGTTATTCGTCAACGGCATTCCTGTTGTTATATGTGAATTTAAAACCGCAATCGAAGAGGGTAAAACAACTCATGATGCATGGAAACAAATTCATAATCGTTATACAAGAGATATTCCTAAATTGATGAAATACTGTTTTGTATCTATATTAAGCGACGGCGCTAATTCAAAAATGGGAACAATCTTTACGCCTTACGAATATTATTATTCATGGCGGAAATTAAATTACGGTGAGCCTTCTTCTGACAGCATTGAATCGCTTTTTACTTTGATAAAAGGAGCGTTAAACCCTAATAGACTTCTTTCTATCTTGCGGGATTTTCTCGTTTATCACGATTCAAACAGCAAAGAGCGAGCTGATGTCTGCCGTTATCCGCAATATTTTGCGGCGTTAATGATGTTGGAAAATATTGAATCGCACCTGAAACCCAATGGAGACGGAAAAGGCGGAACTTATTTTGGCGCTACAGGCTGCGGAAAAACTCACATCATGCTTTATTTGACACGGTTGCTTGCTTTACGAAAGCGGGAAGTTTTTAATAATCCGACAGTTATAATAATAGAAGATCGTGAAGATTTGGACGATCAAACAAGCGAATTGTTTGTAGCTTCAAAACGTTTTTTACACGAAGAGAATGTAAAAAGTATCGAAAACAGAAATAACTTGCAGAAGGAATTGGGAAGCCGTGAAAGCGGAGGTGTTTTTATCACGACAATTCAAAAATTCTGCGAAAAAATCGGTCTGCTTTCCGAAAGAAATAATATTATCTGTATTTCCGATGAAGCCCACAGGACGCAGACAAATGACGGTTCAAAATTAAAAATAACAGACGAAGGAGTGAAAAAATCTTTTGGCTTTGCAAAGTATCTGCGTGATTCTTTTCCCAACGCAACATACGCAGGATTTACTGGAACTCCGATAGATGAAACTCTCCATGTTTTCGGTGATGTGGTAGCCCAATATACAATGCAGGAATCCTGTGATGACGGTATAACGGTTCCCATTACTTATGAGCCTCGCCTTGCCCGTGTTTTACTTTCTGACAATCAGGCAAAGGAAATTCAAAATTATTACAATCAATGTCTAACAGAAGGAGCGAATCCTGAACAAGTAGAAAAAAGTAAACGAGCCATGAGTGAGTTAAAAAAGATACTTGGTCATCCTGAACGCCAAAAGAAACTTGCTTTGGATATAGTTACTCACTATGAAGCGTTGTGTTCCTCAAAGCCAAAAATTGTTCAAAAAGCGATGATAGTTTGTGACGATCGTTCACTTGCGTACTCACTTTATAAGGAAATTATCGCCTTAAAACCTGAGTGGAATATTAAAAAGAAAGCAGAAGATGAATCATTGCTATCAAAAGAAGAAGCGGAGCAACTCATGGCTCTTGAAATGATTAAAATGGTTGCAACGAGGGATAAAGATGATGAAAAGGAACAATATGAACTGCTTGGCGACCGGGATTATCGAAAAAACTTGGATAAACAATTTAAGAAAAATAATTCAAATTTTAAGATAGCAATAGTTGTTGATATGTGGATAACAGGTTTTGATATTCCTTCGCTTGCCGTTATGTACATTGATAAACCAATACAACGGCATACGCTTATACAGACAATTTCCCGTGTAAATCGTAAATTTGAAGGTAAGGACAAAGGGCTTATCGTTGATTATATCGGCATTAAAGAAGATATGATGTTGGCAGTTAAGAAATATTCTGGTCCTCAAGGAAGTCCCGTAGAAGAATTAGAAGTTGCGATAGATGTATTCAAAAATCATTTAAGGCTTGTTTCAAATATTATGCACGATTTTAGCGCAGACAATTTCTATCATGGTACACCGCTTGAACGTCTTGTTTGTCTTAATCATGCAGCGGAATTTGTTCAGTTAAAAAAAGATATTGAGACTCGCTACATGAATCTTTCACTTAAATTGAAATCAGCTTATGAAATATGTTACGCATCGGGTCGCCTGACAGACAGCGAAATCGAACAAGCGCAATTCTTTCTTGCAATTCGTTCTATTATTTACAAGCAAACAAAAGGCAATACACCTGATGCGGAGATAATGAATCGTCATGTTGAAGAAATGGTTATGAAAGCCATTAGTTGTTCTGGTATAGAAAATATCGTAAATTATAAGGAGAGCGAAGATATTTTCAGCGATGAATATAAAAAACAACTTGATGAAATAAAATTACCTATAACAAAATTTAACGCTCTCCTACAGCTTCTAAAGAAAGCAATATCCGCTTATGGAAAAACCAACAAGGTAAAAGCAATTGTTTTTGATGAACGCCTTAAAAAAGTCGTAGAGCAATATAATAGCCGTGATAAACTGGTTTTTACAAGCGCAGTTGTAGCAGATTTTGTTAATGGACTTTCAGACGAAATTATTAAAATTATTGATGATCTTAAAGAAGACAAAAACTCATTTGAAAAATTGGGTATCACATACGAAGAAAAGATTTTCTATGATATACTCGTAAAAGTACGTGATGATCATCAATTTGAATATGCAGAAGAAAAATGCGTAAATCTCGCACGTGAAATAAAAAAGTTGGTTGACGATAAATCAAAATTTACCGATTGGGCTACTCGTGAAGATATAAAGAGCGAACTAAACATGGATTTAACCAAACTTCTCTATAAAAACGGATATCCCCCTGAATGGGACGACGAAGTTTTTCAACAGGTTTTAGAGCAATCTGAAAATTATAAGAAACACTCATGCGCTGTTGTGTTTGAGTATCCTGAAACAAAAGAAGGGTATGCGTTTGGTATGGCAGCAGAGAAAAATCCTTTGTAATGGGTATTCGCCGTAAAATTCTGCATCATACCCTCAACATTCGCCGTAAAAATATGCAATGTGCTAATTGCACATTACTCTCTACCGTCCCACCCTATACAGCACTTCTGCGCCGTACCTATCCTGATAAATCAAGTCATTTTCAATTCTGCCGAAAACTTCGGTTCCGTATCTGCCGATGTAGATTAAATTGTTCTCAATGCGGTAAGCGACTGTAGTGCCATATCTGTTTTCATAAATTAAATTGTTTTCTTTTCGATACACTACATCGGCGCTGTATCTGCCGTTATAGATTAGGTTTCTTTCTATGCGATACGAAACGGTTGCGCTGTACCTGCCTTCGTAAATATAAGTGGCAGAATTGGTTTCTGCAGGGATGTCGCAGGAAAGAAATAGAGAAGTTAGAATGATGATGAAAAGTAGCTTTCGCATATTTATTCTTTCCCTTTCAACTTTTTCTGCATTTCTTTTAATGTATCTAGATAAGCCTTTTCCACATCAGATAAATCATCAGGTAAAGAGGAAAGATATATTTCATATTCACTATGTGCTTTTTCTGTGGCTTCCTTGTGGCTGACAGAACCTGCGTCTTCTAAAATTCCTAAACCAAAATCGCGTGAGAATTTGTCCAGTGTTTCCAGCCAATTGCGCATATACATTACTTCGTGCATTTCCGCTTTTAGTTCAGCCATATCAAAAAAAGCGTTAACCATTCGACGCAGCGCAAATAGTTCTTTTTCTGTCATATAGTTTTTTGCAACTGTTACTTCGCTTTTAACAGGACGAGAACCTTTGAATACTGTCAGACCCATGAAAGGGAGTTCGGCATTGGCGCGTTCAAAGATTATTTCACTTGCAGTATGTCCGCTCGCGGCATAATGCAATTTGTTCTGTACGATTTTAAAGAACTTCACGGTTTCAGGCATTGAAGCGTTATAATCAAGACTTGTAGCATAAAGATCGAGAATTTGGCGGTATATTACTTTCTCGCTGGCGCGGATATCGCGGATACGTTCTAAAAGTTCTTTCCAATAAACGCCGCCGCCCATGTTTTTTAGGAAGTCGTCATTCATGGCGAAGCCTTTTTGCAAATATTCGTGTAAAACGGCTGTTGCCCACTGGCGAAATTGAGTGCCACTTGGTGATTTTACGCGATAGCCGACTGCTAGAATCATATCGAGGTTATAGGAAATAACATCTCTGGATACTTCACGATTACCTTCAAGTTGAACCTGTGTAAAATTTGCACAAGTTGATGTTTCGTTCAGTTCTCCTTCGGCGTAGATATTCCTAATGTGTTTTGTTATAACTGTTCTATCGCGTCCATATAATTCTGCTATCTGCGCTTGTGTAAGCCAAAGGGTGTCGCCTTCAAAGCGGCAATCTATTTTTGTTTTACCGTCTTGAGTTTGGTAGATAATTAATTCTGAGTTATTGTTCACAGATTAAGAATACTTTATGGGTTAACAATTGTCAAGTAATATACTATAATGCCTAAAGGAGCTATCAATGCTAATGTTATATTTCTCCGGTACGGGCAACTCAAAATATATCGCAGAGCTTTTTTGCAGTGTGATGAATACGCATCTTCCTCAAACTGCGAGCGCTGGTTTGCCAGCGCAGTGTTGCTCTATCGAAGAAAAGCTCGACTTTGAACAATTGATTTCTTCTCATGAAATAATCGGTTTTTGTTATCCGATTTATGGTTCCAGAGTGCCGCGAATTATGCGAGAATTTGTTGGAGAATATATTAATTTTTTAAAAGAGAAAAAAGTGATAATTTTTTGCACCCAATGGATTTTTTCCGGTGACGGGGCGAGAGTGTTTACCGATATGTTTCCGCATAATTTTGTAAAAGTGATTTATGCTGAACATTTTCTTATGCCGAATAATGTTAATAATTTATTTATTTTGCCTTTGGAAAACGATAAAAAAATTAAAAAATATCTTGTTGGCGCTGAGAGAAAAATGCAGATTGTTTGTAGTAATATTAAAAGTGGTATGATAAAAAAGCGTGGGTTTAATGTCTTTTCGCGTTTTCTTGGATTGTTTCAAGGTGTGTTAATGCCGAAGTGGGAAAAAAAGGCGCTGGATTTGGTTAAGGTTTATGATGATTGTACGCAGTGCGGCTTATGCGTTTCCATTTGTCCTATGCGCAACTTTGAAAATCGAAATGGGAAAATTATTACCAAAAGTAATTGCACGATTTGTTATCGCTGCATTAATAAGTGTCCTCAAAAGGCAATTGCTGTTTTTTTAAAAGCAAAAGTTAAAAAACAGTATAAGGGATTAAATATTTAATAAAGTTGTGATACAATAAAATTGCTTTGAAAAACAAATTTGGAAACAATATTGAACTATTAGCTCCTGCAGGAGATTTTTCACGCTTAAAGACCGCGTTTTATTTTGGCGCGGATGCGGTCTATTTAGGCGGGAAAGAATTTAGTCTGCGTGCAAAGAGTAGTAATTTTTCTGATGAAGAAATAACGGAAGCTGTTAAATATACTCACGCGCTTGGGAAAAAATTGTATGTTACCGTAAATATTTTTGCCAGAAATAATGATTTTGACGAGATAGAAAAATACGCGAAGTTTTTGGAAAGAGCTGGCGTGGATGCTGTTATTATTTCTGATCTTGGCGTGTTAAAAATATTCAGAACGTTGACAAGTTTGGAAATCCATATATCTACTCAGGCGAATGTTTGTAACTCTCGTGCCGCAATGCAATATGTAGAGTTAGGCGCAAAGCGAATCATTCTGGCACGTGAGCTGCCTGTTAAGGATATAAAAGAGATTTGTGAATCTCTGGAAGGTAAGGCAGACATAGAAGTTTTTGTTCATGGCGCGATGTGTATGTCATATTCGGGGCGTTGTTTGATATCGAAATATATGACAGGAAGGGATGCTAACCGTGGTGATTGCGCTCATCCGTGCCGTTACAAATATGTTTTGCAAGAGGAAAAACGGCCGGGAGAATATTTCTCTGTTGAGGAAGATGATAACGGTACTTATATAATGAACAGCCGCGATTTATGTTTGATCAACAAATTAAATGAGTTGGCCGATGCTGGTGTTGCAAGTTTTAAAATTGAAGGTCGGATGAAAAATGAATATTATGTCGGCGGTGTTGTGAACGTATACAGCCGCGTTATGAACGACGAAAAATTTGATTATATGGCTGAGTTGGAAAAACTGCCTCACCGTCCTTTTACTATAGGTTTTACTTTTAACGATGAAAACAAAGAGTATGATAAATCAGCGACAAGCATTTCTACATATATAGTTACTGCTGTTGTAATGGAGAATAATTGTATCAAAATTAAAAATAAAATTGAAACTGGAGATGAAATAGAAATTTTATCTCCTTCTGCTTGCAATGGTAAAACATTTGTGTTTAATGGTGATACTGCAAATGTTCCAGAGCAAATTATTTCTATTGATTGTCCATATGAGTTAAAGCCTTGTGATATATTAAGGAAAAAGGTACGCTAGTTTCTAGCGGCATTTTATTTCCCAACCCCGTTAAACCATGCCCTCTCCTCAAACGCCATGTAATCGGGATGCGTGATTTCAGTTTCTGCTGTGCCGACGGGAAGGAAACCAACGATGGTGTATTTTTCCGGTATGTTGAGAAGTTTGGCGAGTTGCTTCTGGGTTTCTTCATTTGCTGTTACCTGACCTTCAATCCAGACGCTTGCGTAGCCTAGGTCTGTGACGGCGAGTAACATATTTTGAATTGCCGCGGAATAATCTTGGATATAGAAATATTTTTCTTTGTAAGAAGGGATTACTTGTGTTAAAACGCAGATGCCTGCAGGTGGGTTTGCGCCTGTGCCTCTAAAGCCATTTTGTTTAACAAGACCTGTTACGGCATCAACCAGTTTGGGATCGTCAATCGCAATTAGGGAAGTTGTTTGCTTGTTGCAGGCTGAAGGTGCGGCAAGACCGGCTTCAAGGATTTTTTTTAGGTCTTCGCGGGGGACAGGCGTATTTTTATATGAGCCTCGGTAACAGTGTCGGTTCTTTATTGTTTGTAATGTGTCCATGGGTCTCTCCTTAATAAAAAGTTAAAAGATTTACTTATTGTCTTTAGTTTTCATTAATACGCAATATTTGTCAAGTTAAGTGATTGAATTTAAAATAATTCCATTTGTTTATTTTTCTTTTCTTCGAATGTGCGCATATATTCAAATAATCTATCAACTCCGGTGACAATGCCGTGTTTTTCGCAGATTGAGTTAAAAATTTTCATCAGTTTATTATTGTCGCCGCTTGTTATTTCATATTTTAAACCATATTTTTTTTGATATTCAGATTTTAATCCAGGAAAGTGTTCGTCTAATTTTTGGTAAAAATAATCGCGGCTGCCTTCTCGCAATGTCATGCCGATTCCCCAGCAGAGGATTCCGTAAACGCCTGCGTCAACACAGTAATCTAAAAGTCCGTGTAGATTTTCTTCGGTGTCATTAATAAACGGCAGAAAAGGACAGAGCCACGCGATTGTTTGTATTCCGTTTTCCTGCATGACTTTAAGCATATCATAACGGCGCTTTGTGCCGCAAACATTGGGTTCAATTATTTTGCAGAGTTCTTCGTCAAAAGTGGTGAGTGTTGTTTGAACAATGCATTTTGCTTTTTTATTTATGCTGATTAAAAGATCAATGTCACGCAGAATTAAATCGGATTTTGTTTGAATTGCGACGCCGCAATCGTATTTGTCGATTATTTCCAAACAGGCGCGAATGTTGGCGAGATTTTCCGGGATAGGAATGTAAGGGTCTGTCATTGCGCCTGTGCCAATAACGCACTTTTTTCGTTTTCTTTTTAGCGCGTCTTCGAGTAACGCAGGCGCGTTCGATTTTATATGCACGTCTTCAAAATCATGATCAATCTGATAACACTTGCTTATTGAATCGCAGTAGATGCATCCGTGAGTACAGCCTCGGCTTATGTTCATGCCGTTGTATGCGCTAAGAATGCCTTTAACTTCTTTTAGGTGCATATGTATTTGCCGATTCTTTCCGCGGCTTCTTCAAGTCTTTCCGGCGGTTGGATTAGCGCGAAACGAAGCCAACCTTCGCCGCCTTCGCCGAAACTGGAACCTGGGACGCAGATGACTCCCGTTTTTTCAAGTAGGTTCATGCAAAATTGTTCGCTGGATACATTTTGCAAATGCTCAGGCAGAGGAAACCATGTGAACATTGAGGCCGGGGTCATTGGAACATTCCACCCGTTTTTTATAAGCGCGGCGCAAAAAGCGTTGCGGCGTTCGCGGTATGCGCGGCGGTTTTGTTCAACTGTATCACGCGGACCAGAAAGAGCGGCAATCGCCGCTGCGTGATCAAGAGAAGATAAACCGTAATCAATATTTGTGCGTAATTTTCTGAATGCGCTGATTATTTGTTTATTTCCAAGAGCGAAAGATATTCTGAGGCCTGTAAGATTATAACTTTTCGAAAGAGAATTAAATTCAATCCCGATATCCTTTGCGCCGGGTATTGCAAGAAAACTGCCTGCGGGCGGACCGTCGTGAACAAATTCTGAATATGCGTTGTCGTGGATTACAACAATGTTAAATCGTTTTGCGAAAGCAATTAGCTTTTCATAGAATTCTTTGTTTGCTATTGCGCCAAGCGGATTTGACGGATAACTGACGATTATTACGCGCGCTTTTTCCGCAATGCTCGCGGGGATTTTTTCAAAATCAATTAAAAAACCATTTTCCGGTAACAATGGCGTGCGGTAGATTTGCGCGTTTGCCATAAGAGGGCCGTAAAAGAAAATCGGATATCCGGGAGTGCCTGCAATTACTAAATCACCGGGATCACATAACGCGTGAAAAATATGCGCAAAACCTTCCTGTGATCCGTAAATTGAAAGAATCTCTTCCGGGGATAGATCTGTATCGTAGCGTTTTTTATACCAATTTTGAACAGCGTCTGTAAGAGCTGGCGGATCAATCAACGTGTATTTGTAATTTTCGGGATTTGCTGATGCGTTTGAAATTGCCTGCATAACGTGCGCTGCAGGCGGCCTGTCAGGAGTTCCCGCTGAAAGATTTATAATGTCCATTCCATTTGCGGCAAGCGTTATCCTGCGCGTTTCAAGCACTTGCAGAATATTTGCGCCGGCTGCGGACGCTAGTTTAGATAAATACATTACGCGCCTTTATTAATTTTTTTGTCAATGATAGAGGATATTTTTTCATAATCACTGTGAAGCAAATATTCAGAAATATTTTTTAACATCTCTGTTACGCCGATAGACCACGGTCTTTCCCGCAGTATAAAAATAGTATTTTTAATATTTTTTTTATCATATACCATACACGCCTCTTTTATATCAAGTAGTTTTTCGCGTAAAAAAGCAATATCCTCTTCTATGTCTTCGCCTGCTTCAGCTGTATCGTTTTTTTCTCTTAAACTGTTTATTAAAGCGCGCAGTGATTTAATAAACCCAAAAGTGTCCGATAATATTACATCGATTTTATTATTTTTTCCGGCTTGTTCCAATTTATAAGCAATATCAGATAACTCCTGTTCGTTTATATTAGCAAGAGCACTTTTCATTGAATGTGTTATAATAATATAATCTTTTATATTTTCATTATTATCGAAATTATTAGTAATTATAATTTCGAGAGATTTTATTGATTTTTCCGCATCTCTGATAAATATATCTGATAACTCAGCGTCTAATATTTTTTGCGTTATATCGTTTTTTTTATTATCTATTTGATTTTCCAATCTTGCTTTTTCAATTACTTCCGCCGGCTGTTTGTCACGCACAAATTTATTAAGAAGGTTATTTAGCTGGCGTATGTCTATTGGTTTTGAAATAAAATCATTAAAGCCGTTATCAAGAAATATTTCTGCCTGTCCTACCAACGCATTTGCGGTTAATGCGATAATAGGATGCGGATATCCTATTTCGCGGATTTTTTTTACAGTTTCTACGCCGTCCATTTTAGGCATCATGTGATCCATAAATATAACGTCGTAAACCTCTCCGTTTTTAATTTTATCAATTGTTTCAAATCCGTTTACAGCGAAGCTGATATTTAATTTATACGGCAGTAAAAATCCTTTTGCGACATATAAATTTGTTTCCACATCATCAACAATTAAAACACGGCCGTACGGCATTGGTTCCCGCGTTATCTGCGCATTTCTGATAGCCGGAGAGCTTTCATAGCGAAACTTTTTTAAATTTTCAGAAGTTTCTTTGCCGATAATTGATGATCCTGCGGTTTCCTGCGGAAGCTTGATTGTAAAAGTTGTTCCTTCGCCGATTTTACTGTCAATATATATTTCTCCGTTCATCAAACGTATTAAATGCTTTGTAATACTCATGCCGATTCCCGTACCTTCAATTGCGCGGTTGGCTTTTTTATGGAAACGGGTATATTCATTAAACATATTATTTATTTCATCATGAGTCATACCCTGACCAGTGTCGCTGATTTTAAATATTAAAGTAAAAACACCGTTATTATTTTCTTTGTCAACAGATAAGGTAACATTTCCGCGTTCAGTATATTTAAAGGCATTAGAAAGAATATTATTTAAAATTTGTCTGATTCGAATCTCATCGCCGAATAAATTCTCCGGTATGTTTTCATTGATATTAAGATAAAATTCTATCTGCTTGTTATTAATTCGCACTATATTAATATGTATAATGTCGTTTATTAAATTTGGAACATTATAATCGGCGCAGGAAAGTTCTAATTTTCCCGCCTCAATTTTAGATAAATCAAGAATATCATTTATAATATGAAGAAGCAAATTACCCGCGCTGTGTATTTTTATAAGCGCTTCTCTTGTTTTTTGAGTATGAGACTGATCCTGCATTTCAATGTCTGCGATGCCAAGAATCGCGTTAAGAGGAGTGCGAATTTCGTGGCTTACAGTCGTTAAAAAAGTAGATTTAGCTTTGTTTAACGCTTCGGCATCCATTTGTTTTTTGGACATTTCTTCGAGTTGAGTTACATCTTGAACAATTTCAATGTAGCCTGCCGTATTTTCGTTAATATCTTTAAGAATCTCAACATCAACTATATATGACGCTCCGTTATGTGTAAAGTATGTCTGTTTTACGCCTCGTTTTGCGCACTCTATTCCGCAGTTCGGAGTATTGCAAATTTGAGCGCCCCAGTTACTGCAAGATTTTCCTTTTATATCATCAAACTTTACGCCTAAAAAATTTTCAACGCGGGTATTAACGAATGTCCAGCATGCGTCCGAATCTGTAACAGAGATAGGAATGGGAATAGCGTCAAGAATGGATTTATACCAGTGAGCGGTCGATTTAAATTTTTTTCTTTCCTCTGTAAGCCTTGTCATTATAATTCTTGATTTTTTATCTGATTTTTGTTTTCTTTTAATAGTTAAGATAAATATTACAATGAGTACTAAAATTATTATTAATAATACAATTGATAATAATGACATTTTAGCTTTTGTGTTTATCAACAAGCGCAGACACTTCGTCAAATTCGCTGTGTAATAAATGTTCAGTAATGGAATTAATTAGCTCTCCGGTTTTGTGCGACCAGGTTTTTTCCCTAAGTTCATTCAATGCGTTTTTAGCGGTTTTCTTATCCATTGCCGCGCACGACTCCTTTATTATCTGTAGTTTCTCATTTAAAAGCACAAGCGCTTCTTCAGTATCTTCTGTGATTATATTTTCCTGCTGCTTTGCTTTGATCTCATTAATTACCATTCCCAGTTTTTCAATAAAATCATTTGTTTCCGATAATATTACATTTATATCTTTTTCCCTGCCGGCTTGCTCAAGCCTTAGCGCGATAGATGAGAGTTCATTCGCTTTTATATTCGCGAGAGCGCTTTTCATTGCATGAACATTTATTATGTACATATGAAGATCTTCTTCGCTTGCAAGATTGTTTTTCGTGCTTGCTTTAATTGATTCAACAGCTTTTTCTGCGTCACGGGCAAATATTAATGCTAGATTTGAATCTATTTGATGATGCCCCTGATCCGGTTTTTGTTTTTTATCTAATTCGATTTTTTCCTTCTGAGCGGCTTCAATAACTTCAGCCGGCTGCTTATCGCGGATTAATCTGTTAAGGCATATATTCAACTGGCGTATATCTATTGGTTTTGAAATAAAATCATCAAAACCGTTTTTCATAAACATTTCCGCCTGACCCGCAAGAGCGTTTGCTGTTAATGCTACCACGGATTGAGTATATCCCATTCTGCGAAGCTGCTTTGTTGTTTCTATGCCGTCCATTTTAGGCATCATGTGATCCATAAATATAACATTGTATATATTACCGTCTTTTATTTTATCTATTGCTTCAAATCCGCTTGTGGCAAGATCGATTTTTAATCCGTAAGGCGCCATTAAACCTTTAGCAACATACAAATTTGTCTCGACATCATCAACAATAAGAATCTGTCCGTAAGGCATATACTCATGCGTTACCTGATTTTTCTTTAATTGAATTGAATTACCAAGCCTGAAATGACGTAAATTTTCTGAGGCTTCTTTACCTATTATCCCGCGGATGCCGATACCGTCTGTTTTTTGCGGCAGACGAACAGTAACAGATGTGCCTTCATTTATTGCGCTTTTTACATTTATTTTACCGTACATAAGATCTACAAGATTTCGCGTAATTGTCATTCCAAGACCGGCGCCCTCTGTTGTGCGGTTGGCCTCAAGATTAAAACGCGTATATTCATCAAAGAGTTTGCCTATCTGTTCAGGAGTCATGCCTTGTCCTGTGTCTCTTACCTGGAAAATAAGCGTAACAATTACGGCGCCTCCTCCGCGGCCTACGCACTCCGCGTTGACTGCAAGAGTTACTTCGCCTCTGTCGGTATATTTAAACGCGTTTGATAAAAGGTTATTTAAAATTTGTTTAATGCGGAGTTCATCGCCGACTAAAGTCGAAGGAATATTTTCATCTATTTCTATTTTAAACTCTATCGGCTTGCTTTCGTAGCGGATATAATTTAATTGTATTATATCGTTTATAAGGCTTGGAACATCGTATTTTACGGGAACAAGCTCCAATTTACCCGCTTCAATTTTTGAAAGATCCAAAATGTCGTTGATAATGTTTAATAGAAGGTTTCCCGAGTTATTAATTTTTATAAACGCTTCGCTTGTGGAAGGAGGATGTTCCGCATTTTGAATTTGAATTTCTGTCATACCAAGAATGGCGTTTAAAGGAGTGCGTATTTCGTGGCTCATTGTTGCAAGGAAGTTGCTTTTTTGCTGCGTTCTCATGTCGGATTTTAACTTTGCCTGAGAAATGTAGTATAACATGGTGCATAAACCCCATGCCAGAAGAGAGCCAAGAACAATTAGAAACGCGGCCATATTATTTACGCTTCTGTAATATTCATTTACAGGAATTACAATTCCTAAAAACCAGCCGTATTTAACCTTTAAAAAATATACGATGGAATCTTCGTACATATAATTTTTTACTCTGCGTTCGTAAATATTAATCCCCTGCTCCAATTCGTTTGAAAGCGCAGCTATGCCGCTGTCGATGGTGTATAATTTTTCGCCGACCAGGTATTGTTCGGGGTGAGCAATGATCTCCATATTATCATTTATTAATATTCCGTAACTGCCGTCAGTCAGGTTTATAGAAATTGCATGGTTATAGATTCTGTTTAATTCAATATCGAGGCATATAACGGCAAGAGGTTCTCCTTCATCATCTGTGATACAGCGTGAAAAGGTAATAATGTTGTACCCTGTTGCCGGATCTTTAAAAGGATCTGATACTATTATTCTTCCGGAGGCTTCAATGGCTATTGGATGCCAAGGATGATCTTCCAAAGAAAAATTTGAAGAAGGATAAGGGCTCTTTCCGGATATATAAACGCCGCCAAAATTCATAAAAAAACCATGTGTATTATTTAAACCAATCATACGCTCTCTGTCTCTGATAAGAAGCCCGGTTAAAGCCGACATATATGAAGCTATGGAATTCGCATTATCTCCTCTTAATAACATGGTACGGATTGTCTCGGAATAACCGCTTAAAAAGGTTTCCGGTTCCAGGAGATTACTGATTATTTCGGACTCTGTAAAAGCGAGGGCGTTTTCCGCGTCATTTATGAGGTGTCTATGCTCTATACGGCTGGCAAAGAGGAAGCTGGAAATGCCCATTATCACAAAAGCGATAACAATAATGAACATTTGCGCGTAAACTGAGTTTAATGCCCTGCTTTTTTCAAAAATTGACCGCAAAACAATCCTCCATACTGCTCTACAATAAAGTATAATATATAAATCATGATATTTGCATTAAATGTGTGAATTTATCATATTTTGCAGTATGGATGGTGAAAACGGTTTAGTTATAATGCCTGCGGCTCCAAGCGCCGCGCTTCTTTCTTCGATTGAAGCGTCTTTTGTGCCGGTTAAAAATATTACAGGAATATCCGCCCAGCTGCCGATTTTTAACTTTTCTAACGCCTCAAATCCGTTCATTTCAGGCATTTCTATATCAAGTAATATTATGGAAGGCCTTATTTTTTCCAAAAGTACAAACATTTTTGCCGCAGAAGGAATTGTCATTACGTTGAAATTATTTTCCAACGCCTCTTCTGCTTTCGCCAGATTAGTGTCACTGTCGTCAACAACAAAAATCGTTTTCAATTCTTCTTTTTTTCCTTATACCTTGAAGATTATTTGCGTTAATAATCTTTGTCAAGTGGAAATTTGAAGGCACCTTTTCCGTTCAAATTTATATGGATACATTTTTCATATTTATTATTAATCCGCGCACTAATATAAGTATTTTCATTTTTTGTGTATTTAAATAAAAATACATTAGCTCCCGGGTTATTGTTTAACAAATAATGATTCTTTTGGGATATTTATAGTGTAACTGCTTTGGTGACTTACATTCCCATTTTCATATATTGATAAAAATATAATGGCTTGAGCTTCTTTTTCTTGATTAAAATTATGAAAATGTATTCTTGCACGCTGCGGTACTTCTGTTGGAATTTGTATAAAATAATTCGGCATAAATCCGTTGTATTCTTTTAACTCTGCTTCTGAACTGGAATATAGACTTGTATCAATTTTTATATTGTATTCCTTTTCTATTTTATTAATGACTGATTGAATAGGCAGTAATACATAAAGGTTTGATATGTCTTTATTGTATTCATCCATATTTGTCATATAACTGGTATAATTTAATATAAATGTTTTAGACGTTAAATCATTAAAATTTATACTTTTTGGTTCGCTGACACAGCCAAAGAACAATAAAGTAATACACACAAATAACGCCGTTAAAATTTTAATTTTCATAAATACCTCCTAAAAATCATTAGTATACATTATGACATATATATTTTTATTTGTCTACATAAATTTCAAATTAATTGAAATAATAAAAAAGGCGCACAAAATAATTACTATAATTAATCTTGTACGCCTTCTGTTTAATTTGTTATATTCCAACTGCCGTTTTTGTATTCATATGTACCAGCTTTTTTATTATTGGTTTCATATAAATTATCTAAATTATTATCAAATACAGAATAATTTAATCTACTTAACATAACATTACTACCTATAATAACTTTTGATAATCTATTTGATGTAAAGGCGTTTTCTCCGATAAAAGTAACACTGCTTGGTACATTAATTTGTGTTAATTTATTATTTTGAAATGAACTATTTGCGATTGAAGTAATACTATTACCTAGATCAACAGATGTTATTTGATTTTCTAAGAAAGCTCCTTCTTTTATTATAATAATACTGTTAGGTAATATGACCGACTGTAGTTCATTTTGTGAAAATGCACATTTACCTATGGAAATAACGCCAGTTGGTATACTAATAGATTTTAATTGATTAAATCTAAATGCATCATCATTAATTAATGTTATATTGCTAGTCAGAGTAATAGATGTTAATTTATTTCCGCTGAATGTCCCCTCGTTAATTGTAGTAACACCATTGGGTATTGAAACAGAAGTTAATTGATTACGCGCAAAAGCTTCTTTTCCAATTGATATAACACTATCAGGTATAATTATTGAAGTTAATTTATTATCTATAAAAGCTTTGTCGCCAATAGTTGTAACACCATTAGGTATTACTGCAGAAGTAAGTTGATTTTGTGAGAAAGCATACCATCCAATTGTTTTTACACCTGAAGGGATAATAATAGTGGTTAATTGGTTATTAGAAAATACATAACTATCAATAGCGGTAATACCATCTGGCAAAGTGACAGATGTTATCTTATTATGCGAAAATGCATCGCTATTAATAACATTTACTTTATCTGGTATTATAACAGCTGTCAGTTGATTACGGGAAAATGCTTGGGAACCGATACTTATAATACCGTTAGGTAATAAAACGGATGTTAAACGATTGCTATGAAATGTATTACTTGCAATTGTAGTGATTCCATCTGGTATAGAAATACTTGTTAGTTGATTTCCGGCAAAAGCGCCTCTGCCGATGTATGTAAGACTAGCAGGAAGATTAATAGATGTTAGTTGGTTGTTATTAAACGACCAATCTCCTATAGTAGTAATACTGTCAGGTATAATAATGTTTGTCAATTTTTTTTTGCTAAAGGCGTTATTTCCGATGGCAGTTATTCTAACGCCGTCAATCTGAGAAGGAATAATGACAGAGGTATCTTCTCCGATGTAAGCTATAATGGTTGAGCTTCCATTTGTAAAAAAATCATCTTTGTTCTGTGTAAAAGCTGTTACACAATGAAGAATAATTAAAATAAATGATATAAAATATTTTTTCATGGAGTACTCCTTAATTGTTGTAGTATAAGAGTTTGAACAAACTGGTAATAGTTATTACTTTTTGCTCCAATATTTATAAAATTTACAGTTGCATTTTTACCGTCATCAGTATTTAGGAAATTATATATATTAGAGATCTGATTATTAGATAAAGAAATATTTGCTTTATTAATTTCTTTACTTAGCCCAGTCATAAATCTTGCATAATCTGTAACCGGATAAGAAACATTATTTCCGTTTCGATAAAAAAACAAAGCTGGATCTTGTTCAAGTATACCTTGTTTATAAATTATATCTACATGCGGTAATTGAGAAAGAGTTCCTGTATTACCCATAACTCCAATAATCATCTTGTTTTGTATACCTGTTAGTTGATATTCATCATTCATATTAACTCCATTAGTTGTATATAATTCAACAAAATATTTAATAGATGAAGCGTCAGAATGTGAATAAGTGATAGATTCATTATTTTCACCGCTTGTTATTAATTGTAATCCAAGCTTTTCTGTAAAACTTAATGATAATGTTCCACTCATTGGAGCAACAAGTCTGCTATCTCCCCTTGCTCCTAAATCCCAAGCATTATGCCATTGAAAATTTTCATTTATAATTCTCCATCCAAAATAACCAGTAAGTGCTCCTCCGCCATTGGCGAAAACATTTGATTCCTCGATAAGTGGTAAAACATTTGCTGCTTTTTCAGCCAGCAATCCAGATGAACCTACATCTCGTAGAGCATTAAAAAACAATGATTGATGCTCTTTAAAAGAGTTGATCGACATTGTATTAATAGGATCTACATTTAAAGCCTTTTCAAAATTTATCATAACAGAATTTAGGGTATCGAATTTTCCTACGGCATTTTTAAAATCATCAAAAGATAGTTCATTTTCACTCATATTATATATTGTCCACATGGTTTGATTATCTAATTGATCCATCCTGTCAGAAATCCCCATTGCTGTCAAATCAAATGAATACTCACCATCCCATTCAAAGCGAGCTACATTATCTTGATCTAAAACAAGCTTCCAATAATCTGCGCTTGAGTCATAATTTGCGTCAACATATGCATTGAATGAAGACATATCTTTATTTTGTATGGCTTTTAGATATTCTTCAATATCTCTTCCTAGATTTGTATCTATATTCAAATTTTCCTTACCCATTATCATTCTTATTGCCATTTGTGTATGTGCCAATGTAGCCGATTGTGTTTCAAGATAATTATCATTTGTTGTATAACCATCCCTATAAGCTTCATGTCCAAGAAGTATCGCAAGCCGCATTTGATCTTCTACACTCATATTTTGCGCATATCCAGTTAGATTAATAACTTTGTTCTCATCATTATTTCTGGTCGTTTCTGCAGCATACTCACCATCAGCGTCAGTATTTAAAAGTGTTCTTCCGTTCAGTATATCCCATAATTGACCCACTTGAACAGTATCTCCGTAGCCATATTGAGCGCGTAATGCAATGTGAGAATTAAAATTGTTTCCGTCTTCCCCGCTTTGATTTTTTATGTATTTATCAATCTGAGTGTTAACATTCCAAACCATAGCTCCTCTAACGGAACTAATCAGGTTGTCAATGCTGACATTTGCGCCTCCTGTGCCGATGTTCATCGAAACGCCGTCACGGCCTAAATGCAGTTCTAGTAAGCCGCTGTTATGCGCGTTATTTGTGAAAAGACCGAGATTAAGCACATTTAGTGTAAAGTCATTCCCTAATGCGTAATTTATGCCTTGACTCGCCAGAGAGCCTACAAGATTGTTTAAATTTTGAATATCGGTTTTGTTTAATTTATTATAACCTGTCAATTTACTCATATCAACTCCGCTGTTTAATGCAGTTAAGCTAGATGAGACTAGAGTAGCGGTCATGGCTGTCGCTGCGTTTGTAAGCATCCCCTTTATACCAGCCACCAGGATTTCGCTCGAATAACCGAAGCCTTCTTCGCTGCTGTAGGTTATTCCGTTTAAAAGGCTGGTAGTTAAGCCTACCGTAATTGTTTGTAAGCCTGTCATGATTGTTTGTGCGGCAACTGTGCTGATTGCGCCGGTTGCGGCGGTTGTTGCGGTTTGTGTAAGCCCTGTGCTGAAGATGTTAGCCGCGCCGTCTATACCGCTGAATAAACCTGAAGCTAAACTTGTTGCCGTGTTTATCAATAAGGTTTTTCCAAAATGGAAAGCGCCTTCATCGTAGGTTTTGTATCCCTGCGCTACATCCAATACGGTAAATACATATTCACTTGATGAACTTATCGCGACAGAAAGCGCTATGGCGGTTAAACCCAGAGTGCCTGCTGACACAATGCCAGCTATTATTGAACATGCAATTGTGCCGACAGTGCGAAGCGAAGGCGCTTCAAACCAGCTTCCTTCGTCATCCCACATTCGCTTGTCCCAGTCAGCCGTATTTAATTCTGCAGATCCGTAACATTCAATTACTGACCAATATATAAAATCGGACATCATACGGCCTAATTCGCCTGTGCCTTCATGGACAAAAATATCGCTTCTTTTTTTCGTTATCTCATCATTTGGTTTCGTTTCAGGAGATTTACCGATATGAGATGTAAATTTTCCCGGAGAATCTTCGTCATCCTTGAATATTTCATAGGCTATTTCTTCCAATTCGGCATAGACATTTTTTAACAGCGCGTTTATTGCGATTGAATCTAAACTTCTTAAATGAGTTTCATTAATATTAGTTTTAAGGGTTATATCTTCCATTATGTAATCCGCGTAACCCTTAATTGTTACTGATGTTGTAATTACCGGATCAAAAAGCGTTGATCCTTTTAAAACATTTTTCACGTAATCATTTCCGCTCTTGTTCCAAAGTCCGTTAAAAATAAAAGCGTTATCTATATTTTCTCTGAATTTATCATTTGCTGTTTCCACATTTTCGGTTAAATTTTTAACCGCTTCTTCAGCGTGCAGCCGGGCGTTATATGCGAGTTTTTTCGCTTCTTCGTCTGCAATTTCTTTATTTGCTTTTCTTGCCAAATCAGAAGCTTCCGTTTTTACAAGAGCCGCATCCCATACTGAAATACCTCCTACCCCGCGTCTTACAAGCGGCGAAGAAGCGTTTGCGATATTATTAATTGATCCCAGCGCATATGACATATTTACGATTCCTGAAGATCGCAATAAATCTGTTATAATGGATTGAGCTTGATCGGTATCAACTGAAACGCTGATAGGCTCTCTTGTATCGATAAAACGCGATAAGCGTTCTCCTTCTGTGCCGATAAGCGAAAGCAGCGATTCGCTAGACGCCTGATAAAACGCGTTTGCCGCCTGTTCGAGCCATATCTCCTTATCTTCAAGACCGGCGAGATAAGCAAGCGACCATTCGCCGCTGACACGATCATATTCATTTTTGAAATTTGCGTACCATCGCATGTAGGCGGTTTCCAGTTTTTGAAGACCCGCGTTCCAGTCATTTCTTCCGTTTTCAATAATTTGAACCGCCGATTTCTGCCATTCCATTAATTTATCCGCTAAGCCCGCTAATTGCTGATTCCATTCCGCTTCCCTTGCGCTAAGCTCCGCGTTGTATCTGTCTTTAATTGTTTTTTCTGTGATTGCTATTAATTCACTGCCGATTGCGCTGAAGATATAATTAAAATTAGTTTTTTTATTTTCGTATAATAAAAGACTTTCCAATACAACGGCGTGCATATTATTCAGATGTTGTTTTGACGTTACAACGTTTTTAAAATACGCTTTGTCAGCCGCTTTTTTTAATTCATCAAGATTTATTAAACCTAAAATATATTTTTCCGCGGCGTTATGAAAAATGTTTTCATTCATTTTTTGCGTTTGCACAGCGTCTAACCAGTATTTTTCAAGAGCGTTTTTATTGTTTTCTTCCTCTTTTTCTGTCCAATTAAGGAGACTTACAAGAGCCATGCTGACGCTGTTAAATTTATCATTGGAACTTTTTTGCATCGCATCCCAATAGGTTTTAATCTTTGTAATATCTTCATCAGGCATTTTCGATGAAACAGACAGAGAATTTTTAATATCCTCCCATTTTATATACTCATTGCCGCTCTTTCTATTTTCTAATAAATTAATTTTTTCGCAGGAATCCTGATATGGCTTTTTATTTGTTTCTATTAAGGAAAGCGTTTGTTTAAGTTTTGCTGTCCAGTTATTAACTTGATTTTCTAATTCAAAACAAACAGGATAAATATTTTCTAGTGTATTACTATTTATTTCTACTAATTTATGTATATCTTGTATCGTATTCGATATACCAAAAACAATTCCTTCTGATCTAATAATTAGATTATCTCTAACGTAATTCCCGACATTTATGCATGTTTCATAAGCGTAAAGTTTTCCAAAACCCGCGGAATAATTGTTGCTGTTTGACAATGTCAGAATAACGTAATACTCAAGGTCTTTCTTTTCTTCTTCGCTTAAATTAGTCCATGTTTCTTCGCATAAGCTGCTATACGACGCAAATCTTCCTATTGAATTTAAATATTCATATACTTTAATTTCTGTTTTTTTAAATATATTTATGCCTGTTTTGACAGTTAACTTGCCAATAGAACCGTCTTCTTTGTAATCATCGATTCCCGTATAATATTTTTTAAAAGGACATAATTCGTCATCCGTATCTATTAATGAGAGCAGAAGATAATCTCTTGCAAGGCTCCATTGCATGAACTTTTCCGGATCTTCAAAATATTTTGTCATACTTTGGCTTAAATTTCTCAGAGAATCTTCATAGAGACTGATTTTATACGGTTCATTTAATGAATCATTCGCGGCGCTGAAAAAATTATCCAGCGCTTCTTTGTTGGATTCATTTTTTGCAAAAGCAAGGCGTCCGTCTTTTACTGTGATGTGGTCAAACATGCTTTGATCCGGACTGCCAAGCTGATTTAAAGAAGATTGATAATTAGAATATAAAGTTTGATTGTTTGTATATTCATTGAAAATTTCTGATGATAATAAATCAACGGTTTCCAGCGTTTTCATTTTTGCGTTAATGCTTTGCTTATAAGCGGTAAAAAGAGTTTCATACTCCGGATCGCCGGATGGAGACGCGGAATTACCGCTAAAAATATCTGAAAGCACATTAAAAACTGTCCGGGCTTTTAATAATTTATTTTTTGTATTTTCAAGATCGATATTATCTGTATTTAAATAGGATGTGCTTGCCCATCTTTGTATCGCGTCTTGTATTTCATATTCAAAACGCTTTTGTTCTGTTTTATCATATAATTGGTTCAAATATTTGTATTGTCCGTCATAGTTCGAGCCTAAATTCGAAAATGTTACGGCTTCTTCTGAATATTTACCTTTTGCCAGATTATACTTTTCTTCCTGCTCTATCAATTTTTCGTTTAATTGTGTTAATTCATTTGTGATTTCTTCCGGCGTTAATTTAGAATTTTCATAAGTTTTGTAAGCGTTTGAAAATTCATTATAATGCGCATTTAACGAGTTGAAATTTACTATTGCTTTAACAACTTCATTTGAATAAAAATTGTAATAATATTGCACGGAATGTTCTATAATCGTATTTTTATTTGAATTTATAATAAACGAGTCATTAATTCTGTTTGTAAAATACTTGGCATAATATAAAGCGTCCGCTAAAATACCCTCGTTTAATGATGAAACTAAATTAATAGAATCGTCTTTTTCTGTTAAATATTCATCCAGTAAGTATTCACGCCAGTGGTTTTCTTTACCTGATAAACATCTGGAATTGTACGCTTCCCATGATTCCGTAATTTGAAGCATATAATTAAGAATGTTCATATTTTTTACTTTTTCTATCAAAGTATTATCAATTTGTCCGGTATCAGCCAATAGTAAACACTCAGCCCAAATTTCTTCATATTCAGAAGATAATTTGGCAGAATTCTTTACAGGTTTTATATTTTTACTGAGAGCGTACGCCGCCAGATATGAAATAAATGAATCTTTCCAGCAGTTAATCTCATATTCCAGCCAATGATGAATATTTGTAAAAATATTTTCAAAATCGATAATAAAAAGCGACGCGTTATGTATAAAATTGCCTGATTTTTCATAAATGGCTTCGCTGATATTTTCAATATTTAAAACCGCGGCGCCGATCTGTTCTATCCCGTAATCATTAAGAAATGACGTAAGAGAGTTTAAATTATCCTGCCAGATTTCTTCCTGAAGAAAAGAGCATGTTTGCGATAAGTTAGAATAAAGAATTAATAAACCTTCGCAAAAATAATATTCTTCGTAGTACTGCGCAAGATAATCAGCGGAGTCTATTAAATCATATTCAGATAGTTTTTCATTTAATAATAGAGAAATACTATTGTAATCTTCAACAAGACGTGCTATTAATTTTTCTCCGAAAATATCCGCTCTTTCTTCTTCTGTTAATATTAAACCTTTAATTTTCGAATACCAATCAGCGCTGCTGCTTAAAGAACCGGATAAAAAATCAATTGAAGCAAGACGAATTTTTAAATTTATTAATGAATCACTGTCTTTTGATGCGTTGTTTTCAACTTCGGCGAGAGACGGAAGATCGCCGCCGCCGTTTATCAGTATATTTAATATTTCATTTGCGGTAAATTGTTTTTCCGCAATATCCCATTGCTTCCCGTATTCAAGAATCTTTATATATTTTGCGTCCGCGCCTGTTTTTGCAAATGAAATATAATCTTTTACAAGCGTTTTATAAATATTATTAAAATTCTTCAGATAATATTCTTCCTGACTCCCTATTGAAAGCGATACAAGGGCGGAATATTCATTGGTTAATTTATCCAGTATCTCTTCTTCAGTCTTCATTTTTTCCGCCAGATTGTTTAATTTTTTTATCTGTAACTGGATATTTGCTCCGATATCATTTAATTTTTTAAATTCTGTCTCATAGTCAAGAAGAGAATTATTATACGCCTCCTTCGCTTCTTCCCATGCGAGCAATCCTTCAGTTTCTGTTATTCTTCCAGCCGTTAGTTCAGAAGCGTAAGTCATAATTGAATTCGCAATTTCTGTTTTCCGTTCCCAATACAAAACAAGAGCCCGTGATTTTATTAAAGCAATTTGATAATCGTCAAGATAAAAATCATCGCTCACCGCGTCAGGAGAAAGAACATCCTTTAAAGTTCCTGTTCCGAAAAGCTCTCCGTAATTATCAAATATATTTTGTCTCGCCTCGGAAGCTTTTTCTAAATAAGATATATACGAGCTATTTGATTTCTCCATCTCCGCTGTATTATTTTTACTTTCCCAGAATTTATAATTTTCTAAAGCGGAAAGAGCGGCGGAAGAACAGAGAAGATACATATCGATTAACGCTTTTACCTTTGTTTTTCCTTCTCCGATGCGCATTTCCGCGTTTAATTTAAATTCTTCTTTAGCGTCTGTGATTGATTTTGTAAAATCTTCAGATATATCGCTGAACATTTTCCAGCCTGCATCAAATAACTTTCCTGCTGATATTTCCCAATTATTTCTTTCTTCCTCAAATTTATTAAATGCCGCAAACCATGTTTCTTCTCCCCGAGAAAATAAATTAAAGGAATCCTGTTCCCATTCAATGCGTCTAATAAAAAATCTTTCTTCGGCTTCTTCCCACGCTTTTAGTCCTCTTTCAAACTGTTCCTGATACAAGCGAAGCCATTCCTCTCCCAATATCGCAAGATCGCCCGCGTCTGTCTGCGCTTGTTCTATTCTTGTGTTTAATTCCTCAATTCCCTGTTTGCAGGTTTCTTCCGTTTCCGTTATTAATTTATTTGTAAAAATACGAGCGGCTTCATTTTCGCTTTTATTCCGCAGACTCCAAATATCTCTTGTTCGTCTGCTTGAAAATATTCTTTCTTCTCTGGCCGCGATATTTTCAAATTCGTTTTTTAGGCTGATGCTTTGTAAGTTTATAGTTTCACTGATAACGCCGGACATTGTTTCGCGTAAATCAAGCGGTATATACGCTAACAGTTCAGGAGATATATTTATTATAACGCTGTTATAAGAAGCGTTTGTTGTTTTTAAAATATTATCAGTTTCTCCGCGCCATAAAATTAAATCGTGAAAAAACTCTCTGTCTTCATCACTCGGCCTTATTACAAGCGGGTTGCCGGTTTGAGCGTCAAAAATGATGTTTCCCTCATCATCAAGATGCCAGGAATATTTTTTCTGAGTTTCGCCGAAAGAATTAACAAGTTCCAAAAAAACATCTTCCGCCGCTTTACCGAAAAATCTGCCGATAAGCCATTGAGAAAATCGTTTTTCAAGTTCTTCTTCGCTCCATTTTTCCAGTTTATTTTTTGCCGTATTAAGTTCATCCGGGTTATCATATAGTTTTTCCGCTGTTAATTCCCACGCGCATATAGCTTGTGTTATGCCGAATCTCGCTTCTGACATCCAGCGATCAGGATTTATTTCTCTGTCCGCTCTGCTGAAATGATTTTCGAAAACGGAATTGTTAAAACCTTTTACTTCGCTGAACGGAGAAGGACCCGGCTGAGAAAATAAAAACGGCGGAAATAATCCGGTTATTAACGTAAATATCAGGATAAAAGATATTGATTTATTTAAAAATTTTAATTTCATTTTGTACTCCAAAATTGCGTTTTAATCCCGCACAAGCGGAATGGATTTTTGTTTGTTAAAAAAATATTTGGAAATTGATAAAATAGACGGAATAATTAAAATAGAACATAAACATGAGCTTGCGACTCCAAGAGCGCCGGTAAATGATAAAGCGCGGATCAAACCGTTTGCTCCTTCCGATAGAAAAAGAAAAGGAATTGCTCCCGCTACGGTGGTTCCGGTAGTGGAAAGCAGCGCCGGTATTTTTAATCGGACGGCGCAGTATAAACTTAATGATGTCTTTTTTATTCTGCTTCCCAGTTTTACTCTGATGCTGTCTGCGCATAAAATCGCGGCGTTAACTGTCATTCCGCTTACGGCGATGAATGCGCATGCCGCCGCCTGATTGTAAGCGCTGCCCGATAAAACCAGAAAAATTGCAGGAAGAGATAACGAAGCGGGAATTACAGAAAGCACAAGAAGAGGAATGGAATAAGATTCATTTATTGAAGCGATGATCATATAGCAAAAAACAATCGCCGTTAAAAGCGATAAAATCGTACGTGATAAATCCCCGCTTTTTTTAATTGCGTCCGGATCAAATTCAATTGAATATCCCGGTGGCAGATCTAATTTTTGGAATAGAACCGCCAATTCCTGTTTTACACGGCGCGGATCCATCGGCTTTGTAGAGACCGTAATTGATGCGTATCTCCGCCGGTTATCTCTTCTTATACTGGATGGTTCCGTTTCTTCTTTGTAATTAAAAAGTGAATCAACCGGCAAATAGGAAATATTTTCTTCATTCATCGAAGAAACAAGCAAGTTCATTAACCCTTCCCTCGATTGACGCAAGGTATCATCACCTGTTCTGATTCTTACATCTGTTTCAGCGCCGGATACCAGTCTTTTGTAGGCAACAGGACCGTACACACCCAAGCGGATTCTATTTGCGGCAGCGGAAAAACTTATTTTTGATTTTGAAAATATTTCTCTGTCCGGAAGAAAAATGATTTTATTGCTTCCTTGCTTAAAATTTAAAACTCTTTCTTTTATTAATGGATTTAATGCGCAAATATGCGCAAGTTCTTCCGCGATTTCTCTGCATTTTTTATCTTCATCGCCGTAAATAAATATTTCCCAAAAATATTCTTTCAGCGAATCTTCATGAAAAAATATGAAACCTCCCGGAATGTTAATTTGTTTCGCAGTCTCTCTTACAAGATGCGCCTGCGTTATATTGGGATTAAATGAAATAAGAATTGAACCTGAACCTGTTCTCGCGCCTGTTTCAACATTTTTTATTCCCGGCATTTTTATTAATTTTTCGCCGTATGATGATAAAAGCTTGTCTATTTCCTGCGCAAGGAAGCCTCCTTTAAATTCAACCTGCGCGTAAACTGAGTCCTGTGAACTGTAACTCCCTGTGTCAGCGCCTTTTGCGAATAACAAAATAACCGCGAATATTGTAATTGCAAAAAAGGCCGACAGAATAACAATCGGATAACAAGAACAGAATTTTATTGCAGCGGCGAGGAATCTGCAAAAATAACGTGAAATTCTTCCGGCTGTATGTTTTATTAATCGCGGAGCGTGAAATACGCGCCGCTGACTATTGCTGTTTAACCCCCAGAGCAAAAGAGGCGGAAGCAGCGTGAGGCTTAAAACAAGCGAAGTGACAGTAACAGCAGAAATTGCGCTTGCGATAATTTTTACGCCGTTATTTTCAATTGAATATAAAGGGATGAGAGCAACGACGGTTGTTGCCGCTCCCGCCAATAACGGCCCTGCGAGAGATGATAAAGCCGCCGAAGCGGTTTTATAGTTTAAACATTTTCGTAATTTTTCTGAACAGAGAATAACGGCGTCAATCGCTGTTCCGGATCCGGCGGCAATTCCCGCGAGGAGGAAACCGTTCAGCGAAAAGCCGCATATAGAAAGAACAGCCAGAGAAATTAAACATATTAATGGAATTGAAAGAGCGCAGAAAATTCCTGCTGCATTCGTATTATTTTTTCTGTTCAGTAAAAGACTGATTAACGCGACCATAATTGCGCCTGATATAGCTGCGTATAAAACTGAATTAAAAGCGGCTTTTTCCTCCGCGCCAAGATCGGATAAAACTATAAATTCCGATTTAATTTGATTTTCCAGCGCGGATAATGCCGCTAATTCTTTTTTTATGTCCGAAGATAATCTGCGCAGGTCCGCGTCCGATCGTCCCATAACCGCGATGCTTGCCGTCTTTTTACCGTTTAAACGCGAGTAAATTTCAGGCTCTCGTTCATGTTCTGTAATTTCCGCGATATCCGAAAGCTCTGTATACTTGCCGTTCCCAAGCGGAATTAACGCGTTTTTTAAAGAACTGTAACGGCCGTCTACCGTTAAAATAACCTCCTTGCCGGATTGTATGATTGTTCCGCCGGAAAAAATAGAATCGTTCATCCCGAGAAAAGAAGCCGCGGCGGAAGGCTCCAGACCAATGTTTGATATTTTTTCCTGATCAAAAATTATAAAAATTTCTTTTAATCCAGAACCGGAAATAATAACTTCTCCGGCTCCTTCAAGGCTTTCAAGCCTCGGCTTTACCGTTTTTTCCAGCATTTGCGCCGCTAAAAACAAATCGTTTTCGCCGTTGAAATTATCTGAAATAACAGCGGCAGACCAGACCGGAACTCTGGAATTATTAGAACTGTAAATTTCCGGCCTTTGCGCGGATGACGGAAGCGTTTCATAAATTCTTTGCGCCGCGTCGCGGACCGCTTCGTACCTTCCATGTAACCCGGGCCTGAACCGGACAAAAATGTTTGAAACGCTGTTTTCGCTGGAACTTTGCACGGTACTGACGCCGGGAATTGAAAAAATAGCGTCTTCCAGCGGAATGGTTACGCTTCTTTCCATTTCCGCGGCGTCAATGCCGTGATGTTTGATTTTTACCGCATAAGAACCTCCTGTGTTCTGGTTTATCTTTTCCTGAGAAGTGATATGAACAAAAACAGATACTGCGCAGATTCCCGCCAGTATGCATAAACTCATTTTTTTTCTTTGTAAAAATTTTAATGTTTTCATTTTTCCGCCTCAATTTTGTTTTCGCCGCGAAGTGAAAATTTAAAATATCGGATTAATACCGGAGGAACCGCGAACAAACTGATTAATGTTGATACAGTCAGCCCTCCCAGCATTGCCGCTGCCATAGATTTTTGCGAATTCCCAAGCGGGCTGAAAATCAGCGGAAGAAGAGCGAAAACGGTCGTTACCATTGTGATTAAAATCGCCTGAAAACGCTCGCATGCTCCGCTGTATACAGCGTCTTGCGCGCAAAGCCCTGCGCGAATTTTTTGATCGCTTATCTCAAAGAGGATAAGGCTGTTATTTACTACAAGGCCGAAAAGCGCGGTTAACCCGAGAATCGCGCCTGAATCAATTTTTGATCCGCTTAATAAAAGCGCAGGACCTGCGCCGGCGAGGGAAAACGGAATAGTCATCATAAGTATTAATGGAAGTAAAAACGATTCAAATTGCGCGCCCATTGCCATGTATAAAAGAATCAGTACTAAAAAAACATAAACAATCAAAGAAGTGAAATACCGTTTAAAAACAGATTCGTCCGCTCCCGAAAACCACGAATACCGTGAAGCGAGATCGCTTACCGCTTTCGGCAGTTTTTCACCGGATGAAAAATCAGCGTAAATCACGTCGGATCGATCAAGACGCGCGAGAGATGCCTCCGCTTCTTTGCGTTCGATCTTGCTGATTGAACCGAGGTAAACTGTTTTACCATTCCCTGTTTTCAGAGGGATTTGCTCAAGGCGGCTTAATGGTTCTTCGGAAGTTTTACCCATTACGCGCACATCAAGAGGTTTGCCTTCAATTTCAAGTTTTGTCGTTACAATTCCTTCGTTTAAAATGAAGAGAGTTTGAGCTATCTGCGCCGCCGGCATTGAGAGGAAAGCCGAAGCTTCCCTGTTTGGATATAAACGTAATTCAAGTCTTTGTCCGCTCGGGCGCAAATTTGCCGTAACAGCGGCGGAGTTAAACGCGTCCTGCGCGGTATCAATGCGTTCTAAAAGTTCGTCCCTGTTGTTTCCCTTAATAACATAGGTTCTCTGCGATGATAGACCCAATAACGCTTCCGTCCTGTCTCTGGGAAAATATGTTTCTATTCGGGGATTGAGAGTTGAATATAATAAGTCATTATTATTTTTTAAAATGGCATTTATATCAGACAGCGCTTTTTCCGCTTTTACGCCTTTTTCCGGCACACAGCGTAAAATTAATTCTTCTTTTCTGTAATTAATATCCGCTCTGCGGTTAACGTCTTCTTCCTCGGCTCCGGCTCTTCCATAAACAGTTTTTACAGACGGCAGCCCTGAAATAAGAGAGGATGTATCTATGCCTGATTTTTCCGCGGCATGCAGCATGGTACCAGGGGGGAAAATTACCGAAACCCATACTTCTTCAGCGTTATCAGGATTTATAAAAACAACCGGCTGCAAAATAAGCGTTAAGAAACCAAGAACGCTTAATAAAACGGCAGTAATAAAAATTTTATTTGACTTTCGGAGAACACTTGAAAGAAAAGAAGCGTATTTTATTACAAGGCTGCCGTCTGTATTAACTGTATATTTTGGATCGATTTTTAATCTGAGAGACGCAGAGCTGCCCCAGAATAATAAATAAAGCGATGGAAGAAAAAATTGAGCGTAAAGCCAGCCTGCCGTTACCGATGCGACAAGCGCTATTGCGATATCGCCGAACAAACTGCCTAACTGACCCGGAAGCATAATGACAGGTATAAAAACAAGAGCTGTAGTTAATGTAGAAGCTGCGCTTGATCCGGCGATAGATGACACCTTACAAGCAATTTCATCCGGTTTTGGTTTTACCGTGTATTTTTCAAAAGCGCGGTGAAGAAGATCAAGAATTATTACGCTGATGTCGGAGACTAAGCCAATGCCCATCGCAAGGCCTCCAAGACTCATGCCGTTCAGTGATTTTCCGGTAATTGAAAGAACGCAAACGCCTGCCGCGATTGAAATCGGTATCGAAAGCGCCGCAAGCAGACTGTATTTCAGGCGGCGGATAAAAAATAATAGTACTGCTGTTACCGCCAACGCGCCAAGCGCCGCGGAGATTAACAGCCCGGTTATGCCGCTTATCAGCGAAGATGACGATTCTGCGGCAAGTTCAATTTTCGCGTCACGCGAAAATGCTGACGCGGCTTCATTTACGGTTTTTTTAATTTCACGCGAGAGCCGCAGGGGATCCGCGCCGGGTCTGTGGTAAACTTCCAGCGCGGCAGCTTCTTTTCCGTTGTATACAAATATGCTCTCCTGTTTCGCTGAGGCGTAAACCATCTCTCCTGTATCTTCAACTCTGATTGAACCGCCGTTTACAGGCAGGATAGTCTGTGAAAGAGAAGAAACCGAGTCCGGCTTTCCGGAACTCACAACAACAAGTTCCATATTCCCTTCGCGCGCGTTTCCGGCGCTTATATCGGCCGTTTCCTGCGCAAGTAAATTGATAAAGTCGGAAGGAGACAACCCAAGAGCGGAAAGACGCGCAGTGTCAAGCAAAAGTTTTTCTTCGTTAACCTCTCCGCCTGAAAGCACAACAGAGCCAACGCCGTCGATTCTTCTAAGCCTCGCCTGAATTTCATACTCGGCAAGTTTCCGCGCAAATTCATTGTTTCCGTTATGTGAACTTACCGCGATAACCGCGTGCGCTTCAGCGCCCGAATCGCCAGATGTTACCGTCGGTTTTCTGACTCCTTCGGGAAGCGCCGGATAAATTGCGTCTATTGCTTCGCGTACAAGAACGGAAGCCGCCATCGGGTCTGTGCCCCATCGGAAATCCAGGCTTATAACGGAACGATTATCGCGGGAAACGCTTCTCATTCTCTCGAGGCCTTTAACCGGCGAAAGTCCGTCTTCTATCGGAATGGTAACCATACTTCTTAATTCTTCAGCTGCCATGCCCGAATAGACTGTTTCTACAGTTACCCTTGGAATAGAAAATTCAGGCAGCCTGTTAACAGACAGCGAAAAAAGCGAGAAAATAGCCGCCATTATAAGCGCCGCAAGTATCATTATTGCTGTTACCGGGCGGCTGACAAAAATACTGATTAATCCTTTCATGTTCAGCCTACTTTAACAGCGGAATTCGCTGTTGTTTTTCATTTTTATTGCCATGACTATCCATAAGTCCGGCGCCGATTTGAAAATATATAACTCCAAAATTGGTTGTATTCTCAAACTCTCCTCTAATTTCTATTCTCAGGTAATCTTCATAGCCTTTTTGCGGATTTGTTACTGTAAAATTATTTTGTTTTACATAACGGGGAGAGAAAGAAATTACATTGTTGCTTGTTTCTGTTTGAAACAAATCCATTAAAGAAAATAAATTGATAGAAGCGTCTTGCGCCGTTTCAAAATAAAGCTCAATCCATGTATTAACCGTTTGACCGGAAGGATAATATTCATCTGTTATTGGAATCTTGCTGTAAAGAGAATCAGATTTACAAAACACCATTTTCTGATCCGTTTCATTATACGGAGCCATAGGTATTCTGATTCCAGCGAGTTCAGGCGGCTTTGAATATTTTCCATCCGCGAAAATTCTGTAAATGTATTCTTCTTTTGTTTCATTATTTGAAATATCTTTTATGCCGCTTTTAATTTTTACGGTAAATCTGCTTTCATATGCCGGTATGCTTTCGAACCTGAAAATAAAATTTTCTTTAAACCCGGGCGCTGTTTCCATGATTAAACCCGGTCCGTCTTCGATGCTTATATAATTTTTAACTGATGCGCTGTCTGCAGGTTTAGAAAAAACAAATATGAATTTGTCGTCTTTTTCAATATTGCTGTTTTCTACGGGAAATTCCGTAACGCCTGCGTATCCTCTGTCTGAATCTAAGGGAATAATAGAGCCGTCTTTTAAAATGCGGCTAACGCTTTTAAGATACGGAATTTCGCTGAAGGTTCCGGCTGTAAATGTAATTGTATAATCTTTGCCTGTTGTCATTCCATTGTTGTCTGACAATGAGGCGGATAAACGAATATCATAACGCGTATTTTGAATCCACGGTTCTGCTGGAGTGAATACCACCTGTTTACCCTCATCTTTTAATTGCCAATAACCTGTCATCGACGGGGTAAAAGTAATATTTTCGTATAAAGTAATTAAAGGCACAGGCAAAGAAAAATTTAAAAGTATTTCCGCACGCGGGTCGCTGACTTTATCGTACAAGGAAGGGAAAAAAGAGATTAAAACAGGACGCGCGCCGTCCTGCCTTGTTGTAAAATGACCGTTAAATTCCCTGTCCAGAGACAACCCTTCGGTGTCATGAGCGTCTGCCGAAATGGTTATAACATAGTCAGCGTTCGTTTCAAACGGCGTTAGCGGGTTAAAAGTCATTGAGTTCCCATTCCAATTAAAACTTCCTTTAACGCGGATTGAATTTCCAATTAAAGAAAAATTCCGTTCAATGTTTGCCTTGTCAGGTTCATTAGAAAAATTAATTGAAACAGTAATATTTTCAGGCTCTGAATGATATCCGCCGCCGGGACTCCATGAAACAACTTCAAATTCAGAAGTTCTGAGAATGTCGCATGAATTAAATGAATTTAATATAAATGTTATTAATAAAAGTTTTAATTTCATTTTAATACCTCCAGATAAAGAATAAAATCCTCTTTCATATAAACTCCCATATTAGAACTGATTCCGCCTTTTCCGCCGGGAATGACAAGTTTGTAATAATGAGGAACATCATCCGGCGGGGTTAAGCCTTCCCACTGCATGCACAGGCGATCATTTGAGATCCAGCCGACATACTGCAGGGCGGCAGGTTTTAATGATTTCGGAAAAAACGCGGAAAGCGTTATTCGCTGCGGAGTTTTTTGTTTTTCTTCATCGCCGAACATTAGCGAAAAATTTATTGATAAAAGCGTCTGCCCTGTTCCCTGAGCGGCTTTAACCTGCATTAAATTATCAGCGTCTGTAAAATTAATAATCTCGGCGCCGTTGTCAGCGGAAATTGAACTAACATTTAAAAACGGAATATCGGCGGCAAAATTCATTTTATATTCGCCGCCGATTTTTAAGCCTTCACTGTCTTTTGTGTCGCCTGAAACAATTAATGTAAAAATAGTATCGGGTTCCGGGTCTCTTGTAAAAATATAAACAACGCTGTCTTCTGATAAATATTCAGTTCTTCCCGTAAGAGAAGGCTCAAAACGGATGGATCGAAGAACGCTTTCTCCCATCGGTTTATTAAAAGAAATTCCTATTCCGTATCCAGGAAAAAGACCTGTATCAAGATTTATTCCCGCAGGATACCAGGAGCCGTTTGAAAATAGAACAGGATACGCGTTTACAACCCGCGGAAGCGTTTTATCAATATCCGTTGTAAAAAAACCTGAATAGTTTTTTGGAAGCGGGATTCCGTCCGCGCTTTTTGCGGATTCTTTTAAATTCCACTTGTATATTGTCCATGGAGAATACGGTTTGTCGGGTATAACTTTTAAATTCTTATCTTCATCAGACCATTCGAAAGTTTTATTTCCAATTCCTTCGGCAGAAAGAGCTGATTCAACAGTCTGTTTATCCATGGAACAAGAAAAATAAAATTCCAGCGCAGGATTATTTGTTCCGATTGATGAACCGTTTAAAGGGAAGTGCCGTTCTAGAGAAGGAGGAGGATTTTTATTAATCGCGTAAAAAGAAATAAAAAGTTCAACGCGGGAATCTCTTCCGTCTGTTGTTTGAATTGTTCCGACAAGATTTAAAGTATGGCGAACGCCCGCGGTCCATCCCTGCACGGGTACAAAGTAAAGACTGTTTCCGTCCCAAAATTTATCACCGCTTACCGTTCCAATATCCGAATTAACCTGCAGGATATTTTCTGTTTCATGTTTTTTCATTTCAGTGTCAAATTTAATAATTAAAGGAGTATATAAATCCTGCAGGATTGAATCGTTATTATCAGGCGTTATGGTTATTCCGATAGGACGTAAATCTATAAAACCGCATGAGGAAATTATAATTGCGCATAACAATACTGTTAAATTATTCCGCAATTGAAACATGAATTCCCTCCCTTAACTCGGGATCAGGACGAAGAACAATCAGTTCTCCTTCGTTCAATCCTGCGGTTATTTCACATTCGTCTCCCTGTACAGCGCCTGTAATAATTTTTCTCTCTGTTAACGCGCTTCCGTTAATAACAAAAACGCTTCCCTCGTTATTCTTTTTATTAAAAACCGCGGACTCAGGAATAAAGAGCGCGTTTTTAGGCGGTCCCAGATTTATCGTTATGCGCGCGAACATTCCCGGTTTTAACCTGACATCCGATACGCCGGCGTTCCAGAGCAATACGCGGACCAGAAAGCTTAAACTCTGGCTGTCCGCCTGAGGATAAATCAAATCTACAGAGCCGCTTCTTGTTTCACCCGTTCCGTCTATAAAAACAGAAGCGGACATTCCTTTTTCTATCCGCAGCGCGTCTTTTTCTCGCACAGGAAAAATAGCGTATAACGAAGCTGTATCAATCAGACTGATAATTTTATCCTGAAGCCTGACGCGTTCGCCTTCTTCAAGATAACGCGCTCCCACAACACCTGAAGCGGGACTTAATATTGTAAGTTCGGAAAACGCGATATTCATGGAAGCAAGTTCTTTCTCCGCCGCCTCAAGCCGCGCCCGGGCGGCTTCAAGTTCTGCGTTTAAGCTTGATGTCATGAGAGAAACAAGCGCGTTTTGCCTTTCTGTTTCATCAGCCGGAATGGAAATGCCGGCTTTTGCAAGATCCGAGTCGCGGCTGCCAATCCTTCGAATTTCAAGCTCTTTTTCCATCAGTTGAATTTGATCCCATTCGGTATTGAGAGAAAAACGGCTTACAAGAATCGCTTCAGTGTGAATGCCGCCCGCTTCAAAAAGCGTTTCTTGATTTTGATGTTTGCGTTTGTCCTCCTCCCATTTTCTTTTTGCGAGAGACAGCTCGGCATCGGCCTTTTCAAGAACGAGTAACTGCGCTTCCGCCTGAAAAACTCCTTCAAGAAGCCTTGCTTCAGACAAATTGCGCGCCGCCAAAGCCTGCTGATAATTATTTTCCGCTCTTTCAACCGCGATAATAATCTGCGGATTTTCAAGCTGAATTAAAACTTGTCCTTGTCTTACATAATCGCCTTCGCGGAAGAAAAGTTTTTTTATCACGGCTTCCTGAGAAGATGTAACATCAACTTTTGTAAGGAAAGACAAGCTGCCGAATCCGGAAGTTTCATCCGGCTGCTGTTTAATTACAACAGGCGTTCCTTTTACTTTTCTTGGTTCGATATTTTCAAATTGTTTTTCGCAGGAAAAATAAAATAAAAATGTAAGGCATAGAAATATAATTATTTTTGTTTTCATTAGTTTCTCCTTGTTTGTGATTCTGAGTTAATTGAGTTTGCGAAATTTATAAGTTCTCCCGGTTTAAGATCCAGGAATCTTTCAAGTTCACGTTCTGCTTCCAGTAATGCGATCGCCGCTTCTACCGCGGCGATTTCTTTTTGAGTTTGTTCGGTATAAATTTCCATTAGTTTAAGCCTCGTTATGTGCCCAAGGTTTAATCTGATTTCTTCAACCTTGCAGCGTTCCGCTCCCAGAGCTGCCGCTTCAAGAGCCAAAAGCCGCTTCTGTTCCATAAAGCCGCATTTTTCCAAAGCGATTGCCGCTGTTCGCCCGATCCTTTCGTAAATTGTCTGATATTTTTCCTGTTCAAGAGAAAGAGCAAGTTTTGCCTGATCTTTACTGTACATTGAGGCAGGATCGGGCAGAGGGGTAATACTTGTTTGTACAATAGCCGTCCTGTCATATTTACCCAGCGAAGACGGCTCCCATCCTGTTTGCGCCGCAAAACGGTTTTGAAGCCACGGACTTGAAAAATCGATGCTGACTCCCACAGACCAGTTATAGCGCGTCAGAGGATAATGCTGCCCTGTAAGCGCGAAATTACCCGTTAGCCGTAAAGATGGTATCCAAGAAATAGAAATAAATTTTAATTCCATCTGTTTTTTAGTTATCGAATAACGGGCTTCGATTAAATCAGGATTTTGCTCTTTCGCTAGAGCCGCGGCCGCGCTTGCGGCGGGAAGTATTGATTTCCCGGAATAAAACACGGCGCTTTGGTATATATTAATTTTCTCTGTCAGCGCCGGAATGTATTCAATTCCAAGAATTTCCAGAAATTGTTTTTCTATTTCCTTTAGATCAAGTTCAAGAGAAAAAAGATCTATTTTAGCGTCAGCGATGCTGATGTCCGCGCTTGCAAGATCGACAGGAAGCGCGAATCCGAGAGCGACTTCTTCATTAAGAATTTTTCGCTGTTCTTCTAGAATCGACAGGGCGTCTTTTTTTATGCCGAGTATCGCTCTTGAAGACAACACCCTTCTGTACGCTGCTATCGCCGACTCCGCGATTTCATCCGCCATTCTATCCAGTTTTTTTATAGAAAGATCGAGTTCCATTCTTTCAATTTTTCTTGACATAGATGTTCTTCCGCCGTCCCAAACCATTTGTTCAAGGCTGAGTCCGTAATTTTTTATAAATGAATCAGCTCCTATTTGCTGTAAACGATCATTTTCTGAAATGCTGATATTCAACTGCGGAAAATACGCGCGCGCTCCCCATGACCATGTTTTTTCAAGCAGCGCCAGTGATGCGCGCGAATGTCTTAAATCGGCGGAAGATTCAACCGCGAGATTCGCGGCCTGCGCGAATGTCAGCGAACGCGTTTCATTTTCATTTGCGAAAACCGCCGGGGATATAAAAATTAAAAGCATTGCAAGTTTTTTTCGCATTACATTACCTCTTTAATAATTTTTTCTAAGTTCAAAATTGAACGATGCAGCGGAGTATCCCACGGAAGCATGGCCTTAGCGCGGCTTAGATCGTCAAGAGCTTGTTTTCCCTTTCCCGCGACCCAGCTAATTCTTGCCCTGTCCAGAAGAACCATCGCGCTTTCCGCGGAAAGTTCCGCGGCTCTGTCAAGATAAATAACCGCCTCGTCAAATTTTCCCGCGCCGCAAGCAAGATCGGCAGCCAGCCGCAGAGCGCGGATATCAAGCGGATTGTCGGCTAACAGCGATTCTAGGCGCGTCTGCGCTTCGGATAAATTATTTTTATCGCGGAGTGTCTTCGCAAGATACAAACCAGCTTCAAAAGATGACGGACGAAGTTTCAGCGCTCTGCGGCAGGATTTCTCCGCTTTTTCCAAATCGCCGGAAAAATATTCCGATTTCGCGCGAAGTATAAGCGAAGGCATAAAATTATTTTGCTTGTGCAGAAGTTCAATCACTTCAGTAAAATTTCCGCGCGCGTACGCTTCGGACGCCAGACTGTATGCGCGGATCGTCTGCGTATCGGGTGTTTTCGAGCAAGAGGCGATTATAAGAGCTGCAAATATGTGTAAGATGTGTGTTTTCATACCGATCCTTGCCTTTAACCGCGGCAAATATAGGAAAGCCTTTCCGCAAGACGTCCTTTTGCAAAAGCCGCCTGAGAATTGAAATAATCGCGGAATTTCGGATAACTTATTAACGCGCGCAGAGCGCCGACAGCGTAAACCGTGTAAGGATTATCCGGAAGCCCGATTAACGGCAGCAGCGAATTTAAAAATTCCGGGTTATTTAAATTAACCGATTGCGAAATGATACTTTCAATTTCTTTTTTGGTTTTAATTGATAATCCGTCTTCGGTTTTTAATCCTGTGAACGAAGCAAGTATAGAACGGCACTCATCGGCAAAAGGTCCAAGAGGAGAACTGTTAATGCAGGTTTCAGCGTACTGCGCCGCTATCGCGCCGGAAAAAGCCCTGGCTCCGCGGTGCCAATATTCCGGAAATTGCGCATAACGCGCGCGGATTGCTTTGTATGCTTCGTTCGGCCGCCTGTCATCTATTCCCGAAGATTTATTTTTCTCCATGGCGCAGACAAGAATCATCCATCTGCCGAATCCGTCGGGCTCATCGAAATCATTAAAAAAATATTCCAGGCCTAAAGAGGCATCGTTCCATTTTCCGTTAATGAACGCGAGAATTGCGTCTGCGCATATTGCGACATTCTCATCGTTATTTGCCGCGAGAACATTTAAAAGCCCCTGTTCGGCTTCTTCTTTTTTGATAAGGCCGAGCCCGTACGCCCAGGCTAGCTCCTTATAGGCGGCGGCAACCGCGCCTGCGTAATCCCCGGCGTTTTCCCGAATGCTCGATTCAGTCAGCGCCAGCCCCTGAAACCAGGATCCCGCTCTTTCAAGTTCGGCGATTTCATCAAGTGTCTGTTGAAACGCGTGACGGGAAGAGGGAAGCTCTGCCTGCCGGGAGTTTAATTCCGGAGACAGGGTTTGTCTGGTATTTTCCGAGGCAAGCCGGACTTGAGAAGAGATATCTCCGCCGTGCGTTTCTTTGCAGGAAACAAAGGCCGCAAAAACAAACGGCAAAAGAACAGATGCCAAAATAAAAAATTTAATATTCATAAGCAACTCCTAAAAAAAGATTTATATATATATGGGGCGAAGGCGCTGAAAAGCTTGACTGAAAATAAAAAAATTTTAAATTTTTATTAAATTTTTTTGAGGTAAAAATTTGCTATGGAGATTTTTTAGGCTTTTTATATATTATTAATAGGTGACTGACACCTTTTTTACTTTATTTTGGCATTTTGTTTATTTTTAACAGATGATTGACACCAGTATAAAAAGGGATTTTGCGTGCAGCTTGATACCGCAATTATTAAAGCGGGGTAATGCAAGAAGTTCCATCTATGCGCATTTTATAATTTACATTCTCAGCTGTGTAATACAACCACTCATCTGCTATATTGAGAAAAATCATGCCCTTATCAACTTGAATTTTATACTGTTGGCTTCCGTCTATGCGCATTTTACAATAAATAGTATGATTTCCATGTCCGGAAATGTAGTACACCCATCCATTTGATACGTTAATCCAGGCGCTTTGTTCATTATTAAGTTTTTGCCGCAGGGATCCATCTGTGCGCATTCTGTAAATTTTTCTGCCATCGCTTACATTTGAATAATACACCCAATCGCCTTCCAAGTTAATATAACTACTATAATCATTATTGAGTTTTTGCCGCTGGGTTCCGTCCGTGCGTATTTTATAAATTTTTCTGCCGTCATCTCTATTTGCATAATATATCCATTCGTCTGTTAGATTAAAAGGTTCGTCGATTTTATCATTATTGAGTTTTTGCCGCTGGGTTCCGTCTGTGCGCATCTTATAAATTTTGCTTTCATCGCTTGAAGTTAAATAATATACCCATTCACCTACTACGCTTAAAGAATAGCTAGCCTCATCATTAAGTTTTTGCGGCTGAGTTCCATCTGTGCGCATCTTATAAATGTTACCTTTACCGCTAAAATCTATATAATATATCCATTCGCCTAACACGTTAATAAAACAGCTTTCGTTGTTATTAAGCTTTTGCCGTTGTGTTCCATCAGCGCGCATTTTATAAATTTTACCGCCGTCCATCGCATTATGGTAATAAATATAATCACCTTTTTTTGCCACGATTCCGAAGTTTATAATATTGCCGGGAGTATTTCCGTATTCATGTTTTAATAATAATCCTTTAACAATGTTAAGACCAGCTTTAATAAATGTTTTTTGGTCATCGTTTTTCCCTATTGCGTTTGCAATTACATCTGTAACTTTAATGTCACCTTGTACGGGGCTGCGTTCTGCTCCATTCTCCTGCGCGCCGACAGAAGGTTTTTGTTTTTTAAATACTTCAAGCTGCGATTCTAACTCATAGATTCGCGCCAGCAATTCAATTTCACGTTCTTTAAATTCCCATTTCATGCGGTAGGGTTCAACCACTGTCTTAAGCCAGTCGTTTAAATCGTCAGGGTTTAAAAATTCCTTGTATATCACTCCGTTATCTGAAAAACCGCAGACTTCGCATTGAGTGGGGCCTTTTCCTTTTTTGCAAACAGCACAAAATATTTCGCTCATGCTGAATCTCCTGTAATAGATAAATATTTAGCCGGAATATCGCGCCCGGTTAATGTTTTTTTAACCTCTTCAGGAATATCAGACTCGTACTCATTAAAAATTCGTTCATATAAAACATCTTCGCATTCGGCAAAATAATTTCTAACCTGTCCGGCATTGCCGAAAGTCCGGTCTTTATTTTTAATCCAATAATTAAAAATTTGCTTTGATTTCTTAATAAATTCAGGATTTAAAACAAAATCTCCGGCAAAATTATGTAAAATCGAAATTAGTTCGTCTGTATTATAATCGTCAAAACTAAGGGTTGCGGTTATTCTTCTTGTTAAACCGGGATTGCTTTGTACAAATTCTTCCATATTTTTTGTGTAACCTGCAAATATTACGCAGATCTGCTTGCGGTTGTTTTCCATAAAAGCAAGAATTGTATTTATTGATTCACGCCCAAAATCGTTTTCGCCGCCGCTAACAAGCGAATACGCTTCATCAAGAAAAAATATTCCGTCTAACGCCTCTTCTAGTTTTGCTTTTGTTTTTATCGCCGTTTGACCGACAAAGCCCGCGACCAAATCTTCACGCAGAACTTCCACTACATGGCCGCGCCTTAAAACTCCTTCTTCGCGCAATATATCGCCTAATAGTCTTGCTACTGTTGTTTTACCTGTGCCGGGATTTCCTGAAAAAACATAATGACCCGGTTCCGCGCCGCCTTTAAGTCGAATCCTGCGCTGCAGTTGAGCAATTCTTTCTTTTACGCTGCTTAACCCTGTTAGTTTTGTTAATTTTATCATCGCATCTTCTTTAGATTCTTCTGAAGGTTTACAGAATTGTTTTTTATCTTTTGGAATGTCGCAAAGATCGAGTATCATTTCTCCGCTTGCGGTTTTTTCTCCGCCGCGATCCCACCAACTGCCGGACATATCCGCAAGCAATTTTTCTGCATTCCCGGCGTTACCCCAATTTTTATCTCTGGATTTATGCCAGTTTTCAAAAAACGAACTTAACATTTCGGATAATTTATCGCTTATAGCGTATTTTTCCCCCATTGAGTTCCTGTTTAAATTGCTGTAAAAAATTTTTAAAAGTTCGTCTGGTGAATAATCATCTATGTGTATTACTTTTTTAAAACGCCTTGCAAGACCGGGGTTTGAATCTATAAAACCCGCCATTTGTTTTGGATAACCGGCAACTACAAGAGAAAACAACCCGTTTTTCGCGGTCATTGCCGCGACAAGTTCTGTTACAGCTTCGCGCCCAAAATCATTTTCTCCGCCTTCAACAAGGGAATAAGCTTCGTCAATAAAAAGAACTCCGCCCATAGCCTCTTCTATTTTTTCCTTAGTCTTTAAAGCTGTCTGCCCAACGAAACCTGCAACTAAATCTTTTCTTGTAACTTCAACAGTATGTCCGCTGTTTAAATAACCCGATTCATACATTATTTCGCCTAACAGTCTTGCCGCCGTAGTTTTTCCGGTTCCGGGATTTCCTGTAATTACATAATGCATATTTAACCTGACATCTTCTTTAGAAACCGGCGGCAAAATACGGGAATGATAATCATCGCAGGCGGCGGCAGTTTTTCCGTCCGATTTACTTTTGCTCTCCATTACCCTAATTTCTCTTTTTACACATTCCATACCTATCAGTTTATTAAGTTTTTGCATGGCGGTTTCATTGTCTTTTTTGCCGAACATTTCATCGCATCTGTTTGTGTCAAGAATAAAATCCTTCTCTATATTTTTTTTCAATTCAGCCATTAGCCATTTTAACGAGCGTCTGCGCTTGCACAATTCTCTTGCTATTCTTTTACAAACGGTATCAAGGCATTTAAAATCTACTTTTAGCCCGTGAATTAATCTGTAATAATTTATAGTGTTGCGAATTTCATCTAATGCAGGAGGATATATATTGATAGTATTAGTTTCCGATATTTTTCTTATAAAGAAGGAGCCTTCATAATTTGCAATTACATCGTATTGGCTTCCTTCAGGGAAAATAAATATTACAATGTTGTGGTTATCCGGCCCTAAAGCGTCGAATTGATTAAATGAATCAAAAACGCGGCGGTCTATGCCTTCCACAAAATATTTTATAAAATCATCCGCATTGGTAAAAATTACCGCGGTTTTAATACCTTTATTTTCCTTATCACGGACGCAATGATCGATTCGTTCAAACGCCATGTTTGCGTCCATTCTTCCGAAGTGCAATTTTCCGTCTTTTGTTTTTGCGGCAGGCGAAGTTTGTTCTGCTTCCTGATTTTGACTGGAATTATTCGCGGCAGGTTTAAATTTTCCGGGGATAGGTCCTTGCAGCCTGTTAGGTTTTATTTCCGGCTTCTTTGCCGTTTCTGGTTTTACAAAATTTTCTTTTAGCGTTTCATTAGGCCGTTTTGTCATATCAAATGAATCTGTGTCATAAAAGTAAAGTTGTTCATCCATACTGTAAAAAATTATCCGTTTATAACTAATGCTTTTTAAATGTTTGTATAACAACAAATCCAGATTTATGGCAATATGATTATTCTCGCAATAACGGTCTTTTGTAAGACCGAAAATAAAGAAGAAACGTTTTAAAATATTTTCTGTTACGGTGAAATAAGATTCCATTTATTTTTCCTCTGGCTTTTCCTTTTTTACCGTTCTTGTTCTTTCAATTTTCTTCTTTGCCGTCGCTTTAATATCTTTTATTTCCATCTTATCCGAGGCTTTTACTTCATACCCTTTTACGCATTGAACATTGCCGACTTCTAAACCATCCTGTTTTAAACCGTTCTCTATACTTGCAATCCATTTTTGTCTTTCTTTTTCATCGTTCTTTTGATCAAAAAAATGAAGCTCCAGCTTGTTAGACATATTTTGCGTATTTATTTCTGGGGTTATTATCGCTACAATTTCGTTCCCCATGCCGTCAGAAAATTTTATATGAACCGGCTGATCATGTTCGCCGCCTTCGTAAACAATGTCTTCGCATTTCCAAGCCGCTTCTTCAAGCGCGTCTGCAAGTTTGTTTGCCATCTCCGCCCTGTTCTGCGATAAAATCATCGCGTTTTTCGCTTCTTCCGAGGCGGCGTCCATTTTAACATTCTGCTTGTTCAGCGAATCAATATGTTCTATTAATTGTTTTGTAGATACAGATTGAATTTGCCCGGTTTTTTGCTTTACATCGGATATTGATTCTGAAACTTCGTCTAAACTGCCGCATGTCCAATAATTTACTTTCGCGTCAACTGTTTCCGTTCCATGTTCCATATCAAAAGTAAATCGAAGTTCTTTACATTCGTTTAATTTTGTCTCTGTGCCGGCGAGGGTTCGCGTAAACAAACCGTGATAATAAAGCCATTCTGTTTCCGCGTTTAAAACATTTTCTTTTAAATCAACAGCTTCATTGAATAAGCTTCTGGCAGTTGATATCGCCGATTGATAAGCTTCGTTTTTCATATCGGACAGCATTTGATTCAATTTTCCCTTCAATTTATTAAGATCGCCAGGTGTAAACATTTCATGCCTGTACTGCTCTATATCTTTAATATACGCCTGTGTTTGAGAAATCCAGAACTCGGCAAGTTTTTTATGATTGTTCTCTTTCGCTTCTATTCGGGCGCTGATGCCGTTAATCTGATTTTGCATCTCCTGCCTGTTCTTTTCGGATTGTCGTCTTATATCTTCTATTGCCGCTTCCTGATTTAAAAATCTTCTGTTTTGTTCAACCGAAATTTGCCTGATGTCTGCATGAAGCCCGTTAATTTCATTGTTTAAAGCGCGGTTTAAAGCTTCGCGCTCTCTGTTAGCGGCGTTTAAAGCGTTTTGCACGCGCTGTTCTCTCTGCCGCGCCTGATCTTCAGATACCTGCGCGCACCATACGCTGTTGCGTAATCTATCTGCTTCGGTGCTTGTCATTGTTACATAACATTCTTTTCTTCCGCTCATTTTCAATTTCTCCTATTTAAGTGAAAGCGCTTCAAGGCTTTTTTTATCCGGGATGCCAACCATCATTGTTTGCCCGTCCCTAAAAATCAATTCAATTTTTCTGCCCTGAACCCCATAAAAGCTTTTTGCCTCTTTCGAATACCTTTCGGTAATCAAACAAATGTTCTGATTCGATGATCCGCGTAAACTAAGACCGTCGTTTAAATCGTCTATATACGCGCCGTCTATAATCATATCACATTGTTTAGCCAGATCTTCATTCTCGATATCTTTTAAATCATTTCCGGTGTACACAATTACGCCAATATCTTTTCTTGCTTTAACTTTGCTAATCAATTCCGATAACGCTTCTGATTGTAAAAAAGGCTCTCCGCCGCTTATCGTTATACCTTCAATGCCGGGTGTATTTATAATGGCGTCAGCCAAATCAGCCGCATCTGCCTCATAACCTCCGTCAAGCGGCTGTGAATCTTTCGAAATACAGCCGGGGCACCGCCTCATACAGCCCTGCACCCAAATGGCATACCGGTTATACGGCCCCAAAGATTTTGTGGTTGCCGCTGTCATGTACAATCTTAGCTTTATGACTCGTCCCTCCCTTCTTGCGCGGAAATAATATCTTTTAAAATGTTGTCAAACCATTTTATTTCATTTTTAACAATATCTTTGCGGCGGTCAATTTCATTTAAAAATTTCTCAACCGATGTAATTCCGTATTCTTTTAATTTAATAACTATTTTGCTGTTTTCACCCAAATGCAGATCCAACTCTTCCGCATCTTGTTTTATTTTATTAAGAGCTTCAATCGTTACCTTTTCTTTTATTTCTTTTAATGCGGAAACTTTTTTATTTAACTTTTCGTAAGTTTCCTTTTTTTCGTTTAGCTCATTTTCTTTTTGTAATAAATCGGCGTTATTTTTTTCTAAAGATTCCAAAGACGCGTTTACTTCATTTATTTGTTTTACCGCTGTTTCCAACTTTCGCCATGTTTCTTCATTCAGCGCTTCGGGGTCTAACTGGCCTTTTGAAGCTTGGTAAAAATCGCAGGCTTTTTGAGCGGCTTGTTTTCCAAAAGACGAAAAGATTTTTTTCTTCTCTCTTTCATTGCATGCGCCAAGTATGCCGCAGGTTAAATTGTATGTATGTTCCATTAAATAGTTCACAGTTTTAAATAAAACTTCGTTTAATCCTTTGTCATCTTCAGCCGTTTTAATAGCAGGTAAGTAGTTGGCTTCTAAAAACTCTAATATTTCTGAATTCTTTTTACCCATATTTATCTCCCCGTTATTGCGAAATGCCAATTTTTTCTATTAATTTATTCAATGAAGTTGATGAAATTACAGTTCCATGTTTGTCTTTTATATATATAGTTGGAATTTGATTTCTGCTGACAGAAAAACCAATTTGATACCATTTGTCAGCATAATCGTTATCAACATTCGGAAATAATTCTTTTACAGATTCGCCTAGAGGTATAGGCTGCGATCTTCCTGCGTTATTGGGGCGTCCGTCATCTATATAAATAAAAAGCTTGCCTGCAGGATGCTTTACATATTCTTTTCTATCCGCGAATAAAGGTTCGCTGTATTTTTTTAAATTCTCGCCTTTTTTAATTATCGGATTAAAATACGGGATTAAATTGTCCGATTCTTTTCCAAGTCCGTATGTAACATAACCGTAATTATGCGTACAAGTATGCTCTATACTAAATTCTCCGGCAGCAATTAATGCCGCGCCTCTTGAAATTGCCAGCGTTCTGTTTTTTATCTCAAACGGCTGTTCGAATCTTTTATCGATATTTCCTGATGTTACGCCAAAAGATTCTCTTACTTCTTTTTCTACCGCGTAAAAATTGCTGAACCCGCCTACAAGCAGCACTTTAAAATTCTCAGGCGCGTTACTGTTAATATTATAAACAGAGAAATATTGTTTTATCTGTTCCAGCGATTCTTTTAATTTAGGCGCGTTTACCTTGCAAAAACATTCATCTAAATCTTTGCAGCAAACGTCGAATGTATCACCTTCATCGTTGTATTTTAATTGAAAAATTGAGTCTCCTTCTACAATGTCAGGATCGTCATAATAATCTTTTAAATCTTTCGTTATTTGTTCGCATTCATTAATTTTTCTGTTTTCAAAACTATTACGCAAATCTATAAATTTCGGCTCCCCTCTTTTTATCGGGAGGTTTTTATCGCGAATAAGTTTTTCTACAACTGTTTCATCAAAAGCCACGCCGGCGCAGCCGTTGGTTTCATTGTATTCGCCGTAACCGCACCGTTCTAAAATTTTAATTTTTCCATCCTTCATTGCCTCGCATAAAGTAACATCCAGCGTTCCGCCGCCGTAATCTATAACAGTTATGTGCCCTGTATACTCTTTACCTTCCTTTTGCTTATACGACCAGCAAAAATATGTAGCGGCGCCGACTGGTTCGCTTTCCAGTTGGAAATTTTCGTTTTCTTTATATCCAAGCGTTTTAAATATATCGATTATATTTTCTCTTGCCGTCCTGTTGCTTTCTTCTCTAATCCAGGTTTCCGGTACAGTCATTACAATGCCGTCCAGATTGGTTTTCTCGTCCATCTTCTGATTAATTTTATATTCATCCAAAAGTTTCTTAATAAAATCATGCGTTACCTGAATAGGGGTTTTTGATTTTCCCTCGATTATTTTATCCGCGTTCTTGCCGAGAAGGAGTTTGAAATGTTCGTATGCTTCATAATTTTTAAGGGTAACATTTGGTTTTGCGGTATTGCCGATAGAAACTTCGTTATTTTTTTTTAAATTATAAGCGACAACTGTGGGTATATAGTCTGCGTCTCCTGCGCGGACTTTAAAGCTGTCCAGAGCATTGGATTCTTTGTTAAAATAACTTATAGTGCTGTTGGTCGTTCCAAAATCAAAGCCTATTACTTTCATTATTTCTTATGATAATCTGTAATTTTTTAAAAAACAAGTAATTATCAAAATTACACAGGCTTACTGCGTGCGATTGATTTCGCTTCTTTCGCTCCACGCCTGTAATGCAATCCCAAACGCGACCGATACATTAAGCGAGGCCTTAGTCCCGTAGCAAGGAATCGTCACCCTACCCAACGAAGCGTCTGCCGCCGCCAATGCTCTCGGGCTTACGCCCAATTCCTCCGAACCCGCGATTAATATCCCGCGGCGCGGAAAGGGAAATTCCGCGATGGGAATGCCTCCGGTCTCTAATGCAAAAATGGGAAGAGTTTCAACAGCGCAATTCTCCGGCGAAGAAAATAAATCTTTCCTCTCCCATGGAATAATATCAATGCAGCCCATTGCCGTGCGCTCGGCGCGTTTGTGCCTGGGATCCGCGCAAAACGGAGAGAGAATTATTTTTTCCACGCCGAAACTTTCCGCAGTACGGAACATCGCGCCTACATTGAATGGAGAGCGTATATCCTCCATGTAGACAACCATTCCTTCAACGACTCGGCGTTTTTCAGCGTCAAGCCGTCCGTTGACCGCGGTGAAATCCCAATCAGCCTGATCCTTGCCTGTTTCAGCGAGTAAGAGATGTTTCATTCCATTTAGTACGCGCCTAAGCGGATCAATATCGTATTCAGGCAGATCAGCCATTCTTGCGTTTACAGCCGTTTTAAAAACATCCGTCGATTCAATAAAGAATTTTCGCGCCTCCTGCGAAAATTTTAAGTCTTCAGAGAGCAATTTTGCCGTGTCAGTAAAAAACGCAAGTTCGGCTGCTGTATAAATTTTTATCTTTTTTTCCGCGGCAAGAGACAGGCGGTTTTCGGCAAAAATAAAAATTTTTGCGATCTTGCGAAGCTGTTGAATCCGGGGCAGCTTTTCAAGTTTATATAATGGAATCACCTATCACCGCTTACTTTAATTAATTGTTCAATCTGAAGCATAAGATAATCCTGAAATTTCGGAGGCAATTCATTAAAAAGACTAACCATGCGCTGCAGCTTTTCGCCGGGGGTTTTAAAAAACATATCACCCTCTCCGGTTTTCAGCCATTTTTCATTGACGCCGAAAGTCAGTGAAATTAAATGAATGATCCTGTCATTAACTTTTCGATGCTCACACTCAAGTTCCGCTATATATCCGTTACTTATATATATTGCCTTCGCAAATTCAACCTGCGACATATTAAGTGTCTGCCGCACATGCCTTATGCGTTTGCTGATTGTCATATCATTATAATACGATAAAAGCACTCACTATGCAATGAATTGTTATACAATTTGAGTATTTACTTTTCTCACAGGATAGTATAATATTCTCACATATAGAGTGTTTTTTTGGGGGTAATACACTTATGGAAGAAAAACTACAAAAAGTTTGCAACGACTTCTCATTACTCAATGAAGAACAGCAAGATTATATTCTTGGCATTCTCCAGGCGCTTGTTTTTGCTAAAAACACCTGCGGTCATGATGAATCTGTTAAATCTGAAGCGCAATCCGGCGCCAATCATTCTTAGGCTTCGTTAACATGGTTCTTCATTTTTTTAATATATTAATTTATAATTGACAATATGGATAACGGCTCTCAAAATAATAAAAAAGGTAAAAAATTCTTCAAAGGTCTGCTGATTTTTTTTATTATTCTTGCTGTGATCGCGGCTGTTTGGATTGTTTTTTCGATGATCGGCAGGGTCAATGCCGCTTCTGTTATCCCGGATTCCGCAAGCGTACGCATAAGCATTTCCAATCCTGTAAGTTTGACGGATAGAATTTTAGATCATGAATCACTCGATGATATTTCCGCAATCCCCGCGTTTTCATCCGCTGCTTCCTTTATTAATATACTAAAAGAAAATAAACTTTTAAAAAACCGCCTCGTGCGTTTTGCCGCCCGCGGAAATATGGAGCTCGCTCTTCTGCCGCCTGTTTCTGAATTTGAAAATAGTATTTTAATTGCCGTCTGGGATTTAAGGCTTTTGTCGCCTTTGTTGCGCATAATACCGGCGATTTCCGGCTTGATCAGCGTTCCCAATTTGTATTATGTGCAAGCCGGCAGTAATTCCCGTTTTGAATTCCGCATTAACAATATGACGCTTTTTATCGGTCCTTACCGCAATTTGCTTTTTATTTCCGATAATCCTAAAATTTTTGAATCGCGGTCGGCTGTTCATTCAGGCCATAATATTTATTCAAATATTAAACCGTCATCGTATGATGCCGCTCTAATACTCTCCGATGAATTTATCAGCGGTATAATGGGAGAACTTGATTCCGGTATCGCCGAATTATTAAATAATATTCAATTTAATTCCAGAGTTGAAGCGGGCATATCTGTGTTTCCGCGTAAGATTGAGTTTAGCCTCGCGGCTCCGTTGTCGTCTAACCAGCCGGGTTTAAAACGTATTCTTGATCAGCGTTCAAGAGTGCCCGGTATGGCTGATAATATTCCGGCTTCTTCTCAGTATGCGACAATTCTTTCCGCAGGTACGTTAAACGAACTCTATCAGGCCGCTTTAATTTTTACTCCGGGGCTCGGCGACGCTCTTACTTCGGCGGAAAATATATCGCGTACATTATTGGGTTCATCGCTTAGTGATATTCTTTTTTCATGGACAGGAAATGAGTTTGCTGTTTTTGGAATTGAAGGAAGGCCTCACCCTGTTTACGCGATTCAAATTGCAGATGAACGAAAACGCGATGAGATTTTTAAAAAAGCGTTTAAATCCATCGCGCTTAATGAAAATGCCAGACTGGTTCTTGACGGAACGCGCATTTCAAGAATTGAACTGCCGGAATTTCTTCAGTCGCTTTTACGCCGGTGGGATATTTTCCTGCCTTCTCCTTATTACATTGTTCACAGAGACTGCTTTCTTGCGAGCGAGTCGGCGGAAGCGCTTCTCGCTGCGTTACGTGCCATGCAGAGAAACGATGTTCTTCCTAAAACCGCGGCATGGAAGGGCATAGCGGGCGGAAGAACAACCGCAAGCGCAGTAAGTCTTTATTATTCGCTTGATGTTTCAATGCCTTTCTTCCTACGGAAAAATACGGCTCTCGGCAGTTTTATATCACTTTACAGGCAGGGGCTTGCGCGAATAAGTTTTGATAAAAGCGTTATAAATGTTTCATTTTCTCTGGTTCCCGGTTCCGGCCGCGGTGTAACTCTTGTAAACGGTTATCCTGTTAGAATCAACGGAAGGCCGTCTAACCGTGTTTACGGCGCGGATAACAAAATATTTTTTACATCCGGCACAGCGTCAGTTTTATATAACATTGCAGATAACAGCGTTAATGAACTCGCTAATCAGGGTAATCACTGGATAATACCTGTAAGCCAAAGCGCTGTAAATCATGCCGCCGCGTGGATTGTTACCGATCGCGGACGCGTAACGCTTGTAGATAACGAAATGGACGCAATCCAGGGGTTTCCGCTTCTTACGGGGCTGCGTCTTACCGCTATACCTAAGGAAAATGACGGTAAACTTTACATTTGCGATGAAAACGGAAAGGTCTGCATTATTGATCAAAATGGAAATCAAACAGAATGGGAAACAACATTCAACGCGGCGCTTCGCTCTCCGCCTTCATTCCTGACAGTTTCAGCAAGAAGAGGAAAAACTGTTTACGCCGCGGTTTATCCTAAAAGTTTCTTCGGCGAGATATGGCTTCTTGATGCGGATGGAAAACCGTATTCAAACTGGCCTGCGCCGATTGCGGTTTCTGCCGGAGACGATGAAGATGAATCAGCAAGCGGTTTTGGAATTGGTTTTGGATCGCCCCTTTTATTTTTGAATAACAACAGCATTAATGCCGCGTTTGTTAACCAATCCGGGCAGCTTTTGGTTTATGATGAATACGCGGAAATAGTACCGCCGTTTCCTCTCAATCTGGACGGTGTTTTTTATGTTCAACCCGTATTTGACGGCGAGTTCTTATGGCTTGTTTCATCGGATGGAACATTCTTCAGGATAAGTCTGGACGGCGAGGTTCTTTATCAGAATATACAAGGTTTCTCTGTAATGGAAGAAGGATTTATCACGGTATTTGACAGCGACGGCGATAAAAAACCGGAAGTGTATATCACAGGCGAAGGCAACGCGCTTCATGCGTATACGCGTAACTTCCGTTCGCTTGAAGGATTTCCTCTTCCTGTTTGGGGTAAGCCGCATTTTATTTCGGCTCAAGGCAGTAAAAAGGCGGAAATAATCGGTATGGGAATGGACGGCAGATTGTATCGCTGGCAGTTCAAATAATCTGACGATATGAATAGCGGAGAAAAGGGATGATAAAGTTTCGTATAACAATTGGATTATTGCTGGCTGCGGTATTTTCATCGTGCTCGTCAACGAGTGATATTTCGCTTAACAGCGGACAGACAAGTCAGGCGGATAAAAGCCTTGCGGAACTTGAAGATGTAATTATTCCGCTTGAGGCGTTAGGCACAAATGAAGCAAGAAATAAAATAGGCGATATTGCCGCAGCGCGGCAGTTAATCGTGCATATGGAAAAAGATTCGGCGGCAGACGCGTATTATTCTGCCAGAGTTGTCGCATGGTCGGGAAGGCTCGCAGTTTTGGAAGGCAGATACAGCGAAGGCGTTCGCTTGCACCGCTTGTCCGCTTCCTCTTCGCCGGGGAATCTTCCCGCTGTTGTTTTATCAATCCGTCTTGAAGGCGATCCTTCAAAAAGGCTTGAAACGATCGAAAAAGAACTTGCTGTTCTTGGCCAAAAAGGCATGGGTGTCGGAGAACTTAACATTGAACGAGCCCGCGCGTTAGGTGAGTTAAACAGGTTTTCAGAATCCGCAGGCGCGTTTGACACCGCGTTTTCGTCCGGAATCAGAAAAGTTTACGCCGACAGTTACAGGCAGCAGAGAAACCGCGCATGGGAATTGCGTAACTCAAGCGGGGTAGATTCCGCGTCTCTTAGTCTTCTTGGACGCGAAAGCATTACATGGAATGATTGCATAACGCTTACAAAAAACGAAACTCAGCTCCTGCGTTTTATTACGGGAGGCAGAACAATAAGCGACACGGAATTATTCAGCCGTCTTATTGAACGCGAGTTTATTCCGATAACGCAGGATATTACTGTAACACAATGGCCGGCTAGCAAACCAAAAGCGAACGAAACTTTAACCCGCGCCGGTGCGGCATGGTTTATATGGCACTTGTACGCGGAGTCGCGCGCGGATCGGGGAATGTTATCGCGTTATTCCGCAAGATTCGCGACAGGGGCAAATCCGCGCAGCCCGATTGCGGATGTTCCGCCGCTTTCACCTTTCTTCGATTCCATTCTTGGCAGTGTAGAAACCGAATTGCTTTCTCTTCCAGACGGCAGAAATTTCCGTCCGGCACAGCTCATTCGCGGCGCTGAACTGCTCGCGATACTAAAAAGGATGGATAATTAATATGGATAATAGAAAAACAAAAATTGTATGTTCAATCGGCCCATCTTCTTTTGAAGAAGATGTAATCCGCGAATTAATACTTTCTGGCATGAATGTTGCGCGTCTTAATTTTTCTCACGGAGATCAGGAGAGTCATAAAAGAACAATCGAAAACGTAAGACGTGTATCCGCCGATTTAGGCAAGCAAATCGCTATTCTGCTTGATACAAAAGGCCCCGAAATCCGCACAGGTGAGACTGAAAATGACTGTAAGGTGACAATAAAAAAGAATGATTCTGTTATTGTAACTATTGATAACTGTATGACCGTTCCGGCTAGCGAAGACGGAAAAACATCTGCGCGCATTTCAATTTCCTGGAAAGAAGCGCCTTTAAAACTGAAAAGCGGTCATCATATACTTATCGCGGACGGACTTCTGGATCTGGAAGTAATCGATATTGCAGATAACAAAATTAACTGCAAAGCAAACAACACCGCGGAAATCAGAAGCAAAAAGAATGTTAATTTGTTAGGTATTCACGCAGGGCTTCCGATTATGGGAGAGCAGGATAAAAAAGATATTGCTTTCGGCGTAGAAATGGGCATTGATCTTATTGCCGCAAGTTTTGTAAGTTTTCCGTACGAAGTTACAGAAATTAAAGAATATTTAAACAGTCTTGGTTCCAAGATTAAAGTAATCGCGAAAATTGAAACAGGAGAAGGCGTGGAAAACATCAGAGAGATTGCGCAGGCTGCAGACGGAGTAATGGTAGCCCGCGGCGATCTCGGCGTCCAGCTTCCAACGGAACAGATTCCGCTTATTCAGAAAAAAATAATCAGCGTATGCCGCAAGATGGGGAAGCCCGTCATTACCGCTACGCAAATGCTTGAATCCATGGTTGTAAATCCGCGTCCTACCCGCGCCGAATTAACCGACGTCGCAAACGCAATTTTCGACGGAACGGACGCTGTTATGCTCTCCGGCGAAACCGCAAACGGCGCGTACCCTGTTCAGGCTGTAAAGACAATGGACAAAATAGCGCGTACCGTTGAACAATCGTACGAGTTCCGCGAACACATGGAAAATATCAGAAGCGAGTGTCTATCAGAAGATTTTAATCCCAGCAATAGCCTCGGCATAACCATGGCGCGCGCCGGAGTGGAAATCTCGGCTTCTGTAAACGCCAAAGCGATTGTAACGCCTTCTCTTCGCGGAAGAACAGCGCGTTATCTAAGCGCGTTTCGTCCTGACCAGCCCATTCTTGCCCTTACACCGTCCGACAACATTATGCGCATAATGCAGCTGTACTGGGGCGTTATTCCCTGTTACGCGCCAATAGCGGATGAAACGGAAAGCATGATTAAGAACTCTATGAGGATTGCGTTGGAATCGAAGACTGCGGAATTGTCGGATAATGTTGTGTTGGTTGCGGGGCTGCCGATACATAGTACGAATCCGGTTAATACTGTTAGGGTGATAGTGTTATAAGTTGATTATATTATCTTTTTGTTAATGCGCGTATACCTAAAGATTAGTGAAAATGGGCGTGTGCGAAAAACCTCATCGGCTCCGGACGAGCGCGGATTGGTTGACACTCGCTCCGCACCCTTTTATTAAATTCTTTGGGCATACGCTTTAACAAGTAGGTGTTATCTCATCACCCAATCTATTTATTAGCATAGGTGACTGACACTGGGTGTTATGCGCAATATATCTAGAAATGGATACCAGGAACAATGGCCGCTTGATTTCAAGATCGATACCAAGGTACTCGTTACGGATGCTGCATATATTGACAAAAGCAAGAAATACCGGCATTTTATTATTCACATGGGATACTTAACCCCACCCCTGTAAAAAACTCGAAAACTGAGCTTTTATGCTGTGTACCGCAAACCTTCTTTTGTGCCGCCAGATTCAATCCTCTTTTTTATCCGCAGGTATTCTTCGTTTATGGCATAATAATTCCTGATTACCGGCGCGGACTCCCGCTCAACCGCTTTATAAATTTCATCATAGTGTTCAATTACCAATGATACTATTTCCTGGTCTATCAACCCGCCCATATCACTCATTATCCCGATGATTTTTTCTTTCGGGTATACATTCTTATAACTCCGCGTTCCGCACAATGCGCTGAAAATATCGGCTATTGAGACAATTCTATCGTAAAAAGTTATATCGTTAAAGCACAATTTCTTTGGATAACCTGTCCCGTTCAATTTTTCATGGTGTCTGACGGCAATATGCTTGATATCATCGTCTACGTTTCCGTTCAGAATATTTTCCGTTATCTCTACATGCGTTTTCATGATTTC